>Ga0056903_1000433_pt1 | contig 20629 bp, 15 predicted proteins | sample EBPBio142005_DNA_FD_55025 | JGI IMG/M metagenome (GOLD analysis project Ga0056903, IMG submission 55025) | Wastewater treatment Type I Accumulibacter community from EBPR Bioreactor in Madison, WI, USA - Reactor 1_6/14/2005_ DNA | ecosystem: Engineered > Bioreactor > EBPR > Anaerobic-Aerobic >...
TCAGTCCCTCCTCCGTCGAGTCCAATCGAAACCCACTGCAACGGAACAAAGCGTAACCGGAAACTGTATGCATGTACAGTTGTTTTTTGACAAGAGGCGGCCCGCAGCGTCGCTACAATCGAGTAGACGACTCGAGAGTCGCGCCTGCCGTACCAGCAATGGCAGAGCAGCAGCCGCTCGCCCTGGCTTCCCGCCAAGAATCTGATAAAAAGCCTTGGAAAATCCGGCTCGTCCGTGTCGAGTTTGACGAGCGCGCCGCCGTTTCAGGCGGACGGTCTCAGCAACTCCTCTTTCTGTCTTCTGCAAAAAGCGTCATGTTGAGGTGGTGATTATCCTCTAGCCAGCTTTCGTCAGTCTCGACGCACAAGGCGCGTCGGGAAAAGGCGACGCCGCCAGAGTTCTACGAAAATTCGCCGCCACCAACACTCGTGGCCGAACCGCCGCATCGGCGAGTTGTTGCCCATCAGACTGCCTGCCTGACCTGCACGCGGAGAGGTGGGTGCGCTGCACGCTTACAGCCTTGAGTGCCAAAAGACCGCAAAAACGGCTTTGAACCTCGTCTGTCGTCCCGCATCGCGANAACCATGCCGCCGCGCGGGCGGAGTCCGACGTCCCAGACAGCCGTGCGGCTCCGCCAAGCGTCCTGAATACGGGACTTCTTCGACCACGACCTGCCGTCACTGAGAAGCTCCAGCGGATATCCAGTTGTCGATCGAACTGACCATTGCGGCATCGAGCATGATCTCCTCGCGCAGACAGAGTGAACGAATACTGTCCGCCAGCTTCCTGCACAGGGTAGGCGCATCATTGGTGCCCTCCTCGAAGGAGTGGCCGCGCATCAACAAGCCCCGCAAGACATGATTCACGTCCGCACGACTGACCGGCAACCCGGAATCGCGGCATCGGTCGCGAACGCGCTTGCCGGTCTCCATGAAATTAAAAGGGCTGCTGAGCAGATCGCTTGCGATCATTTCCATCAGGTTTCGGTATCTCTTTGGGGATAGCAGAGGCACATCGGTGAGTTCATGAATGTGTCTGGCGACTCCGTACAGCTCTTTGTCTGTCCATTCCGCTCCCGGTTCAGAGGCAACCACAGAGTCAACCTCAAAGGACACGGCATGACGGCTCGGGTCGAAAGCCACGCCGCCCGAACCATTCCAGTTGAGCTGGACTGGCTCTACGTTCAGCGATTCGACAAACTTGCGAAATGTTCCCTTGCCGGCCCAGTCTGCAGCCAGAGAGCTGTCCTGTCCGAGGATCAGAGTTGCCAATCGCCCGCAGGGTACCGGCTGCAAGGCCCTGGCGATCTCGGCTCTGATCAATTCCTCGATCTTGACCTGTCCACCGTTGTGCTTGCCGACGATTGCTGCAACGCCATTGGTCGTTGAGGGCGAATGGCGCTCGGAGTCGTAGATCGTCCCGCCTCCCTCCCAAGTGACGGCCAGGGGCGTGAGGTCCAAGGAATCAATCAAGGCGCGAAAACTGCCAAAACCACCCCATGACGACGCGTCGAGGTCTTCGATCGTCCGCAGCAGTGCCGAAGCTAATTTGGCGAGGGGGACCGGGGCCGGAGCTTCTCTTACCGCTTGGCGGATCAGCGCCAGGGCTGATGATGCCAACTCGGGGGTTGCGCTGATTTCTACTGGCGGCGGTTCAGTGAGAGCCTCCCCGAAGGTCAGTGCCTTCCGCACAAAGTCATCCTGATCAATCAACAGGTCAGCCGATGCCCGGTAGGCCGCTGAGGAGAAGCCAATGGCCAGCACTGTCGTTCGCCGGTCCCAGCGCCGCAGTTTGCGCAGCACCGGAGTGAAATCGGCGTCAGCAGAAAAGACAATGAACTCGTCGTAGTGGGTTTCCTGCTGAAGCAGATCGACTATGTCGAGAACCATGTGGATGTCGGTGCTCGTCTTGCCCTCGCTGGTCATTGGCGGGCAATCAACGATTTCAAATCCAGCCAGATTGAACGAGGGGCGGAACCGTTGATACGCCTGCGGATTCAGATAGCAGCGCCGCACGAGGATACGGCGCTTAGCACCGGGCCGCGCTGGAGTCGGCAGTTCCAGCGACTCAACCAGCCAATTCATCCAGGCCGACGGCATGCGTGCGAACTGGTCGGCGGTTCCCTGATCAAGACGACGCAGGCCGGAATAGACATTGTCAAAATCGACAAACAAAGCGCTTTTCATGAACTGCCTTCCTCAAGACTCACCTCACTCCACCCCAATCGCCTTGAATGCCGCATCCACTGGATCGGAATAGAAACTTGTCTGGAACTTGGCGAACAGTTCCCCCGGAACGCTCGGAATGTCGCCAACGCTGGACATCGGCAACAGTATCTTCTTTGCCCCGGCGTCAAACGCAAGCTGCAAGCTTTCCGCAAGATTGCGCACCTGCACCACCGTTCCACCCAGGCTCATGTCGCCCATGATCGCCATCTGCGACTGGACCGGGCGGCCCAGCGCTGCCGAGCACAGGGCGATGAAGCTGGCGAGTGTGAATGACTGCGGCGCGCCGGCATTCTTTAGCTCGACAAGCTGCAGGTGGAAATCGTGTTCGCCTGGCTTGATCGATGCACTGACGCGCGCAGAATTGGCCTTGAAGTAGTCGAAGGCAACCCGCACCGGCTCGCGCGGTGCGGCACCCGAGGCAGAGACTTTTCCACCGCCGGCAATGGTTTGAATTTCAATACGGTAGATCCCCGGCATTTCGGATGTGCCCATACTGATCGTATGCAGTGCGCCAGGTGCCAGGCGGCCATCCGGGATCAAGGCACCACTCGACTGTTCAGGAACGGAAACAAAACGCTCCTGGCTATCCTCAAGATCGATGTAGGAGAAGTGGACGTCGTAGAACTCCATGCCGCCGATCTTCTTGAGCTGCTCCTTCACGCGCCGGCGAACTTCCAGCGCGTACTCAAGGCACTTGCGTACGATCTCCTTGTCGTAATCGCCGGCTGGACAGATCAGCTTCAGCAGGCCCGACACCGTCCTACGCACGGCAATGGTGTCGCGCTGATTCAGGTTGTTGCCGAGCTTGAACCACTTGTCGATGGCGTCGGCGAAGTTGACCTTGCGCATTTCGCGCAGGTACTCGGCCAGGTAATCGACGATCAACCCGTACTGGTTCGTGAAAAACTCCGGACGCATTTTCGGGATTTCCCAGCCGGGCACATAGGCGTGGAAGCGATCAAAGAACGCCGAGTCGATCATCACCTCGGGGAAGGGTCTGAACAGGTGGCTCGTCTTGACCAGCGACTCGACAGTCTGCCCTTGCGGGAGGTTTCCGACGAAGACCATCGCCGCGTTCGCGCTGATCGCCTCGCGTCCCCGCGAGAATGATCCGCTGGCCATGAAATCCTTCATGATCTGGACGCCGTCCTGATCCTTGAAGTTGATTCCGGCCACCTCATCGAAGGCCACCACGTCCCACAGCCCGACCAGCCCAACCTTGCGCGCCGCCATGTTGTAGAACAGGTTGGCGACAGTGGTCTGCCCACCCGAAACCAGGATGCTGTTCGGGCTAATCTCTTTGTAGATGTGGCTCTTGCCCGTACCGCGCGGGCCAAGCTCACAGAAGTTGTAGTTGTTCTCGACCAGCGGAATCATCCGGGCCAGCAGATGCCACTTCACCCGATCCTTGAAGCAGGACGGCTCCATGCCCGTTGAACGGATCAGTGCGTCAATCCAGAGCGCTTCTGTGAATGCCTTGCGCCCTTCAAACAGCCCCGGCATGTCCATGTTGGGCATCTGAATCGGTTTGAGGTCGCTGACCAGGAAAGGCGAGCCCTTCTGGTTCTCCTCGAATCGGTAGTGGAGCGTGACGATGCACCAGATGCCACCGACCAGCAGCTTCTCGAACTGGCGAACGTAGGCATCGGAAATCTCGGCATTCTTGACCCCGAGATTCGATAGCAGCGCTTCATAGACATCGCGCTTTTCATTCAGCCTGACCGTCACCTTGTCGATGACCTTGTAACTGCCGCTCTCGCGAATCTTCGACTTGACCTTCTCGGCCTCGTCGGGTCGAACGTAGTTCTCGCTGAGAATCCGCTTTACATTGACCAGTCCGGCATCGATGGTCGCCTGATCATCGGACGCGCAGTACATCCCGAGCAGATATTCGAGGACGTAGACGGGAACATTGGCGCCTTCCTTGATGAGCTTGGTCAGATCCTTGCGCACCACCTTGCCGGCGAATTGCCGATTCAGCAGGGCATCGAGATTGCTGTCGTTCTCGGGGAGTTGTTCAGTCATCATCGGTTTTAGAAGTCGTTGGCGAAAGCCAGGTCCACCTTGACCGGAATCCGGACCACTTCGACCCTGGTTTGGGTGTCACGGGCAATCAGGAAATGGTCTTTGCTCTTGTCGTATTGACCGGACTTGATGGTCAGGATCACCGAGCGCTTGCGCTCGTCCATCAGGCCCGAGCTGCTGTCGAAAGTCAGCGACTGTTCGTCGCTGATCATGGTCTCGCCGTCACGCAGAGAGACCAGCACCGATCTTGCCAACACCCGTTCCGAAACCGGTTCGGTCTGGATGAATTCGAAGCGCTGCTTGTTGGTGACCACCTTGTTCGACGAGCCCAGCAAGCTGAATTCCACCGCGCGCGTCTTGGCCGACTGGTTTTCACTTTCGCGCAGGGTGATCACCGGAATCACGATCTCCTGCGGCATGGCGCTGCCATGAACGAAACGGGCGCCGCCGGAAAAATGAAAGCGAGCCGCTCCTTTGGGCACCCAGAAATCCATGCTGCCTTCACCCGCTGTCGTCCCCGCCGTGACGGCCGTGTTGCCACACCACGCCTGGCCGCTTTCGCCGATCCCTTGCCCCAGCAGATAGCGCTTCTTCGCCCGTAGCGTTCCTGCCGGCTTGTCAATGAGCGTCGATTTATCCGCCTTGTCGAGCGCAGATTCCTGGTAAAGAAAGCCGTGATCGGCGGTGATCAACACCAGTGACGCATTGAGGCTATTGACGAGAAAACTCGCGATCTGATTGAGTTCCGCCAGCGTCTGGGCAACGGCGTCGAAGGTCTGCCCCTCCGAGCCTTGCTTGTCCCCCAGCATGTCGATCCTGTCGTGATAGACGTAGATCACGCGATGATCGCGAACAAAGTCCCGGCCCTTGTCCTTGCCCATCGACAGCAGCTCATCGGCCTTGACGGCAACCCCCTGATATCTGCCCAGATGTGCGCTGCGCTGCTCAAGCGTCGAAACCACCGCGGCGTCGGCCATCACGTCGAGATTGCTGTTCGTCCTGTAGGCCAGCGTATGGTGCGGCAACAGCGACGCCATGCCGAGCGCGGTGTAACTGGGTAGCACGCCGAGCATGGGTGTCAGGGCCGCCTTGAAGCGGCTCTTGCCATTGATGTCGCGAACCAGTTCTTCCGCCACCTCGTAGCGGAATGCATCGGAGATAACGACAAACGCCCGGCGGATCCCCGCATCCAGATGCGCCATGACGTGCGTTTCGAAGAAGTCCGGCTGATTGACCCAGGCAGCGACCTTCCAGCTCGACAACAGACCGTCCTTGCCTTCCAGCACCTTGCTCCAGGCAGACCCCAGCTGCGGAACGAACCAGCCCGAATAGGCGCTCTCGATGCGTTCACGAAGCTCGTGCAGCAAGGCCCAACCCATCGGCTCCACGCCATCGGCAGCGTGGTTGATCTGGCGATAGAGTTGATCGAAGCGGAACAGCTCGGTCTGGTACGCCGCCAATCCGGCCTCGGCTGTGGCGAAACCGAAGCCGGCGTTGAATCTCTCTTTCAACTCGAAGAAAGCAGCCGCTGCTTCCAGCGCGTCGTAACACGATGCCAGCGCGCGTGTCGTGGCGCTGGAATGCGCCAATAGCTTGTTGGCCCAATGGCCGTCACGACGCCGGGCGATCAATCCGCGCAAGGTATCCATGTCGGCGCCGGCGCCGGCGATAATCCGGCCCTTGACGTCCTGGATGATGCGCCGCTCGACTTCCTCGAAAGTCATCGTTTCCGCCAATGACTCGGCAGATAGACCGGCAATCACACCGTTCAGACCCAGTACGCGAGCCACGGTCCCCGACAAGGCATCGTAGCTGGCAAAGTGCTGCATGTGCGAGCGCCATCCGGCAACGAAGACCGAGGCGTTTGCCGCGCGTGCCTTGTCACCGATGACAAAATGCGACAGCTGCGCCGGACAAGCACCGCCGACGGTCCGTGAAAGATCCGTCACCAGGATCCGGAAGAGGAAATCCCTCAGGTTCGGCGAGGCGTCGCTATATCCCATTTCCTGCTCAACCAGGACCCAGAACGAATCCATAAGGTCATTGGCGACGATGTCGGACCACGCTTTCGGTTCGGCATCGAGATTGGCGACGCCGTCCTGCACCAGGGCAGAAAATAGACGCAGAAGGATTCCCGGGAGATCAGGTTGCTCGGTTGTTGCCAAAACCGCGATCATCTTGCGGTCGAGATCCCCGGCATCATCGTTGGGGGAGACCCAGCGCTTGAGGCGGTCGACACGGTCCCTGGACTTGAGGAATTTGGCGCGTTCTTTCAGGTGCGCTCGCAGTTGCTGCGAGTTCAGGCCGAGATCCTCCAGCAGGATCGACGCGTTGTCAGCGTGGAAGCTCTTGCTGCGCAGCCGGATGTCCAGCAGCCAGTCGTCGGCAAGCTCAGGGACCGGTTTGGCGCTGTAGAGGAGGAAGCGGGCCAGCGGCGCTGCGCGCTCGAGTTGGAGCTTGATGGCCAGGGCCGGTAGATCGTCGAGATAGAGCAACTCGACTGCGTCGGGCAACAGATTCTTGACGGAAAAAGAGAACTCGCCGTCGGCGTCGTGCCAAAAGACAATCGGATGACTGGCGAACGCGGTAGTCAGCGCGTCGGTGATGCGTTGCTCGCTCATGCTGGCTCTTGATCAGTCTGGTTGGAAACTTGTGCAACAGCCTGTTGCACTATTTGTGCAAGCGCCACTTGCACAAAGCAGAGGCAAGCTCGTTTCATTTTCCAGAATTCCTGCCTGAGCTTTCCATCAATCCCGCGCCCGTTGTCGAACCCGTCTGGCACATAGGTCAAAAGCAGGCTATCTGCCTGTTTTGAAATCTTGATCATTGACTACCACCGTTGCTATTGCCGTCGTCCACTTCTTGCAACTGCTGCAAGTCATTCTCGATTTCCTCTACCGTCGGCATTGCGCCCTTCAGATTGTCTGGCAAGGTTTCCACCAGGGTGTATTCGCTCACGCCCATGGGTTTGTTCATATCGCGCAGGGCAAACTCCACCTCGATGTTGTTCTTGTCTCGGCACAGCAGCAAACCAATGGTGGGCTGGTCGTCCTCGCGTTTGAGAAGGCTGTCTACCGCCGACAGGTAGAAATTGAGCTTGCCCGCGTACTCGGGAATGAATTTGCGGTTCTTGAGCTCGACTACCACGTAACACTTCAGCGTGACGTGATAGAACAACAGGTCAATGTAATAATCGTTAGCGGCGATTTCCAGGTGGTACTGGCGGCCGATGAAGGCAAAACCCTTGCCCAACTCCAACAGAAATTGGGTGATGTGCTGGGTGAGTTGCCGCTCGACATCCCGCTCGTTGTACGGGGCCGTCATCGCCATGAAGTCAAAGCTGTAAGGGTCTTTGAGGGTTTGCTGGGCGAGGTCGGACTGTGGCAATGGCAAGGCGCGGGAAAAGTTGGTCACCGCCCTCCCAGTGCGGGCATACAGATTTGACTTGAGTTGCAGTGCCAGCACATCACGGCTCCAGCCTTGCTCAAGGGTTTGGGTAATATAGAAACCGGCTTCGGCCACACTGCTGCACTTGGTAAAAATCAGGATGTTGTGGCCCCAGGGGATTTCCATCAGCGACGCAGAAAGCTGGCTTTCAGACCCTGCCCAAGGCGTCTCGCGTAATTTGGCAACAGCCTGTTGCCAAATTGCAGGATCGCAGTAGAAACGAAAGAAAGCCCGGCAGTAGCGCAGATTCTTGGATGAAAAGCCGCCGATCTCCGGGAAGGCTTGTCTCAAGTCGCGACTGAATGCGTCGATGAATCCGCTTCCCCATTGGGCATGGGCTTCCCGATCAGCAATTTGCGCCCCGATTTCGTAGTAGAGCGAAATCAACTCCCCATTGGCGGCCAACGCGACTTTCATTCGTGTCGCATGGATTCTCTGCTTGATGGTCTTGAGCCAGTCCTGGTAGTCGGCCAGCACAGCGGGCGGGAGAGCCAAGGGGCTTGTCATGGCGGGGTCAGTCATCATTCACACCTCCCGTCACCGCCTTCACCTCCGCCAGCAGATCACCGAACTTACCGTAATTGAGCTTCACCCCATCGTCCAGATCGAGACTGATGCGCATGTCAGCGTAGTGGCGGAGTTTTTCGTCGTAGGCGAGGAGTTCGACGTGCTTCTTCTGCAGCGACTCGATCTGCTTGGCGATCTTGTTGCGGGCAGCGGTTGAGCTGGCTGTGTCGCGGTCTTTTTCGAGCATTTCGATGCGCGACACCATCTTGCCCGTGAGCGGCACGACGTACTCGGCGCGCATGCGGGCGAGCGTGCCTTCGTGGTAGCGGTGCAGGTAGACCAGGGCCTGGAAGCCACCCTGTTTGCCGCTGGAAAAGAGCCAGTAGATCGGGCGCTTCTTGTAGGTTTGGAGGTGGTCCTTGAAGAACTTGTCGGCGAGGTAGCGGCGGATGGTCTCGATCACGGCTTCGCTGGCCTTGGCGCCCAGGTTGTCGGCGAGGAAGACCATGTTCTGGTCGAGCTTCTCGGCGCCCCAGGTGGCGAGCAGGAATTCGCGCACGCGGTTGGCGGCGTCGTCCTCGAACCAGAGCTCGTCGGTGATCGGCACGATGCCGTCGGCGTCGGCGGGGAAGGTCTGGTAGCGCGTGGCGTCGAAGCCGACGTTGCCGGCGTCGGCGTAGATCAGGCCGGGCGCGTCCAGGCTGTAGCGGCCCATCATGCAGCCGATGGCGTAGGAGACCAGTTCCTCCATGCTGTCCTGGCGGAAACGGGTCCACTGCTCGTCCTCGGTGAGCTTGCCGCCGTAGCGGTAGGCGGGGTTTACCGTGAGGGTGATCTGCTCGATCGGGACGTCGGGGGTGAGCTCGTCCGCCAGGCCGTAGGCGTCGATGAAGAGGCGGTTGTTCTCCTCTTCGAGGCGCTTCATCTCGGCTATGGTGGCGCGGTTCTGGGTGATCCACGCGGTGTAGCTGGATTCGAGGGTGGGGGCGAGGTCGGTGGAGGCCGTCAGGAGGGGGAGGGATTGGAAGCCCCAAGAGCGCTCATATGCGCTCCAGTCTTCATTTGACAATTCGATTAGAGGCCACGCGCTTTTTTCGCTCAGAGACACCGTCGAAATGTAGGGGATGGCCTTAACATCAATCGTGTTGAGGCAGAACGTCGGATTCAAGATCCTCAGATACGATTTGCCAACAACAGAATTGGCCATCAAGAGTACACGAGTCAGGTCTTCATCCTTTCGGAAAAAGAGCGCCAGACCCTTCGTGTCAAACGTCGTATCCCGAGGAAGAAATCGAAAACCCGTTCCTAGGGACGAAATCACAGTCCAAGTAATTCCTTCTAGATACCAATAGGCTTCGTCGATAATACGAGAGGAGTGGTTTATCCTGTAGAAAGAGCGCGCCTGCTCGCTCCAGTTGCACACGTACTCGATATTCCCAGACCATTTCCTATAATCGCCGCCCTTGGCATACAACAGCCACTTCTTGCTCCTTCCGACTTCTCGCTCCGACACCTCCCACCAAAGGCGCAAAAACCTGTCGTTGTCGGCAGTTACATTCTTGCCTTCACCCTTTGTCAGTGAACCAATCTTTGGGAGCGTGAATCTATCGAGGAATTGCGATGAAACCCAATAGGCAACGGGGGAACCTGGGATCTTTTTGAATTCGCCGTTCGGGACACTGAAGCGTGGATTAGCGTGAAATCGCTTCTTAAGGTCTTCATTGCTCGCAACGCTTCCCTGCTTATCGAATAGTCGGAGAAAACGGCCGCCAAAGGCGGAGGGGAGAGAGCGACGTAGGACGTATGCACAGCTACCGAAGTCTGACCCCCAAACTCCCCGGCCGTTGTGCACGAGGCTTGACATTGGTGCATGTTCAAAGACATGCGTTCTTAGTTGTTCGAACGAGGAAAGGAACAACCAGCTAGGAATGGTGATCATTCCAACGTGGCCATCCTTCTTAGCCAACTGAATGTTGCGAAGAGTGAAGGCGCCATAGAGGTCCGCCTTGCCTGCTTTGTAGTTGGTACTTAGTAGGTCCTTCAACAGGGGGCAGTAATACCCGCTTCCCATATAGGGCGGATTGGCCACCACCGCGTCGTACTGAGCCGCCAAGAGCTCAGCCTGCTGCACCACTGGCGCCAATCGCTTAAGCGCCTCCGACACGAAGATATCCTGGCTGCTCGCCTCGCTCAGCTGCTTCAGCCCCGGCAACTTCTCCGCCAGCCCCTCCGGCACCTGAATCAACGACCCAAACGTCGTCGCATGCTCGAACAACCGTTTCAGTTCCGCGAGATCGCCCGGCTTCAGCCCGTAGTCCCCGAGCACCACCCCTTTCGCCAGCCCCTCCGCATCGAACCCCGCGCTATCCACCAGGGCCATCACATTGAGCTTCACCCCCCGCTCAAACAGCCGCCGGTCATCCGCCCGCCCCTTCATCATCAGCGCAAAGCCCGTCAGCTGCGCCGCACGCTCGTCAATATCGAGGCCGAAGAGGTTCTTTTCGAGGATCAACCGCGCCACATCGCGTTGCCGATAACCGCGCTCCAGGTAGATGGCCTTGAAGAGCTCATAGGCTTCCACGAGGATGTGCCCGGAGCCACAGGCCGGGTCGATGAGCGTCAGCTCCTCGGGGTCGAGCTGGCTCGGCGTGATGGCCGCGAGCTGTACCTTGACCTCGTCGGTCTGCTCGGCCGGCTCGATGTAATACTCCATCTGCCCTGCAAGCAGCGACTGGGGATAGGTCGCCAGCCACTGCGCCCCCAGCGAGTTCTGGACCATGTACTTCACGATCCAGTTGGGCGTGAAGAGCTGGGTCGCCGCTGGAATGTCTTCCGAGGCCACCACCTTGCCGATGACCTGGTCCTTCTTCTCCGAGATGTAGAACTGGTAGAGCCAGCCGATGATCTCGATGTCGGCCCAGTCGGCTTCCGGGATTTCATCGACCAGCGAAGCGATCAGTGAATCGGTGCGGATGAGGTTATCGGGCAGCAACAGTTCGGATTCGTCGTCGATGCGCTCGAAGAGGAAGGTCATGGCGCTGGAGAGCGCGTTGCATTGCGCGACCAACAAGAGCCGATAGAGGTCACCATCCTTGTTGCCAGCCAGCTTGAGGTCGGCGATCTGGGCAGCGTTCAGGCCCGGTAGCACACCGACGAGTTCGGTGGCGTGGGCGAGGATTTCCGGCAGACCGCCTTCCCGGCTCGACAGCGCCCGGTAGCCATGGTCCAGATAGTCGTGGATCTCCATGTAGCGCAGCGCGGCAAAACGATTGAACCAGGTGTAGGCCACCGCCTCGATGGTGTGCGCAAAGCCGTCCTCGTTGATGCGCTGAATCAGGCGATCGCGCTGCTGATGCACCTTGCCGGGCCATGCCTGCCCGGCGATGACGACGATGTCGCCCTTTTGCTCGCTGGGGGCGATGTCGAGCTTGCCGCCTTTCACCGATAGTCCGAGCAGGTTGGCGCGAGCCTGAACGGCGGCAATGAAATCCTTGCGGGCTTGCGGGGCGTAGGACTTGAGCTTGGCGGTGTTCATGGCTTCTTCTTATTGGATGCGTGCGCGCTGGCCGGCTTTGATGGTGGCGAGAAGCTCGGCCTTGAGTTTGGCGACGTAGCTTTCGACCTCGGCTTCGGTTTCCAGATAGATCGTCGGTGAAAGCTCTGCGGCCCAAATGACCCTGGAGGGTTTCGGCGCTGCCGTGTGGGCACCGGTCGTCAACACCTTTTCCGTGGTCGTGCCTCCGGAATCCTCCAGCACCGTTGCGCGCTTCTGGCTGGCCGATTCGATGATGAGCATCGCATCGTCAAGCAGGTTGCCGCCTTGATCCTGAAAATAGAGGATCTTCGGAATACTCGACAGAGCAGCGACCTTCGTCTTTAGCTCCTGCAAAGGCTGCAAAGCCTTGTTACGCAGAGCCGCTGCTGCCTGAACCTGATCGAGAGATTTCATGATCTCGCCGATTTTGGCGTCGATCGAGTTGAGGGCGCGTTCGCGGCGCTGTTGCGCCGCGGTTTCGTTGGCGGCCTCAACCGTCTTGATCAGCGTCTCAACGCGCGGGATCTGGCCGTAGGGCGTCGGATTGTCGCGTATCGACTCCAGGTCGGCCAGTGCGGTGGCGACAGCGGGAAGCTTGAGCAAGACGTCGCGGTTTTCGGCAAAGTCGGTCAGCGCTTCGAGCAGCTTGCGCCAGGTCGGGAGCTGCGTTTTGTAGAAGCTGACGACATCATGGATATCTTCGCTGGTGTCCAGCCAGTCGCTTTTCGCGCTCAACATGGTTTCGATGAACTCGAAGGCGTCACGGATCGCGAGTTGTTTGCCGATGCGGGTAGTGGCCGCGTCGATCACGGCCTTGCCAGGATGGTGCTTGATTGCTGCGGTCTGGGCGTAGCCCTTGAGGTCGGACTGCCAGTTGCCAAGGGCCGCACGGTAATCGGCCACCAGCCCGTCCGCGTCGTCGCGAGCGATCCTGGCGAAGATGTCCTTGTAGAGATCCCGCGCCCGCTTGAGAGACTCGGCAGGCGGTATCTTTTTCTTGAGGATCGAGACCTGCTTGAAACGGACCGACTTGGTCAAGGGATCGCCGGCGCTCTTCGGGTCGAGATCGTCGCCTCCGCACATCAGTTTGATCTCGCCGGCCATGAACAGTCGGGCGATCAGCAGCACTACTTCCCATTCGGGCTTCCAGCCCCAGGGGATGCCGGTAAAGCGATCGACGACGTCGGCGAGCAGCACGCGCTCAGCGCTGGCCTTGAGGTGAAGGTACTCGCGCAGCTCATTGAGGGCGAGGTGGTTGCCTTCTTCGCCGTCGAGGCCGAGCCCCTGTTGGCCAATGGTATCGGCGGCCAGGACGGCCTTGATCTCGGCGATGGGGTCAGCCTGACGCAGCTTGAGGTACGTGAGCTTGGTGTAGGTGTTGGTGATCAGGTAATTGACCAGCTCGTCGAGCAACGTGGTCGGGCCGGCGGCCTTGATCTGCAGTTTCTGGCCGAGTGCATAGAAGTCGCCGCTAACCATGAGATCGCCCAACTGGGCGAGGATGCGGCGACGGCGTTCGCGGTTCTCGTCCTTGCGGTCTGACAAAATGCGCTTGAGCGAGGCGGCAGCCATGCTGGCCTTGGGGCTGTCGATGTACTTTTCGATCTGGACGTAGAGGCTCAGCTCGATGTCGAGCCGATCACCTTCGGCGGTCCGTATCAGAGAACGCCCGCCCGATTCCGAGCTGCGCAGAATGCATCTGGCTTCGCTGAGTAGTTCGTAGTCATCGCCGAGCGGCGTGGCGATTTCAAGGCTGAGCGGATGACTGGCGTTCTTCCATGGTGCTCCGTCGAGCAGCCGGTTGAATTCGTAGTCGGCCTTGGTGAGCTTGTGGCGTACCTTCGTCTGTCCACCGAGGATGTCGTCGTAGATCAGTTCGCTGAGCAGCCGCCATTTTTCGTTGGCGGACACTTCAACATGGCCGATCTCGCGGGCCACGTCGCGTTCTTCGTTGGTCAGGAAAAACCAGCGGTCGCCATTGCGGCTGACGAGTCGCTGCTTTTCGAGTCGGGCAAGGCTTTCCTGGATGCGGCGCTTTAGTGCCAGCTTGTCGGCGTCGATTTCGTTGACGCAAAGCGTGGCGAGGTTGTCGATATTCGGTTTGACGATGTCCGGAATGTAACGGATCAGGAACATCGCTTTCAGAAGGTCGGCGTCGTAGGGGTCGAGCGCGCTGTTGCCCGGCGCTTCGTCGATCGAGCGCTTGGCCGTGGTGTCGATGAAGCTCTCGATCGACGGATAGAAGTCGTAGAGCGGCACCAACGCATCGATCCCCCGGTCGGCATTGCGAACGGCGGCGGATTGGAAAGCGTCGAGCAGCGAGCGCTCGCCTTTGGAAAGGTGCTTGCCGGTTGCACCGACCTTGCGGATCGATTCGAAGATCTTCTGGAGCAGCGTGAACTGATACGGGGCGAACGGGTAACAGGCGACGAACTCCGCTGAATCCTTGTAGCTCTTCATCGTGACCGAGTTACCGACGAAGGCGAGCTGGTTGTTGATGATGTCGCCTTTCTTTTCGAAGCGGTCGCGCAGGGCGACATGAGCGGCTTCGGTCTTAGCGAGGAGACGCTCGCCGATGACCTCGTCGGTGTTTGAACTGGCCAGCGACAGGCGTGTGTGGAAGCGTCCCTGAATCTTCGAGAAGTCCTGCGACCTGGCCTTGTTGGCTTCGCCGATTGCCGCGTCGATGTCTTCCTGGCTGGTAACGATGACCCATGCCCGGCCCTGGCACAGGGTTCCCAGTTGCTCGGCAATGGTCTGCAAGTTCAGCATCAGCTGTGTGTTGTTACCGATGAACTGACCAACTTCATCGACCAGGAAAACAATCCGGTGCCCCGCCGGCTTGCTGTCGAGATAGTCACGAATCAGCCTGGCGAGCCCTTCGATATTGATTCGATAGGTTTCCCGAGCGCTGTCGAACCAGGCGCCGGCGGATTCCTCGCTCTGCTTGAGGGCCTTGGCCAGCGCAAAAACCACCTCATCGCGAAGGAAGCCGGCGGCGTCGCGTTGGTCGTCCCAGGTTGAACCGCTCTTCTCGGCGAAGGCGGCCTTGAACGTTTCGTATGCTCCCTTGCTGACCAGGTGACGTTCCATTTCAGCCACATGCGGGGCGTCGCCGCTGTAGCCGAGCTTTTCGTTGAAGACGCGCAGGAAGACTTGCAGGATGACATCGCGCTCATCCTTGCTGTCCGCCTTGGCGTCGATGTTGAACAGGATCACATCGGAGCTGCCTTGCACCGCACGCTGAACGTCAGCAAGCAGCATTGCGTCCTTGATCTTGTGTTCGTCGAAGAACGCTGCAGCCCGCTTGGTCGTGCCGTCCGCCGGGTTCACTGCTTCGATGTTCTCCAGCAGGTAGGACAGGATCTTGATGAAGTGCGACTTGCCGGATCCGAAGAATCCCGAGACCCAGACGGCCATGCGCGCCGAAAGCACCGGGTCTTTCGGGTTGTCGGCAGCCGCCAGGAAGGCGTCGAAGAAGCGGCGGAGGTATTCGGTAAGCTGCTTGGTGACCACATACTCGTCGAGTTCCTGCCAGATGCTCTCGGCGTCCCGCTGATCGGCCTTGATAACGCCATTTATCGGGCGGTCAATCGGCTTGGTGAAGAGGTCCCTGATTTTCATTGTTGTTTGTTCCGGGGAGAGGGTTTCAGGAGACGAGGCGGAAGGCGCGGTAGTAGTGGTCGTCTTTCAAGCGGCTGAAGAGGCGTAGGGAATAGCCGTCGTACTTGCCCGGGTAGAACATCACCAGCGGCTTATCCTGCATGTGGGCATGCAGCGCCGAGAGCAGCGTATGGGTGCGGAGCATGGGATAGACCGCGCCGACATTCCAGAGAATGAGCAGGTCAAGGCCGGCGATGTCGTTCTTGGTCACTAGCCGCTTGGCGAGCTTGTCTTCCTTGAGTACTCCGCGCAGCTCTTTGAGTGTCTTGGCATCACCCTGCGTGCGCTGCATCTCGATGACCTTGTCGAGCAGCTTGCGCTCTTCGAGCAGGCCGATCACCAGGTCAAAGAGATTGATCGCCGTCGCTCTGATCGCCGGCTGATGCCTGGCCAGGGCCGGCAGCACGGAACCCTGGAGGAAAGCCCGCACGGCCATTTCGTCCTCCGGCGGATAGTCGAAGATCCAGAAGCCGATCTCGCCGCCTGAGCCCTTATTGGCCAACACGTCAGGGGAAGTCAGCCTGGGTAGGATCTGGTTGAGCCGCTCGTCAAGTTTCTGACTCATCTGGTCATGTCCATGATGGCAAGCACCGAAGTTTCACCGTGGCGTTCAAGGTAGCTCACCACATCGGGATTCAGATGGGGAGGGGTGAGCCTCAGGGTCCTGGTGGAGTCGAGATAGTGGGCTTCGGCGAGAACGCGAATGATGACCTGCAGCACCTTGGCTTTGGTGGAGTCGCTGAAATTCGCAAGTTCGGGATCGCGCCGTACGCATTCCGCCAGGAAGCCTTCCCACTCTTTGCCGGGAGACAGGTTTTGCTCCAGCCGGCGCAGGTTTCCGGCATACACGTCACGCACGAAGTCGGCGAAGATACGGCTGTGCTTGATCGCTGCCGCGAACAACAACTGTGTCGCGACCTCGTGCGAACCGGTGGCAACCAGCGTCAAGCCTTCTTCCTCTAGCGTTTCGAGCCGTTTACGGATCAACTGAGCTAGCCGGCGGGCCGTAGCAGGCGTCTTCTTCTGCAGCAGGTTGTCGAGCTTGAGGGCATCGAGCCACTGTTCCGGGGAAGGACCGGTCAGGAGCAAACGAGCGATCCTCCGGCTTTCCGGCAACATCAAGGAACCTGCGGAGATTTCCGCGTTGTAGATTCCCATTAGATTTCCATTCGGCAGGTCCCTCAGCCCCAATAATGGCTTTTGCATGGCCTTACTCGGCATTGTACGGGAACCGGCCGAGGCACCGGCTCGCACTTGATGAAAAGCCAGGAAATGCATGAGAGCCTCATGCGACATGCGAGCCAGACACGGGTCTATCTGACCAACTCGTGACAGTCACGAAGCATAAGAGAAGGCGATGTCCAACAAGTCCGGTGGCGGTCAAGAAACGAGGCAGGCCACCCAAGGGCGAGCAGCCGATGACTTACAGCGAGCGTAAGCGCGCCCAGAGAACTCGCGACAGGCGGGCGACCATAGACGCCATTAGCGACGAGAAGAACGCATCGCTGCGGGCGCTTCTGGCACTTCTCGCGCGCGTTGACCCGTCGGAACCGCCAAGGCAGTCAGCACGCCGTGCCTGGGCTGAAATTGGCCGTCGTTACGGATTCGTGACCATCACGAAGTGAGATGAGAGCATGGAAACGATTGAAGGAGCGAGCTTGGGCAACTCCGCAGTGATTCCATTGCAGATATGCTTAGTGACTGCGGCGGCAAGGGTCGAGCGCGACCCGCCACCAGAAATTCTTCGAGCCGCCTAGGCCGTGGCCGTCTCACGGCGAGACTTGGAGAGGCCGCAATCGAGCGGTTGCTTACCGAAACGAACCTTACCAGCGAGCTTACCAGCCATGCCGTGACCGTCAGCGCTGAACGGGCGCGCCCGGGACGGAGTTGCTGTAGGGGAATTGCTCGACAGAATTCAAAATCTGGAACGGGTGGCTGCTCGCCAATGCCGCTGAAGTACGCGCAGCTTGGGTAACGGCGCCCCGTCGAAGATAGCGAAGAAGCCGGCTTGGTTGCGGCAAACGTAACCCCGGCGTAACCCCAACAAAAAGCCCGACCTTGTGAGTCGGGCTAAGCGTTTGATTTACTGGTGCCGCTGGACGGAATCGAACTGTCGACCTTCGCATTACGAATGCGTGATTCCCGGCAAACCTACGCATTATCGAACCTTAACAAACCTATACACAGCAATATGTTAGTGATAGACTCATCTTAACGGGCTAGCGCCAAATGTGACGTAATTTGATAGCCCGTGCTAGCCCGGTGATAGCCCGATTTATGCGAGGTGGAAAAATGGCACAGATCAAGTTCGGCAAGATCGCCCTGCAGGGGCTTGAACTTCCGCCGGCTGGCAAGCGGCTGACGGTCTACGACACCAAGGTGCCGAAGCTGGCCCTGCGAATAACTTCAGCGGGTGCGAAAACCTTCTATGTGGTGAAGCGGGCCGGCGCATCAATGGCCTGGGTCAAGCTGGGCACCTTCCCCGACATGACAGTAGAGAAGGCGCAAGCCGAGGCCGAAAGGATTCTTGGCGAGTTTGCCAGCGGTGCGAACCCGGCCGAGGCGCGACGAACCTTCAAGGCTGAACCGACGCTGGCGGAGTTTTTCATTGAGTACGGCACCCGGCACGGTGAAAAGCTGACCGTGTGGCGCGACATGCAGCAACGATTCCGGGACTATCTGCAAAAGCCCCTCGGCGATCGGAAGTTGACGAGCATCACCAGGGCGATGATTGCCCGTGCCCTTTCCGATGTTGAGAAGGCCGGCAAGGCGGCGGCGACGGTCAAGCTTGTCCGGGCGTTGGCGTCTGGCATCTTCGGCAAAGCGATTGAATGGGGCTACCTCGAAACGAACCCGGCGCAAGGCGTCAAGGTGGCGGGCCGCACGGTAAGCCGTGACCGTTTTTTGCAAGCAGACGAACTTCCCCGTTTTTTTCAATCCCTGGCGGAAGAACCGAGCACTACTATGCGTGACTTCATTTTGTTGGCGCTACTTACTGGCGCGCGGCGGGCCAATCTGTGCGCAATGCGCTGGACAGAAATCAAGCTGGCTGATTTCGTCTGGCGCGTCCCCGACACGAAGAACGCCACCCCGCAGAACGTGACCCTATCGCCTGAAGCGGTGGAGATTCTCAAGGCACGGCAGGAAGCGAGCGCAGGCGAGTTCGTATTCCCTGGGCCTGGCGCAAGCGGTCACATGGTGGAACCGAAGAAAGCCGTTATCCGAGTCATGGAGCGGGCCGGTATCCCCTACGGCAGAAATGACCCGAACGGCGTAACCCTGCATGATCTGCGGCGTACGCTGGGAAGTTGGCAGGCTAGAACTGGCGCATCGCTGGCCATCATCGGCAAGAGCTTGAACCACAAGAGCCAGCAGGCGACAGCAATTTATGCCCGTCTCGACCTTGACCCGGTGCGGGCATCCGTCAACACGGCTACCGCGGCTATGATGGAGGCTGGCGGAATGAAAGAGGCGGCGGAGGTGGTGACCATGCCGAAGCGGGGAACTGCCTAATCATGCCTGAAATCTCCCGTTTTTTCGGCATCGTCATTTACATGAACTGGCGAGAGCATCCGCCAATGCACTTTCATGCCGTCTACGGCGAACACGAAGCACTGATGACCATGGACGGCAAGGTGTACGCCGGTTCGCTACCGGGCCGGGCGCTGTCGATGGTTCGCGAATGGATGGCGCTACATCGGAACGAAATTGAAGCCGACTGGAATCTTGCGCAGCAGAAAAAGCCGCTGAATCCAATTGATCCTCTGGAGTAACGACATGATCCTGCACACCACGGAAGTAGCCCCCCTGCCCGACTATCGCCTTTTCCTGCGCTTCAACAACGGCGAAGCCGGCGAAGTGGATTTGTCCGCTGAACTCGACGGCGAAGTGTTTGAGGCGCTACGCGACCCCGACGTGTTCGCCACAGCAAGCCAGCACCCGCTGATGCGCACGGCGGCTTGGGCAAACGGGGCGGACCTTGCGCCCGAATTCCTGCTCGATCTGATGCGCGCGCAGCAAAAGGACCGGGCCGCGTGATCGAAGATTAGCCGACCAATAAGCGCTACCCGACGGCCTATGGCTGGCGGATCTGGCTACCAGGAACAACCCATGAAATGCCCTATCTGCCGGCACGGCGAAACCCGTTCGGGCGCTGTCACTGCTCCACTTGAACGCTGCAATGTGGTGATCATTTTCCGCAAGGTGCCGGCGCTGGTGTGCGAAAACAGCGGCGAAGCTTTCCATGACGAGGCCGTTACTGCTGCCTTGCTGAAGCAGGCCGAACAGGCAGCGGCGGCGGGCGTGGAAATCGACGTTCGGCGCTTCGCGGTGGCCGCGTGACCTGAGAAAACCTGAGGTTTGCTGCGCCTAGTTCGAGGCTGATCCCCGAGGGCGCAAATTGGACTTTCCTAGCGATGCCTCAGAGCAAACGACCAACCATGAAAGTAGCGTAATAGTGAGCGTACTGTTCAAACTGCGGGAATGGCTGACGGTCGCCGAAGCTGCGAAGCATCTGACTATCCTGTTCGGCGAGGATGTAACCGAAGCGGACGTTCTGCGATTAGCGCTTGATGGGCACTTGCGAATATCGATCTACTTTGTAAACAGCATGCGGGCAGAGCGAGGAGCAGTGGTGCCCATTGAGAAAGCCCAATTCAGAGAGATGTCATTGCCGGAGATCGCGCTGATGGAAGAGTGGAGGAGCCTTGAGTTTGAGGTTCCGTGTCCATTCCCCTACTACCCGCGCGTGCTAGTCGGAAGCTACTTCAGCGACCGCGTGGTTTTTCAACCTGAAGGAGGCCCACAACTCTTCAAGGGTATTTTCGATCTTTTGTTGATTGACGATGGCAGGCAGGGTGTGGAGGCTAGGTACCAGTCGCTAACCGGCGGAGCTAAGGTCGACATGGAGTTTTTTATTGACTCGGCGCTGCTTCTTCATGACCCGGACAGCGGAGCAAGCTTGCTTCTATGCCACGAGCCCCGAAAGTCACGACGTTACGGTAGAGGCGATCCGCTGCCGAACGATTCAAGGCTCGTAGTTCGTACCGCAGCACTACGAGAGCTTGAAGCATCGATAAACGCCGCTTCGGAAAGCCCGGCACAGCCGATGGCAACGACCAACCGTGTGTATTCCACGCAAACTGGACACCGATTCCACGGCAAACTGGACACTCATTCCACGTGAATCTGGACAGTCGGAGCGTAGCGACGCGGGGTTGAAAGG
>Ga0056903_1000439_pt1 | contig 20324 bp, 15 predicted proteins | sample EBPBio142005_DNA_FD_55025 | JGI IMG/M metagenome (GOLD analysis project Ga0056903, IMG submission 55025) | Wastewater treatment Type I Accumulibacter community from EBPR Bioreactor in Madison, WI, USA - Reactor 1_6/14/2005_ DNA | ecosystem: Engineered > Bioreactor > EBPR > Anaerobic-Aerobic >...
CCTGTCGGAGATGAGCCGCCAGCTGATCCAGCAGTCCGACCCGACCATCGAGCAGCTGCTGCGTGACGACATGAGCTTCCAGATCGCGCAGGCGATCGACTCGGCCCTGATCGTCGGCGGCGGCGCGAACGAGCCGGACGGCGTCATCGCCACGCTGGGCACCGCCAACGGCTCGCTCGCCGGCCCGACCTGGGCGCAGGTGCTGCAGATCATCGAGGGCGTGGAAACCGCCAACGCGCTGGGCAGCCACAACTGGCTGGTCAACCCGACGGCCAAGGCCAAGCTGCGCGGCACGCTGAAGGTGACCGGCGATGCCGGTGCCGGCTTCCTGCTGCAGGGCGGCCAGCTCGGCGACTACCCGGTGCACACGACCAACAACCTCCCGCCCGGCGACTCCAACGGCGACAACAACAGCGTCATTTTCGGCGACTGGTCGCAGGTGCTGCTGGGCATTTGGTCGGAGCTGGACATCCTGGTCAATCCGTTCGCGGAAGGCCCTTACACCAAGGGCAACGTTTTGATCAGGGCGATGGCGACCTGCGACATCGCCATCCGGCACGAGGAAGCCTTCGTCTTGGCCGACGATGTCCCTGGCCTCTGACCTGGAGCGTCGATTCGCTCCGGCCAACCTGGAGGGCCGCCAGCTTGTCGGGCTGGCGGCTCCCTATGACTCGGAAACCCGGATCGGCGAGTTCCGGGAGCGGATCGCCAAGGGCGCCTTCACCCGCACCCTGGGCGAGAACCGCGACATCCTGGCCCTGAGCGACCACGACCCGGCCAAGGTTCTCGGCCGGACCAAATCGGGCACGCTGGAGCTGTCGGAGACGGTGCACGGTCTCCAGTTCCGTCTCCAGCTGCCCGACACCACCATCGGGCGCGACCTGCAAACCCTGGCCCAACGCGGCGACCTGGGCGGCGTGAGCTTCGGCTTCCGCGCCATCCGCGACAGCTGGCAAGGCGAGCTGCGCACCCTGCACGAGGTCGAGCTGCACGAGATCAGCATCGTGCAGAGCTGGCCCGCCTACCCCGACACGACGGTCGCGCTTCGCAGCCGGCCCAACACCGGGCTGCGGACCGATCCCCGATTCCGCTGGCTGGAGCTGTATCCATGAAGTGGCCCTGGACCCGAAAGCCCGAGACGCGCGCCGAGAATGACCCGAGCTGGGCGGCACTGATCCCTTCCGGCACTACCGCCGGCCTGCCGGTGTCGCCCGGCAACGCGGAGACCATCTCGACGGTCTTCAGCTGCGTGCAGTCCATCGCCGAGACCATCGGCGGCCTGCCCCTGCTGGTGTACCGCCAGGAGGCCAACGGCGACCGCGCGCGCGCACCGGATTACCCGCTGTATCGCGTCCTGCACGACCAGCCGAACGAGCGGCAGACCGCCCTGGAGTTCCGGGAGCAGCTGACCGCGCACGTCCTGCTGTGGGGCAACGCCTACGCGCAGATCCACGCCGACGCCGCCGGCAACGTGACCGGGCTGGAGCCGATCCACCCGCGCAACGTGACCGTGCTGCAGCTGCCCAGCGGGCGCATCCGCTACGACGTGGCCGACCCGCAGACCGGCCAGGTTCGCCCGCTGCTGGCCGACGAGGTGCTGCACCTGAAGGACCGCACCGACAACGGCATCGTGGGCAAGAGCCGGATCCAGGTGGCCCGCGAGATGCTGGGCGGCGTCCTGGCCGCACAGGAGCACGGGAACCGCGCCTGGGCCAACGGGGCGCGCCTGAGCGGTGTCCTGCAGACGCCCAACGTCATGACCGACGATTCCATCGGCCGCCTGGCAACGAGCTGGAACGCGCAGTTCAGCGGCACCGGGAACAGCGGCAAGACCGCCATCCTGGAGAACGGGCTGACCTACCAGCAGCTGAGCATGAGCAACGAGGACGCGCAGTGGCTGCAGTCCCGGCAGTTCAGCGTGGAGGAAGTCTGCCGCATCTTCCGCGTCCCGCCGGTGCTGGTGGCCGACCTGCGCCATGCCAACTTCAGCAACAGCGTGGAGATGAACCGCTGGTTCGTGACGCACACCCTGCGCCGCTGGCTGACCATGTGGGAGGAAGGCTGCGAGCGCGCGCTACTGGGACCGATCGCACGCACCCGGTACTTCATCGAGCACAACACCGAGGGACTGCTGCGCGGCGACCCCAAGGGCCGGGCCGACTTCTACAAGGAAGGCATCGGCGATGGCTGGCTGCTGCGGTCCGAGGTGCGACGCCTGGAGAACCTGCCGACCATCGAGGGCATCGACCATGACGGCCAGCAGGAAGCGGCCTAGCAGGCCGAGCGGACGGGACGCAGACCCGAGGCGAACGATTCCGCTCAACAGTCACCGCTGGCAGCGTCTGCGCGCTGCCGTGCTGGCACGGGAACCGCTGTGCAGGGACTGCAAGCACGTGGCCACCGACGTGGACCACGACGACGGCAACCCCGGCAACAACCGGCCCGAGAACCTGGTCCCGAGGTGTCACAGCTGCCACTCGACCAAGACCATGCGCGAGCAGCACGGCAGCCCCTACGGCTGCGACGTGAACGGATGGCCGACCGATCCGCGCAGCCATTGGAACGAAAAATCGCTGGAGGGTGACGCCGCTAGACCGCCGCCCGGACCTTTCCTTCAACGCAATGGCCGAGGTTGAGATGCGCCAGACCCGATCCGATTCCGCCGAGGTCGCCATCCAGGCCGCGCAGAACGCCGCCCAAGGCCCGCTGAAGCCGCCTGCCCACGTCCGGCTCCCGGCGAAGGCGCGCCCCTTCTGGGCCGCCCTGGTGCGCAACAGGCCGCGTCACAAGTGGAACGAGACTGACCTGGCCACGGCCGCGATGCTGGCGCGCGCGCAGCACGACGTGGAGCGCCTGCAGCGGGAGATCGACCAGGAGGGCGACGTGGTCGCCGGCAAGCTCAACCCCAAGCATGCGCTGCTGGACAAGCTGGGCCGCCGCATCGTCACCCTGAGCCGCCTGCTGCACGTCCACCCGGAAGCGACGCAGGGCCGGGCACGCGAGCAGGGGAACGCCCTGGAGGCCGAGCGAGCCGCCGAGCAAGCCCTGGAGACCGCCGGCGCCAGCAACGTGCACCACCTGATCCGGAGGGCCTGAGATGAGCCGGGCCGCTGCCGTCATCGAGTTCATCGAGACCCTGTGCCTGGTGCCCGAGGGCGCCGGCGTGGGGCAGCCGATGGTGCTGGCCGACTTCCAGCGCAAGTTCATCGCCGAGGTGTACGACAACCCCGCCGGCACCCGTAGGGCTTTCCTGACGATGGCCAGGAAGAACGGCAAGACCGGCCTGATCGCTGCCCTGCTGCTGGCGCACCTGGTCGGCCCCGAGGCGGTGCGCAACTCGCAGATCGTCTCCGGCGCCATGAGCCGGGACCAAGCGGCGCTGGTGTTCGGACTGGCGGCCAAGATGGTGCAGCTGTCGCCGGTGCTGGCGGACGTGGTCCGCATCGTGCCCAGCGGCAAGAAACTGATCGGTCTGCCGATGAACGTCGAGTTCCGGGCACTGGCTGCCGAGGGCAAGACCGCCCACGGCCTGTCCCCGGTGCTGGCGATCCTGGACGAGGTCGGTCAGGTCCGCGGCCCGCAGTCGGACTTCGTGGACGCAATCACCACCTCGCAGGGCGCACACGCTGCCCCGCTGCTGCTGGTCATCTCGACGCAGGCAGCGAACGATGCCGACCTGCTGAGCGTCTGGCTGGACGATGCGGCCAAGTCCGCCGACCCGCGCATCGTGTCCCACGTCTACACCGCCCCGGAAGGCTGCGACCTGCTGGACGAAGGCGCCTGGAAGGCCGCCAACCCGGCCCTTTGGCTGTTCCGATCGACCGACGACCTGCGCGAGCAGATGATCCAGGCCCAGCGCATGCCGAGCGCCGAAAACAGCGCGCGCAACCTGCTGCTGAATCAGCGCGTGTCCACGGATGCCCCGTTCGTTTCGCCGGACGTGTGGAAGCGCTGTGGCGCGGATCCAGTGCCTTTCGAGGGTCCGGTCTTCGGCGGCCTGGACCTGTCCGCCCGCCACGACCTGACCGCGCTGGTGCTGGTCGGCAAGGTCGCCGGCGCCTGGCAGGTGTTCCCGCACTTCTGGACGCCCTCGCAGGGGCTTGTGGAGCGTTCCAAGCGCGACCGGGCGCCCTACGACGTGTGGGCACGGCAGGGCTTCCTGCGGACCACTCCGGGCGCGTCCGTGGACTACGAGGCCGTGGCCGTGGACATCGCCGAGATCGTCGCGGGGCTGGACCTGCACGCCATCGCCTTCGACCGCTGGCGCATGGACATCCTGCAGCGCGAGCTGGACCGCCTGGGACTGTCGCTGCCGCTGGTGCCGTTCGGGCAGGGCTACCGGGACATGGCCCCTGCCCTGGACACGCTCGAGGCCGAGCTGCTGAACACCCGCATGGCCCACGGCATGCACCCGGTGCTGACCATGTGCGCCGCCAACGCGACCACGATCAAAGACCCGGCCGGCGGCAGGAAGCTGGACAAGAGCCGCGCCACGGGCCGCATAGACGGCCTGCAGGCGCTGGCCATGGCGATGGGCGCGGCACAGACCGCCGATGCACCGTCGGAAGATCCCTACAAGCACCGAGGGCTGATCCTGATATGACCTACACCGCCCAAGAGCTGAACCGGAAGATCACCTTCCAGTCCCAGCAGATGACGCAAGACCCCGTGACCGGCGCGCCGATCATCGGATGGGTCGATCACGTCTCCGTCTTCGCCAAGGTCGAGCCGTTGGTGGGCCGCGAATATCTCGCCGCCGCCGCAGTGCAGGCAGAGGACACGACCAAGTTCACGATGCGATTCCGGGACGACATCACCCCCGTCATGCGGATCGCCTTCGACGGCAAGACCTTCAACATCCAGAGCATCCAGAACATCCGGTCCGGCAACCGGGAAACCCTGATTTACGCGAGGAGCTTGGACGCATGAATCAAGAGCAGCTGATCCGCCGCATCGAAGACAAGATCGGCGACATGATCGACCAGAACATGAAGAACGGCCTGGGCGCCGCGGAGTGGCGCGACATCTTCGATACCGTCTTCGCCGGCATGTTCGGCGACGGCACCGAAGGCAGCGAATAGCGCGCGGAGGTCAGACGGTATCGGGCCGCGCGTGCTCCTGTACCCGACCGTCGCGGATCAGCCGGGAGTGCCGTTCACCAAAACCCCGGCAGCAGGGGCGGGGCGTTCTCCGCGTCGCGGACGCCGTGTTCCACCGGCGCTTTCTGCGCCCCGTGACCCTGCCCTATCCCAAGGTCATCGTCACGACCTTCTTACCCTTGTTCGACTCGGCGATGATCAGATCCGCCCACTTCGCTGCGGTCTCGAGAACCTGCTGAGCGCGCGCTTCATCGGGATCAAACGGATGAGGCAGGGCCGCGACCAAGTGCGGAATGAGGGCGCCAATAAGGTCGGGCTTCGTCATCGTTATCTCCCTGGGCGACATGCCCGGCCCGAGGATACGCTGCGAGTCCGCAGGCGTCCGCCCGCATGTCGTCCACTTGGGGGCATCCATGGGGGCATCCACCAATCCGAACCCGCGCAATTCTGCGCAAATCAGCCCCTTACACCCCCTGTTCCGGAGTCCCTGGCCCACCACTACCGAAGCCCGCAAGTCTCACGACTTGCGGGCTTCTTCATTTCTCGGAATCGGTTTTTCGAACTCACGCTCTTGTCCTGCGCCGCTGCGCGCGTGCCTCTACCCTCTGGAGCGAAGCCCCGCTCGTTGCGGACCGCCTGCAAACCCGCCCGCCCAGGCGCCGTCACCGGCTTGACGAGACGGCGTCCGATTCGTCAGCGTTCGGCGTGCTTTCTCGAAACGTGTAAGAGCGTTGCCCGTCGTCGAGCACCAGCGTCCTGACGGAGTTTTCGAGCGACGGCATGAACCTCATCCCTGCCACGCTCGGCGAGATGGTCTCCAATACCGGGCTCCTCTCCTGGGTGGCCGCTACCTCGGTGCTCCAGCCGCCAAAGTCGAACCAGGTTCGGCCGCCCTCCGTTCTGACCTCGATACTCCCGAGCGTCGGATGGCTGTAGGCCGCAGCCAACGACGCAAGCAGCGTGGGTGCGATAGGGGTCTGGAGGAGGTTCCTGCGCTCTTCCCGCGCGGCTTTCATGAGGCCGGGAAGCTCGCGCAGGCGTTCTTGCGCGCCGTAGTCGGTATCGAAGAGCAATTCCATGAAGCGATCCGACAGGACGGATCTGAGCTGCGCCCCTGCATCCGCATTGGCGAGAAGCACATACCCCGTANCCAGCTCCGGAAGCCAGAACACCTCCGCCTGGTAGCCCGCCATGCTGCCACCATGCATCGCCTGCAGAACGCCAAGGCGGCGATCCGTCTTCAGGCCCATCCCGTACCACTGGTCTACGCCCCCGCGCGCCACCTGGCCTTTGAGGCGCTCATGCAGCGCGTTCTGGCCGATGTACTTTCTTCCATCCGGCAACGTTCCGGAGGCCAACTCCATCCGAAGGTAGCGGACCATGTCATTGACATTGCTCCAAGCGCCNCCATCCGGCCGCATGGGAATCGACATCCGGTTGAAGTCCATCGGCACGGACTCGGTTACGCCAAGAAAATTCACCCCATGAGGTGCGGCGAAGTTCCCCGATAGTGCCGTGTCGAAATCGAATGTCGTNGCCGCCATGCCAAGCGGATCCAGTACCAGCTCTTGCATGGCGAGATCGTAGGCCCTGTCCAACGGAAGCTCGGGATGCGCAACATGCCCCCCCAAGTACCCCCCCGAGGTCGCCATCAGATTGGAGTACTGGTAGAGCTCGCCTGGTTTTGCGGTCGGTTCAATCCTGGCCAGGACATCAAGAACCTGCATCGGCCCCATCTCATCGCCGGAGAAGATCGATTCCATATCCTGAGCAGGTATGCCCGTGCATGCACAGAGCAGATGACGGACATCAATTTTCTGGCGCAACCGCGGGTCCGCCACGCGAAACTGCGGTAGCGCCTGCACCACGGGCGTGTCCCAGCCCAGTCGTCCTTCGTCCACGAGCTTCGCCAGCAGCAGGGAAGTCAGCGGCTTGGTCACCGAGGCGGTAAGGAATAGGGTTGAGGCATCGACGACTCTCGGATCGCCTTTCCTGCGGACGCCGAACCCCCCCGCGAATCTGACCTCTCCATCCTGTACGACGCCGAGCGCGAGGCCCGGAATATCGAGGGCAACACGCGCGTTCTCGACGAACCGCAGCAGTTCCGCGGTCCTGGCCCCATCGAAATCCCGCGGCTCCCTCCCGGCCAGCGTTTCCGGGTTGAAGTCCGACGGACGGACGCTGGAGAGGAAGCGCGTGAACTGGGCCTCGCGGCGGTCCATGACGTCCGGCGGGGCATCGATGATGACCGCTACGTTCACGGCGCCTTTCTGCAGGACTTGCGCGCGCAGAATGCGATCGCCTCCCTTGTCGCTTTGGTAGTTGTAGCCGCGCACCATCGTCCAGCCGTTGCGGGCAGGGCGTTCCTTCTCCGATCGAAGCACTGGCATGGATGACGGAGAGTACTGNTTCCATGCGTTTCGCAACGCCTGGTCCGGCGAGTCTGCGCCGCTGTCGGAAATCGCCATCGAGGCGTCGATTCCCTGCGCCCTCATGAGGAACAAGCCNCCGCGTTCTTCCTTCTTCTCCCATCCCGCGGGCGTGATGAATGCCACGCCCGAGCTGGTCGTATGCCACGTATCCTGTTTCAGGAAGGCATTCTGGGACGGCGGCCTTGCATGAGCGTCGCCGCTCAATAGCTGAAGGCAAAGAAATGCCAGGGCGACCCCTGGCCACCATTCGAACCGCTTCATTCGCGACCCCTGACCTGCTGAGTGGATGTCGATTGACTCGGCCGTGCCACCACGATCTTCGCTTGCACTCGATCCGGCGTACGGCCGCATTCTTTGCTTGGTCCTGCTTTGGATCCCGCCGACTCTCAGAGACGTGTACCTGCATGCTCGGGCGAACACCGGTGCGCCCGTCTTTCGCCGCTATAAACTATTTAATTAGTTTAGATGAGGTTAGCGCGCCCCGAAGAGCCAGTCAACTAGTAATTTAGTTTTGGCGATTGGAGTGGACTGGTGCCCTTCGTTTGACCTCCGCCCTCGAAAACCGAGGACTCGACCCTCCGTCACCAGCAGTAACAACGAAAGAACTAGTTGACAGTTGCGCAGGGTGCGTGCTCCGATACGGGCGCTGCTCCGACCACAGGAATGCCATGGCCAGGCCCGTTTCTCCCACGCTCACAAGGTCCGAGCAGGAGATCCTTGAAGTGCTCTGGGACAAGGGCGAGGCGTCGGTGCGCGACGTGGCCGATGCACTGGCAAAACAGCGGCCTGTCGCCTACACCACCGTCCTGACCATGTTCGGCATCCTGGCCAAGAAAGGATTCGTCGTTCACCGCCTGGAGGGGCGCGCCTTCATCTATCGCGCAAAGATCACGCGCGAGCAGGCCCGCAAACAGGCCCTGGACCATCTTCTTCAGCAGTTCTTCGAGGGCTCTCCGAATCTTCTGGCGCAACACCTGCTCGGTGAGGAAGGCGTCAGTCGCAATGAGCTAAGGGCGCTGCGGGACAAGGTCAACAAGGCCAAGTTCGCCAAGGCCGGGAGGGGAAAGTGAACCAGATCGAGGTCGCGCTCAAGTTTGCCGCCCTGCACGTGCTCGTGAGTTTTGCCCTGTTCACCGTCGCGTTGCTGCTGATGCACCTGCGTCCGCTCAGCGCCGAAAGGCGGTCCTGGCTGCTTCTGGCCACCTTCGTTCTTGCATTGCTGCTGCCCTTCGCATCGTTCCTCCCGAGCTGGCTGGACGTCGCGCGCGTTCATTCCGCCGCCGCTCCGACCTCCATCGTGCTGCTGCCGGAAGAGGGAGCCCGCGTGGATGAAGCGGTGTACGACGCCGGTCACCAGCCGGACATGATCTACATGGAGATTCCGCGCTCTTACGGGACGCTTCTGGTACTGGCATGGATGCTCGGCACGCTGTGGCAATGGATGCGTCTGATCGAGAGTGCGCGCCAGGCGCGCCGTTTGCGTCGATCAGTGCAACGGAATTCCGTGCTGGAAGCTTCACTGGCGCACGTGCTTCCGCGCCACATCCCCATCCTGGCAACCGTCGCCGATGGACCGATGGTCGTTGGACTGCTCCGTCCCCACATCCTGATTCCGCAGGCGCTGATCGACCGACTACCACGGGAGGCGCTGGAAGACATCGTAGGNCACGAGGTCGCGCACATCCGTCGCGGGGACCTGTGGTGGTGCACGATGCTGCGTGCTGCGGCAGCGGTGTTCTGGTGGAATCCCTTCCTGCACGCGATGACCGCACGCCTGGAACTGGCACGAGAGATGGCGTGCGATGCACGGGCTGCGCTGAACAGCGCAGCAGATGCCGGATATGCCGACTCGCTACTGACCAGCGCCGAGATCCTGTCCCAACTGGATGATCGACGCGACTGGCTTGCGGTCGGCATGTTCGGTCGGCGCAGCGCCCTCACGCAGCGCATCGACGGACTGCTGGCCGAGGCATCGAGTCNGGAACCNCCCAAGCGCAGGGCGGCGATGGCGTTCTGCGCGTTGCTCCTGACCGCATGTGCGGGCCTGGCCATCGCGGCCGTCCCCCGCATCGAGTTGCCGGACCGGGGTGTTGCGGAGCCCGATGCCCGGGTAGTCGCGTTGCTGGCGGCCGCGCGCGCCGGGGAAAGCCTTCAGGTGCGCCAACTGGTCCAGAGCGGTGCGGATATCGATGCGCGCGTGCTCAACGAAGGCACGCCTCTGATCCAGGCCGTGCGCTCGCGCAACCTGGATACCGTCGACATGCTTCTGGCGCTCGGCGCCGATCCCGACAGGGCATCTCTCGGCGAGGGGAATCCCTTGATCGTTGCGTCCCGACTGGGGCTTCAGCCGGCGGTTGAACGTCTCGTCGAGGCCGGTGCGGACGTGAATCGCATGGTGACGTACGACGAAACACCCTTGATCAATGCCGCACGTGCCGGGCATCTTCCTACGGTGCGCTACCTCGTGCAGCACGGCGCCAGCGTCAATCTTGGCGTGGAAGCCGACGGCTGGCTGGGGCGATGGCGGACGCCGCTCAACCAGGCTCANGACCCCGCCGTACGCGCTTACCTGATCCAGCAGGGCGCGACCGCCGCGCGGCGGTGACGGAGACTGGGCGCCTTCTGGGTCCAGCCTGGAATCGATGCATTCCTGAAACAGGACGCCTCAGCGTCCCGCAGCGGCATATGACGGCCGTCGAAGCGATGCATGCGCCACCCGGGAGCCCGCAAGTCCCGCAACGTGTGGGCTTTTTCGTTGTACCCGAATCAGTAAATCAGATAGGGCCGGCGCAACTCCTCGAAATGCCGCAACCCGGGTTGCCAGCGAGCTTCGATCGCTTCCAGCGGCTCGCCAGCGAGGATCGCCTGGCGGATCCAGCCGTTGCCGGCCAGCAGGTCGAAGAACGGCCGCCCCTGGTTTTGCGCATCGCCTTCCAGGAACCGGAATCGCTCCGGATACAGGTCGTGGATCGCCTTGACCAGGGCCAGGCCGGTGCGCACCGGCAGGAACGCGTCGCGGTCGATGACGTGGAGCTGCACGCCGCCGCACAGCTCGCCGGCATGCTTGGAGAAGGTGGGCGTGAACCGCACCGGCCGGAAACGTACGCCGGGCAGTTCCAGTGCGTTCATCCGCGCAGCCAGCGCGTCGGCATCCACGAACGGCGCGCCGACGGTNTCGAACGGGCGGGTGGTGCCCCGACCCTCGGAAACATTGGTGCCCTCGAACAGTGCCGTGCCCGGATAGACCAGGGCGGTATCGGGCGTGGGCATGTTCGGCGAAGGCATCACCCAGGCCAGCGCCTGCCCCGGTTCGGCCCGCGCACGGGTCCAGCCACGCANCGGCACCACGTGCAACTCCGCGCCGATGGCGAACTCCTCGTTGAACAGTCGCGCCAGTTCGCCCAGGGTCATGCCATGGCGGACCGGAATCGGGAACAAGCCGACGAAAGAGGCGTATTCCGGCTCCAGCACCGGGCCTTCCACCTGCGTCCCGCCAACCGGATTGGGCCGGTCCGGCACCACCACCGGNATGCCCGCCCTGCGCGCGGCGCGGAGCACGCCGGCCAGGGTGTAGGGATAGGTGTAGAAGCGCGTGCCGACGTCCTGGATGTCGAACACCAGCACCTCGATGCCTTCCAGCATCGCCGGGGTGGGCTCGCGGTGTTCGCCATAGAGGCTGTGCACCGGCAGTCCGGTGGCGCGGTCGCGCGAGGAGCCGACGTGCTCGCCGGCCTGCGCATCGCCGCGGACGCCGTGCTCCGGCCCGAACAGGGCCACCAGCTCCACCTGCGGGTGCCGCGCGAGCAGGTCGACGGCGCTGTGCAGTCCGCGGTCCACGCCGGTGGGATTGGTGACCAGGCCGACGCGCTTGCCGCGTACCAGGTCGATCCGCTCGTCCAGCAGTATCTCGATACCCGGCACCGGCGCCACCNATGNCCCATCGCAATCGCANTCGGATGCGATGGAGCGCGCCACCGGCAACAACGCCAGCACGAATACCAGCAGGATACGGTTCGCCGGTACCGGCATGCGCTTGCACAGGGAAACGGCCATGCCGACAGGCCTCTGCTATGGTTGCGCCGGGTTATAGCACGGGCCCGGATCCGCCCGGGTCCGTGTCGCGCCGAATGGAGCAGGTGGATGGGATCGNAGACCGGCCGCAGGACTTCGCGCATCGTCAGCCGGTGGCTGCCGCTGTTGCTGGCCACCTTCGCCGCTCCGGCCCTGGCCTCCGGACCGGAACCCCTGCCGCTGATCCCGATGCCGGCGAAGGTGGACATCGCGGACGGGCAACATCGCCTCTCCGCCGACACGCCGCTGCGCTACCGCGATCCGGCCGCGGCAACGACCGCACGCCAGTTCTCCGAACTGCTCGAACGCACCACCGGCCTGCGCCTGGCGCCCGCGCTGGCCACCGGCGAGGGCGCCCCCCCGCCGGGCGGGATCGATTTCGCGATCGATCCGGACGCCGGCATTCCCGCCGAAGGCTACCGGCTGTCCATCGATGGCCAGCGCATCGCCCTGGTCGCCGGCGACCAGGCCGGACTGTTCTACGGCGCGGTCACCTTNTGGCAGCTGGCCGATGCGGCGGCGAGCCGGGGCGGCGACGGCTTCGCCCTGCCCGCGCTGCGGATCGAGGACGCGCCGCGCTTCGGCTGGCGCGGCTACATGCTCGACTCGGCCCGCCACTTCCACAGTGTGGAGCAGATCAAGCGGGTGCTCGACGCGATGGCGTTGCACAAGCTCAACGTCTTCCACTGGCACCTGAGCGACGACCAGGGCTGGCGGATCGAGATCAAACAGCACCCGAAGCTGGCAGAGGTCGGCGGCTGCCGCATCCCCGGCGGCGACGCCGGCACCGACCCGGCCAGCGGCCGGCCGCGCCCGTATTGCGGCCACTACACCCAGGAACAGATCCGCGACATCGTCGCCTACGCCGCACAGCGCCACATCCGGGTGATACCGGAGATCGACGTGCCCGGCCACGCCACCGCCGCCATCGCCGCGTATCCGGAGTTGGGCGTCGAGGGAAAAGCCATTCCCGTTTCCAACCAGCGCGGCATCCATTCCAACCTGTTCAACGTGGAGGAACNGACGTTCGCCTTCCTCGACGACGTATTCGCCGAGATCGCCGCATTGTTCCCCGCGCCCTACGTCCACATCGGCGCGGANGAGGCGGTCAAGGACCAGTGGAAGGCCTCGCCACGGGTGCAGGAGCGCATGCGCGAACTGGGCATCGCCGACGAGTCGGAGCTGCAGGGCTGGTTCGTGCGCCGGCTGGAACAGAGCCTCGCCAGCCACGGCCGCCGCCTGGTCGGCTGGGACGAGATCCTCGAAGGCGGCCTGCCGCCGCAAGCCACGGTGATGTCCTGGCGCGGCACCGAGGGCGGCCTGGAGGCGGCGCGGCAGGGGCGCGACGTGGTGATGTCGCCGGTGTCGGCGCTGTACCTGGACTACCTGCAGACCCGTTCGCCCAACGAGCCGGCCGGGCGCCCCAAGCTCAATACGCTGGAGACCTTCTACGCCTTCGAGCCGGTACCCGAAGCGCTGGAGGAATCGCAGCGCCACCACATCCTGGGCCTGCAGGCGAACATGTGGACCGGCGACACCCGGACCTTCGCCGGGGTCGAACACAACACCTGGCCGCGCCTGGCGGCGGTGGCCGAAACCGGCTGGACACCGGCCGAGCGCAAGGACTACGCCAGTTTCCTGCGGAGGTTGCCGGAACAGTTGCGCCGCTACGAGACACTCGGGATCGGTTACGCACGCACGCCGTTCGAAGTGATCGCCGAAGCCGACCTGCTGCCGGGACCGGGCGACTCGCCGCAGGGCGAGGCCCGCATCGCGCTGTCCAATCCGCTGGGCTATCCGATCCGCTACACGCTCGATCCCGGCCGGAGCACGCCGCAATGGCTGGACTACGAACGGCCGCTGCAACCGGTCAAGCTGCCGGCGCGCCTGGCTGCCGTCGCCCTGGCCGATGGCCGGCCGGTGCATCCGGTGGAGGAGTTCGTGCTCACCCGCTCCTCGCTGCTGTCGCGCGACAACAAGCAACTCGCGCTGTGCACGGCTGACGGTCCGGTGCTGCGGATGGAGGACGACGGTCCCGCCGACGGCCCGCGCGCGCTGTTCGATGTCGCCATCTTCGAGCCCTGCTGGCTGTGGAAGGACGCGCCGCTGGACGGCATCGCGGAACTGGAAGTGCGCGCCGGCCGCCTGCCCTACCTGATCCAGCTCGGCGCCGACGATGCCAAGCGCCGCTTCCTGCCGGCCGAAACCGCGCACGGCGAACTGGACGTGCGCACGGGCGGCTGCGCCGGCCCGCGCCTGGCCACCGCGCCGCTGCCGGCCGCGCCCGGCGCAGACGGCTTCACCCGCCTGCGCGTCGCCCTGCCCTCGCCGGCCCATGGATTCGACGACCTGTGCATCCGTTTCAGCGGCGATACCCGCCCGGCGATGTGGGTACTGGATCGTATTACCCTGTTGCCCTCGACACCGGAGTAACCGCATGCCAGCCATCCTTGCCTGCATGGGCATCCATCCCGGACTCCGCAACGACCGGCCCGCCCCGCGCGCGCGCCGGCTGCGCAGCGCGCCGGCGCTGCTGCTGGCCCTGGCGACCGGCACGACCCAGGCCGGCGCCGGCGAACAGAACGCATTGGCCGACCGGCTCGGCATCCAGCCCTCGGTGGAATCCATGGACTACGTGCAGCACAAGCAGCAGTTCCAGTTGCACACCCTGCTGACCGAACAGCGCCATCCGCAGACCATGGACCTGAGCCGGCGCATCGCCGCCGACACCACCGCCGGCCTGGAGGCATTGTTCGCGGTGGACCGCGACGTGGCCCGGACCCTGACCGCGGTGGCCGACGATCCCGCGCGCCTGGCCCTCATGGAGCGGGCGTCGCAGGCGATGCAGGACGCGCTGCGCGACGGCCACCGCGTCTATTTCTACGGCACCGGCTCCACCGGCCGCCTGGCCGAGACCCTGGAGAGCGGACTGTGGCGCCCGTTCTGGCAACGCGCGGCGGCCCTGCCGTCGTGGCCGAAGGTCCAGGCCGCCCTGCCCGGGATCGAGGACCGCGTGCGCGGCGAGATCACCGGCGGCGACCGCGCCCTGATCAGTTCGCTGGAGGGTTTCGAGGACCTGCAGCTGATCGGCCGCCTGCAACTGCAGGACAACGGCATCGGCCCCGACGACGTGGTGTTCGCGGTGACCGAGGGCGGCGAGACCTCGGCGGTGATCGGCACCGCCCGCCGCGGCGCCGAGATCAACGCCGACGATCCGTCCAGGACCTGGTTCGTCTACAACAATCCGGACGAGGTGCTGTTGCCGTTCGAGCGCAGCCGCACGGTGATCGAGCATCCGGGCATCACCAAGATCAACCTGGCCACCGGCCCGCAGTCGATCACCGGCTCCACCCGGATGCAGGCCACCACCACTAGCCTGTACGCGCTGGGCGTGGTGATGGAGGACGCGATCCGCCACCTGCTCTCGCCACTGCTGTCGGCCGACGAGATGCGCCAGCTCGGCTTCGCCGACGACGCCGGCATCGCCTCGCACCTGCGCCAGTTCGACCCGCTGCAGCGCACCGTTGCCGCAGCCGCGCCCGCACTGGCCGCCTGGACCGACGCCGAGGCCGCCGTGTACGAACGCGGCCAGCACGCCACCTACCTGGCCCAGCGCGCGCTGATGCCGGTGTTCGTGGACGTGACCGAGCGCGCGCCGACCTTCCGCCTGGCGCCGCTGGACCGCACCGATGCCACCGAGCGCCGCTCCTGGATCCAGGTCTGGAACCCGGCCGGCGACGCCGCCCAGGCCTGGCAGGCATTGCTGCACCGACCATTCCACGGGCTCGACCCGGCGCTGTACGAGCAGCCGTTCAAGGAGCAGATCGAGGATCCCTGGCTGCGCCGCGCCGCACTCAACAGCCTGGCCCTGGCCGGTTCCGAGCAGCAACAGCTGTACGACCTGTCGTTCTCGGCCGGCAACATGGCCCGCGGCGGCCCGCGCGAAGGCGATCTGGGCGCGATGATCCTGCTCGGCGACGAACCCCTGGCGCCCGGCGCGGACTGGCTGCGCGCGTTCGCCGGGAAGAACGCCGAATTGTTCGCGGTCCGGATCGGCGATGCCCCGGTCGGCACCGCGGCCCGCGCCGCACTGCAGGCGGCCGCGCCGCAGGCACGCCTGATCGACCTGGCCCTGCCGTCCGGCGACGCGCTGGAGCTGAACCGGATCATCGCCCTGAAGATGCTGCTCAACGCGCACTCCACCGGGGTGATGGCCAAGCTTGGCCGGGTGGTCGGCAACACCATGACCGCGGTGCAGCCGGGCAACCTGAAGCTGATCGGCCGCGCCACCTACCTGATCCAGTCGCACGTCAATGCGGTGCTGGCCAGCGCGGCCTGGCGCAACGCCTACGGCGAGCACGCACCGCTGGCCTACGCCGACGCCAACGCGATCCTGTTCAATGCGATCGAGGCCCGCCGCGCCGACCCGGCGCTGGCATCCAGCCCCGAGGTGGAGCTGAGCATCGTGCGCATCCTCGAAAGCCTGCGCCTGGACCAGCCGGCGACCTGGGAAGACGCCGCCGCGCTGCTGCGCGAGCGCAGGCTGGACGACTACCTGGCCGGCTACGACGGCTGAGCGGCGGCGGGCGGCAGCGGCTCAGATGGCCTTGCGCGCATAGCGGTTGTCGACGTACGCGTCGATCAGGGCCACGAACTCGGCGGCGATGTTCTCGCCCTTCAGGGTGACCTTCTTCTCGCCGTCGACGAACACCGGCGCCGAGGGCGCCTCGCCGGTGCCCGGCAGGGAGATGCCGATGTCGGCATGGCGCGACTCGCCGGGCCCGTTGACGATGCAGCCCATCACCGCCAGCGACAGGTTCTCCGCGCCCGGATGCGAAACGCGCCATTCGGGCATCTTCGCCCGCACATGCTCCTGTACGGTCTTGGCCAGTTCCTGGAAGAAGGTGCTGGTGGTGCGGCCGCAGCCCGGGCAGGCGGTGACCATCGGGGTGAAGGCGCGCTGGCCGGTGGTCTGCAGCAGTTCCTGCGCCACCACCACCTCGGCGGTGCGCGGTTGTCCGGGTTCGGGGGTGAGCGAGATGCGGATGGTGTCGCCGATGCCTTCCTGCAGCAGCACCGCCAACGCCGCCGCCGAAGCCACGATGCCCTTGCTGCCGATCCCGGCCTCGGTCAGGCCCAGGTGCAGGGCGTAGTCGCAACGCGAGGACAGGTCACGGTACACCGCGATCAACTCCTGCACGCCGCTGACCTTGCAGCTGAGGACGATGCGCTCGGCCGGCAGGCCCAGCTCCATCGCCCGCGCGGCCGAATCCAGCGCCGACAGGATCAATGCTTCGCGCAGCACCCGGCCGGCGTCCCAGGGCTCGGCGCGGGTGTGGTTCTCGTCCATCAGCCGCGCCGCCAGGGCCTGGTCCAGCGAGCCCCAGTTGGCGCCGATCCGCACCGGTTTGGCGTATTCCAGCGCCTTCTCGACGATGGCGGCGAACTGGACGTCCTTCTTCCTGCCGAAGCCGACGTTGCCGGGATTGATGCGGTACTTGGCCAGGGCTTGCGCGCAGGCCGGCTCGGCGGCCAGCAACTGGTGGCCGTTGTAGTGGAAATCGCCGATCAGCGGCACCTCCACGCCCATCATCGCCAGCTTGTCGCGGATCCGCGGGATCGCCGCGGCGGCCTCGGGGGTATTCACGGTCAGGCGCACCAGTTCCGAACCGGCGCGCCACAGCTCGGCGACCTGTTTCACCGACGCGGCCACGTCGGCGGTATCGGTATTGGTCATTGACTGCACCACGACCGGCGCGCCACCGCCGACGGCCACCCCACCGACCATGACCTGGCGGGTGGATCGGCGCGGCCAGGGTGCGGCCGAGGTGGGGGGCGTGGGGCGGGTGACGGCGTCGTGCTGCATCCGCGCATTCTAGACGGGCGGCCGCAACGGCGCCGCAACCGCATCGGTGCGCCGGCCGGAGCCGCGGCCCGGCCGGCATGCGGCCGGATCAGTCCCGCCGCCGCTCCGCCGGGCGCCCGAGCAGGAAGCCCTGCCCGCACTTGCAGCCGAGCGCGAGCAGGGTATTGCGCTGGGTCTCGGTCTCCACGCCCTCGCCTACCGTCTCGATGCCGAGGGTACCGGCCAGGGCCAGGATCGCGCGCACCAGGGCCAGACTCTCCTGGCGCCCGCCCTCGCCCTCCAGCGCGGAGACGAAGCTGCGGTCGATCTTGAGCCCGGAGATCGGGAACCGGTGCAGGTAGGACAGCGCCGAGAAGCCGGTGCCGAAGTCGTCCAGCTGGGCCAGAACGCCATGCTTGCGCAGGGTGTCCAGGATGCGCCGGGTGCGCGGCGCGTCCTCCAGCAGCGCGACTTCGGTGATCTCCACCCGCAGCCGCGCCGGGTCGGCGTCGGCCGACTGCAGCAGGCCCAGCAGCCGGTCGGCGAAGTCCGGCGAACGGAAGTGCCGCGGCGAGACGTTGACCGAGATGTAGCCGCTGCCGCCACGCGCCAGTTCGCCGATCACCTGCTCGTACAGCAACCAGTCCACCTGCTCGATCAGCCCGCTCTCCTCGCCCAGGGCGATGAACTCGTTCGGCAGCAGCAGGCCGCGGCGCTCGTGCTGCCAGCGCAGCAACGCCTCGTGGCCGAGCATCACCCCATCCTCCAGGCGCACGATCGGCTGGTAGTACGGCAGGAAGTCGCGGTTCTTGATCGCCCGGCGCAGGTCCGCCTCCAGGTCCAGGCTGCGCAGGGCCTGCTCGCGCATGGCCTCGTCGAAGAACGCGTAGCGATCGCGGCCCTCGCTCTTGGCCCGGTACATGGCCGCGTCGGCGTCGCGCAGCAGTTCCTCGCCGCGCTCGTAGCGCGGATGCCAGAGGGCGATCCCCATGCTGGCCGAAGGGAACAGCTCGCGCCCGGCCACCCACAGCGGCCGGCCCATCAGCGCCAGCAGGCGCGGCGCCAGGTCGCGCACGCTGGCGCCGCCGTCCGGGCATTCCACCAGGATCGCGAACTCGTCGCCGCCCAGGCGCGCGACCACATCGTCGGCGCGCATCGCCGAGACGATGCGCTTGGCCACCTCCACCAGCAATTCGTCGCCGGCGGCATGGCCGACGCTGTCGTTGACCAGCTTGAACCGGTCCAGGTCCAGGAACAGCACCGCGAACGGCATGCCGTCGCCCAGCCGCGCGCGCTCGATCGCATTGGCCAGGCAATCCAGCAGGTGGCTGCGGTTGGGCAAGCCGGTCAATGCGTCGTGCAGCGCCTGGTGGGTCAGGCGCTGCTCGGCGCGCATGCGCTCGCCGATCTGCGCGACCAGTTGCTCATTGGCGCGCTCCAGCTCGAGGGTGCGCTCGACCACACGCCGCTCCAGCTCGGCATGGGCCGCACGCAGGCGCTCCTGGGCGCGCTGCCGGGCCAGGCCGTTGCCGATGTTGTGGGCGACGAAGGCCAGCAGGCGCTGGTCGTCCACGCTGAAGCGGATCCCCGGGGTGTAGCTCTGCACCACGACCACGCCGACCACCTCGTCGTCGCGGTGCAGGGGCACGCCGAGCCAGCTGCTGGCCCGGTTGCCGAATTCGTGGACCTCNCCGGCGGCGACCAGGCGCTGGAGCACGCCGTAGTCGGCCAGCAGCGCCTCGCGCGTGCGCAGCACGTACTCGGTCAGGCCCCTGCTGAGNCTGCGCGCGGGGCGCTCGCTGCCGGTCTCGTCGACCGAATAGACGAACTCGATCGATTCGCGGTCCTCGCCGAGCATGGCGATGTAGAAATTGCGCGCGTAGATCAGCTCGTCCACCGCCGCATGTACCTTGGCGTAGTACTGCTGCAGCGATTCGGAGCTGATCGCCATCTCGGTGATGCGGAACAGCGCGTGCTGCAGGCGTTCGGCGCGCTGGCGCTCGACCACCTCCTCCTGCAGCTCGCGGTTGGCGTGCTGCAGTTCCAGGGTGCGTTCGCGCACCCGGCGCTCGAGTTCGGCCTGGGCCTCGCGCCGGTCCAGGGTGGTCAACACGTGCTGGGCCACGTAGCCCAGCAGGGCCCGATCCTCGTCGGTGTAGCAGGCCGGGCGGTCGTAGCTCTGGACCACGATCGCGCCGCAGACCCGGTCGCCGCGCTTCATCGGCACGCCCAGCCAGTCCTGCGCATCCGGCCCCTGGAATTCGCTGTACGGAAGCCCGAGCTGGCGCCGGATNTGGATCGACGGTCCGCGCACGGCGTTGCCATGGCGCANCAGGCCGAAGGTCAGGCTGTTGGGCATCTCCCGTTCGGTCCACTCCTCTTCCTCGTCCGGGACNTAGGTGTCGAGCTGGTCGGCGAAGTAGATGAAACGGACCGAGCTCAAGTTCTCGTCGCAGGTGACGATGTAGCAGTTGGGCGCGTACATCAGCGAGTCGATGATGCCGTGCAGGCGGTGCAGCATCCTGCCCACCTCGACCTCGGCGCCGGCCAGCTCGGCGATCTCGTACAGCGCCTGCTGCAGGCGGCCGGACCGCTCCAGCTTGTCCATCCGCACCTTGGCCCGGGTCGCCTCCAGCGCCGAGTCCAGCAGGGTCCTGGCCATCGCCGTCCAGGCCGCGCGCGCATCGGCGTCCAGCGGCGCCGGCAACCGCGCCCGCAGCCACAGCCGCGCGCCCTCGTCGTCGTTCCAGGCCAGCGCCAGGGTATCGGCTCCGGCAGCCGGCGACCCGGCCTGGGCCTGGGCCTGGGCCTGGGCCTGGGCCTGGGCCTGGGCCTGGGCCTGGGCCTGGGCCTGGGCCTGGGCCTGGGCCTGGGCCT
>Ga0056903_1000447_pt1 | contig 20012 bp, 16 predicted proteins | sample EBPBio142005_DNA_FD_55025 | JGI IMG/M metagenome (GOLD analysis project Ga0056903, IMG submission 55025) | Wastewater treatment Type I Accumulibacter community from EBPR Bioreactor in Madison, WI, USA - Reactor 1_6/14/2005_ DNA | ecosystem: Engineered > Bioreactor > EBPR > Anaerobic-Aerobic >...
TGGCGATGCTCGCCGCCGATTACCACGTTTTCGGAACCGACAAGGTCGGCCAGGACGTGCTCTATCAGATTCTCAAGAGCGTACGCACGGCACTGGTCATCGGTCTGGTGACGACGCTGGTGATGCTGCCGCTGTCGATCCTGCTCGGCGTCCTCGCCGGTTACTTCCGCGGCTGGGTCGATGACGTGATTCAGTATCTCTATACGACGCTGAGTTCGATCCCCGGGGTCCTGTGATCGCCGCCGCGGTGCTCATGATGCAGGTGCTCATCGATACGCATCCGCAGTGGTTCGAAACCGCCGCCGAGCGCGCCGACCTGCGTTTGCTGGCGCTCTGTTTCATACTCGGCGTCACCAGTTGGACCGGCCTGTGCCGGTTGTTGCGCGGCGAGACGCTGAAGCTGCGCGAGCTCGAATACATCCAGGCGGCGCAGGCCTTCGCCGTCTCCGACCTGCGCATCATCGCGCGCCACATCCTGCCGAACCTGATGCACATCGTGATCATTGCGCTGGTCATGGACTTCTCGAGCCTGGTGCTCGCCGAGGCGGTGCTCTCCTATGTTGGCATCGGTGTCGATCCGACGATGATCAGCTTCGGCACGATGATCAACAATGCGCGCATGGAGCTGGCCCGCGAGCCGATGGTCTGGTGGTCGCTGGCCGCCGCTTTCGTCTTCATGTTCACACTGGTGCTCGCCGCGAACCTGCTCGCCGACGCCGTGCGCGACGCCTTCGATCCGCGCCTTGCGGGGGCGGCATGAACGAGAAAGTCGACGTGGGTGGAACGCGCAACGAGATCCTGCTCGCCGTAGACGATCTGCGCCTCGCCTTCGCGAGCGGTCGCTCGCTGCTGACCGCCGTCGATGGCGTGTCGTTCAGCGTTGCCGCCGGCGAGACGCTGGCCTTGCTCGGGGAATCAGGCTGTGGCAAGTCGGCGACGGCGCTCGGCCTGCTGCGCCTGCTGCCGGCTGCCGGACGGATCGTCGGCGGCCAGATGCGTTTCGCCGGGCGTGATCTGCTGCGCTTGCCGGAAGCCGAGATGCGCGGCGTGCGCGGCGGCGGCATGGCGATGATCTTCCAGGAACCGGCGACAAGCCTCAATCCGGTGCTCACCGTCGGTCACCAGTTGAGCGAGGTACTCGAGCGCCATCTCGGGCTGGCCGGGCAGGCGGCGCGCGCGCGCGCGCTCGAGCTGCTGATGGCGGTCGGCATTGCCGATCCAGAACGTCGCCTCGGCGAGTACCCCTTCCAGCTCTCCGGCGGCATGAAGCAGCGGGTGATGATCGCCGTCGCGCTCGCCGGCAATCCGAGCCTGCTGATCGCCGACGAGCCGACGACGGCGCTCGACGTCACCATTCAGGCGCAGATTCTCGAGTTGCTGCGCCGCCTGCAGGCCGAGCGGGCGATGGGCATGCTGTTGATCACGCACGACCTCGGCGTCGTCGCGCAAATGGCGACGCGTGTCGGCGTCATGTACGCGGGCGAGATCGTCGAGGAAGCGCCACGCGCCGCGTTCTTTTCCTCGCCACGTCATCCCTATACGCAGAAGCTGTTTGCCGCCCTGCCGAATCTCGCCCAGCGTCGCGGTCGGCTGGAGACGATTCCGGGGCAGGTGCCGTCGCTGTCGGAGATGCCCGGCGGCTGTCGCTTCGCGGCGCGCTGTCCGCACGCCTGGGATCGCTGTCGGCAGCAGTCGCCGCAATGGCGGCAGGTGGCGGTCGGGCATCGCGTGCGCTGTCATCTCGACGACGGACAGGGTGCCGGGGCAGGAAGCGGCGGTGTATCCGGAACCGCTGTTGGCGGCGCAGATGCCGTTGCCGTGCAGCCGATGGGCGAGCCGGCGCTGCTCGCTGTCGACGATCTGCGCGTGTACTTCCCGATCCGCCGCGGGATCCTGCAACGGACCGTCGGGCACGTGCGGGCGGTGGACGGGGTTTCGCTTGAACTGGCGCGTGGCCGGACACTGGCGCTGGTCGGCGAGTCGGGCTGCGGCAAGACGACGGTCGGCAAGGCGATCCTGCAACTCATCATGGCCAGCGCCGGCAGCGTGCGCCTGCTCGGTCAGGAACTCGGCGGCCTGTCGCGCAGCGCGCAGCGGCCGCTGCGCCGCCGCATGCAGATGATCTTCCAGGATCCTTTCGCTTCGCTCAACCCGCGCATGTCGGTCGGCGAAATCATTGGCGAGGGGATGCAGGCGCTCGGCGTCGATCCCCAAGGCGAGGGCAGGGCGGCAGCAATCGCTGCCGTGCTGCGGCAGGTCGGGCTCGATGTGGCCGCCGCCGGGCGCTATCCGCACGAATTCTCGGGCGGTCAGCGGCAGCGGATTGCGATTGCGCGCGCCCTGGCGGTGCAACCGGATCTGGTGATCTGCGACGAACCGACGTCGGCTCTCGACGTTTCGGTGCAGGCGCAGATACTCAATCTGCTCGCCACGCTGCAGGCCGATCTCGGTCTGGCCTACCTGTTCATCACGCACAACTTCGCGGTTGTCGACCACCTGGCACACGCGGTGGCGGTGATGTATCTTGGCCGCATCGTCGAGCGTGGTACGGTCGATGAGGTTCTGCGGTCGCCGAGTCACCCCTACACGCAGGCGCTGTTGTCGGCCGTACCGAGCCCGCGTCTCGACGCGCGGCCAGACTACATCCGCTTGCCGGGCGAGATTCCTTCACCAGCCAATCCGCCGGCCGGTTGTCATTTTCATCCGCGTTGCCGGCAAGCCAGCGCGGCATGCCGCGAGCGCTNCCCCGAGACGAGCACGCTGACCGCGACGCATACGGTCCGCTGTCATCTCTACCGGTAGGCTTGCTGGTCCGCCAATGCGGCGCCGGGGTACCGCCCCACACCTGCGGCGGATGCCATGCGAGGAGGCCCCCGGCTCCCTGGCGGCGCCAACGCGGCGTGCCGTACTGGCGCCGGCGCTTCGCCGCGTCAGAACGTGTTCTGCACCAGCTGGATGGTGAGCGTCTGCCCCGCCTTGATGTCATTGGGTTGAAGGCGGTTCCAGCGCAGAAGATCGTCTTTTTCGACCTTGAACTGCTTGGCGATCGAGACCAGCGTGTCGCCGCGGCGGATCGTGTATTGGGCGAGCTTTGCTGGTTTCCTGGCGGCTTGCCGGTTCTGCTCAACCAGGGCTTCGCCCTTCTTTCCAGGCTTTGCCTCGGCCTTCGCGTCGCTCTTGGCCAGGCTCTGGCGGCTCTCGGTGGCGGCCTTGCCTTGCCTGCTCTCGAGCTCGGCGACGTCGGTGCGATTCCTGGCAGGGGAGGCTGGCTTGCTGGCAGGCTCGGGCGCCGCGACAGCCAGTCGGGTTCCCGCGTTGATTTGGTCCACACGCAATCTGTTGACCTGCTTCAGTTCGCTCATACTCATGCCATAGCGCTGGGCGACACTGAACAGAGTCTCGCCCTTCGCCACGGTGTGCATGCGCGTGGCAGAGGCCGGCTCTGCACGGGGTGCGGCAGCTTTGTTGTCGACTTCAGCCAGCGTCGTGCGTTGGACGGCCGCCGTCGGCTTGCTACCTGCTTCGGGTGCGGCCACGGCCAGCCGCGTTCCCGCGTTGACCTGATCGGCGCGCAGCTTGTTGATCTGTTTCAGCTCGGCGAGCGTCATGTCATAGCGCTGGGCGATCACGCGCAGGGTTTCGCCCTTGGCGACAGTATGCGTGCGCGTGGTAGCCACTGTGGCCGGCTCGGTGCGTGCGGCAGTCTTGCTGTCGACCTCAGCCAGTGCGGTGCGTTGGCTGCTGGCTGGCGCCTTGCCGGCGGGGTCAGCGACCACGACGGTCAGCCGCAGGCCCGGGGCAAGACGGTCGGCGCGCAACTTGTTCATTTGTTTCAGTTCGGCGAGGGTCATGCCATAGCGCTGCGCCAGCCCGGGCAGGGTTTCCCCCTTCGCCACGGTGTGCGTGCGAGTCGTCACGACCGGCGTCGGCTCGACCTTCGGCAGGCGAGGCGCCGTTTCGGCGATGCGCTGCGTTTCGGCAGCGAGCGGCTGTTCAGGCAGCGCGGCCAGGTCGGCGACTTCCGCGCCTTCCTGTGCGGCAACCAGCAAGGTCTGTCCGGCGGAAACCCTGATCCGGCCATTGATGCCGTTGACCGCCCTGAGGTTCGCCAGCGTCATGCCGAAGCGCGGCGCGACCTCTTCGAGCTTCTCGCCGGCACGCAGCGTGTAGGGCTGCCAGGAGGAGAGAGGCTTCTCGCTTCCCTCGTGGGCCTCGAGGTTGCTGATGAAGGTATCCACCCGGTCAGCCGGGATTACCATCGGAGTTTCCGACTTGATCACCGGACGGTTGTGCGCCGGGTTCAGCGCCACGAATTCCTTCAACGGCATTCCGGCAAGCTCGGCCGCCAACTTGACGTCGATGTTCGCGGTGTTGGTAACGGTCGCAAAATACGGGCGGTTGGGGACGCCGCGAAGATTGAGGTTGGCGAGGATGTTCGGATTGCTGAAGATGTTTTTCAACGCCTGCAGCTTGGGTACGTACTGGCGCGTCTCCTCGGGCATCTTCAGGCTGAGGTAGTCGCACGGCAAGCCCTGGGCGGCGTTCTTGCTGATGGCTCGCCCGACAGCGCCCTCACCCCAGTTGTACGAGGCGAGCGCCAGATGCCAGTCGCCGTGCAGTTCATAGATGTACTGCAGGTATTCGAGTGCGGCAGCCGTCGAGGCGACGATGTCGCGTCGTCCGTCGGCCCACCAGTTCTGCTCGAGTTTGTACTGCTTGCCTGTCGCCGGAACGAACTGCCACAGGCCGGACGCATGACTGCGCGAGTACGCCGTCGGGTTGTAGGCGCTCTCGACCATCGGTAGCAGGGCCAGCTCCATCGGCATGCCGCGCTTCTCGATTTCTTCGACGATATGGTGCAGGTAGCGGCTGCTGCGCTCGACCATGCGGCGCAGCGACTCCGGGTGGTTCAGGTACCACTGCTGATGATGGAGGACCAGCGCGTTGTTGATGTTCGGCATCGCGAAGCCCTGGCGCAGGCGCTGGTACAGTTCCTCGGGTTCGGACGTGAGGTCGATCGGCTCGGGCAGCGCGCTGGGTGCAACGAGTTCGATGACCGGCAGAGCGCCGGCCGTGCCGATCTGCAGCGCCGGGTCGGCGGCGCTGCCCGACGCGCCGTTGCGACCGGGGGGCGGTTGCAGCAGCGGAGTAAAGCCTTGGCCAGTGGCTTCGTCAGAAGCAGCGGCACCGCAGGCAAGAGAAAAAGCAATTGCGAACGCGAGTCGTGGCGTCATTCGTAGTTCCTGTTCTCGTGGTCGGGCGGGCGCCAGTTCATCCCGATAGCGTGGGATCGCCTGGGCAGATGGTGCAGACTGGAAGCCGATGATTATAGAACAAACAGGCGAAGAAGGTGGGGGGCTTTCGCACGGCCAGCCGACGCCCGGCCAAGTGCGGGCGCGCACCGATGCGTGGAGCGGCTCCACCTTTGTCGCGCGAGGCCTGGCTGAGCCATGCGGAAAGCCGGCCCGGAAAACGCAAAGCCCAGTCGTTGACTGGGCTTTGCGCATGATCCTGGCGGAGTGGACGGGACTCGAACCCGCGACCCCCGGCGTGACAGGCCGGTATTCTAACCAACTGAACTACCACTCCTTGCTTCCGGGCCAGCGTGGATGAATCTTCTCGCGGCTGGAAAGGTGCGCATTATAGCGACTTTCGCCGGGCAAGCAAGAGGTATGTCGTGGCACGTTCGGCGGCGTATGTCATTGGATCGCGCCGACGAAGGCTTCGATCGCCGGCCTGGCCTCCTGGAGGTGGTGCAGGCAATCGTCCCATTGCTGCGGGCCGAGACCGAGCGTGTCGAGCAGGGCGCTCAGTTCGCTGTCGCCTGCCGTTGGCGTGTAATCGACGGCCTGCGCCGCGTAGGCCGCCTGATCGGCGAGTCCGATCAGGGCACAGAACGTGCGCTCGCTACCAGCGTCAAGCGGGTCGTGATGGTGAGCGATGGCGGCGACATAGCGCGCCGGCAGATCCCAGCGCTCGGCGACCATTTCGCCAACCTCCGCATGCGTGAACTCGAAGAGAGTGCGCTCGGCGTCGAGGCTGCTCATGGCGGATCCCCGCCGGAGCTCGAGTACGCGCTGGTAGGCGGGTTCCGCCTGGACGGCGAAGATCAGTTTGCCGATGTCGTGCAGGAGGCCGGCCATGAATGCTTCGTCGGGCAGACAGGGCAGCCGCGGGGCCAGGAAACGCGCCGCCGTTGCGGTGGCGATCGAGTGCTTCCAGAAGTCGACCAGGCTCAGCCGTTCGGTCCGGAACACGTCGAACGCGGCAACCGAGATGATCATCCCCTGCACGTTGGTGAAGCCAAGCACGCGTACGGCGTCGGCGATGGTGCTGACGCGGCGCGAGAAACCGAAGAACGCCGAGTTGGCGACACGCAGGAGCTTGGCCGAGAGCGCGAGGTCGTTGACGATCACGCGCTCCACTGCCCGGGCGTTGCTGCCGGCGTCCTGCATCACTCGCAGCGCCTGCAGGACGACCGCCGGCAGGGTGGGAACCTCGTAGAGGTCGATCGGCCGGAAACGCGCCACCGGCTCTGCCTCCAGCTTGTTGCCGCCGGAGGTGTCGCCCAGTTCGAGCAGGCCGGAGGACAGGCCGGGATGCATCAACTGAAAGACATGCACCGGATGCGGCAGATCGCGCAGGCGCAGCATACCGGTGTCGCGCAGGCTGGTGCCGGCGGGCAGGGTGGTGCGAAGCAGCGCCTCGGTGGCCGAACTGAGCAAGGTCTGGCCGCCGCGCGTCACCGCCAGCAGGCGGGCGCAGCGGTTGACCGTCGTGCCGAAGTAGTCGCCTTCGCAGAGGTACGCGGGGCCGGTATGCAGGGCGGCGCGCACGCGCAACGGCGCACGCGTCGGCCACTTCTCGGCACCCAGGCTGGTCTGGATCTGGCAGGCGGCACCGAGCGCGTCGGCGGCATCGTCGAAAGTGGCGCAGAACGCATCGCCGACGGTCTTGAAGACGCAGCCGCGGTGAGCTTCGATCGCGGCGAAGAGCAGTGCATTGTGGCGCTGCAAAGCGGTGCGCATCGCCTCGGACTCGCGCTCCCAAAGGCTGGTCGATCCTTCGATGTCGGTAAACAGGAAGGTGACCGTGATCAGCGACGCATCGCCCAGCGTCAGTTCCGCCTGTCCCATTCTCTCCCTCGCTCCGTGTACCCGGGGTTTCCCCGGCGCTGCTCGTCGATAGCCATGGCGGTGCCATGGTGATAAACTCGGGCGCCGGCCGCGGCAGTATCCGGGCTTCTGGCGCCTGCCGTCAATCGCTGTTCGATGTCGGTGGTGGGTGTCACGGTCGACGCACCGTTGCCGGGGTGTCGGACCAGAGGCCTCAAGTCTGCCCGGGCTTTGCCGTTATCCCAGATGGCTGCTGCCCGAGATGCCCTCCAAAAATATCAACAGGAATGCCATCATGCTCAAACTGTCGATCAGGCGACTGGTTGCCCTCTCGGCGTCGATTCTCTGCGCGCTGTTACTGCTCGGCAATCTCATCGTCTGGAACAGCAACGCCTCGCTCGCTGCCGCCGCGGAGGAAGCGTCGCGCGTCGAACAGAGTATTCGGGCCTTCAAGGACACGCGCTTCCATGTCGTGCAGATCCAGCAGTTCCTGACCGACGCGGCGGTCGTCGGCGAAGCCGACTTCTCCCAGGCCACGGCGCAACGCGAGAAAGCCTTGTCGCAGTTGGAGCGCCTGGCCGGGCTGTGGCCCGCCAGGCAGGCTGCCATCAACGAGCTGAACGTGGCGGTCAAGCGCCTCTACGACACCGGCGAGCGCATGGTGAAAGCCTATGTCGGGCAGGGCCGCGAGGCCGGCAACGCGATCATGAGGGCTGACGATGGCTTCGACGCTGCCGCCGAGAAGGTGACGAAAGAGCTCGAGAGCCTCGCCGGCGAACTCGCGATAGTGGGCGAAAGGAGTGACGCCGCGCAGCAGCAGACGCGCACCTGGATGTTGCGCTCCAGCCTTGGCGTCGGCGCCCTGGCGCTGGTTTTCGTGGTTCTGTCGCATCTGTGGTTGTTGCGGATTCTGATGAAGCTCCTCGGCGGCGAACCGGCCTATGCGGGAGAGATGGCTGCGCAGATCGCCGCGGGCGACCTGACGCAGGGTTTGCAGGTCAGGCCAAACGACCAGAGCAGCCTGCTTGCCAGTATCGGCGGCATGCAGCAAAGCCTGCGGGCGACGGTGGCCTCGATTCGCGAGAACTCGCATGCCGTTCTGACTGCTGCCGAGAGCCTGAACAGCCAGGCTCGCGTCGTCGTCGACAGCTCGCAGACCCAGAGCGACACGGCGACCTCGATGTCGGCGTCGGTCGAAGAGATGGCGGTGAGCATCACCCAGGTGGCGGACTACGCGCGCAAGGTCAGCGCCCACACCACCGAGGCGGGCAGGCTGGCGGACAATGGCGGCAGGGAAGTGCATGCGGTCACCGAAGAAATCGGCCGCGTGGCGGCTTCCGTGAATGTGGCGAGCCGGGTCATCGGTGCGCTGGGTGAGGAGTCCCGGCGCATCACCGCGATCGTCGACACGATTCGGGAAATCGCCGAACAGACCAATCTCCTGGCGCTCAACGCCGCGATCGAGGCGGCGCGAGCCGGCGAGCAGGGGCGCGGCTTCGCGGTGGTTGCCGACGAAGTCCGCAAGCTTGCCGAGCGCACCGCCAACTCCACGCGGGAAATCTCGCAGATGATCGAAGCCATCGGCAGTCGCTCGGCGGAGGCGGTGCAGGGTATGGAGCAAAGCCTGACCGCGGTTGGCCAGAGCGTGACGCAAGCCGAGAAGGCGTATGCGGCCATGTCGCTGGTGCGCGAGAACCTCGGCGGCGTCGCGGGTGAGGTCAGCGAGATCACCCTGGCAGTCGAGGAGCAGCGCGCTGCGAGCACGACGATCGCCCAGAACGTCGAACAGGTGGCACAAATGGCCGACCAGAACCGCCATGCGCTGGCGGCAATTGCCGCCGACGTGCGCAGCCTGGAGCAACTCTCCAGGAGCCTCGACAACGTCACGAGCCGGTTCCGCGTCTGATCTGGTCACCCGGCCTCGCGTCGGCGACATCGGCCAGTGCTGCCAGGCGCTGGCCGCCAGATCGACTCAGGGATCGATGCGCGTTCCCAGCACCTGCAGGAATTTTGCCAGCCAGGCAGGGTGTGCCGGCCAGGCGGGTGCGGTGACCAGATTGCCGTCCGTATGTGCCTGGTCGACCCGAATCTCCGCATAGGTGCCGCCGGCTGCCCGGACCTCGGGAGCACACTCTTGGCTGCCATGAGGGTCTCCTTGGTTGGGTGGCGACCGGAGGATCAGGCGAACGCGAGACCCATGGCGCGGCCGATGGCGCGCCAACCGAACACGGGAACGCCCTTGCGCGGCTGGTCAGCGTCCCCGCCGTAAATGAGCAGGCGACGCGGCGAGCCAGCCAGGGCGGCAAAACGTTCCGGCGGCGCGAACCAGTCTCCCGCGACGGTGCGCCCGGACTTGCATTCGATGGCAGCGACGACTTCCTCGCCGCGCGTGATCAGCAGATCGACCTCGTTGCCGGCTGAATAGCGCCAGAAGTGAAGCTCCTCCGGGCGCAGCCCGTTGCGCCGACGCTTGAGGAATGCGCTCACCACCCAGGTTTCGAAGAGCGGCCCGCGCAGGCTGCCGACCACCAACTCCGGGGCGCTGCGCACACCTGCTAGCCAGGCGGCCAGACCCGGATCGAGGAGGTAAAGTTTTAGCGTCTTGCTCAGACGCTTGCCGAAATTTCGATGAAAGGGTGTGAGCCGCGTCGCGATGTAGCTCGCTGCCAGCACGCCGATCCAGGCATGGGCGGTGTTGTGCGTGATGCCGCAGTCGGCGGCTAGCGCGGAGAGGTTGAGCAGTTGGCCACTGCGCGCGCCGCACATGAGCACGACGCGGTGAAAGTGGTCGAGGTCACGCTGGGCTTCGTCAATCACGGCGCCGTCGGGTTACTGGGCGAGAAAGCCACGCGCGTCGGCGGTGGCGAGTGCGCGCACGTCGGCGTCGTCGAGGCTGGCGTAAGGTTTCTGCGGAAACATCGCACGCGCCAGCGTGGTCCCGCCGGACTGACGCGGCCCGGTAATGGCGACGATGGGATGGTAGCCGGCCAGTTCGATGAGGCGCCGCGTCGCAGGACGGGGAATCATGCGCTCAGCTTAGATGGGGGTGTTTGCAGATTGTCAAATCAATTGACAATCTGCAAACAGGCGCGTCTCGCCCAGTCCAAGCCGTGACGCTCACTCTTACAAACAGGCGTACCTCACAACGCGTAGATGGGCGCGATCTTCTGTTTGTCGATCGTCTTGCGGAAACGCTTGAACGGTTCGCCGCCGAGTTGAACGATGAACACGTGCATCGGCCATTCGAGTGCGGCGAGGCGCTTGACGACGGCCGGCCCCTTGTTGCCGAGCGTGAAACGCGCGGTTTCGATGCAGATCACGTAGTCGTGGCAGGCCGGATTACTCGTCAGGATGCGGCGCAGCAGGTAGGCGCGACGGATGTGCGTGGCGTTGCCCGCTACGATGTGGCGCACGATGTCGAGCCGATCTTCGGGCAGGTCGTGCGGCGCCAGCGTGGCGTCGGCCGGCAGTTGCGACAACTCGGCGTTCACCGTGTTCTCGTAGGTCGAACGTTCCATCCAGCGCTTCTGCCAGGCCTCAGCCTGTGCGGCGTCGCCGTCGGTGCCACGGCGGCGATAGAACTGCCAGGCGATGTCGCAGCCAGGGAGGGTAGCCGAGGGGTCGGCGGCGATTACACGTTCGAGGTCGCCGATGCCGGCTTCGTCGCCGCGATCGAGGCGCAGGCGGCCGCGCCGGAACAGCGCCGGCAGGTGCGCGGGCGCCGCCGCGAGCAAGCCTTCGAGGAGCGGCATCAAGTCGCGGTCGGGGTCGGTCTCCTCGACCGCGCAGAGGTAGTCCCAGCGTTCATCGTCGCTGAGTTCAGTCCGTGTCGCCAAATCGGCAACGCGCGCCGCCTGTCGCCGCAGGTGCTCGTGGCGTTCCTTCCACTGATCGGCGACTTCGTCGCGCCAGCGCCGGTCGAACTCGGCCGACAGCGCCGGCAACTGCGTTCCGAACCAGGACTCGGCGGCCGAGACGGCGGGCGGCGCCAGGCGCTCGGCGGCCTGCCCGTCGGCTGCGGCGCCGATGGCGGCGAGGCGGTCGACGAGCGCCGGGTGGGTGTCGAAGGGATCGGTTGCCTCGCGGCGTGCGGCATCCAGGTAGCGTTGTCGCGCGTCGGCGTCAAGCGCCTCGCGCTGGCTCTGCCGCCACATCAGCCCGCGGCCCGCGGGCGGCTCGGCCTCGGCCGCGATGCGGCGCTGGATGGCCGGCCAGAAGCCCTCCGACTCGTAGCGCGCCGCAATGCCGGTGCGCATCAGCGCGTCGGCCGCCGCTCCGGCGCCGACGAGTTCGACCGAGGTGCGGTCGGCCAGGTATTCGTGCTGCCGCGCCAGCGCGAAGGTGTAGGCGTTGAAGCGCGGCGCGTACCAGCGGAAGAGTCGGGCGATCAGCCGCGAACCCCAGTCGTTCCATTGCTGCGACATCGCCTGCAGGCGGCCCCAGGCGTTGCGGAGGCGGTAGATGAAGGCGGCGAAGCGGCCATGGTGGCCAGCCAGGTGGCCGTATTCGTGCGCCACCACCGCCATCGCCTCGTCCTCGGAAAGTGCCTGCAGGAGGCGCAGGCCGAGGATCAAGGTATTTTCCTGCCAGCCCAGGAGGCCCAGGCGCGGACGCTGGACGATGGCGGCGTTGAGTTCGTCGGTGAGCAGCACGCGATGCACGCGAGGGCCGCCGGTCCGCTCGCGCATCGCGTCGAGGCGGGCGAACAATGCCGCCGCCTCGTCGCGCCGGATCGCGCGCCCCTCGGGCCGCGGAAAGCGCGCGAAGACCAGCGTCCAGGTGGTGCGCAACATCAACCAGACGGGGATCGCGAGGACGATGACGAGCTTGCCGAGTTTGGCGAAGAAGAGCAGGGCCTTGCCGCCGGTGAAGACGACCAGCAGCACGACGCCACCGATCAGCGCGACGTTGACCATTGCCATGGCGATCACGAGGCCGAGGATGACGAAGCCCAGCGCGGCGATAGCGACGACGCGCAGCACGTAGCCCTTGGGGTCGGCTTCGGCCAAGCGTTCGACGCGGGCGACGAGCGCCTGGAATTGTTGCGCTTGCATTGCGGAATTCCGGGTCATGCGGGGCAATCATCGTAACCCACGCCCCCGGGGGCGACAAGAAAGGTGGCGAGGCGGTCGACGCGCGGCTGGAGCGCGCCGGGCGAAGGGCCGACCCGGTGGGCCTGGGCGCAGGCGCGCCGCGCCGGTCGGCGAAGACGGTGGCCAGTGGTCCCGGAGCACGCGCAGCGGCCGGTGGTCGGGGGTGAGCGGCGCGGGGAACGAGCGCGGTGGCGTGATGTCAGTTGTTGAGTGCCTGCGCGCCGCGCGTGCCTGTGGGGAGACCTTCGATGCTGTGTTCGCCGTTCAATACGCTGTCCCGCTTTACCCCTCCCGGTCAGCCGGAGGTCCTCTTCTATTCCTTGCCGGCGCTGGCGGCCGCCGATATCGCCGCCGTCGCCAGGCTGCCGGTGTCGCTGCGCATCGTCCTCGAAGCCCTGCTGCGGCACTGTGACGGTCAGCGTGTCAGCGAACGGCACGTCCTCGAACTCGCCGAGTGGCGGCCGCGGGCGCCGCGTAAGGACGAGATTCCTTTCGTCGTCGCGCGCGTCGTCCTGCAGGATTTCACCGGCGTGCCGCTGCTCTGCGATCTCGCGGCGATGCGACATGTGGCGCAGGCGCGCGGGCTGGACCCGCGACGCATCGAGCCGCTCGTGCCGGTCGACCTGGTCGTCGATCATTCGGTGCAGGTCGATTACTACGGCACGCCGCAAGCGCTGCAGCAGAACATGGCGCGCGAGTTCGAGCGAAACTTCGAGCGCTACCAGTTCATGAAGTGGGGCATGCAGGCTTTCGACACCTTCCGGGTCGTGCCGCCTGGCGTCGGTATCGTCCATCAGGTCAATCTCGAGCATCTGTTCAGCGGCGTGCGCCAGCAACAAACGGCCAGCGGCAGACTTTGCTATCCCGACACCCTGGTCGGCACCGACTCGCACACGACGATGATCAACGCCCTCGGCGTCGTCGGTTGGGGCGTCGGCGGCATCGAGGCCGAGGCGGCGATGCTTGGTCAGCCGGTGTACTTCCTGACGCCGGATGTCGTCGGCGTCGAACTCACCGGCCGCCTGCGCGAGGGAGTCACCGCCACCGATCTGGTATTGACGGTGACCGAGTTGCTGCGCCGCGAGAAAGTCGTCGGCACCTTTGTCGAGTACTTTGGCGACGGTGCGACGACGCTGTCGGTGACCGACCGCGCGACGCTCGCCAATATGGCCCCCGAGTACGGGGCGACGATGGGCTTCTTCCCGGTGGACGAGAAGACGGTCAGCTACATGCGCTCGACCGGCCGCAGCGAAGACGACTGCGTGCTGTTCGAGGCGTATTTTCGTGCCCAGGGAATGTTCGGCATCCCGCGCGCCGGCCAGATCGACTACTCGCGCAGCGTCCGCCTCGACCTGTCGAGCATCGTTCCCTCGCTGGCAGGGCCGAAGCGACCGCAGGACCGCATCGCCCTGCCCGAGATGGCGAGCCGCTTCAATGACCTGCTCAGCGCGCCCGAGTCGGCTGATGGTTTCGCTCGCCCGGCGGCGAGTCTGGCCGAGCGCTACGCTACCGGTCTGCCGGGAGTTGCTCTCGGGCATGGCGACGTGCTGATCGCGGCGATCACNTCGTGCACCAACACCAGCAATCCGGCGGTGATGATCGCGGCCGGTCTGCTCGCCNGCAAGGCGGTGGCCAGAGGCCTGCGGGTGCGACCGCACATCAAGACNTCGCTGGCTCCCGGNTCGCGCGTGGTGACCGATTATCTGCAGACGGCNGGTCTGCTGGCGCCGCTCGCCGAACTCGGCTTCGCGCTCGCCGGCTACGGCTGTACGACCTGCATCGGCAACGCCGGCGACCTCGATCCGGCGTTCAATCAGGCGATCGCCGACCACCAGTTGGTCGCGGCCGCGGTGCTCTCGGGGAATCGCAACTTCGAAGCCCGCATCCATCCCAATCTGCGCGCCAATTACCTGGCCTCGCCGCCGCTGGTGATTGCCTTTGCGATCGCCGGCCGCGTCAACATCGACCTCGACAGCGAGCCGCTCGGGGTCGGCAGCGACGGCCAGCCGGTCTACCTGCGCGACGTTTGGCCGACGTCCGAGGAAATCGACGCCGTCCTGCCGTTCGCGCTCGACCCGGAGACCTTCCGCCGCCGCTACGCCGACGTCACCGTCGACCAGGATCTGTGGAAAGCCATTCCCGCACCGGTCGGCGAGGCGTACGACTGGCCGCCATCGACCTATATCGCCCGGCCGCCGTTCTTCGAACTCGCCGAACAGGCCGCTGGGGACATTCGCGGCGCGCGCGCGCTGCTGCTGCTCGGCGACTCGGTGACGACCGATCACATCTCGCCGGCCGGTTCCTTCGGTGAAGCGACGCCGGCCGGCGCCTGGTTGAAGGAACAGGGGGTCGCGCGCGCCGACTTCAACTCCTACGGCGCGCGCCGCGGCCACCACGAGGTGATGATGCGCGGCACCTTCGCCAATGTGCGCATCCGCAACCTGATGTTGCCGGCAGATGCCGACGGGCGCCGCCCGGAAGGCGGCTATACGCTGCTCGACGGCCAGCAGACGACGGTCTTCGCCGCGGCGATGACCTACGTGCAGCGGGGAACGCCGACCATCGTCATCGCCGGCGAAGAGTACGGAACCGGCTCGTCGCGCGACTGGGCGGCCAAGGGAACGCGCCTGCTCGGGGTGCGTGCGGTGATCGCGCGCAGCTACGAACGCATCCACCGCGGCAACCTGGTCGGCATGGGTGTGCTGCCACTGCAGTTCATCGGTGACGACTCGGCGGTCTCGCTCGCGCTGCGCGGCGACGAGACCTTCGACATCCTTGGCCTCGGGCCCGGCATGCTGCCGATGCAGAAGCTCACCCTGGTGATCGAGCGGACGGACGGACAGCGTGTCGAGCGCCCGGTGCTGTGCAGAATCGACACGCCGATCGAAGTCAGGTATTACCGGGCGGGTGGCATCCTGCCGTTCGTTCTCGACGCGCTACTCGGGGATCGCACCTAGCGACCGAGGATTGCCGACAGGAATCGATCGGGACGAACTTGCCGTTGCGCCTTTCGATCCGTACCGCCACGGCGGCCAGCGCCATACCGCGCGAGGTGTGGGTACGCCTATGCCCGGCGGGCCATCCTTTCCTCAATGCGGACTTCCTGGCGATCATCGAGCGCCACGGCGCTGCCGCCGACGCCTGGGGTTGGGGGGCCAGGCATCTCGTGGCGAGCGACGAACTGGGTCGGGTCGTCGGCCTGCTACCGCTGTATGTCAAGAGCCATTCGCACGGCGACTTCATCTACGACTGGTCATGGGCAGCGGCGTATCGCCAGCTCGGCCGCGAGTACTACCCGAAATTGATGACCTGCCTGCCACACACACCGGTAGCCGGACCTCGCCTCCTCGTCGCCGATGGACCCGCGGCGGCCGGCATCCGGCAGGCTCTCGTCGACGGCGCGAGAACACTCGCCGATCGCCTGGGCACGTCGTCGTGGCATGTGGCGCTGCCGACCGAAAACGAAGCGACGCTGCTGCAAGGTGATGGTTTGCTGATCAGCCACGACGTGCAGTTTCACTGGATCGATCCGGGCTGCGGCGATTTCGACGGCTATCTGGCGACTTTCAGCGCCGCCAAGCGGCGCAAGGTGAAGGCCGAGCGGCGGCGCGTCGAGAGCAGCGGCCTGCGCCTTGAGACGCGGCATGGAGACGAGATCGACCCTGCCGAATGGCCGCTGCTGCACGCTCTCTACGCCGCCACCTTTGCCAAGTTCAACAATCACGCGGTTTTTTCCGCCGCCTGCTTCGCCGATCTGGCGGCCGCCCTGGGTCGCCGAATGGTCGCTTTCATTGCCCGCGATGGCGCCATTCCGGTCGCCGTCGCGCTTTGTTTCCGCAGCGACGACGTGCTCTACGGGCGTTACTGGGGCTGCCTCGGCAACTTCCACAGTCTGCATTTCGAGCTCTGTTTCTACCAGGGAATCGCCTATTGCCTGCGCCATGGCCTGCGTCGCTTCGAGCCCGGCGCCGGCGGCGAGCACAAGCTTGCGCGTGGCTTTACGCCGACCGCCGTGTGTTCTGCGCACTGGATTGGCGACGCGACGATGCGCGAACTGATCGGTCGCCATCTGCAGCTTCAGGGCGAGGCGGTTGCCGACTACCGGGTCGAAGTGGCCGAGCGCCTGCCGTTCCGGCGAGACTGTCTGCCACCGCCCGAAGGATAGATGAATGCAGACATCCTCGATGCGCTGGTGGCGAAGCTGTAGTCTGCTGCTGCTTCTCGGCGGATGCCAGGCTGAGCCACCACCGGACACGGCGCAACATTTCCGCGCCGAAGTGCAAGGGTTGCCGGTACACCTGGCGCTGGACGATTGCGAGGTGTTCCGGGTGCTGCCGGATGGGCGGCGGGAGCGAGTGCTGACGACGGATTTCTACCCGATGCTGAGCGTTTGCCAGCGGCAGGATGTCACTGCCGATTCCGACTACATCCGCGTCGAGCTCGGCCGTCAGGCGTTGGGCGCCGGCGGCTGCTGCGCTACCGGCGGCACCTGGCGGAGTCGGGATGGACGAGACTGGCAGCGACGCGTGCAGGGACGCTGGGTCGAAACCGGCGCCACCCCGCCATGAAAGGAGAGGGCATGCATGGCGTTGGCCGTTTCTGGCGTGTCTTCGGCGTTGTCGCTGGCCTGCTTGCACTGCCGTTCCAGGCAGGGGCCGATGACGCGGCGGCACTGGGTCGGGCGGGCGCGCTGCTGTGGGAAATGAGCGAATTGCACCACGAGTTCGGCGACCGTCACATCGCGCGTGGCGTAACTCCGGAGAAGGCGCGAAAGATGGCCGCGTCCACGGCTGGCAGCCTGGCCGACAAGCGCGACGAACTGGCTGAACTGCTGCCGCAACTGTCGCCCGACACGCGCTTCGCCGCCGATCTGGCGCGCTTTCTGCAGAAGTGGCCCGACCGCCAGACCTTCCTGGAGGATCTGCTGGTCTTCTACAACGGCGGCCAATCGGGCGTGGACATCACCTCACTGGCCATGCAGGTGTCGGATACGCGGCGCGGCTGGAAAACCCCGTTCCCGATGTTCCGGCCATGAAGCCGCGACGCCTCCTGTTTCGCGCTGCCGATCTGGCACTGAGCGCTAGGACCGCTCACGCCGGTCGCATCGCCTTCAGCTTCTGCTGATCGGCAAGTATCGCCAGCCATTCGCCGGCCTCGGTGAAAGCTCGCGACGAGCGTTCCGCCCTGCAGCGCACATAGGCGCCCTCGATGGACGTCAGAATCAATCCGGCAAACGATCGGGTGCGGACCGCATCGCCGAGATCGAGGTGTTCGCCGATCAAAGCCGCCCATTGCGAAAAGGCGTCGCCGAGAATGGTTTGAAGTTGCTGGAGATCCGCGTCGAGATCGAGAGTGACGGTGCCCACGGCACAACTCTGGCGGAAATCGCCCTCTTCGACGCGGCGGGCAAATGCCCTGAACAGGGCACTCACTTTGGCGCCCTCCTGGCGCTCGCTCGCCAACGCCTGATCGATGAAGGCCATCACCCGCTTGGAATAGACGGTGAGCGCTTCGCTCGCGATCTGAGCCTTGCCTTGCGGAAAGAAGTGATAGACCGACCCCTTTGGCGCACCGCTGACGCGGACGATCTCGTTGATTCCTGCGCCGGTCAAACCCGAGCCGCGCATCAGGCTGATTGCTGCCTCGAGCATTCTGTCGCGACTACCGAGCTGCGCTTTGCCATCCATCTTGACTTCCCAGCTAGACCAGTCTATATATTAGCGTACTTTCAACGAAAGGAGCCAGCCATGAACGATCAGACATCGGAGATTCGATCGCAGGTGAGCGAGGCAGAATGGCTGCAACGCGTTGACCTTGCGGCTTGCTATCGTCTCGTCGCCATGTTTGGCTGGGATGACTTGATCTTCACGCATGTCTCGGCACGCCTGCCAGGGTCGGAACATCATTTCCTGATCAACCCCTACGGTTTGATGTTCAGCGAGATCACCGCGTCCAGTCTCGTCAAGGTCAATCTTCAAGGGAACAAGGTGGTCGACAGCCCTTACGAAATCAATCCGGCGGGCTTCACCATTCACAGCGCCGTGCATGCCGCTCGCGAGGATGCAAACTGCGTTCTGCACGTGCACAGCATCAATGGCGTCGCGGTGTCTGCACAGCAGGATGGCGTGCTGCCCTTGTCGCAGCACTCGATTTTCGTGCTGTCGTCGCTGGCCTACCATGACTACGAGGGCGTCGCGCTACAGGAAGACGAAAAGCCGAGGCTGGTCGGCGACCTGGGAGAGAAGCGTTTTCTCATGTTGCGCAATCACGGCCTGTTGACGGTTGGCCGCTCGGTGGCCGAAGCCTTCGTGGCGATGTATTTCTTCGAGACCACCTGCATGATTCAGGTGCGTGCGATGAGCGGCGGGCAACCGCTTCGCCGCATCAGCCAACAGATCATCGACGGTGCTCCGACGCAATGGGAACAGGTGACGCGCGGCGCAGGCGGCGGCCTCGCCTGGCCAGCCTTGCTGCGCAAACTCGACCGAGCCGATTCCAGCTATCGAAGCTGACGGTACCGGGCGATTTAACGATGTAGTCGCGGCTACCGTCTGGAAAACCTGAGAGCTGTGCTGACAACGTTGATGGCTCGGTTGTACGGCTCGGCGAGAGAGTGCTCCCGCACCGATCCGATCGCCGAGTCGCTCGCAACGAGGCGTGCGAACTGGCTACTTGTCAGGCGATGGCGGCGCTTGCCGCCGCCTGCGTGAGGTCCAAACCGTTCGGCGGCAAGCAGGACTGACCAGACGTCTGGAGAACAGGCGCATCGTCGTGTTGGCGACGACAGAGAGTGGCCTGTGCTGGGGCGATCGGCACCGTCCTGTCAGGGTTGGCCGGAGAACTGTGTGGCGTCAATTGGCAGGATGATTCCCGGCAGCATACGCGAAGTCCAGATGTGTACGGCGGCTCTTAGATCGATCGCGTCATCCAATGATCCGCCCTTGACGCTGATGGTTTCAGCGGCACCAACACGCTGATGCCACAAGCGCGATCCACAGTGTGGACAGAAGGCGCATTCCAGTGCGTGCCCGCTGTCGGTTGGGCGAATCCAGAACTTTGGCGAGCCACGCGTTAGTCGCAAGCGCTCGCGCGCGACGAACACCGATATGCCGAATGCCGAGGCTGACTGCTTTCGGCATTCGCGGCAATGGCAGATAACGAGCTTGAGCGGGTCACCTGCCAATTCGTAGCGAATCGCTCCGCATTGGCAGCCACCCAGACGAAGAGTTTGCGGGATGCTATCGTTCATTTCGTCTCCTTCCCTGAGCAGGCAATCGGACTGTTTGCATCAATGATACTTTCCGGTTCGTTCCGTTCTCGGACGTTCAGTCCCGCTTCTTGGCCATAGCCCGCTCATCACGGCGCACTTCACTTCGCAGCCACGCTACGAATGCGTCACCGACGGCGCCACGGCCAGTCGCAGAAGGCGCCACAACAACGTGGAAGCTGCCCAGTGATGCCACGCCGTGCGTACCGAAGGGCGCGCAAAGCGTGCCGGCCTGCAGCTTGCTATTCAGATGTGGTCGCTTCCCGATCGCGACACCGCTACCGGCCATGGCCGCCTCGACGACTTGGTCGTAGTGAGAAAACCGTTGCCGCCCGGCAGGCTTGAATTTGGCAACCTTCACCGCGCTGAACCACTGCTCCCAGTCGTACCAGGGACGGCCATGTACAGTGGTCTCAAATTCAAGCAGTACATGCTGCGCGAGATCGGCAAAGGTTCGTAGCGGGCGAGCCGGGTCGCGCATGAGGGCCGGCGTGCAGACTGGAAAGGTGCTGTAGCCGACCAGCGGCCTGCCAGGGG
>Ga0056903_1000509_pt1 | contig 18294 bp, 11 predicted proteins | sample EBPBio142005_DNA_FD_55025 | JGI IMG/M metagenome (GOLD analysis project Ga0056903, IMG submission 55025) | Wastewater treatment Type I Accumulibacter community from EBPR Bioreactor in Madison, WI, USA - Reactor 1_6/14/2005_ DNA | ecosystem: Engineered > Bioreactor > EBPR > Anaerobic-Aerobic >...
CCAGACCGGTCATACCCCAGAAACTTCACTCAAAAGCCCCATCTATCCCACGCTTACAAAAATGGAATATGACTATGTTCTGGTAAGTTGAGAGCATTGGCGATTGCGGCCCAGAACAATGGCCTGTCGGCTTCGGGGTAGTCGGCGGCGGCGACCACTTCGCCCGCAATAACGCTCGCCTTGATCGAATCTGCCAATGAGGTGATAATGCTGGTGTCTTTCTTGTTTTCCTGAGCCTCGTGGCGTGCCATCGCCGTCGGGGCTTTTCCTTTTCTTCGGGCGCTCATTTACGTCGCCTCGTCGTTGGTCAGTGCCTCGACTTCGGCGGCGGCCATGCGCTTGGCCTTGGCAGCGGACTTGCGCAGGATGTGAGCGGGCAGGTTCGCGGCGTCGGCCGCCTTGCGCGCGATGTGAGCGGCGATCTGTGCGTGATCAGGTGTCTGGACGGTCTGACCGGCGAGCAGGCGATCTACCTCATTCGCGTCCCATAACAATCTGCCGTTCGGAAGTTTGTTGGGGACCAAATTCATCCAGTGCCCGTGCCGGCAATACGATGCTCGAGGAGTCTGCGACTTGGCTTTAAAGAGCGCAGCCAGTTCTTCGGTTGAGAGTCTCGCAGCCGGGCGGGTGCTAGGTACTGTTTGGGTTTTCATCGCTGAGTTACTCCGTATAACCCGCATCAACGTTGATGCAAGCGGAGTAAGCTTCAGCCGGAAAAAACAAGAAAGCGAACCCGAAAGATGCGCTATTTTTCAATCACTTGCAGTCGGAAAACTCTTTCCGGTTCAGAGTTTTCCGCTTTTGCCGGTTTTGCCGGTTTTGCCGGTTAGTCAGGTTGCGGCGGTTTCCAGCCGTTGCGCAATGCGTGCCTCACGACATAGTTGGCAGTGATGCGCTTGCCTCTCTTTGTCACAACAGAAGACTTCCATAACTTGGCGGCAATCTCGTCCGCGATTCCTTCCTTAGTGGGCTTCTGGCAAACGTTCAGCATTCGCAGCCAAATATCATGGGCGATTTCTCGGGCGTGGATTATCCAAAGGTCGACTTGCTTGGCGTCGTGATCAGGCGTTATCTCTAGAGCGGTCTTCTCCGGCGCTCCAGAAAGAGCGGCCTGCTCTGGCGATTCAGCCGCTACCTGCGGCGGCGTGCCGGCAGTCTGCGCGCGCTCGCGCAGTGATTCGGTTGCCACCTTCTCGTCAATGGACCAGCTCAGCCCTGCCTCGGCGACAAAGGTGCGAAGCTCGCCAAGTGTGCATGGCAGAGGTCGGGCAGCCTTGTCGTATTCTCCGGTCGGATGCCAGGCACGAACAGCGGCCTTTTCACGTGGCGTTAGCAGGCTCCATGCGTGTTTGTCATACATCTTCACGTAGAGGCCATTTGGCTGGACCGCGTAGCCGAAGAAGTCATTTTCGTCTTCGACGCTGCAAATCACCAGTAGGTCCTCATACCTTACAATCGCTGCATCGCTCACAGATCGGGGCTGCTCGTCGGTCGGGATGGCTGATTCAACGAATGTGACATCAAAACCGTGTTCTTTGCGCAGCCAGCCAGCCAGTTCGGAAGCCAGAAGATAGCCGTTGCTGCGGATAAATTCATCTAGATCATCTGCGACTTCCGCTTGCGCCCGTTCTTCTTCGTTCTGAACGTTTTGCTCCTGCAGCAAGCTCAATAGCATCAGTCTTTCTTTCAGATCGCATGATTCCTTCTGCGTCGATTGGTCAGTAACTACGCCGCTCAGGCTCTCATGCTCCCCAAGTTTCAGCCGCAAAACATCTATGGCCTCGTCGACTTTAAGGTTTTCTGCGTATGCCCTTGCGCGCGCACGTTTATTGGCGGTGTCCATCATCGATTTCTTGACCGCAATCAGTCCGCGCGCTGGACGCTTGAACCCCATCGCGTCGCGAAGCGGGAGCCGTTCCCAGTCAAGACGGAGTGCCATGCAAACTCTGTCGACGATCGAGCGGCGCAACGGCGCATCCGCTTGCACAATGGATTCCCCAATCTCGCCAACCTTGAGCAGCTCCTGCTGACAGGGCTTGAATGTGAGCTTCATAACTGGCGCTCCTTCTCTGCGCGCCTTCAAGGTGGGGTGCCGCGCCAGCAGAATGAAGGGCTTCTGTTTTCTCCCTCGGGGATCAGCCTCGGGATAGGCGCGGCAAAACTCGGTCAGGCGGCGTGCAGACTCACCACGTTTCTGGCGGCGCGCTGGCCGACCTCAATCTCATGTAGCCGCTCCTCCCAGGCGACCAATGCAGCACGCTTCTCGCTGGTGTAGCTGTGCATGTCGTAGTGCGCGTTCTGAACGCCCGACAAGCCATGACTGAGCAATTGCGCGCGGGTGTCGCGAGAAATCCCCATACTGGCCAGTATCGTTTCGCAGGTGCGACGAATGTCTCGCAGGTCAAACCGCTCCCCACCCATGGCATTGCAGATGGCAGCAACACGCTTGCCCGGTGTCGTCTCGTCCAATGGCACAGCGCCGTGCGTCGAGAACAGGAACGTGGTTTCCAGCAACTTGGCTCGCGCCACCAGCCTAGCGGCCAGCTCCGCAGCTTTCGGCGCCAGCGGTAGCAGGTGTTCGCGGGGCGCCTTGCGCCTGCCTTTGGTATCCCACAGACGAAGGCTCGCTGTGTCTTCGTCGTAATCGCTCACCCTGGCGCGCAGAAGTTGCGCCATGCGCTGCCCACCGGCTAGCAGTGCCAACAGTAGGGCTTGGTCTGGCAGATCATCGCCAAGCGCAGCGAGATACGCGCGCAGCTCGTCTGCGCATAGCTTTCGGCTTCCCGCTCGCACTGCGATAGCGGGAATTGCGTCCACCGGATTGTGCTCGATCTCGAACGGAATGAAATCAGCCGGTAGGCTCGCATCAAGAGGTGATTTCTTGGCGGCGGCAAATGCCGCGCTCAAGTAGCTCCGTAGGACTCCGGCCGCGCGTTCTTTGCCCGACTCCCGTGTCCTGCGAACCATGGCCGCAATCTGAAGTTTTGAAACTTCACGAGCGGGCATCGCGGCGATCTCGGGATGCGCTTCGAGAACATGAACCTTGAAGATTGATCGCGCCTGCCGTGCGCTCGGCTTGCCACGAGCTTCGAGCAGGTCGCCGTAAGCCTCACAGAGTGTGCGCAAGGTGTAGCGCTGCCTATTTTCTGCTTCCTGTCTCGCGGCGTCAGCCTGGGCGCGTTTAGCGTCGGCAGCGGCGAGTCGGTCACGCTTCTCTTGACGCGGGTCTATCCCCTTGTCGATCAGGGTCTGCAGCCGCCGTGCTTCCTTGCGAACATCCTCGATCGTGCGGCTCTTCGGGTCGCCAATGGTCAGGCGCACGGTTGAGCCGGACTCCAGGCGGCTTTCCAGCACGTATCGCTTTGAACCACCGGGGGACGCTTTGAGGCCAAGCCCTTTTGTGTCCTCGTCCCACAAGAAGGATGCTGCCTTGCCTGCTTCGCAGCGGAACGCCGAAACTCTTCCCGTCGTGAAATTCACCTTGTTGTTGTCGCTCATGGCCCGCCCTCCGTCGTTGCCTACTGAGAGGTTTCAGCAGGCATATGGTAGGCAGATTATAGCAATCTACTTCAACGAAAGACAACGCTAATACTTCCTAACTAACTGTTTTGTCGTACAATACAGTCTCTTCTTCAACGCTATTCAACACCAACAAGTAGGCGGATTGGTTGATTTGTAATCATCAGGTGTTGGTTCGATTCCGACCGGAGGCACCAGTAGAAACAAGCCGTCAAGCCACCCTTCGCGATGGCCTTTTTCCCGGGTCGCCGGCCGGTGGCCAGCCAGCATTGGACCCGCGCGGCAACTCGAGATGGAAACAAGCCCCCCGACCAGGCGCGCTTTCCGCCCACACCCGCCCGCCCATGCGTTGCACGGCCTTGTGTACGATGGCCAGGCCGACGCCGGTGCCGGGATAGTCCTCGGCGCGCTGCAAGCGTTGGAAGATCTCGAAGATGCGCTCGTGAAAGCGCATGTCGAAGCCGATACCGTTGTCCTTGAACGCCAGAATCACCGCCTCGTCGGTCTGGCTGGCGCTGATCACTAGGGTCGGCGGCCGACTCTTGCGGCTGAACTTGAGCGCGTTGTCGAGCAAATTGCGCAGCACCATGCTCAGCCCGTCCGGGTCGGCGCGAACACTCAGCCCCGATAGCGTCGCCACTTCGACGACCATGCCGCAGGCGTCGATGTCCGCACGGCGGATCTCCAGGCAGGCGCTCACCTGCTCCGACAGGACGAGCGTCTGGCTGTGCAGACTGCGCCGTTCGAGACGCGAATAGGCCAGCAGATCCTCGATCAGGCGGCCCATGTGTGCGACCCCGTCGCGTACGTTGTCGAGGAACAGGCGCCCCTCTGCGTCCAACTGGTCGTGGTAGGCGTCGAGCAACAGGCGGCTGTAGCCATCGATGCCGCGCAGTGGCGCCTTCAGATCGTGCGAGACGGAATAGGTGAAGGTCTGCAATTCCTTGTTGGCGGCGTCCAGTTCGGCGGTGCGCCGACGCACGCGCTCCTCGAGATCGGCGTTCAGTTGCCGGATCTCGTCTTCCATGTGTCGACGCTCGCTGATGTCGCGAATCANTGCCAGCGGAGCACCGTCGGGCATCCGCGTGGCGATCACATCGGCGACGAAAGTCGAGCCATCCTTGCGCTGGAACTGCCATTCCCGCTGGTAATCAGACTTGTCCTTGATGGCGTCAAGCGCCGGAGCGATGTGCGCGCGCTCGCCCGGCACAACAATGTCTGCGCAATGCCGACCGAGCAGATCCTCTCGCGGGTACCCGAGCATCCGGCAGATGGCTGCATTGCCATCGCGACAGTAGCCCTCCTGGTCGACGACGAAGATGCCGTCCGGCGCATACTCGAACAGCGTGCGATAGCGCGCCTCGCTGGCCGCCAGCGCCAGACGCACCTGATGTTCAGTGCTGATGTCGCGCACGACGGCGATGAACGGACCGGCACTGGGCAAACGCGTGAGTCGCGCCTCGAAGCGGCGTACGCAGCCCGACAGCGGCAAGTCGTATTCGGTCGTCGCCAGCCCGCCGTGTTCGCCGATTTCCGCCATCCGGCAGGCAAGCAGTTCGCCCACTTCGCCGGGCAGGACGTCCTGCACGCGCTTGCCGAGGAAGGCTTCCGGCGGCAGGTAGAGGTCGGCACTTTGCCGGGCACGGTAATCGCGGATGGTGCCGTCCGCAGCGATCAGGAAAAAGAGATCGGGCAGGGCCTGGAAGACGGAGTCGAGTACCCGTTCGCCCTGTCGGGCTTGCGCCTCGGCCAGTTTGCGTTCGCTGATATCCTCGGAAAAGATGACGATGCCGCCAATCGTTTCCTCGGCGGTGTGCCACGGCCGCACCTCCCAGCGCAGCCACTGAACGCGGCCATCGAAGCGCTCGAAACGCTCCTCGTCGGCGCGCACCACTTCGCCCGCCAGCGCCCGGCGATGGACCTCCTTCCAGGCGTCGACGATCTCGGGGAATATCTCGTAGTGCGAGCGGCCAAGGACGTCGCAGTCTTCCAGCCCATAGTCGCTCAACCAGCGCTGGCTGACAGCCAGATAGTGCATGCGGGGGTCGAACATCGCCAGCGCGGCTGGCGCATGCTCGATGAACAGGCGTAGTCGGGCTTCACTCGCGCGCAACGCCGCTTCGGCGAGCTTGCGGCGGCTGATGTCCTCGACGACCGATACGAAGTACTTCGGCGTGCCGTCACCGCGGCGCACCAGACTCACCGTCAGGTTTATCCACACCGACGCGCCGGACTTGTGCAGGTAACGCTTTTCAAGATTGTAAGTATCCCGGCTCCCGGCCAGGACCTGATTGACCAGTTCGAGATCTGCGGCGAGGTCGTCGGGATGGGTGATCGCCTGAAAGCTCAATTGCAGCATCTCGTCACGGCTGTAGCCGACGATGTCGCAGAGGCGCTGATTGACGTCCAGCCAGGAGCCGTTCGGGGCGACCTGGGCAATTCCGACAGCCGCCTGATCAAAGGTCGCACGCAGGGAATCCTCGCTCTCGCGCAGGGCCAGTGTTCGTCGCTTCACCTGCCGACGCAGCAGAACGACGAAGAATGCGGCCACCACCAGCGCAGCTGCCGCAGCGATCAAGGCCCACGCCACCCACTGCGGCCACTGGTCCGTTCCGGACCCGCCCAGCCAGCGGTCGAGCGACTGGTAATAGACGCTATCGCGTTCGTCGAGCAGCGCTGCGAGGTGGCGGTCGAGCGCCGCGATGATCGCCGGATCGGCGCCTGCCGGCGCGGCATAGCGGACCGAGATCGGGTTGAAGACGATGCCCGTGGACTCGACCTTATAACGGGCCGAATGCAGCGTCCCGAAAACGCGGCTGACGACCCCGGCGTCGGCGTCACCGGCGGCGACCAGGGCCATTACCTGCTCGTAGTTGGCGGCAGGAAGCGCAAGGATAGGCACACCGAACTCGTCGAGCAGCTCGCGCAGCGCATCGCTGTGAGTCGCACCTTCGACCAGCGCGACGCGCTTGTCGCGCAGGGCGAGCAGCGACTGGATCCTGCTCCCTGGCCTGGCGTAGACGACGCCCCAGTTGCCGAGCAGGGTCTGCCCGGTAAACTGGAATCGTTCGGCGCGTTCAGGGGTGTAGGCGATACCGGTCAGGAGGTCGATCTCGCCGCNCTCGAGCATGGCGAAGATCGCCTGCCACTCGTCGTGGACGAACTCCACGCGCCAGCCCTCCTGCTGCGCAACGTAGTTCACGACGTCGACGGCGATTCCCTGCATTTCTCCGGACGAATCGTCGAAGGCGATGGGGGGATTGCTGCCCACGCCGACGCGCAGCGTTTTTTGCTCGGCCTGCACGGAGGCGGAGAAAGCGGGCAGCAGCAGCGCGATCACCAGCAACGCGGCCTGGCAGCGCCCGCAGACCGTACGCAGCAGGGTCGCCGCCGCGTGCCGCAGACGCCGATCGAGGCGATCGCCCGACNCAGGCATGATCGTGCNGACGCGTCGGCAAAGGCGCCGTGAACGCGCACCGGCTATTGCTTTCGCCCTGGCGATCATCGTGGCAACTCCAGATAGAAGGTGGCGCCGTGACCAAGCTGGCTCTCGGCCCAGACCCGTCCCCCCATGCGCTGTACGGCCTTGTGCACAATGGCCAGGCCGACGCCGGTTCCGGGATAATCCTCGGCACGCTGCAGGCGTTGGAAGATNTCGAAGATGCGCTCGTGAAAGCGCATGTCAAAGCCGATGCCGTTGTCCTTGATCGCCACGGTCACCGATTTCTCGNTCTGGGTGCCGCTGATGGCCAGGGTCGGTGGCTGTCTTTGACGTGAGAACTTGAGCGCGTTGTCGACCAGGTTACGCAGCACGATATTCAGAGCCGCTGGATCGGCACAGGCGCTCAGGCCGTGCAGACGCACGTCGACGACCATCCCCAGCGCCTGCATCTCCACACGGCGGCTGTCCAGAACCATGCCCGCCTGCCGTGAAAGGTCAAGGGTCTGCCCGTGCAGGCCGCGCCTTTCCAGGCGCGAATAGGCGAGCAGGTCCTCGATCAGGCGCGCCATGTGGGCGACACCATTACGCACGTTGTCGAGAAACAGGCGGCCCTCTTCGTCCAANTGCTCGCGGTGATCCTCCAGCAGCAGACGGCAGTAGCCATCGATGCCGCGCAGCGGCGCCTTCAGATCGTGCGANACCGAGTAGGTGAAGGTCTGCAACTCCTTGTTGGCAGCGTCCAATTCGGCCGTGCGCTGACTTACCCGCGCCTCGAGATCGGCGTTGAGCTGCTGGATCCGATCCTCCATGCGCCTGCGCTCGCTGACATCGCGCGAGACCACCACCACCCGCTCGACCCGGCCATCGACATCGCGAATCACGCCGCCCTGCGATTCGATGTCGCGCCAGCCGCCACCGGGCAGCACGACGCGGAAAGTTCCGCGCGTCCCGATGCCGGTGGCGATGGTCGTCGCGAAGGCCCGGCGCACACGNTCGCGATCGTCGGGATGAACGCTGGCGAAAGGATCGGCTTCCTGCACTTCGTCCGGTTTGCCGAAAAGGGCGCGGTACGCGGGACTGTCGTAGAGACGGCGCCCCTGCACATCAAGCACCGTCACCATGTCGCCCATGTTCTCGGCGATCAGTCGGAAGAACGCCTCCTGCTCGCGCAAACTGGCCTCGGCCTGCTTGCGCTGGGTGATGTCACGAGCGATGCCCAGCACCCCGAGAAGACGGCCGCGCCCGTCGAAGACCGGGGTCTTGATCGTTTCCAGCAGCTCGCGATGACCATCGCTGGCAAAGGACACCCATTCCTCGTTGACGCGGGGACCGCCTGCGGCAATCGCGGCGCGGTCCTTCTCGCGGAAGAAATCGGCCAGCTCGGCAGGCACGAAATCATGGTCGGTCTTGCCCCTTATCTCGACCTCGGTCGCGCCGAAGAACAACTCGAAGCGCGGATTGCAGCTCAGATAAACGCCGTTGGCGTCCTTCAGCCAGACCAGATCCGGGAGGGTCTCGAGCAGCGCGTCGAGTCGGGCGCTGTGGCTGGCGAGAAGCTCGCCGCCACGGACCAGGCGATAGGTCATGACCGCCGCCGCCAGGGCCAGCAGAAAACTCACCAGGCGCAGCAGCACGATACCCGCGTCGACACGTCCCCAGCCATCGGCCGGAATGGCGGCCATTTGCCACGANCCGCCGCCGGGCAGGGTCACTTCGACGGTCACCGGATCGTCGCCGAAGAGCGCCGCGTCGCCGAAGAATCCCGCACCGCGCGCGCCGCTGCCGTCGCGCCCCCGAAGCGCCACTCGCAGACCGAGGTCNGAGTCGCGCAAACCCGCCTGCTCATAGAGCGTTTCGACGTCGATCGCCGCCGACACCAGGCCCCAGAAACGCTTTTCTCCGCCGGCTTCGGCGGCTGGCAGGAAGACCGGCTTGCGCGCGATGATGGCCACTCCCCCTTGCTCAAGGGACAGCGGCCCGGCGATCACCGTGCGTCCGCTGTCGCGCGCGCGCAACGCCGCCTCGCGTTGCACCGGATGCTGGCGGTAATCCAGGCCCAGCGCCGCCTCGTTGCCCTTGAGCGGATACATCAGGGAAAGCACCAGATCCGGCGCGGCACCAATGTTGCGCAAGGCGTAGCGTTTGTCCACCAGGCCATCGGCGATGGCCGCGAAGCCGGCCTGATCNATGTCCGGCCGGGACTCGATAACCGCCGTCAGGCCATGCACCAGCGAGAGGTTGACATTGACCAGGCCTTCGAGTCGGGCGCGCACCGTCGACAGGCGATGGAGAACGTCGCTCCTTTCCTGCTCCAGTTCACTCTCTTGCGCGTAATACGCGACGACCTGCCCAGCGGCCAGCACCAGCAGTGCGCCCAGCAGGGCAAACAGCCAGGCGCGCGTGGTACCGCCAGAAGCGTGTCTTGCGTCGACGGTCATGGCCCGGAAACCAGGCGGCGACGCAAACCGATCAAAGCGCGGCAACCTCGACCAGGCAATCGTAAAAAGTGGCGCCGCCACCGATGTCGGTGAGCGCCTGGCTGGTCACTTCGTTGCAGTTGCGACCGTCGGGCGAAAGCTTGCGCCACCAGATCGAAGTGGCCATCGCCACGCCGGGCCGGACACGGTCACTGACGACGGCGCGGGCGTGGAACTCGCCGCGGCGGTTGAAGATACGCACCAGGCTATCGTCGGTGATGGCGCGNGTGGCCGCGTCGGCCGGATGCAGATGGATGGCCGGCGACCTTTCCTGCGCCAGGAAGCGCGCCGAGTTGGCGAAACTGGTGTTGAGAAAGTTGCGCGCCGGCGGGGTGATCAAGGCGAGCGGAAACTCGCTGGCCAGCGGGCTCTGCCGCCACTCGCGCGGGGCGGTGAAATCGGGCAGCGGGTCGACGCCTGCGCTGGCCAGGCTCGCGCTGTAGAACTCGCATTTTCCCGAGGGAGTCGGGAAGCCGCCGTCGGCAAAGGGCGCTGCGCCGCGCGGCAGGTTCAGNCGGGCGTGCCCGTCGGCCTTGAGCTTGTCCCACGACAGCCCGGCCAGGCGCGGGTCGTTCCAGTCGAAGGCCTGGCGGCAGAGGTCTTCGTCGGAGTCGGCAAAGCACGCCTCGCTGAAACCCATCGCGCGCGCCAGGCGGCGGAACAGCTCGGTGTTCGACAGAGCCTCGCCAAGCGGCGGGATCGCCGGCTGATTTACCTGGACGTGCAGGTGCCCGTAGGACTTGTGGATGTCGAGCTGCTCCATGTGGCTGGTCGCCGGCAGGAGGATGTCGGCGTAGTCGGCGGTGTCGGTCTGGAAAAGATCATGGACTACAGTGAATAGGTCGTCGCGGGCAAAGCCNCGCGCGACCTCGGCCGAGTGCGGCGCGATGGCCACCGGATTGCTGTTGTAGACGACCAGCGCCTTGATCGGTGGCCGCGCGCGCAACAGATCCTGGCCGATGGTACTCATGTTGATCGTTCGCGGCGCCGGGTGGGGCATCAGATCCGGGCGTTCGAGGGCAGCGCTGTCCACCGGGTAGTTGCCCGAGCTGGAGAGCAGGATGCCGCCGGCAGGGTGTCGCCAGGCGCCGGTGAGCGCCGGCAGGCAGGCCAGCGTGCGCAGCGCCATGCCGCCGCCGGCGGTGCGGTTGATGCCGTAGTTGGTGCGGATCGCTGTTGGCGTCGTGCGGCCGTATTCGTGCGCGAGCTGCTCGACCTCGGCTTCTTCGATGCCACAGATCGCCGCTACCCGTGCCGGCGGGTATTGCCGAGCGCGTTCCTTGAGGGCGTCGAAGCCGAGCGTGTGCCGGGCGATGTAGTCGTGATCGAGAAGCTCGTCGCGGATCAGCACGTGCATCAGCCCGAGGGCCAGCGCGCTGTCGGTTCCGGGCAGCAGCGCGATGTGCTGGTCGCACTTGTCGGCGGTCGCCGTGCGGCAGGGATCGATGGCGATCAGACGTGCGCCACGTCGTTTCGCTTCCTGCGCCAGCCGCCAGAAGTGCAGGTTCGAGACGACGCTGTTGCTGCCCCAGATGATGATCAGGCGCGCATCGACGACGTTCTCGACGTCGAAACCGACGCTCGCACCGATGCTCGCGCGGTAGCCCATCGCGCCGGCGCTGGCGCAGATCGTGCGGTCGAGTTGCGCAGCACCGAGACGGTGGAAGAAGCGGCGATCCATCGAGCCGTAGCCGAGCAGGCCGGAATTGCCGGCGTAGCTGTAGGGAACGATCGCCTCGGCGCCGTCGCTGGCGATGATCTGGCGATAGCGATCGGCGATCGTCGCCAGCGCCTGCGGCCAGGAGATGCGTTCGAAGCTCGCCCCGGGGCCCTTGCCGCCGACCCGGCGCAAGGGGTAGAGCAGGCGGTCCGGGTGATAGATGCGCTCGGGGTAGAAGGCCACCTTGGTGCACAGCACGCCGGCGGTCGGCGCGTGATCGGCGGCGCCGGCGACCTTGACGACGCGGCCGTCGCAGACGCTCACTTCGAGCGCGCAGGTGTCCGGGCAATCGTGCGGGCAGGCACCGCGTACGCGGTGCGTGCCGGCGGCGGTGGAGAAGGGCGTGCTCATGGCGCGTCACCCGTGCTCTGGTTGCGATGCTGCGAAGATAGCAGCTTCCGGTCCTTTCCGGCAGCCTGCCGAGGCGAACATTTTCTGCCCTATGATGTCTGTGCAGGTCGGTAACAGCAAGGAAAGTCCTGCCTGGCGACGCCCACGGCGGGCGGCAGGTCGCCGACCAGCACCCCACCCCGGAGCCACCAGCCATGATGCCATCACTCCCACCCCGACCCGGATCCCGAGCAGCTCCGCGAACGATCTTCTCCCTGCTCGTCGCGGCAGTCGGGAGCACGCTTCTGGGCGCGCTGGTCGCCAACAGCAGCGCCATGGGCAGCGCAGCGGGCAGCACGAAAGCGCCGACCAAAGCCTGTCTGGCGCCGGCAAGCTGGGCGGTCTTCGCCGAGCGGCAGCCGCAAGCCGCCAGCAAGCAGAAGATTCTCGCTGAACTGAGCGGACGCGACGTACTGCTGCTCGGCGAAGAGCATGACGACGCCGACCACCACCAGTGGCAATTGCAGGTGCTCTCCGGACTGCACGCGCTGCGCCCGGAGATGGTCATCGGCTTCGAAATGTTTCCCCGCCGGGTGCAAGCGATTCTCGATCGCTGGGTCGCCGGCGAGCTGAGCGTGAAGGAGTTTCTCGCGCAAGCGGAATGGGAAAAGGTCTGGAACACGCGGCCGGAACTGTATCTGCCGCTCTTCGAGTTCGCGCGACTGAACCGAATCCCGATGCTGGCCCTGAATATCGACCAGGAGCTGACGCGCAAGATTGCCGACCGCGGCTGGGACGCGGTACCGCTTGCCGAGCGTGAAGGCGTCGGCCAGGCGGCCGCGCCGTCGGACGCCTACCGCGAGTTCCTCTTCGAGGTCTATCGCCAGCACGCGACGATGCGCGGCAAGTCGACCAAGGCCAGACGCGGCGACGCCGCCTTTGCCCGCTTTGTCGACTCGCAACTGGCCTGGGATCGGGCGATGGCCGAAGTGCTGGCCGGCCAGGTGGCGCCGACGGCGAGCGGCGGCAAGCCGCTGATCGTCGGCATCATGGGAAGCGGTCACCTGCGCTTCGGGCATGGCGTGCCGCACCAGTTGCGCGACCTTGGCGTGCGCTCGATCGGCACCCTGTTGCCGCTCGCCGCGGCAAGCCCTTGCGACGAGCTTGTCCCCGGGCTCGCCGACGCCGTCTTCGCCGTGCCAACACCGCCGCGCACGGCGACCGAGCCGCCGCGCCTTGGCGTGACGCTCGAAAGCAAGGACGGGCGAGTGCTGATCGCCAGCGTGAGTAAGGGCAGCCTGGCCGAGAAGAGCGGCCTGCAGGATGGCGACCGGATTCTTGCCGTGGCCAGCCAGCCGCTAAACGGTCTGACTTCGCTGTTGAACTCGATACGCCAGCAGCCGCCGGGAACCTGGTTGCCGCTGCACATCGAGCGCGCCGGCGAGAAGCTTGAAATCATCGTCCGCTTCCCGGCGCAGCAATGAGTCGCTGGTCTGCCTTGCGCTCGCTGCCGGCGCTACTCTTGCTGGCCGTCGCCAGCGCTGCGGCGTGGGCGGTCGACACGCCTGCCGCGCATCTCGCACTCGATGTCACGCTCGACCCGGCCAGTCGCCGCCTCGCCGTCGTCGCCGCGGTCAGGCCCGGTCAGCGGAGCTTTCGCTTCGCCCTGCACGAGTCGCTGNCCATCGACAGCGCGTCGGCCGACAGTCAGCCGATCGTCGTCCGGCTGACCGGGCAGCAGGGAAATCTGCGCACCTGGCAGGCACGCCTGCCGACGGCGCAGGCGACGCTGCGCATCGCCTACCAGGGCACGCTGCCGGCCCTCGATCCCCGCCTCGACCATCGTCAGGTGCTGCGCGGGTTGCCGCCGATGGCCGCTGTCGAAGGCAGTTTTCTGCCCTCCGGCGGCGGCTGGTATCCGCAACCGGCGGCTTTGTTCAGCTACCGCGTGCGCGTGAACGTCCCTGGTGAACAACGGGCGCTGGTCGCCGGCCGACTGCTCGACGAGGAGCTACCGGCAGGACCCGGCGATCGTTATCGCGCCAGCTTCGAGTTCGCCGATCCGGCCGACGGCATCGACCTGATGGCCGGCCCGTGGATCATTCGCGAGAAAACGATGCCGGCCGGCGACGCCGGGCCGCTGCGCCTGCGCACTTACTTCACGCGCGAGCTCGACGAGATCACCGGCCTGGCCGACGCCTACCTCGACGACACGCGTACGCACATCGAACGCTATGCACGGGAAATCGGCGCCTACCCGTTCAGCAGCTTTTCGGTGGTCGCCAGTCCGCTGCCGACCGGCTTCGGAATGCCGACCCTGACCTATCTCGGTGCCGAGGTGCTCAAGCTGCCCTTCATTCGCGCCACTTCGCTGGGCCACGAGATCCTGCACAACTGGTGGGGAAACGGCGTCTACGTCGATTACGCNACGGGTAACTGGGCCGAGGGCCTGACCACCTTCATGGCCGACTACGCGTACAAGGAGAGCGAATCGGCCGCCGCCGCGCAGGCCATGCGCCTCGGCTGGCTGCGCGACTTCGCCGCGCTGCCGGCGGCGAGCAGGCAGACGCTGGCGTCGTTCCGCTCGCGCACGCACGGCGCGGCGGCGGCCGTCGGCTACGGCAAGGCGGCGATGCTCTTCGTGATGTTGCGCGACCGACTTGGTGAGGAGCACTTTCGCGCCGGCCTGCGGCTATTCTGGCAACAGCAGCGCTTTCGTGTCGCCAGCTGGGGCGACTTGCAGCAAGCGTTCGAGCAGGCGTCGGGGCAGTCGCTGACGATTTTCTTCCGCCAGTGGCTGCTGCGCGACGGCGCGCCCACACTGCGCATCCACAGCGCAAGCGCCAGCACGGTCGCCGGCGACACGCGCCTGACACTCGAAGTGAGTCAAGACGCGCCGGCCTACGCTCTGCGTCTGCCCCTCGAAATCAACTACGGCGGGCGCGCGGAAAGCCGTTCCGTCGACATTGACCGGCTGCAGCAGACGGTCAGTCTGACGCTTTCCGGCTCGCCGCAAGGCGTCGTTCTCGACCCGCAGCTGCGCCTCTGGCGATTGCTCGACGCGGCGCAACTGCCGCCGATCCTGCGCCAGTGGATCGTCGCCCGCGAGCCACGCCTGCTGCTGGTCACGGCGCTTTCCGAGGTGCGCGACGCGGGTGCAGCCCTNGCGGCACGGCTATTTGAAGTCGCGCCGCGGGAAATNCCGCCCGACGATCTGCGCAAGACGACGACGCCGGTATTGCTGATCGGCCTGCATGCCGACGTTGACGCGGCGCTGGCGGCGACCGGCCTGCCGCCGCGGCCGCCGACTCCCGGTCAGCGCGGAAGCGCCCAGCTGTGGACCATCGTCGGCCAAACGGACGTGCCGGTAGCGGTCGTTTCGGCACGCGACGCTGCGGCGCTGAGCGCCCTGCTGCGCCCGCTGCCGCACTACGGCAGCCAGAGCTGGCTGGTTTTCGACGGCAGTCGCGCGCTCGCCCGCGGCGTCTGGCCGCTCGTCGATCCACCCGTTCCGGTGAGCCGTCCGCCGGCCGGCGATCCTGGCCGAAAGGCCGGCCGCTGAATGCCGGCGCGGCGCGGACGGCGCAAAACCTGACAAGGCCGCGGGAGCCGTGCTATCGTTCCGGCTTTTCGTCCCGGGCCGGGCAAAACAAGCTGTTTTTTCCTCGCCAACGACGTCTTCGCGATCGTACCGATTCGCGCCGTTCCAGCCACTAACGCCGCCGCGCGACGCGTGCAGGGAGACTGATGATGCCGTTTCTGAAACGAGCAATTGCCGCACTGGCGGCGACGACACTGGCCGTTCCGGCCGCCATGGCGCAACAACTGCCCCAGACCCCGCCACAGGCAGACTTCAAGGCCGCCTGGAGCGCTCCCGAGCCGTGGCGAACCGACCGTTTCTACCTCCAGACCAGCCTCGCCTCGGTGCACTTCCACCCCGATGACGCGCACGATAATTCGCAAGTTCTGATCAACCCCGAGTGGCGACTGGACAAGCAGTGGCTAAAGGGTCAGCTGCTGGTCGGCGCAGCGACGTTTGACAACTCCTATAGTCAGGCGACCTGGTACGCCTACGGCGGCCTACTCTGGCGGCCGGTCGAGACGGTGCAACCGTTCTATCTGAAACTCACGGCCGGCGTCATACATGGCTACCGGGGTGAGTATCAGGACAAGATCCCGATGAACGGCTCGGGGTATGCCCCTGCCATCATACCGTCGATGGGTTACTGCTATAACCGCTTCTGTTCAGAGGTGGTGCTGTTCGGCGCGGCAGGCATGATGTGGACCGTCGGCATGACCCTGCCCTAGGCTTCGTTCGGCTGACCGCGGCGTCAGGCCGAACCCGTAACGCAAGCGTCGGCCGCGCTGCCACCAGGCCCACCGACAGCAGGTCCCCTGCCACAAGCTTTTGATTTTCATCAAAAATAGTGCCTTGTGCGGCGATTTGCCACATTCCGCACTGCAGCATCAATCCCTAGAATGCCCGGCATCAAGAAGACATTCAGGGAGAGTTGGCAATGGAGCGGGAGAGAAAACCGATCGCCGTCGCAGTGGCGCTGGCCTTGGCCGGTGGGTGGCAGCACGCCGACGCACAAGAGAGCTCGGCAACACCGGTCATGAAGGAAGTGGTGGTCAATGCATCGCGGATCGACGACGTCGATCCGCTCGACAGCAGGCGCCTGGACGCGGCGAGNATCGCGCCCTACCGCGCTGCAACCAGCGATAGCGCCAGGCTGCTCGACGCACTGCCCGGTGTCAGCACCTACGGCGCCGGTGGCGTTTCCAGCCTGCCGGTGATCCGCGGTCTTGCCGACGACCGCATCCGCATCCAGGTTGATGGCATGAACCTGATTTCCTCGTGCGCCAACCACATGAATCCGCCGCTGTCGTATATCGACCCGACCAACGTCGACAGCGTCGCCCTGTTTGCCGGCGTCACTCCGGTCAGCGCCGGCGGCGACAGCATTGCCGGAACGATCCAGGTCAACTCGCCGCCTCCGGAGTTCGCCAAGGCCGGCGAAGGCAAGCTGCTCAAGGGCCAGGCCGGTGCCTTCTACCGCAGCAACGGCAACGGTCGCGGCGCCAATCTCTCGGCGACGATTGCCAACGAGATGCTCAGCCTCAACTATGCGGGCTCGACGGCGCAGGCGGACAACTATCGGGCCGGGGGTAGTTTCAAGGCCGCCGGGCTGTCGGAGGGTACGACCGAGTGGCTCGACGGCGACGAGGTGGGCTCGTCGCTGTACAAGTCGCAAAACCAGTTGCTGAGCCTCGCGTTGCGCCACGCCGAGCATCTCTTCGAGCTCAAGTTCGGCTATCAGCACATGCCCTACCANGGCTTCCCGAATCAACGCATGGACTTGACCGACAACACCAGCCAGCAGGTCAACGCCCGTTATCTGGGCGAGTATGCCTGGGGTTCGCTGGAGGCGCGCGCCTATCACGAAGACACGCGGCATACGATGAACTTCCTCGACGACAAGCTGCAGACCACTGGCCCGATGAAGAACCTGGCCGGCATGCCGATGGATACGCACGGCAAGACCACCGGCGTCCAGCTCAAGGCGGAGATCATCGCCTCGGAACGCGACCTGTTCAGGGTCGGCGGCGAATACCAGAAATACCGGCTGGACGACTGGTGGGATCCGATCTCGCCGGTGGTGGCCATGCCGATGGCGGGAATGAAGGGATCGACTTTCTGGAACATCAACGACGGCCAGCGCGACCGCTTCGACGTCTATGGCGAGTGGGAGGCGCGCTGGAGTCGGCAATGGCTGTCGCAGCTCGGACTGCGCAGCAGCACGGTGAGGATGGATAGCGGCGACGTGCAGGGCTACAACACAGCGTTCTACGGCGACCCGCAAAATCCGGCGTCGATTCCCGGCGCGTTCAACGCTCTCGATCGCCAGAAGACCGACCACAACATCGATCTCGCCGCCCTGCTGCGCTTCACGGCAGCTGCCGAGCAGACCTACGAGGCAGGCTACGCGCGCAAGACGCGCTCGCCGAACCTCTACGAGCGCTACGCCTGGTCGACCAACAACCCGATGGCCATGAACATGGTCAACTGGTTCGGTGACGGCAACGGTTACGTCGGCGACGTCGACCTCGATCCGGAGGTCGCGCACACCATCAGCGCAACAGCGAGCTGGCACGACGCGGCGCGCGAGCAGTGGAATCTCAGCGTCACCCCCTTCTACACCTACGTGCAGGATTACGTCGATGCCGTTCGCTGTTCGGGTGGCAGCGGCATGTCGCCGTGCCAGGGGAGCAACCTGACACGCACCGACAACTTCGTTTACCTGCAGTTTGCCAATCAGACGGCGCGGCTGTACGGCGCCGACGCCAGCGCCCGCTTGCCGCTGGTGCAAGCGAGCGCAATCGGCAAGCTGACGATGACCGGGGTGTTGAGCTACGTGCGCGGGCGGAACTCGCAGAGTGACGACAATCTGTACCACATCATGCCTCTGAACGCGAAGCTGGCGCTGGTGCAGAACTCGGGAGCGTGGACCAACACCGTCGAGGGCGTCTTCGTCGACGCCAAGACGCAGGTTTCGCAGACGCGCAATGAGCTAAGGACNAGCGGCTACGGTTTGCTCAACCTGCGCAGCAGCTACGAATGGAAGCAGCTGCGCGTCGACATCGGCGTCGAGAACCTCTTCGACAGGCTCTATGAGTCGCCCCTCGGGGGCGCCTATCTTGGTCAGCGGCCAATGCTCTACGGAACCGCGGTGCCGGGTACCGGGCGTTCGCTCTACGCCGGGATGAACCTGCGCTTCTGAGCGCTCGAGCAATACAGGGCTGGC
>Ga0056903_1000535_pt1 | contig 17742 bp, 9 predicted proteins | sample EBPBio142005_DNA_FD_55025 | JGI IMG/M metagenome (GOLD analysis project Ga0056903, IMG submission 55025) | Wastewater treatment Type I Accumulibacter community from EBPR Bioreactor in Madison, WI, USA - Reactor 1_6/14/2005_ DNA | ecosystem: Engineered > Bioreactor > EBPR > Anaerobic-Aerobic >...
CTCATGGGGCAGCTCACGCGCAGGCTGCGCGAGGTGGCCCAGGAGGTGCGGCCAGACATCATTCACGCCCACTCGCCGGTGCTCAACGCCGTGCCCGCCATTCGCGTGGGGCGCGAACTGGGGCTGCCCGTGGTGTACGAGATTCGCGCCTTCTGGGAAGACGCGGCCGTCGATCATGGCACCACCCGTGAAGGCAGCGCGCGCTACCGCCTCACGCGTGCCCTGGAGACCTGGGCCATCCGCAAGGCCGACCATGTATTCACGATCTGCGAGGGCCTGCGCTCCGATATTGCTGGTCGTGGCGTCGATCCCGCCAAGGTGACTGTCATTCCCAACGCTGTCGATACCCAGGCCTTCCAGGCATCGCAGGCGCCCGACCCCGCCTTGAAGCGGTCTTTGAACCTCGATGGCAAGCTGGTTCTGGGCTTTGTCGGTTCGTTCTACGCCTACGAAGGGTTGGACTTGCTGATCCAGGCCTTGCCGGCGATCCTGCGGGCCAATCCCGCCGTGGCCTTGCTGCTGGTTGGCGGTGGGCCTGAGGACGCGCGCCTGCGCGAGCAGGTATCTCGCCTGCAACTCGACGCCCATGTGGTGTTTACCGGGCGTGTGCCGCACAAGCAGGTCAGCCGCTACTACGACCTGATCGACGTGCTGGCCTATCCGCGCCATTCCATGCGGTTGACCGAACTGGTCACGCCGCTCAAGCCGCTGGAAGCCATGGCGCAGCAAAAGCTCTTTGTCGCATCCGCAGTCGGGGGGCATAAAGAGCTGGTGGAGCACATGAAGACCGGCGTGCTTTTTGAAGCCGGCAACAAGGATGCGTTGGCACAGGCTCTGCTGGACCTGCTGAACCACAGGCAGGCCTGGCCCGCTCTCAAGGCCAACGGCCGGGCATTTGTCGAGTCGGTACGCAACTGGCGCAACAGCGTCGCCAACTACAAACCCGTGTATGAACGGATCACGCAGAAGAAGGTGCAAGCATGAAGGTGATGGTGGTGTTTGGAACCCGGCCCGAGGCCATCAAGATGGCCCCGCTGGTCAAGGCCCTGCAGCAGGCAGCGCCTGCGTTACAGACAGTGGTGTGCGTCACCGCGCAGCACCGCGAAATGCTCGACCAGGTGCTGCGCCTGTTCGACCTGCAGCCCGAGTACGACCTGAACGTGATGAAGCCAGGGCAGGATCTGTTCGACATCACCACCCAGATCCTCACGGGGCTAAAACCCGTNCTGGCGGCCGAGCAGCCCGATCTGGTGCTGGTGCATGGCGATACGTCCACCACCCTGGCGGCCAGCCTGGCCGCGTACTACACGCGGGCCAAGGTGGGGCATGTAGAGGCCGGCCTGCGCACCAATAACAAGTGGGCCCCGTTCCCCGAGGAAATGAACCGCCGCCTGACTGGCGCCATGACCGACGTCCACTTCGCCCCCACGGCAACGGCCAAGGCCAACCTGCTGCGCGAAGGCGTCTCTGCCGACGCCATCCACGTCACCGGCAACACCGTGATTGATGCCCTCTTGGCCGTGGTGGACAAGCTGCGTGCAGACGCGGAGCTGCGCCAGCGCCTGGACAAGGAGTTCTCGTTTCTCGACCCCAACCGCCGCCTCATCCTGGTTACGGGCCATCGCCGGGAGAATTTTGGCGAAGGCTTCCAGAACATCTGCCACGCATTGGCAGACATTGCCTCCGCCCACCCAGACGTGCAAGTGCTGTACCCGGTACACCTCAACCCCAATGTGCGCCAGCCCGTGCACGACATCCTGGCGGCGCGTCAGCTTGATAACGTCCACCTCATCGACCCCGTGGACTATCTGCCGTTTGTTTACCTGATGGACAGGGCGCATCTCATCATCACCGACTCGGGCGGTGTGCAGGAAGAGGCGCCCTCGCTGGGCAAGCCCGTGCTCGTGATGCGCGAAACCACCGAACGGCCCGAGGCTGTTGAGGCCGGCACGGTGCGCCTGGTAGGCACGAATCGGCAAAAGCTCGTGGCCGAGGCAGAGCGCCTGCTGGCCGACCCAGCTGCCTATGCGGCCATGGCACAGGCACACAACCCCTATGGAGACGGCCAGGCCTCGCAACGCATTGTCAAAACACTATTAAATTTGAAGAACAAGGAGTAATGCCATGGCGCGCGAACTGCAAAAAATTATCGTAATGGGCCTGGGCTACATTGGTCTGCCAACGGCCTCCATGCTGGCCACCAAGGGCCACCAGGTGCTTGGCGTCGATGTCAACGCACAGGCCGTTGACATCATCAATTCGGGCCGCATCCACATCGTCGAACCAGACCTGGACATCCTCGTCAAGTCGGCAGTCAACAGCGGCAACCTGAAGGCGTCCCTGACGCCCGAGGAGGGCGACACGTTCATCCTGGCGGTGCCCACGCCATTCAAAGAGGTGGACGGCAACCCCAAGGCGCCCGACCTGGCCTATATCGAGACCGCCACGCGTGCCATTGCACCGTATTTGCGCGAAGACAATCTGGTCATTCTGGAATCCACCTCGCCCGTGGGCACCACCGAGCGCGTGCAAGAAATCATTGTTGCCATGCGCCCTGAACTGGCTGGCAAGATCCACACGGCGCATTGCCCCGAGCGTGTCTTGCCTGGGCAAATCCTGCGCGAGCTGGTGGATAACGACCGCATCATCGGCGGCACCACCAAGGCCGCAGTGGCAAAGGCCAAGGCGCTCTACAAGACCTTTTGCAACGGCGCCATTCTGGAGACCGACAGCCGCACGGCAGAAATGTCCAAGCTGGTCGAAAACTCCTTCCGTGACGTGAACATNGCGTTTGCGAACGAGTTGTCCGTCATCTGCGACCACCTGGGCATCAACGTNTGGGAGGCCATTGCCCTGGCCAACCGCCANCCGCGCGTGAACATCCTGCAGCCCGGGCCGGGCGTGGGTGGGCACTGCATCGCGGTAGACCCCTGGTTCATCGTGGCCAGTGCACCCGCCCAGTCACGCTTGATTCGTACCGCGCGCGAGGTCAACGACGCCAAGCCCGACTGGGTGATCGCCAAGGTCAAGGCCAAGGCNGCNCGNTTTCACGAGCCGGTGATTGGCTGCCTGGGCCTGAGCTTCAAGGCGAATATCGACGACTTGCGAGAGTCGCCATCCATGGACATAGTCCACCACCTGCACCAGTCGGGCATAGGCAAGATCATGGCCTGCGACCCCAATGTGCGCAAAGAGAAGGCACCCTTTGCGCTGTACGACCTGAAAACCGTGATCAAGGAGGCCGACATCCTCTTGCTGCTGGTGGATCACGAAGAGTTCAAGGACATCGACCCCCAGGTCATCAAGGACAAGGTGGTCATCGATACCAAGGGCGTGCTGCGGTGATCTGCTCTGCCTTGCTTAACGCGTTATTCGCCCGGGGTGGGGCGTGAAGATTCTTCTCTTCTCCACCCTGTACCCCAGCGCGGTGCGGCCCATCCACGGCATCTTCGTGGAGACGCGCCTGCGCGAGCTGCTCAAGACTGGCGAGGTGCAGGCCAAGGTGGTGGCGCCGGTGCCTTGGTTCCCCTTCAAGGCGGCGCGGTTTGGCTCTTATGCCAAGTTTGCCGCCACGCCGCGCATGGAGCAGCGCAACGGGGTCGAAGTACACCACCCGCGTTACCTGCTGCCGCCCAAGGTGGGCATGAACATCGCCCCATATGCCCTGGCCCTGGGTGCGCTGCCCACGCTACGCCGGCTGCAACGCAACGGGTTCGACTTTGATCTGATCGACGCCCACTATTACTACCCCGATGGCGTGGCCGCTGCGTTGCTGGCCAAATGGCTGGGCAAGCCGTTCGTGGTGACGGCACGTGGTTCAGACTTGAACCTCATCTCGCAGTACCCGCGTCCGCGCAAGCTGATCCTGCAGGCGGCCGAACAGGCCGCATCTTCCATCGGCGTGTGCCAGGCGCTCATGGACAAGCTGGCGGAGCTTGGGGCCAATCCGTCAAAGCTCAATGTTCTGCGCAATGGCGTTGATCTTGAGCGTTTTGTCCCCGAAGACCGCCAAGCGGCGCGTGAGCGCCTGGGCCTGCCCAAAGAGGGGAGCTACCTGCTGATGGTGGCGAACCTGGTGGAACTCAAGGGCCACCACATCGCCATCCAGGCATTGGCACACTTACCCGGCGTAACCTTGCTGATTGCAGGCGCTGGCCCGGAGCAGGCGGCCTTGAAGGCCCTGGCCGCCCGCACCGGCGTTGCCGACCGGGTGCATTGGGCGGGCCTGGTGCCGCAAGACGAGCTCAAGTGGTGGTACAGCGCAGCCAACGCTTTGGCCCTGTGCAGCAGCCGCGAGGGCTGGCCCAACGTGCTGCTGGAGGCCATGGCCTGCGGCACGCCGGTGCTATCCACCAATGTCTCGGGTACACCCGACATGGTGAACTCCCCCGTCGCAGGAGAGCTGCTGGAGAGCCGAAGCGCACAGGCGTTGGTCAAGGCCTGGACACAATTGCAAGCGCGCTCACCTGCCCGAGCCGCAACGCGCGCCCATGCCGAGACTTTTTCCTGGGCTGCGACTACGCAGGGCCAACTGGACCTGTTTGGGGGCGTGGTTCATGCCAATGTTTAAGAGGCAAGAATTGGTCAGGCCCTTTAACCTAGAAACGGCGGTTGAACGCGCTTGCCAGTGTCGTGATCGGCGTGTCAGGCAAGGCGTGACGACGCGACGGGCTACTGCCCGCAAGGAGGAGCAACGCGGCATGGCGCGGCGAGCGCGGTGCTGGCAAGTGCGTAGCGCTGTCACCCTGCAGGCGAGTGGCAACGAAGCAGCTAAAGTCAATACCCATGCGGCTTTCGTGAAGTTTGAAAGCGGTCAACTGCTGTTTCTAGGTTTAAAGGCTGCACAGGCTGTAGGAGCGGCTTTAGCCGCGAAAGTGCTTCGCGGATGAAGCCGATCCTAAGAACTCGAACTTCACCGAACCAGATCAATCATTACAGCGCCCGAATAATCGGCGAGAAGCCGTACAGCAAGCAAGAAATGACCGTGGATTTGTAGGATTAGCACGATTCAATTGAAGATAGACGGGAGATGCGCGCGTGGAGGCAATTATTTTGGTGTTGGATATGGGTGTCATGCTGTATCTGTGTTGGCGTATATATCGTTGGAAAGACGGCCAGGAGCCTGATCTTGGTTTCTTGAGCTATGAAAAAACTAACGAAAAGCACTAAGCGTTCATTGTTTCTGAGCGGCAAGATGTATGCGTGACTTAGCCTTTGCCTTGATGCTGCTTGCGGTATTTCCGATGGCTTTGGCGCGTCCCTTCAATGCGTATTTGCTATGGGGGTGGACGGGAATGCTGGCCCCGACCGCATATTTTTACGGATTCATGGTCGGGGCGCGCGTAAATTTGGTCATGGCGCTGCTTACCTTGATGCTGCTGGCCCTGGGGCGGGTGCAATGGCGTAGTTACCAAAAGAATACATTGACGTGGATTTACGTGTTGTTTGCGCTGCATGCGACGTTGGCGTATTTGTTTGCATATCCAGGCAATCCAAATAATGACATGTATCATGAGCTATTTATTAAGGGAATGTTGTTTGCTATTGCAATGCCATTTTTTGTGCGCGAACGCATCCATTTCCACGTCATGTTCATAGTCATAGCGCTCGGTTTGGGTGTTCACGGGCTTCTGAGTGGTCTCAAGTCGATCGTTACCGCTGGCGGACATATCATGCTGGGCCCACAAGGCACCATGCTGGCTGATCGCAATCACCTCTCAGCGGCGTTGGCGTTGGTGCTTCCTTTGCTCCTATATTTGCAGGCGCATACTGTGAATCGAATTTTCCGTCTGGGATATCTAGGGGCTTTTTGCGTACTGGTGGCTGCGATACTTGGTGGTGGATCCCGTGGCGGGTTTATTGCGTTGTCGGTAGTGGGTGTGTGGTTGGTTTTAACCACAAGGCGGAAGGGTTTGGCGATCGTTCTGGTAGCCGCCGCCGTCATTGGTTTTTTTGCGTTTGCGCCGGAAAGCATCACCAACCGCATGACAACCATTCAAGAAATGGACGACGATGCTTCATTTATGGGGCGAGTATATGCGTGGCGGGTGAGCTCTGCCATTGCATTGGCCAATCCAGTGTTTGGTGGCGGTTTTCATGCCGTGCAAATTCAGCCAATATGGGACAGCTTCAAAGAAGCGTCCGGCTTGTTTGGTTTTATGAATCTGCCGCCACCAACGTTCAAGGCAAAGGCTGCTCATAGCATCTATTTTGAGGTTCTGGGAGATCTGGGATTTGTTGGTTTGGCGATTTTTCTAATCATCTTGGTCCGAGGGTTGCGCACGCGCTGGGTAATAAAAAAGGCCGTAAATAGGATTGGTCCAGAGTATCAATGGGCGCGAGATATGGCAGACATGCTGATGCTGGCCATACTGGCATATATGACTGGCGGTGCAGCAGTGAGCCTGGCCTACTATGAGGTGATCTATATGGTGATCATGCTTATGGAGTTGTTAAGGCTTCATGTGGTGCGCGCGCAACTTAATACCGGTCGCGCGAAATCATTTTCGACATTGAGGCAACGTCATTTAGGTGGCGAATCGGTAGTCATGAATCGGAAATAACGGATTGGTGGTCTTCTGCCGATCATCTTTGTGCGGATTTAATAGTTGGTTTATTGCTTATGATTCTTTCAACCGCCACCATCGCCATCATCGGCCTGGGCTACGTTGGCCTCCCCTTGGCCGTCGAGTTCGGCAAGCACCGCCCCGTGCTCGGCTTCGACATCAACCAGGCGCGAGTCGCCGAGCTGCAAGCTGGGCGCGACCACACGCTCGAATGCAGTGCAGAAGAACTGCAGGCGGCAAACCAGCTCCGCTATAGCCACCAGCAGCAAGACTTGAACGCCTGCCAGGTCTTCATCGTCACCGTGCCTACCCCCGTGGATCAGGCCAACCGGCCCGACCTCACCCCCCTCATCAAGGCCAGCCAGACCGTCGGCGCTGCACTCAAGCCCGGTGACCTGGTGATCTACGAGTCCACCGTTTACCCCGGCGCCACCGAAGAAGTCTGCGTACCCGAACTCGAACGCGCGAGCGGCCTGAAGTTCAACCGCGACTTTTATTGCGGCTACAGCCCAGAGCGCATCAATCCCGGCGACAAAACCCACCGCCTGCCCAGCATCAAGAAAGTCACCAGCGGCAGTACCCCCGAAGTCGCCGACGCGGTCAACGCCCTCTATGCCCAGATCATTACCGCCGGCACCCACAAAGCCAGCAGCATCAAGGTGGCCGAAGCCGCCAAGGTCATCGAAAACACCCAGCGCGACATCAACATCGCCCTGATGAACGAGCTCAGTCTGATCTTTGCCCGCCTGGGGATCGACACCCTGGAGGTGCTGCACGCGGCGGGCACCAAGTGGAACTTTCTGCCCTTCCGGCCCGGCCTGGTCGGCGGCCACTGCATCGGTGTGGACCCCTACTACCTGACCCACAAAGCGCAGGAGGTAGGCTACCACCCAGAGGTCATCCTTGCCGGGCGGCGCGTCAACGACAACATGGCAGCCCATGTGGCCGACGCCACCATCAAACTCATGCTGCGCAAAGGCTTCCCCGTGCTCGACAGCAAGGTCTTGGTACTGGGCCTGACCTTCAAGGAAAACTGCCCCGACGTGCGCAACACCAAGGTGGTCGACATCGTGCGAACCCTGCAGGCCTACCACGCACAGGTAGATATCTACGACCCATGGATCGACACCCACGAAGCGCAACACGAATACGGTTTGCAATGCCTGACAGCAGCGCCGGCCCTCGGTGAATATGCCGCCATCATCCTGGCCGTAGGCCACCACCAGTTTGTCGAATGGGGCGAAGTTGGGATCAAAGCCCTCGGCCAGCCGGGCGCCGTACTGTTCGACGTCAAAAGCATCCTGCCCCTGGGCGCAGCGGATGGAAGGCTGTAAGCATGACCACCNCCTACCAAACCCTGCAAACCCAACTGCGGGACAACCCAAAAACCTGGCTTATCACCGGTGTGGCTGGCTTCATCGGCAGCAACCTGCTGGAAACCCTGCTCAAGCTGAACCAACGCGTCGTCGGCCTGGACAATTTCGCCACCGGCCACCAACGCAACCTCGATGAAGTGCAAACGCTGGTCACCGCAAAACAGTGGGCGGGCTTCCACTTCATCCAGGGCGACATCCGCAACCTCGAAGATTGCCGCCGCGCCATGGTGTTTCACCCTCTCCCTCTGGGAGAGGGTAGGGGTGAGGGCTCCCTGCCCGCCAGCACCCCCGTGGACTACGTCTTGCACCAGGCTGCCCTGGGCAGCGTCCCCCGCAGCATCGAAGACCCCATCACCAGCAACAGCGCCAACATCACCGGCTTTTTGAACATGCTGGTCGCCGCGCGCGATGCCCAGGTGCAAAGCTTCACCTACGCCGCCAGCAGCAGCACCTATGGCGACCACCCCGGCCTGCCCAAGGTCGAAGACATCATCGGCAAACCACTATCGCCCTACGCCGTCACCAAATACGTCAATGAGCTCTACGCCAACGTATTCGCCCGTTGCTACGGCTTCAACACCATAGGTCTGCGCTACTTCAATGTCTTTGGCCCACGCCAGGACCCCGGCGGCGCCTACGCCGCCGTCATCCCCAAATGGACGGCGGCCATGATCGAAGGCCAAGAGGTCTTCATCAACGGCGACGGCGAAACCAGCCGTGACTTTTGCTTTGTTGAGAACGCCGTGCAGGCCAATCTGCTGGCAGCCACCACGTTGGACATGGCAGCGCGCAACCAGGTGTACAACGTTGCTGTGGGGGGGCGCACCACGCTGAAGGATCTGTATGGCGCCCTGCAAGCTGCCTTGGCCGCCAACGGCGTGCAGTACATCCGCCCCCCGATCTATCGCGACTTCCGCTCGGGCGACGTGCGTCACAGCCAGGCTGATATCGGTAAGGCGCAGCGGTTGCTTAGGTATGCGGCAACCCACGATATCAATGAGGGAGTATTGAAGGCCATGCCTTGGTATGTCCGCTTCTTGAAACATACTACCCGCCGATGACTTACTACATTAGCGTAAATAATATACCTGCAAGCCCAGGGCTGCATAGTAATCGGCTGTGAAATGCGGGGCGAACATGTTTAATATAGTTCAAAAGAACAAACTCACCGTACTGATATTTCACAAGGTGCCGCACGTTAGCAATCCGCTGACACCATTGGAAACACCGCTTGAAACGTTCAAGAATGTTCTGCACTTTATCAAAGAGCAATTTCGTGTCATCCCCTTGTCCGATGCTGTAACCGCACTCAAAGCCGGCAATTTGCCACACCGCGCGGCATGCATTACCTTTGATGACGGCTATCCTGACTGGGTTACGGGCATAGCACCGCTCCTGGAGAGCGAAGGACTGCCTGCCACTTTCTTTATTACCACGGGTCAATTAAATGGCCAGGCCATGTGGAATGAGCGGATACTCCACGCAGTCATGCGGGCCAATGACGGTCACGAAGGCGTTGAGCTGAAAGCGTCTGGATTACCGCACTTGCCATTGATGTCACAGACTGACAGAGTGAAGGCGATAGAGAAACTGGACAGTTTCTTAAAATACACGGCACCTGCAGAACGTGAGATGTATCTGCAGTTTTTGGAAGATCAAATGGGTGCTCGGTGTTCCGACGTACCAGTGCTGACGCCTGCCCAGGTTCGTAACTTGCACTCAAGGGGGTTTGAAATTGGAGGGCATTCAGTCACCCATCCCATACTAAGTAGTTGCACGCCATCGAGGGCTTTTTCTGAAATTGCCGAAAGTAAAGAGGAGCTGCAGGGCATCATCAATGGCAGGGTGGAGGCGTTCGCCTATCCCAATGGCATTCCTGGTCGAGATTTCGGGTCAGAACATATCGACATGGTAAAAAGGGCAGGGTACGCCCATGCGGTTACCACGCATCATGGCGTTGCCAGTCCAGACGGATCATTTTTCCAGATTCCGCGATTTACCCCCTGGGGGCCGTCGGCCGGCAAAATGCGTGTTCAGTTCATGCGCAATTACTTGGTGCGCAACGGTGCGCTTGAAGAGACAAAGCAGGAAGGCAAACGGGCACTTATGGTCGCCTTTCACTTCCCTCCCCAGGCGGGTAGCAGTGGCATTTTGCGCACTCTGAACTTCGTGAAAAACCTGCCAGCCCAAAACTGGCAACCCACAGTCCTGACGGCGCAACCTCAAGCTTACGTTGAGCAGCGTAACGATCTGGTTAGCTCCATTCCCCCAACCGTCCGCGTTGAGCGTGCATTCGCACTTGATGCGGCGAAGCATCTGTCCATCAAGGGTAAATATCCAGGCATATTGGCCCTGCCTGATCGCTGGGTGAGTTGGTGGTTGTTTGCGGTGATAAAAGGGCTACGAGAAATTCGAAAAAATCGCCCTGCGCTGATATGGAGTACTTACCCGATCTCTACAGCACATCTGATTGGCGCATCCCTGGCCAGGTTGTCTGGAATACCTTGGGTGGCTGATTTTCGCGACCCGATGATCAGCGAAAATTATCCATCCAGCCGCCTTCAGCGTAAATTATGGAAATGGCTTGAATCTTACGTTTTGCATCACGCTGCTGCATGCGTATTTACTACCGAGCGCGCTGCGACTACATACTTGAAGCGATATCCATTAGCTAAGGGACGCTGTCATGTCATAGAGAATGGATATGATGAAGAGGCGTTCCACGGCATCGAAGCAGATCGTTTTGGCGCCCCGGCGCATAAATTGTTGATACTGCACAGTGGTTTGATTTATCCGAAGGACAGAAACCCATCTACTTTTTTTGTCGCAATAAATAACCTGTTGCAGAAAAAAATTCTTGTGCGTGAGAATTTGTGCATACGATTCAGGGCGCCGCACCATGATGCCGAGGTATTGGCATACGCTAAAGAGTATGGTTTGCAAGATATCGTCGAGGTTGCGCCACCCATGCCATACCAGAAGGCGATCGCAGAGATGATAGGTGCGGATCTGCTGGTGGTTTTTCAAGGCAGTTACTTTAATGCCCAGATACCAGCAAAAATCTATGAATATCTACGTGCAGGCCGCCCCGTTTTCGCCGTGGTAGATCCTGATGGCGATACTGCAGCGGTCTTGAGCCAGTTTCCTTTGGTTTATGTGGCGGATATAAACTCAGGAGCTAGTGTGGGAAGTCACTTGGAAGAAGCTCTCGGTGATATGAAGACCGATGCTCAGGCGGGGGCGGCTGGGAAAAACATTGATCTAGTTCGTAGATATTCAAGAAAAGAACAAGCAAATCGACTGGCTAAATATTTTAACAATATTGAAAGTCGGTCAAAAAAATGAATACTAGGGTATGTATATTTTCGCATAGTGATCGCAAGTCCTGCGGGTGTCGGTATGGTTTGGTACCGTCGTTTGGTCTATCGTATACGGAGCCAGCTCGCTGGGGAGGTCGGTGAGCGGGGCGAGCGGAAAACGTATTCTACTGCGGGGTGCTGCCTGGACTGTTGCAATGCGTTGGGGTGTCAAGATGCTGGGCCTCATCAACACATTGGTGATGGCGCGCATCTTGATGCCCTCAGAATATGGCATCGTGGCCATGGCGTCCGTTGTCGTCGGAATTATCGAGTCGTTATTGGATTTCGGCGTGGGTACGGCTTTGCTTCGTAAATCTAAGCTGGACGCGGGCGATATCGATTCGGCATGGACGCTGCGTGTGCTGCAGGGTATTTTGGTGGGTTTGCTGTTAGTATTGTTGTCGCCTGCAGCGAGTCTCTATTTTTCAGAGCCGCGAGTAGCGCCCGTATTGTGGACGCTTGGCGCCTGCGTCATGGTAAACGGGACTACTAATATAGGCCTCATCTTGGCGCAAAAGAATTTCGATTTTTCTATCGAGTTCAAAGTTTCGATTACCGCCGCCGTAGTGCGTGTATCAGTCACCATAGCTGCAGGGCTGGCGCTGGGCGACTATAAGGCGCTGGTCATAGGCATAGCAGTAGGTCTACTCACCAGTACTGTGTTGAGTTATGTGATGCATCCGTACCGGCCACGCTGGAATACCCAAAAGATTGGTGAGATCTGGGCTGTAACGAAATGGCTCATGCTTTCCAGCACTGGAAGATACCTTATGCGCCGTGGGGATGAATTGATTGCTGGCCGACTGGTCGACTCTCCGGGTGAGTTTGGTGTGTATAGCGTGGGCGCTGATCTAGGGCAACTACCGACATCGGAAGTGGGGCCAGCCATGCAGCGGGCCGTGTTGCCATTGCTGTCGTCAATGTCCGGGTCAGCGAAAGAGGTGAATTCCGTCGTGATTAAGGTGGTTAATGCAGTTAATACAGTGACTTTACCGCTGGGATTGGGGTTGGCTGCTCTTGCAGGGCCGTTTACTGCGCTGGTGCTAGGCCCAAATTGGGCGGAAGCGCAGTTCTACATTGCTGGATTTGCCATCGTCGGCGTGCTGCAATCCATGCCGGGTCCTATTAACACTCTTTTGGTCTTGCGCGGCTATACGAAACAGCACAGCATAACAGTCTGGTTTGAGTTCGGTGCATTTGTATTGACGGCGTTGGCACTTGTCCCCATATTTTCATTGACGGGATTGGTCTGGGCACGCGCTATTGGCGCAGGAGTTGGGTTTTTGCGAGCAGCGGTGTTCGCTCGCGGGCTTTGTGAGCTCAGTTTAAGAACCTTGTGGGGTGGGTTGTGGAGGCCCGCTCTCGGCTCCCTGCAGATGTATATTCTTGTTCGCTGGGCGAGCACCTTTGGCCAGAGTGCGATAGCGCAAGCTGCCATCGGTGTGGCTGTCGGCGTTGCTTTCTACGTAGGATGGTGCCTGCTTGCTTGGCGTCTCGTTGGTCGCCCTGACGGACTTGAATCGATGGCGCTGAAGTGGCTGGCGCGGCAAGTTGGTCGGAGGCAATCTAATTGAACGTAATGCAGGTGCACGCGCATTGACGCCGGGCAAGTCGCGTGTGTTGTTGTTTAACATGATTTTTAATGTACTGAATATGTTTGGCTCAGGAAGTTGGAAGGGAGAGATACTTAAAGTTGTGGTTTTCCGTCGAAATAACGAATACGGAATTCTGGCGAGTTTTTGAAAAGTCATGTAAATTAAGTGCCAATATTCAGTGCGTCACTGTGTCTGGCGTTCTTGCAATATGTTTCTTGCTGACTGCGTGGCATATTACGTAAGGCTCGTATAGTGAAACGTAGGAATATGTCAGTCCTGAAAGCGCGTTTTCCATTTTGCTAGTCAAATCAGTGACTTATGTAAATCGTGAAGTCGCGACGATTGAGGTTGTGTAAATCCATGATCGACAAGGCAATTTTTTGCTGCGAGTACCTTATAAATACGTTTCGCGAAAAGAGCCTTGCGTAAGCATACGTGCCTTTTTGAGATATGGAGCGTATCCGACTATGTATGCTGGGCTACGATAGAACAATTTAACTTTTTGAAGGGAGGCGCTAGTGACAGTTTTTGCAGGTGCATACTGTATTAATAACGCAGATTCACTGCCTTCAGTCTTGGTGCGCGATATTCCCGCTGTACTTAGAACTGCAGATGACGGCTGCGGCACACACAGCCGTTACGAAACGACTTCTTTTGTTCTGGAAAGCTGGGACTCCGGCGCCTTCCGGGAGTCGGCTTGGCATGAAGATGTGAAAGGCGTGTGCAAACTGGCTGGCGATCCTCTATTGCAGGGCGAGACATTGTCTCGAGCAAAGCAGGTGACTCTGCTTGTGCGGTCGCTCAGGCGCAGCGAGTTCGAACTGCTAGCTACAAGCCGTGGAACTTTTGCTCTCGTAGATTACGACGCCGGCCGCCATAGGTTAATCTTGACGACTGACCACGTTGGGTTGCGTCCGATTTACTACGCGGTGCAGGACGGAGTTCTGGTGTTTGCCACTGCCTTACGCATACTGGAGAGCCTGCAGTGGCTGCGGCGTAGTCTTTCGCCTCAGGGTATGGCAGAACTCAGTGCTTTTTCCTTCCCTCTTGCCGACCGCACACCTTATGCCGAAATCAGCGTTCTTAGGGAATGCGAAATCGTATTGGTTGAGGAAGGCAGGATCTCCCACGAACGCTATTACGACTGGGCAGAACCCTCGCCAGCAAATGATGGCGCGGCCGGAGTGTCGGCGTCCCCCGCGGAGTTGTTTAGGTTGTTCGAGGAGGCTGTCTTGATGCGGGTCGGCGGTGACCGTAGCGTCTATAGTTTCCTTAGCGGGGGGATGGACTCTAGATCCATAGTCGCGATGCTCTTGGATGACAGTCGGCATATCGAGGCGCTCAACTTCTCGGCCAATGAGTCGCAAGATCAGTATTACGCGCAGCAGTTCGCAGCGGAGGTCGGGGCGCGCCTAACGCTTCATTGCTTGGCTGGCGGCGTTTTCCCCAATTTTTCGTTTCTCGCGCTGGCCGCCAAGACTGAGTTGGAGAAAGTCAAATCCATAGACGTTGATCGTCGCCAGTGCATCTGGTCTGGAGACGGCGGTAGCGTTGGCTTGGGTCATGTTTATATGGACGAAACCATGCTGAACATCGCCGATCAGGAAGGTCTTGCGGGGGTAGTCGAATATTTCCTAAAGTTCAACCGTATTGCATTACCCACGAAGGTCATGTCCCGCTCGACTCGACGCACGATACCAATCCGATTCCATGAGGCCGTTCTCGGGGAGATGCAACGCTACCATCGACACGAGCTCGGTAGGCAGATCTATCTTTTCTTGTTGTTCAATGATCAGCGTCGCCATTTGTTCAAACATTTCGAGACAATTGATCGACACGGCCTCGAATTACTTACCCCTTTCTTTGACGCTAAGTTTTTGAAGGCAATTGTGGCTACTCCGATACGCAAGGGCATTTTGCACCAACTTTATGCTGAGTGGTTCGAATATATGCCTGAAGTCGCGCGCAGAACTCGCTGGCAAACCTATCCTGGCCATGTCCCCTGTCCTATAAAGACGGAAGAGAGGGGTAGTTATCAATGGGCTAAGATTCATCGTCGGGCTACGATCGGTGAGCGATTTGAAGTTGCCCACCGGATACTGCGTGCTTTTCGGACGACACGCGGATTAGGGGTATTCTCTACAACCCGCGTCGCGCTTGTTGCCATTATGCAAGCGCTGGGGTTGCGTAATAGTGAATACTTGGCAGTTATTTTAGAGAAATATGCGATGCATGCAATGAGAGTTAATAAGAAATAAACAAATTTAATTCACATTCTAGGGCGCTCGCCATTATAATATTTGAATGAAATGCGAATTACCTCAACGACCCGTTTTCACGTCGCGCAGAATGCAGCAGCAGTGGAATAGAATCCAGGGCGTCAAAATGGTGCGCAATGGAATTCCTGTTGCTGAGGTGGCCCGGTTCTTCAGCGTCTCTACCCGAGCGGTATTTGGATGGGTGGCGACGTTTGCAGGCTCCTCGTCGTTTCGTGTGGAAGTTGCAAAGCTGGGGCAGATGGCGTGGGGTGTCTCGCCGCCATGAATTGATCGGGTCAAGGCTGGACGTAGTCCACCCGCAGGGCCCGGCCTTGATGCGGTCAAATCATGGCAAACCATGGGAAAAGGCTTGTCGAATCAACATGTTGAGGCGGTAAGCCTTGTGAAGCCTTGACTGCTGCTTTGGGCACGATCATGTTTCCAATATTGTCGTCCAATGTCAGCTCTTGTACTCGAAGGCACCCTGCCGCACTTGGCAATTATTGCCAAGTCCCACACGAAACGGCATCGAGCCGTGTTTTTGAGGTGCCCTTTGAAGGCGCCAGTCATTTAATTTGTTCGTGGAGCAATTGCCCATGTGGGATTATTTGAAAAATCTTTCTCCACTAGTGGGGTTTTTGATTTCCATAGCGCATATGCTGTAGCTGCATTTGGGATGTTGACACTGGCTGCGGCGGCAAGCATTGCGCGTGCGTTTGCTGCATAACCTCCCGCCCAATTCATCAGTCCTGCAGCTGCAACATAGCTACTGCAGTCAGTTCCCGGAAAATTCACGTGTGCAAAATCAGCCCAGTTGGTGATCCATTGACCATTCTTTTGCTTGAGTTCCAGGTAATATGCGGGTGCTTTTGCTACGCAGAAGCCGTCTGCTTCGTGTAGGAAGCGGCCGACCCCAAGCTGACTGACCCATTTCAGTAGTTCGTATGCTAGTGGTTCATTTGCTTCAGCGTGCTGCGCCATGACAATAGCCCAGAAATCATTTTGCCAGGGGCCAACATGGTTTATTCCATACGGATTGACTGGCGACCCCATGGGGGAGACATCTACCGCCGGAGACACAATCCAATTCTGGTAAAACCACGCCAGGTTGTTGGAAACTCTATCCTGAAAATATTTCTTCATGGTATGTGAGTTGGGAATAATACGTGAGGCTTCTCCCAGCGCACGCATCGCCCAAGCTTGCGCGCGGACTTCATTAGGTTTTAAAAGCCCCTGTTCCTTCTTGCGGTATTCTGGGTTAACTGATGTCATATTCCAGCTCGCCCAGAAGGTTAATTCGTCCTGGAAGAATGCATCGCCTGTGACCAGATAGGGAATGTAAGAATAAGATCCTTGATGCGCGCTATCTGGTGTCCATATTGTGGCTCCGTTAATCACGGTTGGTAGCGCAGGCTTTGACGTTCCAAATTTTGTCCCGACAGTCGGGTGGCGATCCACTGCGAGGGGTTGACCTGATGCTTCGTCACGATAGTGAATGGGAACGGAGGCGGCTGCATCGGCATGTGCCAGCATGACCTCTTTCATGCGTTCGTCCTGAGATATCAGGTACATCGCCGTCCACTGCGGTACGGGCCCAATCTCAAGGCGTCCACCTGTGGCTGGAAAGTATGGCTGAAGCAGCAAGTTTGCCATTGGGCCTAAGTTGGATTGGTTGGTCTTGGCTTTGTTGTAACTTTGATAAAAGCTGGAAAGCACCGACTCAGGGATATTCACACTAAGGTCATAGTTCCAGGTCGCTTTGCTGTCCAGAAAGTACCGCATGTTGTGCCGCACACGCGTCTGCGGCTCTGGCGACGAGCCTGTCCACAAGACCTTGTGCCAACGCGCGTGGTGGTAGTGGGTGAACTTGGGTTGGGTGTAGATGGTGCTGCCGTTGCGCTTTACGTCCAGTGAATAGGTAATGTTGGAAGGGTCGGGTGTCCAGGTGCGGGTGTTCTCCATGACCACGTCGGTACGGATGCGCTGGCCGCCATCCACCAGGCGCGTGTGCAGGCGTGCTGTCAGGTGTGGGTGCGTGGCGCCGGTGGCCTTGTTCTTGAAGGGCAGGGTAACGGTGTACTCGGACGCGATGGCTCCGGCCAGGCGGCGCTCGCTGCCGCTGGCGATCTGGGACACCAGTTGGGCCTGGGGTTGAGCCACCAGTGTGGTCACGCTGCCGTTGGCGTCATATACCTGGGCTTCCAGCTCCAGGTTCCAGTCGGGTTTGGCGGGTACGTTGGGGGTGCTGCTGGACTTGGCGCCGCGGTACAGGTTGATGATGCGTTTCTGGCCTGCCGGCAGGTTGGTCAACTGGGCGCTTAAGACGGCAAAGCGCGCAGATCCATCGCGGTGTGTTGATAGTTCGTCGGTTTGCAGGGGGATAGTGGTGCCGTCCACTTTGGCCACCAGGCCCTGGCTTGTCGGTTGCCAATCGCCAGCTTTGAAAGGCTGACCGAAGGTGACCGGCACGCTGGCTTGTGTTTGCGAGCTGGCCGAGGCGACTTCGACGCAGGTGATGGCATCAGCGGCGCAGTTGAATGCGCCAGCCGGCTGTACGACGCTTGGTGGGGGCAGCGTGGGTGTGGGAG
>Ga0056903_1000546_pt1 | contig 17494 bp, 8 predicted proteins | sample EBPBio142005_DNA_FD_55025 | JGI IMG/M metagenome (GOLD analysis project Ga0056903, IMG submission 55025) | Wastewater treatment Type I Accumulibacter community from EBPR Bioreactor in Madison, WI, USA - Reactor 1_6/14/2005_ DNA | ecosystem: Engineered > Bioreactor > EBPR > Anaerobic-Aerobic >...
GTTTCACGCCGTATCCCGATCATCCGGACTCTGGATCTGCGCTGCGCTGACTCTCGAGGGCGCGCGGGGGAGGACTTTTCCGCCGCCGCGTTGCTTTTCACGTCATCCGCGCGGCTATGGCAACGCCTTGCTGCGGTGAGCGCGTTGGCTTTCCTGCGGCAGCCCGGGCACGCCCTGGACTGCCGCGTCGCTGCGCTCCTCGCGGTGACGGGTTACGACCGCGGCCAGTACGTCATCGTCGCGACGGCCGAAGAGCCCTACCAGGCCTTTGTCCCGGCGCCGCAGCCGCCGCAGCCACCCCTGGCGCTCGTGCCCCACGCACCGTCATTGCGAGGAGGCGAAGCCGACGCGGCAATCCAGAGGTTTTGCGCTTCGCGTGGTCGATGCGGCGGAAGATGGCAGGAGGAGGGGACTGGATTGCCGCGTCGGCTGCGCCTCCTCGCAATGACCAGCGGGCTGGCGTTTGCCGCCTTCCCGACGAGACGTTGAGCAAGTCCGACAGCGGCACGCAACCCCTGCGCTGTCTGGGATGTATATGTTTCATACTGCGTGCAACACCACGCCAGGCCATCGAGGACCGGCTGCTTGCCGAGACCCTCAGGGAAGGGGAGTTGAAGCAGGTCGTGTGACCGACCCATCGATCACCGAGCAATCGGGCGAGGAATGCAGCACCAAGCAAATGAGCAAGCGGCGCGGGCGGGGCTCGTCCAGGCCGGAAGCAAGCCACTGAAAGGGGCGAAGGAATGATCACCGGCAACATCAAGAGCCAGATCGACCAGATCTGGAACGCCTTCTGGTCGGGCGGTATCTCCAATCCGCTCGAAGTCATCGAGCAGATCACCTTCCTGCTCTTCCTGCGTCGCCTCGACGACCTGCACACGCTCGAAGAGAACAAGGCCGCCCGCCTCAAGCGCCCGCTGGCCCGGCGCGTCTTCCCCGAAGGCAGCGACAGCCGCGGGCGCTCGTACGAACACCTGCGCTGGTCGCGCTTCAAGCATTTCGCGCCGGCCGAGATGTACACCCTGGTCGCCGAGCACGTCTTCCCGTATCTGCGCACGCTCGGCGGCGACGGCTCGACCTACGCGCAGCACATGAAGGACGCGCGTTTCACGATCCCCACGCCGGCGCTGCTCGCCAGGGTCGTCGACCTGCTCGACGCCGTGCCGATGGACGACCGCGACACCAAGGGCGACCTCTACGAGTACATGCTCGGCAAGATCGCCAGCGCCGGCCAGAATGGCCAGTTCCGCACGCCGCGCCACATCATCCGGCTGATGGTCGAGCTGACCGCGCCGCAGCCGGGCGACGTCATCTGCGACCCGGCCTGCGGCACCGCCGGCTTCCTCGTCGCGGCCGGCGAGGTCCTCCGCGAGCGCCATCCGAATCTCCTGCACGACGCGAAGATGCGCGAGCATTTCCATCACCGCATGTTCCACGGCTTCGACTTCGACAACACCATGCTGCGCATCGGCAGCATGAACATGCTGTTGCACGGCGTCGAGAATCCCGACATCCGCTACCGCGACTCGCTGGCGCAGGACCACGCCGGCGAGGAGGAGAAGTACACGCTGGTCCTCGCCAATCCGCCCTTCGCCGGCAGCCTCGACTACGAGAACACGGCCAAGGACCTGTTGCAGATCGTCAAGACGAAGAAGACCGAGCTGCTCTTCCTGGCGCTTTTCCTGCGCCTGCTCAAACCCGGCGGCCGCGCCGCGGTGATCGTCCCCGACGGCGTGCTCTTCGGTTCGAGCAAGGCGCACAAGGAGGTGCGCCGGATGCTCGTCGAAGAGCAGAAGCTCGACGCGGTGGTCAAGCTGCCCGGCGGCGTCTTCAAGCCCTACGCCGGCGTGTCGACGGCGATCCTGCTATTCACCCGCACCGACTCGGGCGGCACCGACAGCGTCTGGTTCTACGACGTCCAGGCCGACGGCTGGAGTCTCGACGACAAACGCGCACCGCTGTTGGCTGAAGACAGGCTCGGGCCGGTGCCGCGCAGTTCGCTGGGCGAGGAAGAGCACGGCAAGAATAACCTGCCCGACGCGCTGGCACGCTGGGCGCAGCGCAATGGTGACGAGCGCGAGCGTCCGCGTACGGCGCAGAGCTTTTGCGTGGCGAAGGCCGACATCGCTGCGCAGGGCTACGATCTGTCGTTGAATCGCTACAAGGAAGTGGTGCACGAGGAGGTTGAGCATCGCGCACCGAAGGAGATCCTTGCCGAGCTGGCGAAGCTGGAGAAGGAGATTTTCCGGGGGATGGAGGAGTTGGAAGGGATGTTGACGTGACGTACACTGTCTCCGTGGAGCAAGCGTGTGACCTTGTCACTGACGGCACTCATTACACGCCGAAAGACATGGGCGCAGGGGTACCATTCTTGACGGTCAAAGACGTCTCGCACGGCGGACTAGATTTCACCAACTGCTCGTTTATTGCTCAAGAGGAGTACGGTGCAGCCCGAGCAGGCAACTCAGCTCCGCAGAGAGGCGATGTCCTTTTTTCAAAGGATGGAACTGTCGGCAAGGTCCACGTTGTTAAGACCGATGAACTATTCGCGGTTCTATCCTCGTTGGCAATTCTTCGGCCCAAGCAAGATCGGGTTGACGCTGACTACCTCGGACACGCCTTGCAGTCGCCCAATGTGCTTAGCGACGCACTCAAGAGGAAGACCGGCTCCGCCATTCGGAGGATTATCTTGTCGGATCTCAAACAGATCCGTATCTTTCTACCACCCCTCCCGGAGCAACGGCGGATTGCGGCCATCCTGGACAAAGCGGACGCGCTGCGAGCCAAGCGCCGCGCCGCTCTCGCCCACCTCGACACTCTCACCCAATCCATTTTCCTCGACATGTTCGGCGACCCCGCCGCGAACGGCTGGGAGATGACGACAGTTGCCAATGTCGCCGCAGAGTCCAAGGGCGCTATTCGTACGGGGCCATTCGGCAGCCAACTGTTGCACAGGGAGTTCACCGATGCGGGAATTGCCGTTCTGGGCATCGACAATGCCGTTGAAAACGAGTTTCGGTGGGCTGCTCGTCGCTTCGTCAGCGAAGCCAAGTACCGACAACTCGCCCAATACAGGGTCCATCCTGGCGACGTGCTTATTACAATAATGGGCACCTGCGGACGCTGTGCCATCGTGCCGAACGACATACATGCCGCGATCAACACGAAGCACCTGTGTTGCATTACCCTGAACCGAACGAAATGCCTTCCGGTGTTCCTTCACGGCTACTTCCTTCGGCATCCTTTGGCGCGTGCCTACCTTGCTCGAAAGGCCAAGGGTGCGATCATGGACGGGTTGAATATGGGCATCATCAAGGGGATGCCTATCCCGCTGGCACCGCTGGAATTGCAGCAACGCTTCGCCCAGCACTTGATCGCCGTTAATGATGTGAAGGCCGCCCACCGCGCTTCCCTCACCCAACTCGACGCCCTCTTTGCCTCCCTCCAGCACCGCGCCTTCCGCGGCGAACTGTAGCCTGCAACCCGAAATCACCCTGTTTTATTTTCCCGTCACATCCTAAAATAACGGCAACGCTTATTTCAGGTTCGCGCTCATGCACCGACCGCCGCCCGGCCAGTACGTCACGCTCTCGACGGCCGACGAGCCCTATCAGGCCTTCGTCCCGGCGGCGTTGCCGCCGCAGCCGCCGCTGGCGTGGACGCCGGCGCTGCGGCGGCGCTTCGACGATGCGCTGGTCGCACTCGGGCGCCTCGACGCAATCACCGCGCTGCTGCCGAATGCCGCGCTGCTGCTCTACAGCTTCGTTCGCAAGGAGGCGGTGCTCTCGTCACAGATCGAGGGCACGCAATCCTCGCTCGCCGACCTGCTGCTCTTCGAGATCGACGAGCAGCCCGGCGTGCCGCTGGACGACGCGCACGAGGTCAGCCGCTATGTCGCGGCTCTGGAGAAAGGGCTGGCGCTGCTGCGCAGCGGCCTGCCGCTATGCAGCCGGCTGCTCTGCGAGATGCACGCGGTGCTGCTCGACCATCCGCGTGGGCGTGGCAAGGCGCCCGGCGAAATCCGCAGCTCGGCGGTATGGATCGGTGGCTCGCGGCCGGGCAATGCGGCTTTCGTGCCACCGCCGGCGAACGCGCTGCCGGCGTGCCTCGCCGCGTTCGAGCGCTTCCTCAACGACCAGCCGGAAGCCACTTCGCCGCTGCTCAAGGCGGCGCTTGCGCACGTGCAGTTCGAGACCATCCACCCCTTTCTCGACGGCAACGGCCGCATCGGGCGGCTGCTGATCGTCCTGCAACTGGTCGCCGACGGCGTGTTGCGCGAGCCGCTGCTCTACCCCAGCCTGTTCTTCAAGACGCATCGTTCGCTGTATTACGAGCTGCTGAACGAGGTTCGTCTGCGCGGCGACTGGGAGCGCTGGTTGGATTTCTTTGCCGAGGGCGTGCAGGCCAGTGCCGCGCAGGCGCTGGTCACGGCGCACGCGCTGCTGGCGCTGGTGAACGCCGACCGTGACCGCATCGCGACGCTGGGCCGCGCCGCATCCTCCGCGTTGGTGGTGCACCAGGCGCTGCAGCGCCAGCCGTTGGCGACGTCGACAGCACTGGTCAAGGCCGCCGGGCTGACGGCGGCGACGGTGAACAAGTCGCTCGGCCATCTGAGCGCGCTGGGGATCGTCGCCGAACTGACGCAACGCCAGCGCGGGCGCGTCTTCAGCTACCGGCGCTACGTCGAGCTGCTGAACGCCGACCTGCCGCCCGCTGCGGCGTGAAACGAAAGGGGTGATGCCGCCGTGAGCCTGTTCTCCTTCCTCGACCGCGAATGGCCGGCGGTATTCGACGCTGCCGCGCGCGCCGAGGCGGCGGTGCACACCGACCCGCGCAGCGCCTGTTTCTACGCCCGCCGCACGCTCGAACTGGCGGTCGCCTGGGCGTACAAGCACGACGCGGCGCTCAAGCTGCCGTACCAGAACCAGATCTCGGCGCTGATTCACGAGCCGAGCTTCAAGCAGGCGGCGGGCGAGGCGGTGTTCAGCAAGGCACGGGTGATCGTTGCTCTCGGCAACCGCGCGGTGCACGGCCCGCGCAGCGTCCCGACAGACGACGCGCTGGTCGCCGTGCGCGAGCTGTTCCACGTTGCTTACTGGCTGGCGCGTACCTATGGACGCACGGCGCGGCCGGCGCCGGGGCTGGTCTTCGACGCCGCTGCGCTGGCCAGGCCGACGGCCATGCCGGCGCCCGCAGCGCTGCAAAGCGCCGAAGCCCTGCAGCGGCTCGAATCGGAACTGCGCGAGCGCGACGAGAAACTTGCGCAAGTGCTCGCCGCTCAAGGCGCGCTCGACGACGAGCTGGCGCGGCTGCGCGCCGAAGTCACTGCGGCGAAGCAGGCCGCGGCGGCCGAGCCCGACACGCACGACTATTCGGAAGCCGAGACCCGCCGCTATTTCATCGACCTGTTGTTGAAGGAGGCCGGCTGGCCACTGGACCAGGAGCCAGGCCAGCCCGCTTCGCGCGAGTTCGAGGTCGCGGGCATGCCCAACGGGCAGGGAAAAGGTTTTGTCGACTACGTGCTGTGGGGCGACGACGGCAAGCCGCTGGGACTGGTCGAAGCCAAGCGCACGCGTCGCGATGCGCGCGTCGGCCAGCAACAGGCCCGGCTCTACGCCGACTGCCTGGAACGACAATTCGGCCAGCGCCCGCTGATCTACTACTCGAACGGCTACGAGCACTGGCTGTGGGACGACAGCACTTACCCGCCGCGCGCGGTGCAGGGCTTCTGCAAGAAAGCCGAGCTGGAACTGCTGATCCAGCGGCGCAGCACGCGCCAGCCGCTGGCTGTGGCGACCATCGACCGCGCCATCGCCGAACGCTTCTACCAGACACGCAGCATCCGGCGCGTCGCCGAGAGCTTCGAGCGCGACCACGAGCGCAAGGCGCTGCTGGTGATGGCCACCGGCGCCGGCAAGACGCGCACGGTGATCGCCCTCTGCGACCTGTTGATGCGCAGCAACTGGGTCAAGCGCGTGCTCTTCCTCGCCGACCGTGTGGCGCTGGTCAAGCAGGCCGTGGGCGCCTTCAAGCGCCACCTGCCCGACGCGTCACCGGTGAACCTGGTCAGCGACCGCTACGGAGAAGGGCGGGTGTTCGTCGCTACCTATCCGACGATGATGGGGCTGATCGACGAGATGGCGCTGGAGCGCCCGCGGCGTTCCGGGAGCGCAGGAAGTGGCGGGAACGGCCAGCGCCGCTTCGGCGTCGGGCATTTCGATCTGGTGATTATCGACGAGGCGCACCGCTCGGTCTTCCAGAAGTACCGCGCGATCTTCGACTACTTCGACTCGCTGCTGGTCGGGCTGACGGCCACGCCCAAGGACGAGGTGGACCGCAATACCTACGGCCTCTTCGACCTTGAAAACGGCGTGCCGACCGACGCCTATGCGCTGGAAGAAGCGGTCCGCGACGGCTTCCTGGTGCCGCCGAAAGCGGTCTCGGTACCGCTCAAGTTCCAGCGCGGCGGGATCAACTACGACGATCTTCCGGACGAAGAAAAAGAGCAGTGGGACGCCATCGAGTGGGACGACGACGGCATCGTTCCCAACCGCGTCGAGGCCGAGGCGGTCAACCAGTGGCTGTTCAACACCGACACGGTGGACAAGGTGCTGGCGCACCTGATGACGCGTGGCGTGAGCGTTGCCGGCGGCGACCGGCTCGGCAAGACGATCGTGTTTGCCAAGAACCAGGCGCACGCCGAGTTCATCGCCGAGCGCTTCAACGCCAACTACCCGCACTTCAAGGGCGAGTTCGCGCGCGTGATCACCTTCAGGACCGAGTACGCGCAGGACCTGATCGATCACTTCAGCATCAAGGAGCGGGCGCCGCACATCGCGATCTCGGTCGATATGCTCGACACCGGCATCGACGTGCCCGAAGTCGTGAACCTGGTCTTCTTCAAGCTGGTGCGCTCGAAGACCAAGTTCTGGCAGATGCTCGGCCGCGGCACGCGCCTGTGCCCGGACCTGTTCGGACCGGGGCAGGACAAGCAATTCTTCCAGGTCTTCGACTACTGCCAGAACCTCGAATACTTCGGCCAGGACCCGGAAGCAACCGACGTTCCCGTGGTCGCGTCGCTGGGCAAGCGCCTGTTCACCACGCGTCTGCGGTTGATCGGCGCGCTCGACCAACGGCTCGACGTCAGCCAACGCGGTGGCATCAAGGAGATCGCTCTGCCTTACGCCATGCCGGCGAACGAGGGCGAGCTGCGCCGCGACCTTGCCGAACTGCTGCACCGCGAGACGGCGGCGATGAACCTCGACAACTTCGTCGTGCGGCCCCGGCGCCGCATCGTCGAGCAGTATGCCAAAGCCGAGGCCTGGAAGACGCTGACCCCGGAGGCACGCTCGCAGCTCGCCGCCGAGGTGGCCGGCCTGCCTTCGGAAATGGCAGCGGAAGGCGAGGAAGCGCGGCGCTTCGACCTGCTGGTCCTCCGACTGCAACTGGCGCTACTGCGCGCCGAGCCGGCTTTCCAGCGTCTGCGCGAGCAGGTGATGGAGATCGCCGCGCTGCTTGAGGAAAAGGCCGCGATTCCGATGGTTCGCGAGCAGATGGTGCTGATCCTGGCGGTGCAGACCGACGACTGGTGGCAGGACGTCACCGTCGCCATGCTCGAAGCGCTGCGCCGCAAGTTGCGCGAGCTCGTCCGGCTGATCGAAAAGCGCCAGCGCAAGCAGATCTACACGGACTTCGATGACGAGATGGGCGACGAGAGCGAGGTCGCCTTGCCGGGCTTCACGGCGGGCACGGACTACGCGAAGTTCCGCGCCAAGGCGCAGGCCTTTCTGCGCGCGCACCAGGACCATGTGGCGATCCACAAGCTGCGCATGAACCGGCCACTGACCGTGGCCGACCTGGGTGAATTGGAACGGATGCTGGCCGAGAGCGGTGTGGGTGCGGTCAGGGATATCGAACGCGCCGCCAGCGAGTCGCACGGGCTGGGGCTCTTCGTGCGCTCGCTGCTCGGCATGGACCGTGAGGCCGCCAAGCAGGCGCTCGCCGGTTTCCTGGCTGGCAAGACGCTAGCCGCCAACCAGATCGAGTTCGTAAACCTGATCGTCAATCACCTCACCGAACACGGCGTGCTCGACGCCGCCTTGCTTTACGAGTCGCCGTTCATCGACATTACGCCGCGCGGTCCGGAGGCGCTGTTCAGCAGCGGCGAGGTCGATGACTTGATTGCCGTGCTCGCTGCCGTGCGGGATACGGCGGTGGCGGCGTGAGAGGCGACCTGCGAACTGAAGCAGGCGGTGTGAACGCCTTTATCCATTTCTGATCGACGGGTTGATCTGATCGCTGGCAGGGAGCCATCGCAATGCCGACCAAGATATTCCTGGCCTCATCCTCCGAGTTGCTGGAGGAGCGCAAAGAGTTCGAGATTCTCGTCAATCGCAAGAACAAGCTTTGGCAGCCGCAGGGCGCTTTCGTCGAACTGATCGTGTGGGAGGACTTTCTCGACGCGCTATCCAGAACACGGCTGCAGGACGAGTACAACAAGGCCATCCGCGATTGCGACATCTTTGTGATGCTGTTCAGCACCAAGGTCGGTCGCTACACCGCAGAGGAGTTCGAGACTGCTTTCGAGCAGTTCAAGGCGACTGGCAAGCCACACATCTTCACCTACTTCAAGACCGCACTGATCGACCTGGGCAGCGTCAGTCAGGATGATCTGATGAGCTTGTGGGCCTTCCAGAAAAAGCTCGATGACCTGGGGCACTTCCGCACACCGTACAGGAATATCGGCGAGCTGAAGTTCGAGTTCAATCAACAACTGGACAAGCTGGTCGCGAGCGGCTTCATCGTTCTCAACTCCGGCCCGGGCGACGGCCCGCCACCGGACGAAGACTCCGCCGAGGCGAACTCGGTCATCGCCCTCTACCTGCACGCGCTGGCGACCGATCTCGCCGGGCTGAAGCTGGGCGAAATCGACGCTTCCGCCGATCCGGCACGGCAGACGCCGCTGCAGCTCGCCGACATCTACGTGCCGCTGGATACCACGCAGCAGATTCCGCAGGACACGAGCCTGGCGGAGTGGTTGCCACGCGCTGCCCGCCGCCAGCGCGACGACGTTGACGATCAGCGCTCCGGGCAACGCGGAACGCGCCCGGTTTCCGCCCTCGAAGCGCTGGCCGCGCACCGCCAGCTGACGCTGCTCGGCAAGCCGGGGAGCGGCAAAAGCACCTTCGGCGCGAGCGTCCTGCTGGCGCTCGCGCAGGCGTGGCAGGGCCACCCCGAGGAACTCGCCAGCCTCGGTGAGACCTGGACGCACGGCAAGCTGCTGCCGATCCGCGTCATTCTGCGCCGCTTCGCCGAGCAGCTTCCGCCCGGCCACAAGCCCGCGCGCGCCAGCGACCTGTGGGACTTCATCGCCCGCGACCTCGACGCCGCTGGCTACGGCATGTCGCCGGATACCATGAAATTCGTGCAGCGCATCGCCCGCAAGCGAGGCGCGCTGATCCTCTTCGACGGCCTCGACGAGTGCGGCAACCCCGCCAGTCGCGAACGCGTGCTGGCTGCCGTCGATGAGCTGATGGGCAGCGCCGGGAAGGCCTGCCGCTTCGTGCTCTGCGCGCGGCCGTACGCGTGGCCCGGCGGCGCCGATCCGGCGCAGGGCGTATACGCTCTCGCCGATCTCGACGACGGGCAGATCGAGCGCTTCATTCGCGCCTGGTACGCGGCGCTGGTCACGCGCGGCTGGCGCTCGCCCGGCGACGCCGAACGCAAGATCGACGACCTGCTCGCCGCCCGGCAGCGTCCCGACCTGCTGCCGCTGGCGCGCAACCCGCTGCTGCTGACCTTGATGGCCACCTTGCATACCAACCGTGGCCGCCTGCCCGACGATCGCGCCGACCTCTACGAGGAGTCGGTCGAGTTGCTGATGCTGCGCTGGAACCGCCAGATCGGCGCCGACAAGGCGCTACTCGACGAGCTGGCCATTCCCGGCCTCAAGCTCTCCGACCTGCGCGAGGTGCTCGAAGAGGTGGCGTTCAAGGTGCACGCCGGGAACGTCGGCCGCGAGGGTACGGCGGATATCGGTGAGGATCGCCTGGTCCGCGCCTTCTGCCCGCTGCTCGGCAAGGACAGGAACAAGGCCGCCGTTGTCGTCGAGTACATCGAAAAGCGCGCCGGCCTGCTGATCGGGCAGGGCGAGAAGGACGGCGAGCGGCAGTTCACTTTTCCGCATCGCACTTTCCAGGAATTCCTCGCCGCCAGCTTTCTCGCGGCGCAGGGTGACTTCGCAGCGCAGTGCGCCGGCCTGGCGCGCGCCGCGCCGACACACTGGCAGGTCGTGCTGCCGCTGGCTGCGCGACTGGCCAAGGCCGAGCGGGGCGCGAGTGCAGCTGACGAACTGGTCGGCGGAAAGTCGATCGTCGACTTCCGGAAGCGCGGGCGGCCGGAAGAAGCCGATTGGACCTGCGCGCTGCTTGCCGGAACGCAGTTGCAGGAGATCGGTCTCGGGGCGATCAACAAGAGCGCGCGCACGCAGGCGATTGCCGAGCGCGTGGCTGGCTGGCTCGCCGCGTCTCTGCCGGTACACCCGGACGATGGCGGCGCACCGAACCGGCAGCGCGCGCAAGCCGGTGATTTGCTGGCTGTGCTTGGCGATCTGCGTTTTGACCCCGAGCGCTTCTACCTGCCGGCCGACGAGATGCTCGGCTTCGTGCGCATTGCGGCGGATTCCGAGTTCAGGATTGGCACGCGCAAGGCGGACGCGCAGCGGCTGGCGAAGATCGTCGGTAACGAAGTGGATAATGACGAAATCAATGACGAGCCAACGCCGACGCCCGAGTTTCTTATTGCCCGCTATCCGGTCACCGTCGCTCAGTTCCGTGCTTTTGTCGAGGCGACACAATACGAGATCGGCGATGCTGACGCCTTGCGTGACGCGGCCAGCCGCCCGGTGCGCTGGGTGAGCTGGCACGAGGCGATCGCCTACTGTGATTGGCTGAACGACGAGCTCACCAGTTCGCCGCTCCTTCAGGACAGCGAACCGTCCCGTCTTGTACGCCAGCGCCGGTGGCAGGTTGCGCTGCCCAGCGAACTTGAGTGGGAGAAAGCGGCGCGTGGCGGGTTGCCGGATGCGGTCTTCTCATGGGGCAATGAGGTCGACCCGGCTCGCGCCAACTATGGCGACTCGGAGATTGGCGATACGTCTGCTGTCGGTTGTTTTCCAGCCAGCGACTTCGGGCTGCACGACATGATCGGCAACGTATACGAATGGACGCGTAGCCTCTGGGGAACGGACTGGCAGAAGCCCGACTTCGGCTATCCGTACCGCTTCGACGACGGCAAACGTGAGGCACTCGACGCTAGGAACGACATCCTGCGGGTCGTTCGCGGCGGCTCGTGGCGCGGCGGCCGTAGCGGCGCGCGCTGCGCCTGCCGCAGCGGGCCCGGTCCCGTCGCCCGTAGCGACTTCATCGGCTTTCGGGTGGTGTTGCGTTCGTCCCCTGAGGCGTAGCCCTGGCCTCTGTTCCTCTGAACTCTGGGCCTCTGGTGCGCTGACTCTGGAGGGGGTGCGGGGGAGACTTCCCCCGCCGCGTCGCTTTTCGCTATCATGCACGGGCCGGGTGGCGACATCCGGCCAGGCAGTCTGGAAAGGTCGTTCGCGGCGGCTCGTGGAACAACAACCGTAACAACGCGCGCTGCGCCTACCGCAACAGGAACGATCCCGACAACCGTAACAACAACATCGGCTTTCGGGTGGTGTTGCGTTCGTCCCACGTCCTTCTCACCCTTTTTCTGGTTCCGTCGCCAGCCGGCGGGACGGCGTAGCGGTGCACCCGCGCCGACTATGCTCCGGAAATGCGGGCCGATCCGCGCGAGCGGTTTTGCCCGCCGAGGCGAAGGAAGAAGAACAGCGCCAGGCAGGTCTGGTCCGCGCGCGTGCCGTCAAGCAGGGCGACATCAGGGGCATCGCCCGCGCCGGGCAGATAGTCAAGCCAGGGCACGGCCAGGCCATCGCGCCCGCCGTCGCCCGCCCCTCCCGACTATGCTCATCCAGCTTCCGCGTCGCTTCCGGGTGTGCCGCCGATGGCCCGGGAAGGCACGCCGGATCGGGTCTGCTTGAGCCAGCCGCCCAGCAGGCGGCCGATTTCGGCGACCATGCGGCTGACGTGCTCGTACTGGCCGCTGCTCAGCCAGTCCCACTGCCGTGACAGGCGCAGGTAGAGGCGCAGCTTGTTGAGCCGCGCGTCGGCGGCCTGCAAATGCTCCAGTCGCTGCCCGCCACTGCGCGCATTGGCTTCGAAGATCGCCTCCTGAAAATCCAGCGCCGCGCCCTGCAGGCGCTGCGTAATGACGAAGCGCTGGCTCTTCGGGAAACGCTCGCACTGTGGCAGCAGCCAGCTCAGCAGATCGTAAGTGTGGGTGAAGATCACCAGCTCTCTGGTTGGCGGCATGGGGGACAATCCTCGAATGGTTGGCGTCGGCAGACAAAGCAGATGTGGCACAGGCGGCGCCTGTGGTCGGTGTGGCGAGCAACAGGCGAAACGCTTTGCAGGCGCATGTGAGGCTCTCGGCCGGAGCATCGCAGCCGCCCGCCCGGGACCGCCAGAATTCAGGATGAACGACCATTGGCATCTCTCTTCGCAGCGATCACCGACTGGGACAACCTCTGGCGCGCCTATCGCCTGGCTGCGCGCGGCAAGCGCCGCAAGGATAGCGCGGCGGCTTTCGAGCAAGCGCTCGCCGATCGGCTGATCGCCTTGCAGAGCGCGCTGCGCACGCGAAGCTATCGCCCCGGCGCCTATCGGCATTTCTTCATTCACGAACCAAAGCGGCGCAAGATCAGCGCCGCGCCGTTTGTCGACCGCGTCGTCCATCATGCCCTGTGCAATGTCATCGAGCCGATCTGCGAGGCGGGCTTCATCGCCCACAGCTACGCCAATCGCCGTGGCAAGGGCACGCATCGCGCGGTTGATCGCTTGCAGGAGCTGGCGCGTCGTCATCGCTATGTGCTGCGTGCCGACATCGTCCAGCATTTTCCATCGCTGGACCACTCGCTGCTGCGCGCCAAGCTTGCGCGCCTGATCGAGGACGAGGAGGTGCTGTGGTTGGTCGACAGCATCCTTGCCAGTGGCGTCGGCGCGCTCACCGCCGAGTACACGCCCGTCTATTTTCCGGGCGACGACCTGCTCGCCGCTTGTCGTCCACGCGGCTTGCCGATCGGCAATCTGACCTCGCAGTTCTGGTCGAACGTCTTCCTCAATGATTTCGACTGGTTCGTCCAGCGTGAGCTGGGTTGTGGCGCCTATGTGCGCTACGTAGACGATTTCGCCCTGTTCGGCGACAGCAAGTCCAGGCTCGCCGCGTGGCGTGAGGCGATCATCGTGCGCTTGGCGCGCGAGCGCTTGACGATCCACGAGGCACAGACGCAGGTGCTGCCGACGCGCTGTGGCATTCCCTGGCTGGGATTCGTCGTCTATCCTGCGTCCCGCTTGCTCAAACGGCGCAACGCGTTGAATTTCACCCGTCGCCTGGCTCGTAACCTGGGCGATTACCAGGCCGGCAAGCTTTCGTTCGGCGAACTCGACGCCAGTGTGCAGGGCTGGATCAACCACGTGCGCTACGCCGATACCTGGGGCTTGCGCGAGCACGTGTTTGCCAGCCATCCGATTCCGAAACGGAGCGCCTGACGACGGGCCTGGCGCCAACACGTTGGCCTCTGTCGCCCAGCTTCGTTGAACTATCGTAGTTGCTCTTGGCTGCCCATGCCGCCGTCGTCACCCGCAAACCGCATGCCGTCACTGCGAGGAGCGCAGCGACGCGGCAGTCCAGCGCCACCTTCTGACTTGTCTCTCCGGGACTGAACTCGTGCGTCACGGATGCGGTTTGCGAGGCATCGAAACGCTTCGCGGAAGGCAAGCGCAGCAAGCGCGGCCAAACAGACGGACTTGCCGCTCTTTCTCGTGGCCGCTTGGCTATACTGTCCCGCGAATCGCCTCAACGGAACCGTCACGATGATCACGATAAAGCTTTTCCTTGCCTCGTCCTCCGAATTCTGCGAGGAGCGGAAAGAGTTTGAGCGCTTCATCGGCCGCAAGAACAAGCAGTTGCTTCCTCGGGGTGGCTTCATCGAGGTGGTCCTCTGGGAAGATTTCCTGGATGCCATGTCGAAGACCCGGCTGCAGAACGAGTACAACCAGGCGATTCGCGAATGCGACCTCTTCGTGATGTTGTTCGGGAGCAAGGTCGGTCGCTACACCGACGAAGAGTTCGAGACCGCCTACGCGCAATTCACGGCCACCGGCAAGCCGTTGATCTTCACCTATTTCAAGGATGTGCAGATCAGCTCGGTCAGCGCCAACCGGGCCGGTCTGGCAAGTCTGTGGGCCTTCGAAGACAAGCTCAGGGCGCTGGAGCACTTCCCGACCGTCTACACGAACACCGCCGAGCTGGAAAACCACTTCGGTGAGCAACTGGAGAAGCTGGTCGCAGGCGGCCTGATCGAAGTCGCTTCGGGCAAGTCGTACCAGTCACCCAGCGGCGATGCTCGCCCGCCTGCGGGCAAAACCTACCCGGTCGACGGCTATCTGCGCTGGCTGCGTAGCCATACCGAGTGCATCGAGCTGCGCGGCATCGAACGTGCGGGTGGCGCACGGGTGGTGTCCTTGCCGCTGGAGGCGGCCTATGTGCCGCTGCGTGCCCGGCCGATCCCGCGGCCTGGCGACGCGCAGGAGCGGGAGGCAACGCAGCGCAGCTCCCGCAGCCGCGCCAACGCTGGCGAGAAGACAGCACCCGACGAGCGTGTGGGTGACAACGATATCGACCTCAACCAGGTGCTCGGTCTCGGCAATCGACTGGTGATCATCGGCGGGCCAGGCTCGGGGAAGACGACGGTACTGCTGCACATGGCCTGGGCGCTGGCGTCTTCGCTGCTCACCGGGCAGGCGGAGCCGGCAAGGTCGCGCCTTGGTCTGGCGGTGGCTGCCAGCGAAATGCCCTTGCCGATCTTCGTGCCGCTCGCGTCGTTCGCCCGCTTCCGCCGCCAACTGCCGGCCAGCGCGCCGGCACGCGAGAGAACGCTGGCGCACTTCATCTCGTATCACCTGATCAGGAAGNANGNNGAAATCGTCGATCTGCCCGACGATTTCTTCGTACAGCTGCTCAGGGATGGGCGGCCAGTGATCCTGCTGCTCGACGGGCTCGATGAGGTCGCCAATGAAGAAGAGCGCGCCGAAGTGCGCGCGTCGGTCGAAGACCTGGTCAGTGGCCAGGAGCGCATGCGCGTCGTGGTCACCTGCCGCACCATCGCCTACCGCAGCGCTGGCACCGCACTCGGCGCGAAGTTCCGTGAGATTGCCGTGCAGCCGCTCGGCTTCGAGCAACACGTCGCGCCGATGGTGCGGCAGGCGTACGCCTGTATCCACCCGCAGGACGCCGATTTGCGCAACGAGCGGGTGCAGGACTTGCTGAGCGGCATTGCGAGGCTCGAAGACGAGCGCCGCGCGCGCCTCGGCAGTGATGCGCACGTTCTGGTCGACAGTCCGCTGATGGTGCGCCTGCTGTTGATCGTGCATGTGAGCAACCGCACGTTGCCGGACGGGCGCGCCGAACTCTTCGACAAGGCGATCAGCGCCTTGCTGCAGGTCGACTACGGACGCGAGCAGGCCGACATCCGCGAGCTGGCCAGCGACTGGAAAGTGTTTCGCGAAATGGCCCAGCATCTCGCCTTTCACATGCACCGGCAGGGGCGTGACCAGGGGCGCGAGATCGGTGAGCGGGCCTTGCGGAAAGTCTTGTGCGAGGAGGCCGAATTCCGGCCGCACGTCGATCGTTTCCTGAGCCACGCCCGCCAGCGCGGCAGTGTGCTGGAGGAGCGCCAGGAGGCCTATCGCTTCATTCATCTGGCTTTTCAGGAATTCCTGGTGGCGCGCTACCTGCGCGAAGTCATCGGCGGCGAGGCCCGTGAAGCGATCCTTTCCGTTCTCGGCGACCGCCTCGACGATCCGTGGTGGCGCGAGCCGATTCTGCTCCTGGCTGGCTACTGGGCGAGCAATGCCGCCAAGCCGGCGCGGGAATTTCTCGGCGAGCTGGGGAGGGCGGGTGGCAATCCGAACGTGCAGTTCTCGGCTGCCGAACTGGCGGGAACGGCGGCGCTGGAATGGCGCGAGTGCGGCGAAGCGACGCGTGCCGATTGCGCGCGGAGGATCGTTGATCTGTTGGCCGACGCGTCGACGCTGCTCGGCGCCGGGCCCGTTGTCCGCGCGCGTGCGGGAGACGTGCTGTCGGCGCTGGGCGACCCGCGCTTCGACGCGCAGCGCTTCTGGCTGCCGGCCGACGAGATGCTCGGTTTTGTGCGCATGCCGGCTGACCCCGAGTTCCGGATCGGTACGCGCAAGGCGGATGCGCAGCGGGTGGCGAAGATCGTCGGTAGCGAAGTGGATAATGACGAAATCAACGACGCTCCCACGCCGACGCCGGAGTTCCTTATCGCGCGCTACCCGGTCACCGTCGCCCAATTCCGCGCCTTTGTCGAGGCGGCGCACTACGAGATCGGCGATGCCGACGCCTTGCGTGACCCGGACAGCCGACCGGTTCGGCGGGTGAGCTGGCACGAGGCCATCGCGTACTGCGACTGGCTCAACGAAGCGCTTGCCGTGTCGCCGTTGCTTGAAGGCACCAAGGCTGCCGGGCTCGTGCGCCAGCGCCAGTGGCGGGTTGCCCTGCCCAGCGAGCTTGAGTGGGAAAAAGCCGCTCGTGGCGGACTGCGGGATGCGGTCTTCTCCTGGGGCAACGACGTCGACCCGGCTCGGGCCAACTATGACGGCTCGGAGATTGGCGATACGTCGGTCGTAGGCTGTTTTCCGGCCAACGACTTCGGCCTGTATGACATGCTTGGCAACTTGTTCGAATGGACGCGTAGCCATTTCCAGCCGTATCCCTATCGCTCCGACGATGGCCGGGAGAATCTGCAAGCCGCAGACGACGTGCGAAGGGTCGTTCGCGGCGGCGCGTGGTACTGCTACCGTCGCATCGCGCGCTGCGCCTCCCGCCTCAGGTTCGATCCCGACAGCCGTTTCGACAGCCTCGGCTTTCGGGTGGTGTTGCGTTCGTCCCCTGAGGCGTAGCCCTGTCCTCTGCTTCCTCTGAACTCTGGGACTCTGGTGCGCTGACTCTGGAGGGGGTGCGGGGGAGACTTCCCCCGCCTCGCCGGCTTCGAGTGATCTACGCGTTGGTTGGCGGCGGACCGGCGGGAATTCGAGGTTTTCCTGCAACAGTCTTGGCAGGCCCTGGACTGCCGCGTCGCTGCGCTCCTCGCAGTGACGGGTGGGCGTGCCGGGGAAATCCCCGCGGCGGCACTTTTCGCTGGCGGCCTATTGGTTTCCTACCGCGGAATCGGGCAGCCGCACGGCGATCATGTGCCCGCGCGCGCAGACCTCGCCGTCGGCGCTCAACGACAGGCTAACGGTGACCTTGCGCGGCTTGACCTCGACGATTTCGCCTCGGACTTCCAGTTCGCCGTCTATCGGCGTCGGGCGGAGGTAAT
>Ga0056903_1000562_pt1 | contig 17202 bp, 15 predicted proteins | sample EBPBio142005_DNA_FD_55025 | JGI IMG/M metagenome (GOLD analysis project Ga0056903, IMG submission 55025) | Wastewater treatment Type I Accumulibacter community from EBPR Bioreactor in Madison, WI, USA - Reactor 1_6/14/2005_ DNA | ecosystem: Engineered > Bioreactor > EBPR > Anaerobic-Aerobic >...
GCAGCAGTTCGCAGCCGTCGAGGCCGCCTTCGAAGAACCGGTGTTCGATGTTCGCCACCGCCATCCGCACCAGTCCCAGCGCGTGCAGGTGCTGGGCGCGGGCGTCGCCGCTGATGTCGAGCACGCCGACGAGCTGGCCGTACGGATCGTGGATCGGCGTCGCGGTGCAGGTGAGGATGCCGTGCGGCGCGCGGTAGTGCTCGCCGCCGCGGACCTCGACCGCGCGACGTTCGACGATCGCGGTGCCGATGGCGTTGGTGCCGGCCTGCGACTCGTTCCAGCACGCACCCGGCCGCAGCGCCACGCGGCTGGCCTTGTCGAGGAACTGGGGATGCCCGGTGGCGTCGAGGATCCAGCCGTTGTCGTCGGTGAGCACGACGATGCTGCCGCTGCCGTCGGCATCGGCGGCGAGCTGTTCGAGTTCGGCGCGCGCCAGCCGGCGCAGGCGCTCGTTGCGCTCGCGCATTTCGAGCAGGCGGCCTTCGGGCACCGGCTCGATCGAGGGCGTATCGCGTTCCGGCAGGCCGAGGCGGCGGCAGCGCTGCCACGAGCGCAGGATCGTCTGCGACAGTTCGCCGGCGCCGACCGGATTGCCGCGCTCGAAGAACGCGCGGCGGGCGTGGGCGAGTTCGTCGATGGGGCGCGAGCGGGTCATGGCGGCTCCTGTGTCGCATTCTGCGACAGTCGCGGCGGCGGCTGTTCCGATAAACAGCACACGAAACCGCGCCGCGCAAGGGGCTGTTTGTTGTGCGTTGCAACATGCAACGACGCAACTGCCCGCGGCATCTGGAATTCATCGCTGCTGCGGCGCAGCACCGGGAAGTTGGCACCGGCCTTGCGGTAAGGGGGCACACCACCCCTTTCGGAGTTGCTCCATGAACGCGATGGCCAAGCCGCACCTGCACGACCACTCCCGCATCTTCAAGGCCCAGTACGGCAACTACATCGGGGGCCAATGGGTCGCGCCGAAGAGCGGCGAGTATTTCGACGACATCACCCCGATCACCGGCAAGGCCTTCACCCGCATCCCGCGTTCGAACAAGGACGACATCGAGGCCGCGCTCGATGCCGCCCACGCCGCGAAGGACGCCTGGGGCAAGACCTCCGCCGCCGACCGCGCCAACATCCTCAACAAGGTCGCCGACCGCATCGAGCAGAACCTCGAACTGCTGGCGCACGCCGAGACCTGGGACAACGGCAAGCCGATCCGCGAAACGCTCAACGCCGACATCCCGCTGATGGCCGACCACTTCCGCTACTTCGCCTCGGCGGTGCGCGTGCAGGAAGGCACCGTCGGCGAGATCGACCACGACACCATCGCCTACCACTTCCACGAACCGCTGGGCGTGGTCGGCCAGATCATCCCGTGGAACTTCCCGCTGCTGATGGCGGCGTGGAAGCTGGCGCCGGCGCTGGCCGCGGGCAACTGCGTGGTGCTCAAGCCGGCCGAGCAGACCCCGGCGAGCATCCTGGTGCTGATGGAGATCGTCGGCGACCTGCTGCCGCCGGGCGTGCTCAACGTCGTCAATGGTTTCGGCCTGGAAGCGGGCAAGCCGCTGGCGTCGAGCCCGCGCATCGCCAAGATCGCGTTCACCGGCGAGACCACCACCGGCCGCCTGATCATGCAGTACGCCAGCCAGAACCTGATCCCGGTGACGCTGGAGCTCGGCGGCAAGTCGCCCAACATCTTCTTCGCCGACGTGATGGCCGAGGACGACGATTTCCTCGACAAGGCGGTGGAAGGCTTCGTGCTGTTCGCCTTCAACCAGGGCGAAGTCTGCACCTGCCCGTCGCGCGCGCTGATCCAGGAATCGATCTACGAGAAGTTCATGGAGAAGGTGATCGCCCGGGTCGCCGCGATCAAGCAGGGCGACCCGCTCGATCCGAACACGATGATCGGCGCGCAGGCGTCGAGCGAGCAGCTCGAGAAGATCCTCAGCTACATCGACATCGGCAAGCAGGAAGGCGCCGAGGTGCTGATCGGCGGCGAGCGCAACGAACTCGCGGGCGACCTCTCCGGCGGCTATTACGTCAAGCCGACCGTGTTCAAGGGCCACAACAAGATGCGCGTCTTCCAGGAGGAAATCTTCGGGCCGGTGGTGTCGGTCACGACGTTCAAGACCGAGGAAGAAGCGCTGGAGATCGCCAACGACACGCTGTACGGCCTCGGCGCCGGCGTGTGGAGCCGCGACGCCAGCCGCCTGTACCGCTTCGGCCGCGCGATCCAGGCCGGCCGCGTGTGGACCAACTGCTACCACGCCTATCCGGCGCACGCCGCGTTCGGCGGCTACAAGCAGTCGGGCATCGGTCGCGAGACCCACAAGATGATGCTCGACCACTACCAGCAGACCAAGAACCTGCTGGTCAGCTACTCGCCGAAGGCACTCGGCTTCTTCTGATCGCCGGCCGGCCCGTCCGGCCCGATCCTGCCGAAGGCCTGCTCTCCAAAAGGCACCTCCTCCCCCACGTCGAGAGGCCTTCCGATCCGACGCATCGCTCCCGGGTTCCGGCCCGGGCGGGATGCGCTCGGGCCGGGTTCCGCATCCCGCCGCCTTCCTTCCACACTTCCAGGACCGACCATGCACCGAGCCCGTCTTACCGTCGCGCGCCTCGCCGCGCCCTTCCTGCTGCTGTCCGGCCTCGCCGGCGCGGCGCACGCCGAGTCCGCCGTCAAGGTCAGCGGCTCGATCGGCGCCGCCACCGACTACGTGTTCCGCGGCGTCAGCCAGACCAACGAGGATCCCTTCGTCTTCGGCACGCTCGACGTGACCGCCGGCGACTTCTACGGCGGCATCGGCGCCGAGAACGTCGACTTCGGCAACGACATCGACCTCGAATACGACGCCTGGGTCGGCTGGAAGCCCAAGGCCGGCGATTTCACCTTCGACCTCGGCGTGGTGCGCTACGGCTACCGCAACCAGCCGGCCGGCGTCGACATCGACACCGTCGAATACAAGGTCGCGGTCAGCCATCCGGTAGGCAAGGGCAGCCTCGGCGCCGCCGTGCTGCACACGCCGGATTACTTCGGCAGCGACGGTTCGGGCACGTACTACGAAGTCAACGGCAGCGTCCCGCTCAACGACCAGTGGTCGATCAGCGGCGCCGTGGGTCGCCAGGACACCTCGGAGACGATCGACTATTCGACCTGGAACGTCGGCGTGGGCTACGCTCCGTTCAAGCACGTGAGCTTCGACGTGCGCTACCACGACACCGACCAGCACGACCTCGGCGACCTGTTCGACAGCCGCGTCGTCGGCACCGTGAAGGTCGCGTTCTGACCGCAGGGCGCCCGGTCCCCGGGCCGGGCGCCGGAGAATCGCCGCCATGCCGACGCCGCCCCTGCAGGTGATCGCCACGCTCCCCGCGCTCGCGCTGATCGACAAGCTGCGCGCCCGCCACGGGCCGGTGCTGTTCCACCAGTCCGGCGGCTGCTGCGACGGCTCGTCGCCGATGTGCTTCCCGCAGGACGACTTCATCGTCGGCGACCAGGACGTGCAGCTCGGGGAGATCGGCGGCGCGCCGTTCTACATCAGCCGGCCGCAGTTCGAGTACTGGAAGCACACCCAACTGGTCATCGACGTGGTCGAGGGCCGCGGCGGCATGTTTTCGCTGGAGAACGGCGAGGGCGTGCGCTTCCTGGTGCGCTCGCGCCTGTTCGGCGACGACGAGTTCGCGGCGCTGGAGGCGGCCGGCCGGGTCTAGCCGGCCGATCCGGTCGAACGATCTTCCGGCCGAGTCGCCCTCAAGCCACCGCGGCGGTCCGTCGTCGCTGCCAGAACGGCGACTGCGGCCAGCGCGTTTCCATCGCATGGAAGGCGCGCAATTGCTCGCGATAGACGCGATGGATGTCGTGCAGGTGCCGCGCATAGGCGCCGGTCGCGGCGGCGTCGCCGCGATCGCAGGCGAGGATCGCGTCCGCGGCGCGCAGGCCGGTGTAGAGCGCGCTGGCGATGCCCTTCGACGACAGCGGGTCGAAGGCGAGGGCGGCATCGCCGACCGCCAGCCAGCGTTCGCCGGCGAGGGGATCGAGTTCCGCGCTCGACGCCTCGGCGCCGAGCGCGCGCCCGTGCGGCCTCCAGTCGTGCGCCCTGCACAGCGCATGGAGCTGCGGCGCGCGGGCGAAGTGGCGCCACAGGCCGCGGTCGCCGAGCAGGCGTCGGCGCGTGATCGCATCCGCGTCGCAGAGGAAGGCGACCAGGCGCTCGCCCGACGGCAGCAGCACGCTGTACCACCAGCCGTCCTCGACCGACTCGACCCAGGTGCGGCCGTCGCGATCGCTGCCGGCGCCGCCGTGCAGGCGCTGGTGCAGGGCGAACAGGCGGTCGTGCGCGATCCGCGCGGCGCCCATGGCGCGCGCGAACGTCGCCGCGCGGCCGCTGGCGTCGATCAGCCAGCGCGCCTCGAAGCGCGTTTCGATGCCGTGTCCGTCGCGCACGACCAGGCGATGCGGCGTGCGGGCATCGCCCGCGGCATCGAGCCGCAGCGTCGCGCGGCGCACGTCCGCGCCGGCGGCCGCGGCGGCATCGCGCAGCATCGCGTCGAAGCGGACGCGATCGAGCTGCCAGCCGTGGCCGCCGACGCCGAACAGCGTGTTCTCCGCGTGCGCTGCGTCGCCGCCCCAGAACGCCAGCGTGCCGGGGCTGGGGCGATGGCCGTCGGCGGACAGGCGCTCGAGCACGCCGAGATCGCGCAGCAGCGAGCGCGCCGACGGCGGCAGCCCTTCGCCCACGCGGAACGGACGCGCGGGGTCGTGCTCGCACAGGCGCACGCGCAGGCCCGCACGGGCGAGCGCGAGGCCGGCGGCGGCGCCCGCAGGGCCACCGCCGGCGATCACGACATCGACGTCGCCCGGCCGCATGCCGGCCTCAGTCGTGCGGCTTGCCGCGATGCACCGGCAGCGGCGCGGCGTCGGCCTCCTCGCGGCTGGCGAAGTTCGCGCCGCGCGGCAGCTTGCGCAGTTTCGGATGCGCGTCGTCCACGACCGCCGCCTTCAGCATCGGCTGCGCGCGCGCGGCCTCGCTCATGCTGCCGGCGTCGGCCGGCGCCACGTCCGGCCCGTACGAGGCGACCAGCATCGTCGTCGGGAACGCCGGATCGTCGTGGACACCATCGCGCACCTCCAGCAGCCCCATCGAGCCGAAGATCCGGACCATCTGCAGCATCTGTTCGGCGGTCCTGCCGTGCAGCGGCTTGTTCCAGCTCGTGCGATTGACGAAGGCTTCGATCCGGCGCGCGCGCGGCTGCGCGGGGTCGACGACGATGCGGTAGTCGTCGTCGGTGAGCACGTGGTTGGGCACGCGCGCGGGCCAGAACGTCGGCGCGAACGGGTCGTAGTCGGGGTCGTAGCCGGCGCGGCAGTAGGCCGTGTCCGCCTGCCACGGCAGGCCCATCCAGCGGTTGATGTCGCCGGGCCCCTGCGCGTACAGCGGACCGCCCGGCGACAGCGCGGTGGCCTGGTCGAGGGTCGCGCCGTAATCGGGTTCCGGCGTGCCGGCCGGGCGGCGGCGGATGCGGAACGGCGCGTCGTACAGGGTCAGGTGCCGCATCGGCCAGGTCATCTCGCAGCCCGGATGGAAGGCGTCGGCGAGGCAGTCGTCGAGCGCGGCGCGGTCGAGCATCGCCGGCTGCCGCGCCAGCGGCACCGCGTCGATCGACGTGGGCGGCTTGCGCGCGGGGTCCCAGTCGGGCACGAAATCGCCGTTCGCCCAGCGCTGCAGGACCGTCCACTGGGTGGCGGTGATCGCGGCGTTCTGGCGCGGGCTCTCGCCGGCGGGCACTTCCATCGCGTCGCCGTACAGCCACGGCCACGGCATCTGGTTGCCGTCGGGCGGATTCGGCGGGCGGAAGCTGTTGAACACCTGGCGGCGGAATTCGGCGTTCGGATCGTATTCGCCCGGCGGCGGCAGCGCCGAGAGGCGCGCGACCAGCGCCGGCGACTCGAAGTCGTACTGCCCGCCGAAGCCGAACTGGGTGGCGAAGCCCTGGTTCACCCACTGCAGGCCGGTGAGGCGCTGCAGGATCGGATACACGTCCTCGGCGAACGACACCGTCGCCGGCGCCGGCAGCCACCCGGCCTGCACGTAGAGGTCGTACAGCAGGTCGTACATCGTGCGCTCGGCCTTGACCTGCGGCGCGTAGTTCGGCGGCGCGGTCACCACCCAGGCCGATGCGACCGGGATCGTGCGGCCTTCGATCGTCACGGTGGCGTCGACCGTGCCGTCGCAGGTGTCGTCGTACCAGCCGTCGGCGTTGATGAAGGAGTTGCCGTCGGTCGGGATGAAGATCGGGGCGCCGGTCGGCGAGGCCGAGACCCCGTGCCCGCCCAGCACCAGCAGCCGGCCGCTGGCGTCGGTGCGCAGTTCGCCGAGCGTGACCGGCACGTCGGTGAACGTCCCGCCGCAGACCACCGGCGCTGCGCCGCGTCCGGCGATCCGCCGTGGGCCGGCGTCGATCACCAGGCTGTCGCGATCCTTGACCTTGGCGTTGCGCAGCGGCAGCACGGTGCTCGCGGCCTCGGGGATGTCCATCGCGATCTGCCACTGGTACCAGGCCGCCTTGCGGTTGGCGAGGTGGACGGTCCAGGCGATGTCGGCCCAGTCGGCGGTGAGTTCGCGGACCACCTCTCCGGCGGCGTTGTAGCCGTAGATCCGGAACTCGGCGGCCTCGCGCTTCAGCGCCCCGGTGGCGTCGCGATAGAAGCCCTCCGGCTCGCACGGCGGCGTCGTCACCTGCGGACCGATGAAGAAGTCGTCGCGGCTGTCGCCGACCCGGGCGATGCCGATCGCCGGATGGATCGCGGCGCGGACGATGCGGGTGTCCTTCGCCGCCGGGTAGGGCACGCCCGGGGCGTACTCCGCCGGGCGCGGCGCCGCCGGTTCGCCCTGCGCGACGCCGTTGACGTTGCGGCGGTTCGCGGCCGAGGCGCGATACACGACCTTGCGCGCGTCCGACAGGCTGCCGACCGGCGCATGCTCGGGCAGCGCGTGCCACGGGTTCCAGGCGAGATTCTCGCCGTAGGCGGACTGGCCGCGGGCGTCGAGGTCCTGCAGCGGCAGTTCGAGAATGCCCAGCGCGACCGGCGGGCTGGCGTCCTCGTCCCAGCGCACGGTCGCGGCGTCCAGCGGCATGGTCGCCTCGTCGGTGCGGAACTGGGCGAGGAAGCGGAACCGGGCCACGCCCTTGCGCAGCCGCGCGTGCAGGTCGGCGCGCAGGTAGAAGGGATCGTCGAAGTCCGGCGCGGCCTCCGCCGGAGGCGCGTCCAGCGGTTCGAGCTTGTACTTGACGTAGCGCGCGTCGCCGAAGCGGTAGGGCAGCACGCTCCAGTACGGCGTGGCCAGCACCGAATCGACGACCTTCTCCATCGCGTCCAGCACCTGCCGGGTGACCGGATGCGCCGCCAGGTAGGCGTCGCCCTTGCCGTGCAGCGAGGCGCAGGTGAATTCGCACATGTCCTGCGCGGTGTCGACGAAGAACACGTCGTGGTTCTGCAGGATGAAATCGTGGGTGACCGCGGCCTCGTCGGGCGCCAGCAGTTTTTCGCCTTTCACGCCGAACAGCTTGATGCCGATGCCGCAGGTGCCCTTGAGGTCGGGCGCGCCCGGCTGGAGGTCGGACGAGAACCGGACCCAGGCCGGATACTCGGCCTGCTGTCCGAACACGCCCACGCGCAGCGCCGGCGGCAGGTCGGGATCGACCAGGAACCGGCCGTGGGCGACGCCGTGCAGGCGCAGGAACACCGGGCGCGTCGCCGGGTCGCGGCCGGCGGCCATGCCGCGGCCCTGGAAATAGTCGACGAACAGCTGCTTGAGGCCCTCGATCGGGTCGCCGTCGCAGCAGCAGGGCTCGGCCGGCAGCGTCGGCGGCAGGCGGACCGGCGTGGGCGCGCAGACGCCGGTGGTGGCGGTGGACGGATCGGTCGGTGCGGTCATCGAACTTCCCCTGTCGTGTGCGCTGGGCGCGGAATCCTTCCGGTTCGAGCCTAACCGCAACGGTCGGCGGGGAAAACCTGCCGGATGACACAGGGTCTGCCGACGCCCATCATGGCGCGATGGAACGCATGCCCCCATGTACGCCGTCGCGCGGATCGGCCCGATGAGCGCGCCCGAACCGCCGCCTTCATCTCCCGGGCTCTCGTCGTCCGGCCTCTCGTCGTCCGAGCCTGCCGGGCAGGACACCACGGCCCTGGACCTCCAGTGGATGCGCCATGCGCTTGCGCTGGCGGCGCGCGCCGAGCGCGAACACGACGAGATCCCCGTCGGCGCGGTGCTGGTCGATGCCGATGGCCGGGTCGTCGGCGAGGGCTGGAACCGCAACATCGGCGACCACGACCCCAGCGCGCACGCCGAGATCGTCGCCATGCGCGCCGGCGGACGGACGCTGGGCAACCATCGCCTGGTCGGCTGCACCCTGTACGTGACCCTCGAACCCTGCGCGATGTGCGCGATGGCGGCGATCCACGCCCGGCTGGTGCGGGTGGTCTACGCCGCGGCCGATCCCAAGACCGGCGCCGCCGGCAGCGTGTTCGACCTGATCGCCGACCCGCGCCACAACCACCGCGTGGCGGTGACCGGCGGCGTGCTCGCCGACGAGGCCGGCACGATGCTCACCAACTACTTCCGACGCAAGCGCGGCAAACCGCCGCTGTAGCCGCGTGTCGCGCCGCGATCACGCGGCCGGGCGGCGCCCGTGCCCCCGATCACGCCTGCCCCCTGGTAGAGCGGCCTTCAGGCCGCTGCTTTTGGGTTCATCTCGGAACAAATCCAACTCGAAACGGACCCATCTCGAAGCGGACTCGACTCGAAGCGGCAGCGGCCTGAAGGCCGCTCTACCGGGCGTGTCGGGCGTGTCCGGGCTAGCGCGGCCGCCGCGCCTCAGCCGCGTCGGCGCGCCAGTTCGTGGTCGAGTTCCTCGTCGAAGCTCTTTACCGACAGCCCGACCTCGCGGCCCATGTTGAGGCTGGCGCCGAGCAGGCAGAGCATGCCGAGCACCGCCAGCACCGTCGGCACCGCGCCGACGATGGGAAATCCGAGCAGCGCGTCCGCGGCGAGCGCGAGGCTGGTGCCGATGAAGCAGGCGAGGGCGGCGTACAGCAGCCGGCAGGCGCGCAGCACCAGCGCGGCGCGATGGCGGTGGCGGCTGATCTGGGTGCCGCGCTCGTTGCGGTCCGGCGCGTCCTGTTCCCAGGCTACGAGCAGTACGCGCAGTCGGTCGACCACCCGCGCGAGCCGCGCGTTGGCCGACACCAGCAGCGAGCCGGTGGCGGCCATGAGCAGGGCCGGCGCCAGCATCGCGGTCAGGATGGTGTGGTGGTCGGTCGGGATGGACAGCGCCATGGGAGGTCCGTGGCGGGACGGGGAGGTGGGCTATGATGCGGGTTTACGACTTCTCTTGCGAGCCGCATGGCGAACCCGACCGCGAACGAGAGCCTGCCCTCCGAAGGCCGCCTGATCTGGATCGACCTGGAGATGACCGGGCTCGACACCGACCGCGATTCCATCATCGAGATCGCCACCGTCGTCACCGACGCGAACCTGCAGATCCTGGCCGAAGGTCCGGAGTTCGCGATCGCCCACGACCTCGCCACCCTCGAGGCGATGGACGACTGGAACCGCAACCAGCACGGCAAATCGGGCCTGTGGGACCGGGTGCTGACCCGGGGTGTGCCGATGGCGGAGGCCGAACGTCGCACGCTCGAGTTCCTGCAGGCGTGGGTCGGCCCGAAGGCGTCGCCGATGTGCGGCAATTCGATCTGCCAGGACCGGCGTTTCCTGCACCGGCTGATGCCCGAGCTGGAACGCTACTTCCACTACCGCAACCTCGACGTCAGCACGCTCAAGGAACTCGCCCGGCGCTGGGCGCCGCAGGTGCTGCAGGGCGTGCAGAAGGAGTCGGCGCACACCGCGCTCAGCGACGTCCGCGATTCGATCGCCGAACTGCGCCACTACCGCGCCCGCCTCGGCGAGCTCGCCGCTCCCCAGGGCTGACCCCGCGGGTCCCGCGGTCGGCGCGCCGGCCTAGCGCGCCAGCGCCTTGCCCACTTCCACGCGCTCGCCGTCCGCGCCGCGCAGGAACAGGTGCATGTCCTGCTGCGGGTAGGGGATGCTGATCCCGCCGTCGTCGAAGGCGCGCTTGATCCGCTCCAGCAGCTCGCACTTGGTCTGGAAGAAGTCGTCGTTGGCGACGTGGCAGCGGATGCCGAGGTTGACGCTGCTGTCGGCGAGCGCATACACCAGCACGTCCGGCGGCGGCTCGCGCAGCACGCGCGCGTCGGCGAGCATGACGTCGAGCGCGGCCTTGCGCGCGGTCTCGATGTCGTCGCTGTAGTCGATGCCGATCACCAGCTCGATCCGGCGCATCTTGCCGGGCGTGAAGTTGACGATCGGCGCGGTGGTGATGAGGCTGTTCGGCAGCGTGATCGTCTGGTTGTCCGCGCCGCGCAGCACGGTCTGGAAGATGCTCACCGCCTCGACCTTGCCGGTCATGCCGGAGATGGTCACCATGTCGCCGACCCGGAACGGCTTGAGCGTCACCAGGCCGACGCCCGAGGCCACGTTCGACAGCGAATCCTTCAGCGCCAGGCCGATCGCCAGGCCGGCGGCGCCGAGCACCGCGAAGGCGGAGCTGACCGGCACGTTGAACACCTGCAGCACCGCCAGCACCACCACCACCAGCAGGCCGACGTAGACCAGCTTGCGCAGGAACATCGCCGCGGTGACGTCCACCTCGGCGCGCAGCAGCGCGTTCTCGGCCAGCCGCGAGACCTTGCGCGCCAGGCGGATGCCGACATACAGCAGCAGCAGCGCGCCGAGCGCGCGCAGGCCCCAGTCGCTGATCAGCGCGAGCCAGTCGCGCTTGTCCAGCCATTCCATCCAGCGTTCGTACATGCCGTTACCCTAGCAGAGCGTCGTTGGACCGTCGCCTGACGCGGTGGTTCCCTTTGTGCGCGCGTAATGCACACAAATTACGAGTGGAGGCTGTTTGCTCAAGCGGCTCCATCAGAAATTTTTGAGAAGGTAAGATCCCACTCAGCACAGAGTTTTCGAAAAGATCGAGATCTCTCATATGCGGAATTCAAGTCCATTGCTTGTGTAAGGGCAGGCTGATCTGCTGTCGGACCATAAGAATTTCCTTTCATCCGCCTTCCGATCCAGCCTTTTGCGTCCCTTGGAGTGTCTGGATCGATGGTGAGGTCGGCAGCATCGATTTTCAGCCCACGCGTCCCATCAAGTGAGGCGGCAGATGCAATGAACCAGGATTCATATTCTCTATTGGCAATTACGGCAGAGATTCTGTGGTTTGGCAGAAAAGCGTTTGCGCGTTTTAGTAAGTCCTTTGCAAGGTCAACAGGGCAGTCATCGTCTGCATCAAGAAGGATTAGGATCCAGCCGTTAGGCCCACTTTTCTCCGCGGCAAGAAGGACGAACCTGCGGAGCTCCTCTTCTCGATTTAGGAAACGATCCCGTTTGACTCTGATTGGGCGCTCAATGTCAATCCAATCAGTGTATGAACGCCACACTGCGAGACGGCGAAGAAGAAGAGGGAGTGAGGAAACTTCTCCATGCCCTTCTACGATACATGAAATTCTTTTCATGTATTGGCTTCGCCGAAAAGATCTCGCTGACTGGTAGCTTGTTCGAGCAGAGCAGTTTCGTCAGGTTTTATCTGGCCCAATCTGAGTAGCTCTCCAATCGAGAAAAGATTGTTCCTGACCGCTTCGCGGGATGCGTGATCAATTGGGGCAATTTTTGTTTCGCCGGACTCGGAGACTACAGCAAGAATTTGGCTGTGATCTATTGAGGTGTCATCAAGCAGTTCGGGGCTATGGCTCGTTACAATTACTTGGGTGTGCTTCGATGCGCGCATAAGAGATTCGCGTAATGCAGCGCTCGCCGCTGGATGAAGCGCAGTCTCTGGCTCTTCAATGCCGATTAGAGATGGCGCATAATCGCTATTTGCTTGAAATAATGCGGTCAGTACTCCTAGTGCTCGCAAGGTTCCATCCGACATATTTTGTGCCGTGAATCCCCATGGGGCCTTCGCGCCGACCACGTCTTGGCGGAACTCAAGTGTTTCCATCGGACCAATCGGAACTCTCTTCACGGCATGCACGGTTGGAACAACGGTCTGTAGGTAGCTCTCAATCAAATTGATTGCTTCTGGATTTATTCTTTCCAGATGGCCTATGACGCTCGCAATGTTTTCTCCCGATGCTTTTAGAAGGCGCCCCTCTTGGGGCTTTTGCAGTTCTCGCATTAGTTTTGGGTTTAAGTTATAGAAACCCATTGTAGTTAACGCGTCAAATACTGGACGGAAGCTTTTTAGGCCAGAGAGTGCAACTAATGCAAGCCGGTCCTTGGTGAAAGAGGGAAGGGTCGATTCGCTGCTTTTGATTACTTGGCCGCGTTCTATATGACAATACGGTCCCTTGTTTGATCCACCTAGACTCACTTCTTCTGTTTTTACTTCAAATCCACGATCTTTGAGTGCACTAACGCTAAAAGCGTAATGCCCAGCGCGGCCATCAATCACGAACTCAATTCTTATTCCGAAACTTGTGGGATGTCCTCCGGATCTGCGTCTGACTTCAGATAGGCTCCCGCGTTCATTAAGGGCTTGATCGAGTGAGCTTGTGAGCGCATCTTCGACAAGATGTAGAGCATCCAGAAAATTGCTCTTGCCCGCTCCATTCGCGCCAACCAAATACGTGAGAGGCCCTAGGATTATGTCGCATGAGCGTATGCTGCGATAGTTACGCAAAATCACACGAGTGATAAAAGGGGACTGGCTCACTTCGCGCTCCCGCTATTGGTGGCGATAGATAGATTTATTGAAAATTAGCTGGTTATCGCCTTCGACTTCGCCAGCTTCAGCCAGGTGTCGACCACGGTGTCGGGATTGAGCGACACCGATTCGATGCCTTCGTCCATCAGCCACTGGGCGAGGTCGGGGTGGTCGCTCGGGCCCTGGCCGCAGATGCCGACGTACTTGCCCTTGCGGCGGGCGGCCTGGATGGCCATCGACAGCATCTTCTTGACCGCCGGATTCCGCTCGTCGAACAGGTCGGCGACGATCGCCGAGTCGCGGTCCAGGCCCAGGGTGAGCTGGGTCATGTCGTTGGAGCCGATCGAGAAGCCGTCGAAGATGTCCAGGAACTCGTCGGCCAGCAGCGCGTTCGACGGCACCTCGCACATCATGATGATCTTCAAGCCGTTCTTCGCTTGCTCGAGGCCGTTCTCGCGCAGCACCTCGACCACCTTGCGGCCTTCCTCCAGCGTGCGCACGAACGGGATCATCACCCAGCAGTTGGTCAGGCCCATGGTCTCGCGGACCTTGCGCACCGCCCGGCATTCCAGCGAGAAGGCCTCGCGGAACGACGGATCGACGTAGCGGCTGGCGCCGCGGAAGCCGATCATCGGGTTCTCCTCGTGCGGCTCGTAGCGCGCGCCGCCGATGAGGTTGGCGTATTCGTTCGACTTGAAGTCCGACAGGCGCACGATCACCGGGTTCGGCGCGGCCGAGGCGGTGATCGTGGCGATGCCTTCGGCCAGGCGGTCCACGTAGAAGTCGACCGGGCTGGCGTAGCCGGCCATGCGCGCGTCGATCCGGCGCTTGGTCTCGGCGTCCTGGTCGGCGTACTCGAGCAGCGCCTTCGGATGCACGCCGATGTGGCTGGCGATGATCATCTCCAGCCGCGCCAGGCCGATCCCGGCGTTGGGCAGCATCGCGAAGTCGAACGCGCGCTCGGGGTTGGCCACGTTCATCATGATCTTCAGCGGCGCCGGCGGCATGTTCTCCAGATCGGTGACGATGCGCTCGAAGGGCAGGGCGCCGGCGTAGATGAAGCCGGTGTCGCCCTCGGCGCAGCTCACGGTGACGACCTGGCCGTCCTCGATCCGGTCCAGCGCGTTGCCGGTGCCGACCACCGCCGGCACGCCCAGCTCGCGGGCGATGATCGCCGCGTGGCAGGTGCGGCCGCCGCGGTTGGTGACGATCGCCGCGGCGCGCTTCATCACCGGCTCCCAGTCGGGATCGGTCATGTCGGCGACCAGCACGTCGCCGGGCTGCACCCGGTTCATGTCGGCCAGCGAGCGGACCACGCGGGCGGTGCCGCTGCCGATCTTGTGGCCGATCGCGCGGCCCTCGGCGACGATCTCGCCGCGCTTGTCGAGGCTGTAGCGCTCGATCTGGGTCGCGTGGGCGCGGGACTTCACCGTCTCCGGGCGCGCCTGCACGATGAACAGCTTGCCGGTGACGCCGTCCTTCGCCCATTCCACGTCCATCGGGCGGCCGTAGTGCTGTTCGATGACCAGCGCCTGCTTCGACAGTTCCTGCACGTCGGCGTCGGAGATCGAGAACCTGCCGCGCAGGTCGGCGGGCGTGTCCTCGGTGCGCACGCGCTCGCCGGGCGTGTCCGAATAGACCATGCGCAGCGCCTTGCTGCCCAGCGCGCGGCGCAGGATCGCCGGCTTGCCGTCGCGCAGGGTCGGCTTGTAGACGTAGAACTCGTCCGGGTTGACCGCGCCCTGCACGACCATTTCGCCCAGGCCGTAGCTGGCGGTGACGAACACCACGTCGCGGAAGCCCGACTCGGTGTCGAGCGTGAACAGCACGCCGGAGGCACCGACGTCCGAGCGGACCATCAACTGCACGCCGGCGGACAGGAACACGTCCTCGTGCTTGAAGCCGTGGTGGACCCGGTAGGCGATGGCGCGGTCGTTGTAGAGGCTGGCGAAGACCTCCTTGACCTTGTGGACGACGTCGTCGGCGCCGGTCACGTTGAGGAAGGTCTCCTGCTGGCCGGCGAACGAGGCGTCGGGCAGGTCCTCGGCGGTGGCGGAGGAACGCACCGCGACGGCGATGTCCTGCCCGGCACCGTTGTCGGCGCAGAGCTGCGCGTAGGCGGCGCGGATGTCGCGGTCGAGGTCAGGCTGCAGCGGGGCGTCGATCACCCAGCCGCGGATCTCGGTGCCGGCGGCGGTCAGGGCGGGCACGTCGTCCACGTCCAGGGTCGCCAGCCGGTCGTAGATGCGCTGGTGCAGGTCGTTGTGGGCGATGAAGGCCTTGAAGGCCTCGGCGGTGGTCGCGAAACCGCCCGGCACCGAGACCCCGAGCCCGGCCAGGTGGCCGATCATTTCGCCGAGGGAGGCGTTCTTGCCGCCGACGCGGGCGAGGTCGGACAGGCGCAGGGCCTGCAGCCAGAGGATGTTCTCGTTCAAGGGGGGCTCCGGACGGGCGCGGCAGAGGGCCGGCGAAAGCGGTATTTTAACAACACCGGCTCCCGCGCCGCCCCCCGACCTTCTTCCGACGCCTCACGGAGCCTGCATGAGCCTCGCCCGCCCGGTGTTCTACGTCTCCGACGGCACCGGCATCACCGCCGAAACCATCGGCCACAGCCTGCTGACCCAGTTCGCGGACACCCAGTTCCGCACCGACCGGATCCCGTTCGTGGACACCCCGGAGAAGGCCGCCGAGGCCGCCGCGCGCATCCGCGCCGCCGGCGAGGCCAGCGGCAGCCGCCCGATCGTGGTCAATTCCTGCGTCGACGCCCGCCTCACCGCGGCCCTGGCCGAGAGCGGGGCACTGATGCTGGACGTGTTCGAGCCGTTCATCGAGCCGCTGGAGCGGGAACTGGGCGAGCAGCGCCAGTCGCGGGTGGGCCACGCCCACGGCCTGGTCAATTTCGACAGCTACCACCGCCGGATCAACGCGATGAACTTCGCGCTGACCCACGACGACGGCATCGCCACCAACTACGACGAGGCGGACGTGATCCTGGTCGCCGTCTCGCGCGCCGGCAAGACCCCGACCTGCGTCTACCTGGCCCTGCACCACGGGGTCCGCGCCGCCAACTACCCGCTGACCGACGAGGACCTGGAGCACGACCGCCTGCCGCCGCGGCTGCGCGCGCACCGGCGCAAGCTGTTCGGGCTGACCATCGACCCCGAGCGGCTGGCCCAGATCCGCCAGGAGCGGCGGCCGAACTCCCGCTACGCCCAGCTCGAGACCTGCCGGCGCGAGGTGGCGGCGGCCGAGGCGATGCTGCGGGCCGAGCGCATCCCCACGCTCAGCACGACCCACACCTCGATCGAGGAGATCGCGGGCAAGGTGATGACGACGTTGGGGATCCAGCGCGAGATGTTCTGACGGCGGTCGGTTGCGGACCGCGGCGCGATGGGCCCGTCCATCATCGCCGTCGCCGGCCGCGGGCGTCAATCCTGTTGCGAAAGCGGCGCGCTGTGTACGATCCGTCCATGTCGCACGTTGTCTCCCGCCCCGTCGAAGCCCAGAAGATCAACCGTTTCTCGTGGTTGATGGCGCTGTACGCCGAAAACCACCAGCGCCTGCACCGACTGTTCGCGCCGGCCGACCTGGAGACGGGCCGCTACGTCTCCTCCGTCGGCGACGGCCTCGACCTCCACCTGGAAGTCATCGCGCGCCACGCCTACACCGTCGAATACCGGCTCAGCTACGCGCTGCTCGACCCGGTGACCGGCGAACCCGACCCGTCCGCCTTCCTGCGCCTGTACCGCGACGCGAAACTGGTCGAGGCCACGCACTGCTACATCGGCCGCCGCTGGCAGGACGCCATCGGCCTGCACCCGCCGCCGGCCGAAGTCCTCGACCACCGCCTGCGCATGAACACTTTCCTCGGCAAGTGGCTGCAGTACCTCGCCGAGCGCGGGCACGGCGTGGGGACGCTGGTGCGGGTGGGGGACGCGGACGAGATGGCGGCGTCGCGCATCGCCTGAAGCAGCGCGCATCGACACAACGCACATGCGCCGATTTCCGGCGCGGTCGCGACTCCGGTATCGAAACGCGACAGTGCGTGTTCCGCCTCGTCGCGCTAATTCCGCCAGCCTTGATGCGTGGCGAAGTCGAACCACTGTTCCAGATCTTCTTCGGCGCCCATGACCGAACGGAACTTCGTCGCCGAAGGATGGTGTTCCTCCAGCCACGAGAAGAAGTCGCTGAATCGCAGTGCCTGCTCGTCGATTCGCGAGTTTTCAGGCAATGCGCGCCACGCAGCGAGCAACGCCGGGAACCGTCGCCGGACTTCCGCCTTGGTCATCTTTCCTTGCATGACATCGCCATCCGATGAAGCGCGGTCTCAAGCGTAAAGCACCGGAAGGGTGTGCAAAACGACGCAGGGCCGCCTTTCGGCAGCCCTGAATCGTTGATCAATTGGCGTCCCCACGGGGATTC
>Ga0056903_1000574_pt1 | contig 17009 bp, 8 predicted proteins | sample EBPBio142005_DNA_FD_55025 | JGI IMG/M metagenome (GOLD analysis project Ga0056903, IMG submission 55025) | Wastewater treatment Type I Accumulibacter community from EBPR Bioreactor in Madison, WI, USA - Reactor 1_6/14/2005_ DNA | ecosystem: Engineered > Bioreactor > EBPR > Anaerobic-Aerobic >...
CCCAGCGTGCATGCGTTCATCAACGCGATCCACAGCAGCGGCCTGGCGGCGATGGAACTGGTCAGCCGCGACATGAAGGCGATGGGCGTCTACATCGCGCGCTCGCTGTCGTTCGATGGCGTGACCTACGACCGGCTCGAACATCCGTTGACCGAGTTCCAGCGCGAGGTCTACGACGAGTTGGCGCGCGCCTGGCAAGGCGTGCTGCGCCGGATCGACCAAGCGCTCGCGACCACGTCGGCGAACTTGAATGCCGATGCGAAAAGCGCTGCCAAGGCGCAGTTCTGGGGCGCGCAGCAGCGGTTCTTCAGCCAGGTGCTGACCGCGATGCAGATGCCCTCCGTCCTGACCCGGATCGAGGCGGACCTTGAAGCGGGCGATGCGGTGGTGCTGCAGATCGTCAACACCTACGAGGCGGCGCAGGCGCGCGCGCTGGCGGAGGCGGAGTCCGAGGACGACATGGAAACGCTGGACATCACCCCGCGCGATGGCCTGATCCAGTACGTCAGGAACAGCTTTCCGGTCGCGCAGTACGAGGAATTCCTTGACGAGGACGGCAACCGCCGGAGCCGGCAGGTCTTCGATGCTGCCGGGCATTCCGTGGAGAACAAGGAGGCGGTGCGGATGCGCGAGGCGTTGGTGGAGACGCTGGAGCAGATCCGCGTGCCCGAAAGCCCGCTGGACATGCTGCTGAACCACTTCGGGGTCGAACGCGTCGCGGAGATCACCGGCCGCAAGCGGCGGGTGGTGCGCGTGCCCGATCCGAAGACCGGCGATCCGAAGACCGTCGTGCAATCGCGTGGCCCGACCGCGCCCGCGGCGGAGGCGGCCGAGTTCCAGGCCGACAAGCGCGACATCCTGATTTTCTCCGATGCCGGTGGCACCGGCTACAGCTTCCACGCCGATCGCACCGCGAAGAACCAGCGGCGCCGGCAGCACTACCTGTTGCAGGCCGGCTGGCGCGCGGACAAGGCGGTGCAGGGCTTCGGCCGGACGCACCGCACCAACGAGAGCAGCCAGCCGAACTACCGGCTCGTGACCACGGACCTGCCGGCGCAGAAGCGCTTCCTGTCCTCGATCGCGCGCCGGCTTGACCAGCTCGGGGCGCTGACCAAGGGCCAGCGCGACACTGCGAACCAGGGGCTGTTCAGCGCCAAGGACAACCTCGAAAGCACTTACGCGCAGGATGCGGTGACGGACTTCTTCGTCTCGCTCTACCGCGGCCGGGTCGATGGCATGTCGTTCAAGGCCGTCACGACCGAACTGGGACTCGACGGGCTGATCGACAAGACCGGCGCCTTGAACATGAGCAAGTTGCCGGACGTGCAGCAGTTCCTCAATCGCCTGCTGTCGGTCACGGTGGCGAGCCAGGGGCGGCTGTTCGATGCGTTCATCGAGCGGCTGGAGGCGCGCGTGGATGGCGCGATTGCTGCCGGCACGCTCGACATGGGCATGCAGACCCTGCAGGCGGAAACCGTCTCCAAGGTCGAGGAACACGTCCTGCACACCGATGCGACGACCGGCGCGCAGACCAAGGCGGTGACGCTGGAACTGGAGCACAAGGTCAAGCTGCAACCCTTTCCAAAGCGCGATCAATACGTTCGCAACGTCAACAGCGGCAAGGTGTGGGCGGTGCAGCCGATGCCCGATCGCACCAATCGCGACGGTGGCATCCACAAGATGGTGCAACTGACCGGCACCGGCAGCCGCCGGATCGAGAAAGCCGATCTCCTCGACGCCGACAACTACGAGACCATCGACGCGAAGACGGCGGAAGCAGCGTGGGAGGAGGAGAACGCCAAGCGGCCGACGACCGAGCGCGAGCGGCGCATGGTGCTGACCGGCACGCTGTTGCCGATCTGGGACCGGATCAGGGGCGAGGTGCGCGTGGTCCGCGCGCAGACCAGCGACGGCGAACGTCTGATCGGCCGCCTGGTGGACCGCGACCAGGAAGCCAGCACCCTCGATGCCTTCGGCGTCGGCGTGCAGGCGCTCACGCCGGAGGAAATCCTGAAGGCGGTGATGAAGGACGGCGAAGTCGCGGTCCTTCAGAACGGCTGGAAGCTCAAGCGCGTGCGCGTCTCGGGCGAGCCGCGGCTCGAAGTCGTGACCTCGAACAACTCCCTGCCCAACATCCAGTCGGAAATCACTCGCGCAGGCGGTTTCGTCGAACGCGTGCAATGGCAGCACCGTCTGTTCCTGCCGGCGGCCGATGCCGACGCGCTGGGCAACCTGCTGGAACGGCGGCCGTTCCAGGCGCTGCGTGCCGGGGAGGATGCAGGCAACGCGATCCGTATGCGTCGCGCCATGGCGGACGCTTCCGGCGACGCCGATGTCCAGGCGGCGCAGCGACGCATCGAAGGAATCGCCGCGTCGTTGATGCGCGACTGGAAAGCGCGTCCGCCGGTCCAGGTCCTGCCCTCACCGGCGGCCCTGCCGGCGAACGTGCAGCGCATCGCCCGCGAACAGGGCGTGCGGCCGGAGGAGATCGCGGCGGTGTGGCACGACGGCAACGTGCTGCTGGTCGCGAGCCACCCCGACCTGGCGACGCGCGCGGGCGTCGAGCGCGCGATCTTCCACGAGGTCTGGGGCCATCACGGGTTGGCGCTGGTGCTGGGCGAGGACCTGAAGCCCGCGCTGGCGCGCTTCGCACGGGATGTCGGCGGCGTGGCGGGCCTGATGCGGTTGGCGAAGCGGCACCAGGTCGATCTGTCGGACTACGCGGCGGGCCTGAAGGATGTGCCCTCGCCCCTGCGCCTGGCGATCCTGGCCGAAGAACTGGCCGCCCACATCGTCGAACAGGGGCCGCCGTCGTTCCGGCAGGCGCTCCGGGCCTGGTGGGGCGCGGTGCGCGACTGGCTGCGCCGGCACGGGTTCCTGCGGCTGTCGCGCCTCGACGATGCCGATCTGGCGTACCTGCTGCGGCGCGCGCGCCGGGCGGTCGTCGACGGTGAGGGCAGTGGACGCGGATTGTCCGGCGTGCGCTTCCAGCGCTCGACGCCGTTCTACTCGGCGCTGCTGAAGGCGGTGGAGGCGGCGCGCGATGCCCCGAAGGCGGGCACCGCGACGCAATGGCGGCAGTGGCTCGACGGTGCGCAGCGCCGCGGCCTGATCCGGGGCGCGGAACGCGACTGGCTCCGGATCGACCCATGGCTCGGTGAGCGCGAACGGATCACGCGCGAGGACCTGGCCGACTACGTGCGCGCGCATCAGGTGCAGATCGACGAAGAAGTGAAGGGCGGCGACGCCCAGCGCTTCAACGACGCCCTGTCGCGCCTGCAGGCGGCCGGCTTCGAGATCGAGAGCGACGAGTATTTCGGTGTCGCCTTGACGCGCGATGGCGAAGCCATCGACCCCGCGAGCCTGACCAAGCCCCAGCGTGCCGATCTGGCGACGATCGAGGATGGACTGGACGCTGATGCGCCGCTGACGTTCGGCACCACGAAGTATTCCGGGTCGCAGCTGGAAGGCGGTCGCGACTATCGCGAATTGCTGTTGACGCTGCCGCCGCAACCGTCGAGCAGGAATCCCGACGATCCCTACATCAGTTCGCACTTCCCGGCCGCGAAGAACCTGCTTCTGCACGTCCGCTACAACGAGCGCGAGGATGTGGACGGCAAGCCCATGCTGTTCGTCGAGGAATTCCAGTCCGACTGGCACCAGGACGGCCGCAGGTATGGCTACGGCGACGACGAGGACAACGTGCCGCCCGCGCCGTTCGCACGATCGGAAGACTGGTCGCTGCTTGCACTCAAGCGCATGGTGCGGATGGCGGTGGAGCGCAACGTCGATCGGATCGCATGGACGACGGGGGAACAACAGGTTTCGAGGAATGCACTGGTCGGAGACCGTGCCGCAGGCATGCGGGCGTTCTACGATCGCATCTTGCCGGCTGCGGCGAATCGCTGGGCGCGGGCGTTCGGATCGCAGGTGACGGCCGCGCAGATTCGGCCACGCTTCCGTCACCCGGCAATGACGGTCCACGCCCTCGACATCACCCCTGCGATGCGGGCGGCAGTGGCGGAAGGCCTGCCGATGTTCAGCCGGCGCGCGCCGGAGGCGTTCCTGGCCGACGTGGATGCGGTGGTACGACAGGACGAGGATGCGACGCGGCTCGAACGTGCGCGACAGTGGTTGCGCGACAGCACGCCGGCCAAGCTGAAGGACGCCAGTCGCAAGACGTGGCTTGGCGTCCTGGCGACCAACCAGCTCACCGAACTGGGCAGCGACTACGACCCGGCCATCGCTGGCTTCTCGCGGTTGCTCGATGCGATGTCGGCCCACCGCAATGCGCTGCTGGAGGAGGGCGCGGACCTGGCCGAATCCGTCCGTCGCTGGGCCGGCAAGCACCGGGAGGAGGCCAAGCGCCTGTTCGACCTGATGCACCGCGCGACCCTCGAAGGCGTCGACCCGGCGGAAGCGTACAAGGGACTGCAATTCCGCTACGGCGGCCAACTGCGCGACGCCACCCGCCCGAACATCCGCGAGGCGCTGAAGGTCCTGCGCGAGCAGATGCTGGGTCGCGGCGGCGACAACAAGATCGACATGATGGAGGAGGCCAAGCGTCTGCGCGGGATGCCCAAGCGCGAGGACGCCCGCAAGCGCGCGTACCCCACGCTGCGCGCCGCATGGGAGGCCTTGCCGCCCGAGGCGCAGGGGTTCTATCGCCAGATGCGCGATCTCTACCGCGACCGCTCCGAACAGGTGGAAGACGCGCTGGCCGCCCGGATCGAGGCCAGCGAAGCGCCGGACGGCCTCAAGCGCAAGCTGGTGTTCTCGATCCGGCAGCAGTTCGAGTCGCACCGGTTGCAGGGCGTGTACTTCCCGTTGCAGCGGTATGGCGAGTATTTCATCGCGGCCGAGCGCGACGACGAACCGGTGTTCCTGATGCTCGACAGCCTGGGCGCACTGGAACGCAAGGAAGCGGCCTTCAAGGCCCGCGGCTTCACGATCAAGGCGCGTGGCCGGCTACGTGGCGCGCAGGCCAAGGATGCGCCCAGCGGTTCGTTCGTGGCCGACATCATCGACAAGCTCCGCAAGGCGGGCGTGTCGGAGAAGACCCAGGACGCGGTCTACCAGACCTACCTGCAGGCGTTGCCGGAACTGTCGATGCGCAAGCACGCCATCCACCGCCAGGGCGTGGCGGGGTTCGACCCTGATGCCCTGCGCGCCTTCGCGCACAACATGGCGCACGGCGCGCACCAACTCGCGCGGCTGCGCTACGGGCATGTGCTGGAACAGACGCTGGCGGACTTGCGCGAGGCGCAGGATCTGCGTCGGCGGTCGCCGGACGTCGACACCCGTGCGGTCGTGGCAATGGATGCGATCCTCGGCGAACTGGACCAGCGGCACCAATGGGTGCTCAATCCCCAGGACAGCGCGATCACCAACCGTCTGTCCTCGATCGGCTTCGTGTACTTCCTGGGCGCCACCCCTGCGGCGGCGCTGGTCAACCTGACCCAGACCGCGATCCTGACCTTCCCGCAGTTGGCGGCCGAGCATGGCCCCGCCAAGGCGTCCCGCTACCTGCTGCGCGCCCTGAACGAATCGGCGCGGACGGCCGGGCATGCGCAGAAGGTCCTGAAGCGGCCGGACGAAGTGAAGGCGCACGAGGCCTTGCAGCGGGCCGGCGTGCTCGACAAGACCCAGACCCACGCCCTGATGGGGCTGGCCGAGGGCGGGTTGGCGACCTACAGCCCGAAGCTGGCGCGGGCGATGGAACTGGTCGGCTGGCTGTTCCACACCGCCGAGGTGCTGAACCGCGAGTCTTCGGGCATGGCCGCCTATCGCCTGGCGCGGGATGCCGGGCAGGGGTTCGACGCGGCGGTCCGCTACGCCGCCGACACCATCACCGCGACCCACTTCAACTACAGCAACGCCAACCGCGCGCGCTTCCTGCAGACCGGACCGGCGAAGGTGGTGCTGATGTTCAAGCAGTACGGCCTGAACATGCTCTGGCACCTGGGGCGCATGGGCTGGAAGACGACGAAGGGCGAAAGCCCCGAGGTTCGCCGGTTGGCGCGGCGCAACCTGGCCGGCGTGCTGGCGATGAGCGGCTTCTTCTCCGGAGCACTGGGGTTGCCGCTTGCCTCCCTCGTCACCGGCATGATCGACGCAATTGCACACGCTTTCGGTGACGAGGACGACCCGTGGGACACCGAGGCGGAACTGCGGAAGTTCCTCGCCCAGTTCCTCGGCGACGCCGGTGCAGAAATCGCCCTGCAAGGCGCCGCGAACACGCTGACCGGCGCGGACATCGCCAGCCGCGTCGAGATGTCGCAGTTGCTGTGGCGCGACGCGGATCGCGAACTCGACGGCCGCGACGCCTACTACGCGATGATGGACAACGTCGCCGGCCCGATGTTTGGCATCGGCAAGAACTTCTTCGTCGGGACGCAGCTTGTCGCCGAAGGGCAGGTCTACCGCGGCGTCGAAACGATGCTGCCGAAGGCGCTCAAGGATGCGATGAAGGCGGTGCGCTATGCGGAGGAGGGAGTGACCAGCACCCGCGGCGACCTGGTGGCCGAGACCGGTCCGCTGGACGAGGTGCTGCAGGTCCTGGGGTTCACGCCGGCCGAGGTCGCCCGCCAGTACGCCGAGAACCGGGCGCTGAAAGACCGCGAGCGGCACATTCTCGATCGGCGCAAGGCCCTGCTGGCGGCCTACGCGATGGCGCAGCGGCAGGACGACGAGGACACGGCGCTGGAGGTCCGACGGAAGATCCTGGCCTTCAACAAGGCCTACCCCGAGAAGCCGATCACCGGGCAGACCCTCCGGCGGTCCCTGCGGGCACGGGCGGCCTACAGCGAGCGGGCGGAGCATGGGGTCGTCTACGACCGCGCCCTACGGCAGCGGATTAGGGAAGAAGTTGGGGCTGGAGGAAGCGAACTGTGATACAGGCCAGAAATGGCTGAGCAGATAGGCCTCTGTGGGGATAGTTAGCGCTTCGTTCGGGGGTGCTACCGTCGAATTGCCCTCGGAAAAATGACGACGTGGGCATCTAACTATTGGCGAATGTCAGATTCGTCTGTGCAAACGCCAGCACACACATCACGGGTCAATTCAAGGAGATCGACATGGCCATTCAGGCTTTCCGTTTCACGGTCGTAACCACGATTCTGCTGCTTGCAGCGATGTTCACGAGTTCTTTTGCGTATGCGCAAGTGAGTGATGGGCGGGACAAACCGGCAGCAGTTACCGGATTGGGGGAATCCCTGCCGAAGACCTCAGACCTGTCGAGCGATCCTCAATGGCAGGTCTATGAATTCGTACGTGACGGAATTCGTTACCTGCAAATCAATGACGGCGCGAATGCGGCGCGCGCCGCGATCGGGCAGATCGGGGCGACTGCGTGGGTTTTGCCGGTCGGGCGCGATGCGGACCGTGTCGCTATTCAGGCGAATTCGTCATCGGTACAGAATGGGCACGTTGTATACCGGGACGAGGAAGTCGAGGTGGTCCACTTTCTGGAGTCGAATCAGGATCGATGGATCGTTCGCCCGAGAGATGCCTCGCGCTGATCGGGCTGCCTAGGTGTTGGCTTCCGAAAGGAGGACGCTGACGCGATGCGCATGGCGGCGTACGATGCCGCCATGCGCGTTGACTCTCGCGTTCAGCAGGAGGGAGGCTGCCGCCCCCGCTTGACTGGCCTCCGCATCTCCTGGGTTGGATGCGTAGACCGTGAAATAAATTCCGCGGTGCAGAGAGGCACGCCAGACCCGCATGCGGATATGGAGTTCTTCCGGTTTCCAGTCGCACATCAGGACGATCGCGCTGCAGAGGCTGTGGTAGGCGCCGAATTGGAGGTCGTCCGAGAGTATTCTGGGATCGCGAACACCGAACCCGAATACAAGGGGAACACTCTCCGACCAGCGGTCTTCGAATGCCTGCGAATGCACGACGGCGAACAGCCCCTTTTCTTCGATGCCGACGGGGTACAGGCCAAGCGCATGTCTGTGGAATAGCTCGCGATGCCGCGCGGCCCTCTTGTTCACGGCGAGGGCTTCCGTGTACTTGCCTTGCGCCTTCAGCCAAGGGACGAGTTCGCGCATTTCTTCGTCGGCCAGGACATGGAGCTGCGCCATATACAGAACTTGGTTGCGTGACTCGCTGGCATTGGAAAGTAACGTAAGGCGTGAAATCTTCCGGGCTTCTTCCTCGGCGACGCCCGCGTCGATCGCTTTCTCGAAGTGAGACGTAATTCGAGTTCCAAGAATCAGGAATGCAGAGGCGGCAATCGACAGCCCGATCTGTGCCAGGAAAACGGTCTCATCATATGGTGCTGGGACGCCTACTGTGCGGCAGTACGTCATCGTCTGTGCGATGCCAAGATTGACGAGGACCACGCCGATAGCGGCGCCAAGCCATCCGTGATAGTAGGTCAGGAACAGCGCGGGGCAGATCATCAGCATGAGGATGGACTTTCTGATCACATCGTCGTCGATGTGCCAGAATTTTAGGTACGCGAACATTGAGGCGATGCTGACAAGAGCAAATGCGGCATCGCGAAATGTTTTCTTTAACGATCCCGCGTACTGATCTCTCCGCCGCCAGATCACAACAGGCAGGACAACCATGAAAATACCGAGGTAATTCCCGAACACATTGTTCGCGAGGAATATTAGCGAGAGGCTGTCGTTCGGCCCGCCGAGCAATGTGTTGAAACCGATCGTACAGGCCGCGCTCCAGGCCGCAGTACAGGCAGCCACCATCGGAAGCTGGCGGACGATCATGTCCGCGTTGCGCAGTTTCTTTCTCAGCAGGTATGGCGCAATCGAACCGCTCACAATCAGAAGCGGTGGCCCGGCATACACCCAGAGCGCATCGTACTTGTGTGCCTTGGGGATTCGCCCGTACATGACGGCAGCGGCATCGCCGATGAACACGAACGGCCAATACCGCAGGGGCATGAAGAACAGGCAGGCCGCTCGCAAGCCTGCGGGCAGGAACCATTGGTCGAAGGAGTAGTAGCGAAGGACGAGATAGCCGATACCATAGGAAATACTGATCGCAATCCCTTTTGCGATCACATTTTTCAGTCCTTTGGCGTGGTCCACGCACTGCCCCCTGTTCCTTGGTGTTGGCCCGGCAGCGCAGCCGTGAAATCTTGAACTCCGCCGCTCCGTAGCGCGCCTTCATCGCATTCTAGGCGCAAACGGCGCCCTCAAAGCCAGCCAACGACCATTCCGAGCAGTTGCAGGTCCGGCAGGTCTGCGGCGGGGACCGCGGTCTTGGTCCGTTCTTCGTTGTCGCCGACCAGCACCCATGAGTCTCGGCGGATCGCGACTCGACGAACGTCCGTTCGCCCCCATAGTTCATAGGCGTACACCCCGCCGTCGACAACGTCCTCGTGACGTGTGGCGCTAATGTCCACCAGGATCACGGCGTGGCGCTTGATTTCGGGCTCCATCGTCCGGGATTGCTGTGTCACCCATCGGATGTTCTCGATGGGCGTGGCGCCCAGTTCGCGCCGCAGCATGAGTTCCGGCAGCCAGAGCCGCTCCTGTTCGTCGGTGCGACCGAATCCCGGCAACCGCTCGATCATCGCGTGGCCTGCGGGTGGATTTGCCCAAGCCTCCGGACCATTGGCTGAGGCGATAGCGCCTGATTGCAGCAAACGGTCATACGGCTGGCTGATGGACTCCGGCGGTACGCCAAGGATCTTCGCGATCTTGACGGCGTATTCGGCAGGAATCGGGCGACGTCCGCTTCGCCACTGCGCGACGCTGTTGTCGCTGAACGTGCCGACTTGTGCGGCGAGCGTCCGACTGCGGATGCCGGTGTGGTCCATCGCAGCGACAAAGGCTTCGGTGTACTTGTTCATGGACTTGATCCTACTCGACCCAAGATCGTTTGCAAAGAAAATCAAATGTTGCCATTGACAACATTCGAGGACAATGCTTTGCTTGATCCGTAATGACTGGCAACCAGTCGCGGCGGCTCAGGGAGGGATGCAGGATGCAAATCGTGACGTGCCAGGTCGGAGGCAGCCTCCGGCTCGGGGAAGGGACCAGGATCGCGATCCACGGCCGGCAGGGGGCGCGGATCGCGCTCGGCGCCTGGGCGCCAGCCGGTACCGAACTCATCCTTGACGGCGTCGCCATGCATCCCGTTTCCGGCAAGGACGGCGTCTGGCGCTACCTGTTCTCGCTCTGCGGCCTCCGGCGCTTCCGGCTAGGTGAGTTCGAGGTTCGGGTCTGGCTGCCCGGTGAGCTGGTCGCCCAGGCCGCCGATTGTGCCGACCGGGTTCACTTCGGGGTCGGTGGCCGCTCGCAGGCCTCGCCTCTGGAGTACCGGCCTCCTGTGCCCGCTCGGCGCGGAGTGTCCGTGCCCTGTGGGTGCGTGCCGCCTACGTCCCGTGTGGTCGACGGCAGTGCTCAATGCATCGGGGGCGCTTGAATGCCCCTCCTCGACTGCTCCCTGCTCGAAACCATTCGCATCGGTCGCGACACCCGCATCCAGCCGACCGGCCGTGTCGATGACGTGCTGTACGTCTACATCGATGCTTCGGTCCGGCACGAACTCGGAGGTGCGGACGGCTTCCGCGCCAGCGCCCCCTCGGGCATCGGGCGCATAGCGCATGTGCTGGCGCTGCGGGACGGCGAAGGGTTCACCATCGGGCCGACGGCCGTCATCGTCGAAGCAGTTCGCGTGCTGATTCCGGGTGCAACACCGTTGCGGGACATCCGCCTGCACCTTTCGCCGCCTCGCGTGCTGGCGGTCGTGCGTGAACCGCTTCGGCGCCAACGCGCCAAAGGGCATCGATCAACCGAATGGGGGAGGACGCCATGCTGGTCCTGACCCGCCGCGTGGGCGAGAGCATCCGCATCGGCGACGACGTGCGCCTGACGATCCGCTCCAAGCTGCACAGCCACTACACGGTGGCGATCACCGCGCCGGGCCATCTGACGATCGTCGATGAGGCGGACGTGGTCCTCCAGCCTACCCTTCGCCGGCGTCGCCGCAAGCGCCGCTACATCGTCTCGGTGCTGTCGGGGGAATGCCTGCGCATCGGTACGGATGTCGTGGTGCAGTTCGGCGAGGACCGCTACGGCGGCCCGCAGCGGGCACGGCTCGGCAACCAGGTTCGCGTCGGCATCGACGCACCGCGGGACGTGCCCGTGCATCGCGAGGAGATCTATTGGCGGATCTGGCGCGAGGCCCATGACCGGCCCGGGCGGGCGGCTTGATTGCGGCGTCGCCGGCGGAGGGGCGAACGGGAGCGGACACGGATCGAGCGGATGGCCGATGCCGTGCTGTGGTTGGCGCGTTGGCTGATGGGCGTCGTGGTGTTCCTGTGGTGCTGAACGCGCAACGTGGCGGGGGATCAACTGGCGGGAGGGAGCAATGGTCGAGATCAGGAAAGAAAATGCCGCGCAGGGCGATCGCCAGCACGATCAACAACTGCTGCGGGACCTGGAGATCGTCAATGCACGCACTTGGAGTGAATTAGGGCCATTGCCGCCCGGCGGCCTGCCCATAGCGCCCAAGCGCAAGCCTGCATTGCCGAGGCCGGAAGCCAGCGTCGTTGCCGGTGTGCAGCCCGGGACCGCATCATTCCCGGTGTCGCGAGCAGTCGACGACATTCCTACCGATCCCGAGGGCGCCGAAATGTTCATCCTGGGCAAGCTGTTCAAGAAGACGCCACCGCGCGAGCGGTGGCCGTTGCGATTCGATAGGTTCAGCTTTGGGGCACGCTGCTACCACACACTGAAGTGCCGCGTGGTGTTTTCCAACAAACACCAAGTCTCTGAGGATGACCAGAACGGGCCATCCGGATCACCCTACGCAGAAAATTGGAAAGATCGCTGGACAGCGAGTCACATCATTGAGCCGGAGCGGGTCTTCCCCCCGCCGGTCGACATTCGCTGGACCGCGATGGATGGCGTGGCGCGGCATGTGGAACTCGATCTGGAGGAGGTCTTCCCGGATCGACTGATCCTGCACAACGCGCGTGAAGAAGATGTGGCCCCCGATTGGGGGCTGATGATTGGTTCGCGCTCTGTCCATATTCTGCTGGAAGTCAACGATCGGACCATCAACCTCTACATGCGGGGCTCGGTCCTGCTCAAACAGAGGCGCATTCCGGATGATCCCGGCAGCGACACTCTGCGCGATCTGATCCTGGCATGGACCAAGACCTACTAAAGGAAGCGCCGCATGGGCTCTGGCAACGGCAAAACCGTCATCCGGATGGGGGAGGACGGGCTCCCTAACGACGATGTGTCGCATCGTCCGCTGACGCCGGAGCAACTCCGACAGTACGAAGAAGCGGCACAACGTCTGTACCAGTTCAGGGTGCCGTTGCTGTGGGATCGCAACGACCCGCATGCCTATCTGGTCATCGCCGCCCTGGACGGAACAGGCAACAACGCAGCCGCAGATCCGCTGCATGCAACCAATGTCGCCAGACTCGATGATCAGGTTGAAAAGCTGAAAGCTTCGGGCGTATCGAACATCGACGTGGTCTACAAGGAAGGTCCGGGTACGCAACCCGGGTGGTTCGAGAACGCGGTAGATGCAGGGCTTGGACGCACGACGCTCGAACGTGCGGATATCGTATATTGGCAGGTTGTCGAGCAAATCAACGAGATCTACGCGCAGGACCCGCAGGCCAAGATCGTCATCCACATCGAAGGGTTCAGTCGCGGTGCCAGCGAAGTGCCGATGCTGGCGAACATGTTCCATGAGCGCGGCATTCCGGACACGAGATCGGAAACCCAACTTCCGGATGCGGATGGCAATCCGACGCGAGTGTTTTCGGACTATCACCAAGCGCCCGGCAAGACGCCGATGTCGGTTGGCCTCTACGATCCGGTGCCGACCGGTTATCAGGACTGGCTGTTCGACCGCACGTTGCCGCCGTCCGTGGTCACGGGATTCCAGATCAAGGCAGCCGACGAGCGTCGTGGCTCGTTCAAGGCTGACCGCATCCTGCTCGACGGCATGTCGGAGGATGGCCGGTTCCTCAGCGTGACCAATCCCGGCGCGCATTCGGACATGGCCGGCTACCTGCGCAACGGTGCCGCAGTCCGCAATCTCAACCTGATGACCGACTTCCGCAACGCGCTGATGAGCGAGCCACTGTTCCTGCGGCAACACGAACCGCAAGACCCGCGGATGAACGTGATCCACCATTCGACCGAAGGTAAATGGATTTTCCGCATCGGCTCGAAGGTGGATCGGCTGACGCCGGAGGGTGAGTTCGAACACGTCACGCCGAGTGCCGCTCCTTTCACGGCACGTCCCGGTGAAGTGGTGAGGATGGGCATCGGCCCTGCGCATGTGGACGACAGCCTGTTGCAGGACCGGACCTATCGTGCGGTGACGGCAAGCCCGCTGGCGCCGAAGCCGGCCCTGCCTGAAGGCGAGGCGATGCTTGCGCGCGTGATGCAAGACCCCAACGTCGAACTGCGTGCCTACCAGCCGCCGATGCCGTTGCCGGTGAAGGTGACGTTTGGCGTTGCTGCAGCCGGCGGCGTGCTGAGCGTGGTCGAGGCTGCGGCGGCCGGAGACCGGACCGCGGCGCAGCTGACGCTGGACAACCCCGAGGCCGCCGCATCAGTGCTGGCGCACTACGGTGGACGTGGCATGGGCGGTTGGGTCGGCGGTGCGCTGGCCGGCGCCGCAATGGGTTGGGAGACCGGCCCGGGTGCGCTGGCCTTCATCACGACCGGCGCTGTCGCTGGTAGTTCGGTCGGCGAGCATATCGCCAAGCTGCGGGACAACCACACGATCTTCCACCAGACCGACGCCGATGGCGTGGCCTGGACATTCGATGGCCGCGCCTGGGAGCGGCAGGGGTTGGCCGACACGACGCTGGACGCCACCGACAACCCGACCCGGACCGCCGTGGTCGCGAGCTACGACAAGGCCCGCGAACTGAACTACCAGGCGACGAACGCGGCGACCGCGTTGGCACTGGGGAATGCCGAGTCACCCGCCAACCCGTTCCGACTGCCGGCCGACGAGCATGATCGCGCCAGCCTCAAGTCCGCGCCGTGGACCTTCGATCCGGACGCGGGGCAGTGGCACCGCCGCGTGGTGGTCGGCGCCGACCGCAACGACCTGGACGTTGTCGAGACCGAGACCGCGAACCCGGACCGCGCGGCAGCGCTGTCGCGCGCGTCGCTGGAGGTCATGCAGGCGAACGTCGTGAGTGGCCCCGTTGGCATCGCCGCGCGCTACGAAGCGGCCTACGAACAATACGGCTGGGAGAAGTACGGCCCGATGCCCGAGGCGGTGCGGACGGCCTTGACCGATCACGACCGCCTGATCGCGTCCGACGGCAAGCTCTACGAGCGGCAGGCGGACGGTGCGTGGACGCACCACAACGCTGTCCTGAGCGACGACCGCGCCGATGGCGCGTTGCGCCTGGAGTTGAACACCACGCGCGCCTTGCTCCAGGCCAACCTGCGGCAACACGCCGAGGAGATCTCGACGGCGATCCCACATGGGCCGCGCACGCCGGAGGCGACCCAGCACGAGGAACTGATGTATCGCTACCGCGTGGCCGGGACGGAACTGGCGCCGGACTGGCGCGAGGCGATCGATCTGGCGATGCAACGCACTCGTGCGGAGAATGGGCTGTCGGGGCCGGGCGCGGTGCAGCTCAAGCCCGGATCGGGCGGCACGATCGGTGCGGACAGCCCGATCGTGCATCTGCAGCGCGGTAGCGACGGCGCCGACCACGTCGCTGCGGTGACGAGCAGCGAGGACATCCAGCAGGCATTGGCGGAAGTGCGGGCGCGGCACCCCACTGCGCCCGTCGTGGCGGAGGCGCCGGATCGACGGATCGAACGCGCCAGCGAACAGGAACGCGATGCGCAGACGCAGTCCTTGCGCGAGGCCAACCGGGCGGGGCTGTCGCAGCTGGAGGTGGCGCAGGTCGCCACGATGGCGGCGATCCAGGTGACGGGCCGGCGTCGCCCGGATGACGTTCAATCTGCATCCGCCGAACAGGAGGCGGTTGCGTCGACGCAGATCGCAGCATCGCATGCAGCGGAGTCGATCCCGGCGACTGCGCCGGTGTCACCTCGTGACGATGCGGAGCGCGCTACCCTTTTGGCTGCCGAAGCGTCGACGCGCGCGCCGGACGCGGCGTCTGGCCCATCCCCCGAGCCGGAACCGCAGGCGCCTGTGGCGCCAGCCCAATCGCGCGTCGACGCTGCGGCCCTCCCTCCGCGCACGGATGTCGAAGCGCCGGTCCCCACCATGAGGGCTGAGCCATCACCGCCGGCCGCGCCGCAGGCGTCGGACGACGCCCTGCGCCCGGGGGATCGCGGGGATCAGGTCGAACTGCTGCAGTTCCGGCTGGATCGGCAGGGCTATCGCGGCCCTGGAGACGCACCGCTGCCGCAGAACGGTCGCTACGGTCCGGAGACGGAATTCGCCGTGCGCCGGTTCCAGGAAGCGAACGATCTGCCGGCGACTGGCATCGCGGATCAGGGCACGCAATCTGCGGTGGCGCGCGCGTCGTCCCCTCAGCGTGCGCCCGTCGATCCCGTGGAGCCCGTCGTGGCCCCGTCGCCGACGCCCGCGCAGGAGGCCTTCGAGCGCACGGTGCCACCGCCGGCGCACGAGGTCGCCGCGACGATGCGGGAAGCGCGCCCGGTCGAATCGGCCTCCCGCCCTTCGGTCGCCCCACCACCACTCGTGGCAGGCGGACGAAGCCCGGAGCGCGACGACGAGCGTGAAGCAGGTCAGGACACGCGGGAACGCCAACCGGTTCCCCACGCCGTTCCGCCGGACACTGCGGCGACGATGGCGACCGACGTGCATCGCGCGGCCACGAATCGCGATGAGGAGCGGCCTGGTCAGAAGCGGGAAGATCACGAAGTCGCTCAGGGCGGTCCGGAGGCGCGCGCCGCGACCGGCATGACCGCGCCCGCGCACCCGGCACACGGCCTGTATCTCCAGGCGCATGGCGCACTGGAGAAGATCGAGGCCGCGCCGGGCCTGGGCGGCCTGACCCAGCATGAACGGCAAACCCTCGGGGCCGCTGCCGTGTCGCAGGCCTTGAGCGCGTCAGGCTGGAAAATCTCCTCGGTGGACCACGTCGTGCCGAGCGAACGCATCAACCCGCAGACCGGGCGACCGGAGGCGATCTTCGTCGTGCAGGGCGCGCTCGACAGCCCGGCGCATCAGCGCGTCGCCGTGAACGTGGAGCAGGCGTTGTCCCAGTCCATCGAACAGTCCTCGGCCGTCTCGCAGACGGTCCTGCAATCGCGCCAGCAGGCGCTGGAGCAGGAACAGGCGCGCATGCAGACACTCGATCAGGACGGACCGCTGGGACCGACCATGCGGATCGGCGGCCGGACCATGTCCGCGCCGAGCAGCGGGGATGGAGGAGGAGGTGGAGGCGCCGGTGGTGGAAGCGGCGGAGGCGGTGGTGGTGGGGGAGGTGGCGGCGGAGGCGGTTGAGGCCTCACGCGCCAGAACCCCGTTCCAGGGACAGACACGTTGTGATCCGGCATGCGCGACTGCGCAAGGTCCCGCGGCAAGAAAATCGAAGAAGGAGAAGGCTGGATGAATGCAGCATCGCATGTCATGGCGCCGCGACGCCGTGCCCGTACCTACGGCTGGCTCGGTGCCGGTCTGTCAGTGACACTTGCCGCGCTGGTCGCCGCCGGCGCGCTGGCGCAGGTAGCGACCAAGACGGCGGGGGAGTACTGCTACAACGGGGCGACAGCACAGTGCTTCGACACTTTGGACAAGGCCGAGCAGGCGATGCGCATGGCATCGGCGAATATCGACATCGGGGCGCTGCTCGAGCAGAAGGCGCCTGATCTGAACGAGATGGCCACGAAACAGACGGCTTCATATCTCTACGCCGTGAAGGATCAACCGGCGTCTCCCCTGTATGCCGCCGCCTACATGGCGTCTGGTGAGCCGAGTCCACCCACGACCGGCGGGCATGGCTGCACGCCCGCCACGGGAACTCCATGGACGAACTGGTGTGCGGACGAGGGCGACCTCGTGTCGAAGATGATGGACTACTACGCTGCGGC
>Ga0056903_1000575_pt1 | contig 16967 bp, 20 predicted proteins | sample EBPBio142005_DNA_FD_55025 | JGI IMG/M metagenome (GOLD analysis project Ga0056903, IMG submission 55025) | Wastewater treatment Type I Accumulibacter community from EBPR Bioreactor in Madison, WI, USA - Reactor 1_6/14/2005_ DNA | ecosystem: Engineered > Bioreactor > EBPR > Anaerobic-Aerobic >...
CCTTCTTCATGCTCACCGGCTTCCACGGCATGCACGTGCTGTTGGGCACGATCATGCTGACGGTGATGTGGTTCCGGACCTTCAAGGGCCATTTCACCGCGNACAACCATTTCGGCTTCGAGGCGGCGGCGTGGTACTGGCACTTCGTCGACGTGGTNTGGCTGGCGCTGTTCCTGTTCGTCTACGTGCTGTAAGCGCGCGGNGGGGCGACCCGGGATGCGACGCAGGGGCGCCTNCGGGCGTCCCTGCCGTTTCCGGGGTCCTGCGGTCAGCGGCCGACGCCGTGCGGTTCGATCACCCCGGTCCAGATGCCGAGCACGATCAGCAGGATCAGCAGCACCGAGAAGCCGATCCGGCGGGTGAGCGCGTTGACCGTGCGCTTGCTCTGGCCGCGATCGACCAGCAGGTAGTACAGGGCCGTGCCGAGGTTCCATAGGATGACCAGCAGGAACGCGACCACCAGCAGGGTCTTGAGCGAATCGTTCACGGCGCGGCCCTCGGCGATGGGATGTGGGAAAGGCAGGCGCGCATTATCGCAGGCGCGGAGCAGGCCAGCGTGAGCGGGCGCCGCCTGCCGCTGTGGGCCGGCTGGCTGCTGGCGCTGGCCGTGGCCGCGCTGTGCGCGGCGCTGGGTTTCTGGCAATTGCAGCGCATGCACGCCAAGCAGGCGTTGCTGGACGATTCGGCCCGGGTGCTGGAGCAGCGCCGCGCGCAGCCGCTGGCACTGGCCGCCGATCCTGCGCGCGCGCGCGATTTCGATTGGGCGGCGGGCGCCGGCGGCTTCCCGCCGCTGCCCGCCGTGCTGCTGGACAACCAGAACCGCGAGGGCCGCGCCGGCGTGCGCGCCTATCGAGTGTTCCAGCCGGAGCAGGCGGGTACCGCGCCTCTGCTGGTGGAACTGGGCTGGCTGCCGCTGCCCGGCGACCGCCGGCTGCCCGGCGTGGCCATGCCCGCTGCCGGACGGGTCTCCGGCCTGCTGCTGCCGCCGCCGTCGCCCGGCCTGGCCGCGCCGGCCGTGGAAGTGCAGGCCGACGGCACCCTGCTGCTGGTGACGCTGGATCCGGCCGCGGTAGCCACCGCGCTCGGCCTGCCGGCGCTGGCACCACGGGTACTGCGCCTGGATCCGGACCTGCCGCTGGGCTACGCGCGCGACCTGGACCTGTTGCCGAACACGCTGCCGCCGGAGCGGCACCTGGGCTATGCCGTGCAGTGGTTCGCCCTGGCCGCGGCGGTGCTGGCCATCGCCGCATTGCTGACCTGGCGCGCGCGCCGCCGGCGCTGAGCGCCCNGGCGCCGTCGATCCCGCGCATCGTGCGAAAATCCCGCCCATGACCGATTCCGCCGCCGCACCCGCCCGCACCCGCGGACGCCTGATCCTCGTCGCCCTGTTCGTCCTGTTCTTCGGCTCGGCCTTCGGTGCCGGCCTGTTGCGCCTGAGCGGCTGGATGCCGGCGGGGCTCAAGAACCACGGCGAGCTGCTGCAACCGCCGGCCGACCTGCGCGGGCTGCAGCTGTCGCTGGCCGACGGCAGCCCCTACGCCTGGAACCCGGGCGCCCGGACCTGGCGCATCCTCGCCGTGCCGCCGCAGGCCTGCGACGCCGAATGCGCGCGGGTGCTGGCCGAGCTGGACAAGGTGTGGAGGCTGTTCGGGCACAACGCCGACAAGGTCGAGGTGCTGTGGCTGGGGCCGCTGCCGGCCGGCACGCCGGCACTGCCGGAAGTGCGCCAACTGGGCGACGATCCGGCGCTGCGCGCGGCGCTGCCGCGGACCGGCGACCCGACCGGCATCCCGCTGTACGTGATCGATCCCAATGGTTTCGTGGTGCTGCGCTATCCGCCGCACGCCGATCCGGCCGGGCTGCGCACCGACGTGGCCCGCCTGCTCAAGTTGAAGTGAGGCCCGTGTGCCGATGAACGCGATCGCCCGGCCCGCGCTGGCCCGCCATTTCCACCGCATCGCCTGGCTGGCGGTGGCCCTGACCGCCATCGTGGTGGTGTTCGGCGCCTTCGTGCGCCTGTCCGACGCCGGCCTCAGCTGCCCGGACTGGCCGACCTGCTATGGCCGCGCCACCTGGCCATCGGCGTCGCAGGACGCGGCGGCGCACGCGGCCAGCGAGATCCGCCCGTTCGAGACCCACAAGGCATGGCGCGAGCAGGTGCACCGCCACNTGGCCGCGAGCCTCGGCGTGCTGGTGCTGGTGCTGGCCTTGCTGGCCGCGCGCAAGCGCCGCTTCGGNGTGGCCACGATCCTGTCCGCTTCGCTGCTGGTGGCTGCGGCGATCCCGGCATACATGTACGGGCAGATCGGCCTGGCCTTCGCCCTGGCCGGCGGCGGCGAGGCGATCCTGCTGCTGGCCGCGTTGCGCTGGTCGGGGCTGGGGCCGAACGCCGGGCCACGGCCGCCGCCCGGATCCAGCCAGGCGCATGACCTGGCCGGGGTGGCGGTGCTGACCCTGGCGGTGATCGTGTTCCAGGCGCTGCTGGGCAAGTGGACGGTGACCCTGCTGCTCAAGCCGATCGTGGTGATGGGCCACTTGCTCGGTGGCCTGACCACGTTCTCGCTGTTGCTGTGGATGGCCTGGCGCGCGACCGGCCAGCCGATCCGCCTGGCCGAGGCGCGCAGCCTGTCGCGCTGGGTGGTCGTGGGCCTGGTGGTACTGGGAGTGCAGATCGCGCTGGGCGGCTGGACCAGCGCCAACTACGCGGCGCTGTCGTGCGGCGGGGGCGGCTGGGCCGGCGCGGCGCACCACTACCTGGATTTCCCCAGGTGCGTGGGCCAGTGGTGGCCGCACNCCGACTTCCGCGAAGGCTTCGTGCTGTGGCGCGGGATCGGGGTGGACTACGAAGGCGGCGTGCTCGACGGCGCCTCGCGCATCGCCATCCAGATGGCGCACCGGATGATGGCGATGGTGGCGCTGGCCTACCTGCTGTGGCTGGCGCTGCGGATCTTCCGCCTGCCCGGCATGCGCCCGTGGGGCGCGGCACTGGGCGGGCTGGCGCTGCTGCAGGTGACGCTGGGCGTGCTCAACGTCAAGCTGGCGCTGCCGCTGGCGGTGGCGGTGATGCACAACGCCGGCGCGCTGGCCCTGCTGTTCGTGCTGGTGACGTTGCTGGCGCGGCTGAAGGGCCCCGGGCGGCTCGAATGACTTCCCGCGCGATTCCCGCCTGGCGCCAGTACCTGGAGCTGACCAAGCCGCGCGTGGTCGCGCTGCTGGTGTTCACCGCGCTGGTGGGCATGTTCCTGGCGGTGCCCGGCCTGCCGCCGTTGCGGGAGAGCGTGTTCGGCCTGCTCGGGATCTGGCTGGCGGCATCCTCGGCGGCGGCGATCAACCACCTGATCGACCAGCGCATCGACAAGGTGATGGTACGCACCGCGCACCGGCCGCTGGCCACCGGCGCGCTGCGCCCGGGACAGGTACTGGCTTTTGCGCTGCTGCTGGGCGTGGCTTCGATGCTGGTGCTGGTGCTGCTGGTCAATCCGCTGACGGCGGCGTTGACCTTCGCCGGGCTGATCGGCTACGCGGTGGTCTACACCGGCTTCCTCAAGCGGGCCACCCCGCAGAACATCGTGATCGGCGGCGTCGCCGGCGCGGTGCCGCCGCTGCTGGGCTGGGCGGCGGTCACCAACATGCAGGGGCCTTGGGATTGGCAGTACGCGCTNCTGCTGGTGCTGATCGTGTTCGTATGGACGCCGCCGCACTTCTGGGCGTTGGCGATCTTCCGCCGCGAGGACTACGCGCGCGCGCTGATCCCGATGCTGCCGGTGACCCACGGGGTCACCTACACCCGCTGGCAGATCCTGTTCTANACCGTGCTGCTGCTGCAGGTGAGCCTGCTGCCCGTGATCTTCGGCATGAGCGGGTTCTTCTACCTGGGCGGGGCGCTGGTGCTGGGCAGCGTGTTCCTCTGGTACGCCTGGCGGCTGCTCGACCCGCCGGACGAGTTCTTTGCCATGAAGGTGTTCCACTACTCGGTGGTGTACCTGATGGCACTGTTCGCGTTCCTGCTGGTGGACCACTGGCTGCCGCTGCTGTTCGGGTAGGCACGATCATTCGGCCTTGGCCTCCGCCGCGCGCATCTCGCGGCGGCGGATCCACAGGTTGATCGACTCGACGAACACCGAGAACGCCATCGCCGCATAGACATAGCCCTTGGAGATGTGCTGGCCGAAGCCGTCGGCGATCAGCACCAGGCCGATCATCAGCAGGAAGCTCAGGGCCAGCACCTTGACCGTCGGGTGGCGCTCGACGAACTCGCCGATCGGGCCGGCGAAGGCGAGCATGAAGCCGATCGAGACCAGGATCGCGGTCACCATCACCCAGCGCTCGTCGACCATGCCCACCGCGGTGATGATCGAGTCCAGCGAGAACACGATGTCCAGCACCATGATCTGGGCGATCACGCCGCCGAAGGAGGTGGCCGCGCGCTTCAGGCTCGGCTCGCCGCCGGCGCCCTCGATCTTCTGATGGATCTCGTGGGTGGCCTTGGCGATCAGGAACAGGCCGCCGCCGATCAGGATCAGGTCGCGCCACGAGAACGGNTGGCCGAACAGTTCGAACAGCGGATAGGTCAGGCGGGTGATCCAGACGATGGCGAACAGCAGCGCCAGGCGGGTGATCGCCGCGCCGGCGATGCCGAGCCGGCGCGCGCGGTTGCGCTGTTCCGGCGGCAGCCGGCCGGCCAGGATCGAGATGAAGATGATGTTGTCGATGCCCAGCACCAGTTCCAGCGCGGTCAGCGTGGCCAGGGCGATCCAGATTTCGGGGGAGTAGAGGGCGTCCATGGGGTTCCGTGGGCAGTGGCGCGGNGCGGTCGCCGGCCCTGCACGCNCAGCGTGCCTTCAGGCCGGTTGGGGCATTGGCGGGACTGGAGGAGAAACGGGAGACGGAAGGTGGCGGGGCCACGGCACGGACGCGTCGTTCGGACGCACCTTCGCCGCGGGGCGGCGAAGGTCTTGTCCACGAATCCGCCGCGCGTGCCCGCCGGCCGGATCCGCTGCTGCACCGGGGCACGGGGCCCGTCGTGACGGCGACAGCATGTGAGGACTACTCCCCTTCGAGCGGCAAGCCTAGCATGCCTTTCCTGAGCGGGAGCCCGATGTNCCGCCGGCGTCCTTTCCGCAGCGCTCGGCGTCGACGGCNGGGGCGGGTGCCTGCATCCGCTCGATCACTGCCGGCTCCAGCGACTTCAGCCCGGCTGCGCGGCCCAGCGCCAGCGCCTGGTCGCGCGGCATGCCGGCATTCGCATGGCCCAGGGCGAGCAGCGCGCCGGCGCGATTGCCGGAGGCGCAATGCAGCAGCACGCCGTNGCGGTGNGCGTCGAGCAGGGCTTGCAGCGCCTCGGCGTTGGCCGCGGTGATGCCGTCGGCACCCGTGACCGGCAGGGCGACGTAGGCCAGGCCGAGGCGCCGCGCCTCGGCCGCTTCGTCGTAGCCGCGGTCCTCGTTCTCGCCGCGCAGGTCGATCACGGTGTGCACGCCCTGCGCCTGCATCCGCGCCAGGTCGGCGGCGGTGGGCTGGCCACCGGCGTGCAGCCCGGGCCGCACTTCGGCGAATCGGGTCATGGCGGCATCGACGCCGGCCCCTGCGGTCGCGGGAGCGGCAGGTTCGCCGACACTGGCGCAGCCAGCCAGCNCGAGGACGATCGCCAGGCAGGATCCGGCAGCCGCGGCCCCCGAAGTCCGGGTGACTTCCTGCACGCGTGGACGGCGCGTGCGCAGCCTCAGGATTCGTGCCAGTCCAGTCGGGAGAGCCCTGCTCATGGCCAGGAAAGTGATCGTCGGCATGCTGGTCGTCTTCATTGCGATCGCCATCGCTTCGCTCGGGTACAAGACCGGCCAGTATCTGGCCCGGAAGGATGCTGCGCCGGNGCNGGCGGCCCAAGGATAGCGCCTGCGGCCTCAGCCGCGGCCGGCCAGGGCCTGCAGCAGCATCCGCAGCTCGTACTTGTCGGTCTCGTCCAGGCCTTGCGCGCGCTGCTTCTGCTGCAGTTCGTCGATGCGTTGCTGCAGGGTCTGGCGTTCCAGCTGGGCGACGGCGTCGTGCAGCTCATGCGCCCAGGAGACTTCCTCGCCGGGGAGTACCTGCACCGCGAGCCGCTGCAGGGCGTCGGCCTGGTCGTGCCCGGCGAAGTGTTCGAGCAGCGCGCCGGTGCTGATTTCCGGACGCTGCTCCACCACGTCCAGGATCTGCAGCAGCAACGGAATGCCCGGCTGGCGCAGGTCGGCGAAGCGGTGGGGTCGCTCCAGTTGCAGGCCCAGCGCCGGGTGCTGCAGCAGCAGGGCGATGGCGCTGCGCACCAGGCTGCGCTTCTGNGTCGATGCGCTGCCGCGCGCGGCCGGCCGCGGCGCGGCCGGTGCCGGGCGCGCGGTGTCCACGCCGGTCTGGCGCTGCAGTTCCTGGCGCATCAGGTCGGCGAAGGCGCCTTCGGGCANCTGCGCCAGCAGCGGGCGCGCGCGTTCGGCCAGGCGCGCGCGGCCGTCGAGCGTGCCGCGGTTGATGTCGCGGCCGATCTCGTCGAAGAAAAACTGCGACAGCGGCGTGGCCTGGGCCAGGCGCGCATCGAAGCCGGCGGCGCCTTCCTTGCGCACGATGCTGTCCGGATCCTCGCCCTCGGGCAGGAACAGGAACAAGGCCTGGCGGCCATCCTTCATCCGCGGCAGCACCGATTCGACCGCGCGCCAGCCGGCGCGACGGCCGGCAGCGTCGCCGTCGAAGCAGAAGTACACGTCCGGCGCGTTGCGGAACAGCAGTTCGGCGTGGTCGGCGGTGGTCGCGGTGCCGAGCGTGGCCACGGCCTGGGTGATGCCGTGCTGGAACAGCGCGACCACGTCCATGTAGCCCTCGACCACGATCAGGCGCTCGAGCTTCTGGTTGGCCTGGCGCGCCTGCCACAGGCCGTACAGTTCGCGGCCCTTGTGGAACAGCGGAGTCTCGGGCGAGTTGAGGTACTTGGGCGTGGCGTCCTTGTCGAGGACGCGGCCGCCGAAGGCGATCACCCGCCCGCGCCGGTCGTGGATCGGGAACATGACCCGGTCGCGGAACTTGTCGTAGACGTGGCCACGCTCGTTCCTGGACAGCATGCCGGTGCGTTCGAGCAGTTTCAGCTTGCGTTCGTCGGTGCCCAACGCATCCTTGAGTGTGGAATAGCCGTCGGCGGCGTAGCCCAGGGCGAAGCGGGCGCGGTTCTCCGCATCCACGCCGCGGCCGTCCAGGTAGTCGCGCGCGCGCGGGCTGTCGGCGAGCTGGCGCTGGTACAGTCTCGCGGCCGCGTCCAGCGCCGCGTACTGGTCGCGCAGGTCGCTGTCCTGGTTGTTTTGCCGGGTTTCCTTCGGCACCTCGATGCCGGCGCGGCGGGCCAGTTCCTCGACCGCGTCGAGGAACTCGAGGCGGTCGTAGTTCATCAGGAAGCTGATCGCGGTGCCGTGCGCGCCGCAGCCGAAGCAATGGTAGAACTGCTTGGTCGGGGACACGTAGAACGAGGGCGTGCGNTCGTCGTGGAACGGGCANGGCGCGCTGTACTCGCGGCCCTTGCGTTTGAGCGGCACCCGCGCCCCGACCACCTCGACGATGTCGGTGCGCGCGAGCAGGTCGTCGATGAATGCGTCGGACAGGCGGGCCATCCNGATAGCATGCCATCCGGGGCGGAGGCGTGCGTTCCGATCGACCCGATCCGCTGGCGGCCCCATCGGACGGTGCGCCCGTAGAGCCCGCAGGCCGTCGGCGGTCCTTGGCGGGATGGCCGGGAGGGCAGCGGAGCAACCGTCCGCTCCGCAACGAACCAGGTCCGTCAGGGCGCGTCCAACAGTGCGGAGCCCTGTCCTGCCAGCGCGCGCAGCGCCTGGCCGTCGAGCCGCTGCACCGTCCATTCGTCCATCGGCCGGGCGCCGATGCTGCGGTAGAAGTCGATCGCGGGCGTGTTCCAGTCCAGCACCGACCACTCGAAGCGGCCGTAACCACGCTCCACCGCCAGCCGCGCCAGGTGCACCATCAGCCGCTTGCCGATGCCGCGGCCGCGGAATTGCGGGCGCACGAACAGGTCTTCCAGGTACAGGCCCGGCTTGCCCAGGAAGGTGGAGAACGAGACGAAGCACAGGGCGAAGCCGGCGGCCCGGCCCGCGCATTCGGCGATCACCACCTCGGCGGCGGGACGCGGCCCGAACAGGGCGCGTTCCAGGTCCGCCGCGTCGGCCACGGCCTCGTGCGCCAGGCGCTCGTACTCGGCCAGCCCCGCGATCAGTTCCAGGATCAGCGGGATGTCGGCCGGCGTGGCCGCGCGCACGATGATCGTCGCCATGGCCGGTTCGCCGCTCAGCCGGCCAGCTTGCGCTTCACCAGCGCCGAGACCTGGCCCATGTCGGCCTGGCCGGCCAGCATCGGCTTGAGCACGCCCATCAGCTTGCCCATGTCCGNCGGCCCGGCGGCGCTGGTCTGGGCGATCGCCGCGTCGATTGCGGCCAGGATCGCCGCCTCGTCCAGCTTGGCCGGCAGGTAGCGCTCGATCACCCCGATCTCGGCGCGCTCCACCGCGGCCAGGTCCTCGCGGCCGGCGCCCTCGTACTGGGTCACCGAATCCTTGCGCTGCTTGACCATCTTGTCGAGCACGGCCAGCACCGCCGCGTCGTCCAGCTCGATGCGCTCGTCCACTTCGCGCTGCTTGATCGCGGCGTTGATCAGCCGGATCACGCCCAGGGTGTCCTTGTCGCCGCCCTTCATGGCGGCCTTCATGTCGTCGGTGAGTCGCTGCTTGAGGCTCATGGGAACACCTTGCGGAAGGGGGGATTGTGTTGGAGAGCCGGAAAACACGAAAAGCCGGTCACGCTGGGCGTGCCGGCTTTTCGGATTGCCTCGGCGGCGGGACGGCCCGCGAGGGCGTCCCGTGCAGCAAGCGCTGGCCTCAGTAGAGGCGCTGGCGCTTGGTGACGTCGCGCGACATCCGGCGCATCTGGCGCTTCACCGCAGCGGCGGCCTTGCGCTTGCGCTCCTGGGTCGGCTTTTCGTAGAACTCGCGCTTGCGGGTTTCGGCCAGGACGCCGGCCTTTTCGCAGGTGCGCTTGAAACGGCGCAGTGCGAACTCGAAGGGCTCGTTCTCGCGGACTTTGACGCTGGGCATGGAATCTCCGGGGACACAAAACCGGGCCGGGCCCGGTGAGCCGCGTATGATAGCCCCGTCCCCGGCCCGGCCGCAAGCCGGGGGANGNGCGTTCCCCAGGCCCCCCTCGCTCCGGCAGACCCCGACCCCGACCATGCGCGTCCTCGGCATCGAAACCTCCTGCGACGAGACCGGCGTGGCCGTCTACGACACGGCCCTGCCCGGGGCCGCCGGCCTGCGCGCCCATGCCGTCTACAGCCAGATCGCCCTGCACGCCGAGTACGGCGGGGTGGTGCCGGAGCTGGCCAGTCGCGACCACGTGCGCAAGCTGCTGCCCCTGGTCCGGCAGACCCTGGCCGAGGCCGGCCTGGGCACCGCCGACCTGGACGGGGTGGCCTACACCGCCGGGCCGGGCCTGGTCGGGGCACTGCTGGTCGGTGCCGGCACCGCGCGGGCGCTGGCCTGGGCGCTGGACGTGCCGGCCGTAGCGGTCCACCACATGGAAGGTCACCTGCTCGCGCCGCTGATGGAGGACGATCCGCCGGAACCGCCGTTCGTGGCCCTGCTGGTCTCCGGCGGGCACACCCAACTGGTGGCGGTGGACGGGATCGGCCGCTACCGGCTGCTGGGCGAGACCCTGGACGACGCGGCCGGCGAAGCCTTCGACAAGACCGCCAAGATGATGGGCCTGCCGTATCCCGGCGGCCCGCAACTGGCCGCGCTGGCGGAACAGGGCACGCCGGGGGTGTTCCGCTTCGCCCGGCCGATGACCGACCGNCCGGGGCTGGACTTCAGCTTCTCCGGCCTGAAGACCCAGGTGCTGCTGGCCTGGCGCCAGTCCGACCGGTCGCCGCAGACCCGGGCCGACATCGCCCGCGGTTTCGAGGACGCGGTGGTCGACACCCTGGCGATCAAGTGCGANCGNGCGCTGGACGCGGCCGGCTGCGGCCCCCGGGCTTGCACCACGCTCGTAGTCGCCGGTGGCGTAGGCGCCAACAAGCNCCTGCGCGCGCGCCTGCAGCAGATGTGCGCCAAGCGCGGTGGACGCGCCTGCTTCCCGCGCCCGGCGCTGTGCACCGACAACGGCGCGATGATCGCCTTCGCCGGCGCGCTGCGGCTGCAGGCGGGGCAGCGGGAGGACGCGCAGGTGAAGGTGACCCCGCGCTGGGACATGGCCGCACTGCCGGCGGTGTCCTGAGGGCTAACATGTCGGCCGTAGCCACCGGGCTGCGGCAGGAGCGCGACGCATGGACAAGGTATTCATCGAAGGCCTGGAGATCGAGGCGCTGATCGGCATCTACGACTGGGAGCGGCGGATCGTCCAGCCGCTGCGCTTCGACCTGGAGATGGCCTTCGACAACCGCGTGCCGGCGGCCAGCGACGACATCGCCGACACCCTCGACTACAAGGCGGTGAGCAAGCGCCTGGTCGAGTTCGTCGGCCAGTCCGGCTTCGGCCTGGTCGAGACCCTGGCCGAGCGCTGCGCGGCCCTGGTGATCGAGGAGTTCGGCGTGTCCTGGCTGCGCCTGAAACTGAGCAAGCCCGGCGCGGTGCGCGGNGCGCAGGCGGTGGGCGTGGTGATCGAGCGCGAACGCGGCTGAGGCCCTTGGCCGCNCTGNGATGCCCGCAGGGTGCTTGACGGCCCTGCCCGGCGCGTGCATGTTGCAATGCACCACCGGCGTGGGGCGCCGGGCCACCCGCAGGCAGGTGCGATGGATTGGGCGCAGTACCGGACCCCGTCGTATGACGAGCTGATCGGCTCCGATGGACAGCCGCGTCCGGCCGCACGTCCCCTGGTCGAATACCTCGCCGGCCTGTCCGGGCGCGAACTGGCCGAGCGCCAGGCCGCCGCCGACATCGCCGCGCGGGTCATGGGCATCACCTTCACCGTCTACAGCGACGGCCGCAACGTCGACCGCACCCTGCCGTTCGACCTGATCCCGCGCATCCTCGACCGCCGCGAGTGGCAGCGCACCGAGGCCGGGCTGAAGCAGCGCATGCGCGCGCTCAACCTGTTCATCGGCGACGTCTACGGTGCGCAGAAGATCGTCAAGGACAAGGTGTTCCCGGCCGCGCTGCTCAAGCAGTCGGTCAACTTCCGCGCGCAGTGCGTGGGCGTGCGCCCGCCGCTGGACGTGTGGGCGCACATNTGCGGCTCGGACCTGGTGCGCGACGGCGACGGCACGCTCTACGCGCTGGAGGACAACCTGCGCATCCCCTCGGGCGTGTCGTACATGCTCGAGAACCGGATGGTGGCCAAGCGCGTGTTCCCGGAACTGTTCGAGACCAGCGCGATCCTGCCGGTGGACGACTACCCGGCGCAGCTCTACGACACCCTGGCCGCGCTGTCGCCGCGTCCGGGCGACACCCCGGTGATCGCGCTGCTGACGCCGGGCGTGTTCAACAGCGCGTACTTCGAGCATGCCTACCTNGCCCAGTCGATGGGCATCGAACTGGTGGAAGGCGGCGACCTGTTCGTCGCCGACGACGACTGCACCTACATGCGCACGGTCTACGGGCCGCGGCGGGTGGACGTGGTCTACCGGCGGGTGGACGACCTGTTCATCGACCCGGAAGTGTTCAAGCCCGATTCGGTGCTCGGCGTGCCCGGGCTGATCCGCAGCTGGCGCGCCGGCAAGGTGGCGCTGGCCAACGCGCCCGGCGCGGGCGTGGCCGACGACAAGGTGGTGTTCGCCTACGTGCCGAAGATGATCCGCTACTACCTGGGCGAGGATNCGATCCTGCCCAACGTGCCCAGCTACCTGTGCCACCTGGCCAAGGACAGGAGGTACGTGCTGGAGAACCTGGACAAGCTGGTGGTCAAGCCGGCCAACGAGTCCGGCGGCTANGGGATGCTGATCGGCCCGCGCGCGAGCAAGCGCGAGCGCGAGAAGTTCCGCAAGCTGATCGAGGCCGATCCGCGCAACTACATGGCCCAGCCGACGCTGGCCCTGTCCACCGCGCCGATCGTCGCGCCCGAGGGGCCATCGCCGCGGCACATCGACCTGCGCCCGTTCATCCTCTCGCGCGAGGACGTCTACGTCACCACCGGCGGCTTGACCCGGGTGGCGATGACGCCCGGTTCGCTGGTGGTCAATTCCTCGCAGGGCGGCGGCGCCAAGGACACCTGGGTGGTGGACGTCGAGGAGGAGGCCTGATGCTCTCCCGCGTCGCCGACCAGCTGTACTGGTTCGCCCGCTACGTGCGGCGCACGGAGAACACCGCGCGCCTGGTCGGCGTGGGCAGCNTGCTGCAGCTGGATTTGCCGCGTCCGGTGCGTTTCGGCTGGCGACCGATGATCGCCACNGTCGGCGCCGACGAACTGTTCGAGCAATGCCATCCGCAGGGCGACGACGCGGCGGTGCTGGAATTCCTGCTGCTGGATCCGCGCAATCCGTCCTCGCTGCGCGCCTCGGTGGAGTGCGCGCGCGAGATCCTGCGCGGCGTGCGCGACGCCTTGCCGCAGGANGTGTGGGAGGCGGTCAACGACCTGCACCTGTACATCGACGCCGACGGCGGGCGGGCGCTGGCCCGCCGCTACCGCCTCGATTTCATCAATCGCATCACCGACGGCTGCCTGAAGGTGTCGGGACTGCTGCAGGCCAATGTCAGCCGCGACATCGGGTTCCAGTTCATGCGCCTGGGCACCGCGCTGGAGCAGGCGGACATGACCACCCGTATTGTCGATGCCGGGGCTTCCGGGCTGGTCACGCCGCGCAACGAGGAGGACCGCGAGGCCTACCGCAACATGCAGTGGATGGCGGTGTTGCGCGCCCTGGCCGCCTACCAGATGTACCGCCGGCACGTGCGCCAGCGGGTGAACGCGGCCCACGCGCTGCGCTTCCTGCTGCACGACGCCGAATTCCCGCGCAGCGTGCAGTTCTGCCTGACCCGGATCCAGCGCATCGTGCCGGCGCTGCCGCCGCGCCCGGCGGTGGACCGCGCCGTGTCCCGCGCCGTCGGCCTGGTCCGCCAGGCCGATCCCGAGGTCCTGGCCGGCTCCGACCCGAGCCGGTTCATGGACGAAGTGCAGGTGTACCTCGGGCGCCTGCATGAAGCCGTCGCGGCGGGCTATTTCAGCGATTGAACGCCGTCGCGGGGTGCGCACCGCTGACGCACTGCTAGAATCCGCACCGCAGCATCCCCCACGAGCACGCCATGACCTACTGCGTTGGCATCGAAACGGACGAAGGCCTGGTCTTCGCCGCCGACACCCGCACCAACGCCTCGCTCGACGACGTGCGCGTGCATCGCAAGCTGCACGTATTCGAGTATCCGGGCGAGCGCGTGTTCGTGGTGATGAGTGCGGGCAATCTGGCCACCACCCAACTGGTGGTTTCGAGGTTGCGCCGCGACGCGGAGGATCCTTCCGCGCCGCGCAGCCTGCGCACCTTCCGGCACCTGTTCGAGGTGGCCGAATACGTGGGCGAGGTGCTGGTCGCCAGCCAGGTGCAGGCGGGCGGCGANGGCCAGCACAACGGCGTGAGTACNCAGGCCACCCTGATCCTGGGCGGGCAGATCGCCGGCGAGCGGCCCGGGCTGTACCTGGTCTATCCGCTGGGCAACTGTATCGCCGCCTCGCCGGAGACGCCGTACCTGCAGATCGGCGAATCCAAGTACGGCAAGCCGATCCTGGACCGGATCCTGCGCCCGGAAACCGCGCTGGAGGATGCCGCGCGTTGCGCCCTGGTGTCGCTGGATTCGACCATCCGCTCCAACCTGTCGGTGGGCATGCCGATCGACCTGGCGCTGGTGCGGGCCGGGGACCTCCGGGTCAGCCAGCAGATGCGCCTGGAGGGCGACATGCCGCTGTATTCGGAGATCCACGAGACCTGGTCGCGCAAGCTGGAGAACGCGGTGCGTACCTTGCCGCGCTTTCCGTGGGAACCGGCGCTGCCGGAATCGGGCGCGCCGGCAGCGTCCGCGCTGCCGCCGCTGCCGCCGCGGCGCGGTCCGGCGCGGCAGGATCCCGGCGACCAGTCGGCGCAGCAGCAGTAGCCCGCCGNCGCCATGCACGAGCCGGATGCAGGGGAAGTGCCGCCGGGTGCCGTCACCGTGTTGCTCAGCCTGGGCAGCAATGTGGGGCCTGAAGGGCATCTGCGTGCCGCATTGGACGGATTGCGCGCGCGCTTCGGCGAGGTGAAGGTGTCGCCGGCCTACCGCACCGCGGCGGTCGGGTTCGACGGTGCACCGTTCGTCAACACCGCGGTGATGCTGGATACCGCCGAGACCCTGGAGGCGCTGGAAGCGTGGCTGCATGCGCTGGAGGACCGCCATGGCCGCGACCGCAGCGGCCCGCGGCTCTCGGACCGCACCCTGGACGTGGACGTGGTGTTCTATGGCGATGCGGTGGTGCGCGAGGGCGATCGCGTGCGGGTGCCGCGCCCGGAGCTGAAGCATGCCTTCGTGCTCAAGCCGCTGGCCGACATCGCGCCGGGTTTCCTGGATCCGTTGAGCGGCCGTACGCTGGCCGAGTTGTGGGACGGGCATCCGAACCGNGACGATCGGTTCGAGACCGTGTTGTTGTAGGGCCCACTGGCAGTCCGCCCTGCGGCAGCCGGCACCGCGCCGGCGGTCATCGCTCGCGGCCTCCGTCCACGTGCAGCACCTGCCCGGTCACGTAGCCGGCGTCTTCCGACAGCAGCCATTGCACCGCCGCGGCAATGTCCTCCGGCGTGCCGGTACGGCCCAGGGCGGTGGCGTCTAGGATCGCTTGCCGCGCGGCGCCGGGCTGACCGTGTTCGGGCCACAGGATNGCGCCGGGCGCCACCGCGTTCGCCCGCNCCGCGGGCGCCAGTTCCAGCGCCAGCGAGCGGGTCAGCGATACCAGCGCCGCCTTGGCCGCCGAATACGGCGCATGTCCCGGCAGCGGACGCCCGGCATACACGTCGGCGAGGTTGACGATCGCGCCATGGGCCGCGCGCAGGTGCGGCGCGGCGGCCTGGGCGAGGAAGAACGGCGCGCGTGCGTTGACCGCGAACAGGTCCTCCCATTGCCGCGGAGTGACCGTGCCCAGCGGGGTGGGGTGGAAACAGGAGGCATTGTTCACCAGCGCGTCGAGCCGGCCGAAGCGGCCCACGGTCCGGGCGACCAGTTCCGGGAGCCGGTCGAACTGCGACAGGTCGGCCCGCAGCACCTGCGTGCTGCCGGCCCGGGTCGACTCCAGTTCCGCCGCCAACGCCGCGATCTCCGCGGTCGAGTCCAGGTGGTGCAGGGCCAGGTCGTAGCCGGCGGCGTGCAACCGGCGCGCGATCGCCGCGCCGATGCGGCGGGCCGCGCCGGTGACCAGGGCGACGCGGCGTGCGACACGCGGGCGGTCCGCAGGGCGATCGGGATTCATGCGCGACCTCGCTCGGCTATGCTGGGCATTGTCCCTGCACGACGCCTGCAATGCACGCCGATCTCCCGCTTCCAGACCCGCACGCCCTGGCGCACAGCGACATCCTGGCGGCGCACATCCGTGCCGAGATCGGTGCCGGCGGCGGCGCGATCCCGTTCCACCGGTTCATGGAGTTGTGCCTGTATGCGCCGGGCCTGGGCTACTACAGCGCCGGCAGTACCAAGTTCGGCGGCGCCGGCGACTTCGTCACCGCACCGGAACTGGGCCGCCTGTTCGCGGCCACCGTGTCCGGAGTGCTGGCCGGGCCGTTGCGGGCATCGGGTGCGCCGGCGCGGATGCTGGAGGTGGGCGGCGGCAGTGGCGCCTTCGCCGAGGTCGCGCTGGAGCGGCTGGCGGAGCTGGACGCGCTGCCGCAGCGCTACGCGATCCTGGAACCGAGCGCGGACCTGCGCGAGCGCCAGCGCGAACGCCTCGCGCGGGCGCTGCCCGCTACGGTATTCGGGCGGGTGGAGTGGCTGGACCGGCCGTTCGAGGATGAGTGGGACGGGGTACTGTTCGCCAACGAGGTGGTCGATGCCCTGCCGACGCCGCGCTTCGCGGTGCGCGGCGGCGAGGTGTTCGAGGAATACGTCGCCCTCGACGGCAACGGCGGCTTCATCCGCGTCGACCGGCCGGCCGATGCGCTGGTGGCCGCNGCGGTGCGCCACCTTGAGCACGCGCTCGGCGCGCCATTCGCCGACGGCTACCGTTCCGAATTGCTGCCACAACTGCCGTACTGGCTGCAGGCGGTGGCCGGTGGCCTGCGTTCGGGCGCGATGCTGTTCCTCGACTACGGGTATCCGCGCCGCGAGTACTACCTGCCGCAACGTGGCGACGGCACCCTGCGCGCGTTCTACCGCCAGCGCATGCACGAGGACGTGCTGCGCTGGCCCGGGTTGCAGGACCTGACCGCCTCGGTGGACTTCACCGCGCTGGCCGAAGCGGGNGTCGGCGCCGGCTTCGACCTGGCGGGCTACTGCAGCCAGGCCAGCTTCCTGCTCGGCAACGGCATCGACAGGCTGCTGCTGGACGCGGAGTCGCGCAGTGACGAGGCCGGCGCGCTGCGCCTGCGCCAGGAACTCAAGCGGCTGACCCTGCCCGAACACATGGGCGAACGCTTCCAGGCGATGGCCTTCGCCCGCGGCGTGGACCTGGATGCCGCGTTCCTGCTCGGCGACCAGAGCTGGCGGTTGTGAGCGGCGGGCGCGTCGCCGGCATGTACAAGCCGTTCGCCCCGCCCTGGCATCGGTTGTGGCCGGCGCTGTGGTGGCTGGCGGTCATCGCGGTGGTGGTGCTCAGCCTGGTCCCCACGCCGCAGATGGACTTGCCGCGGGACAGCGACAAGGTCCAGCACGTGCTCGCCTATGCCGTGCTCGCGGCGGCGGCGGTGCAGGTNTTCCGTTCCGGTCGCGCATTGCTGGTCGCCGCCATCGGCCTGGTGTCGATGGGCGTGCTGCTGGAGTTCGTGCAGGGCGCGGCGACCACATACCGCATGGC
>Ga0056903_1000588_pt1 | contig 16717 bp, 10 predicted proteins | sample EBPBio142005_DNA_FD_55025 | JGI IMG/M metagenome (GOLD analysis project Ga0056903, IMG submission 55025) | Wastewater treatment Type I Accumulibacter community from EBPR Bioreactor in Madison, WI, USA - Reactor 1_6/14/2005_ DNA | ecosystem: Engineered > Bioreactor > EBPR > Anaerobic-Aerobic >...
ATCGTCCAGTACGGCTGCTCGCCCCGGAAGCCGCGCGGCAGCCAGCCGCGCGGCAAGTCGGCGGCCACCGCGTGGACGAAATCGTTGGGCCGCGCGGAGAACGACAGCGGCTGCACCTGGACCTCGGCCAGCGCCCAGCTGCCGCCGTCGAAGTCCAGGGCGATCCGCCGCGACTCGGCCTCGGGCAGCGCGATCCAGTCGGTTTCGCCCCAGCCCTCCTCCACCGTACGCACCCGACGCCACCGGCCGTCGGCCTCCTCCAGTTCGACCGCATAGCGCGCCGGCCTGCGCTGGCCGCTGGCCCACTGCAGGCGCAGGCCGCCGAACTCGCGCGCCTGGCCCAGGTCCAGCGACAGGCGCTGGCGGCCGCTGGCTTCCCAGGCCGTGCCCGGGTCGCCGTCGATGGCCAGCGCGGCGGTGCCGGGCGCGGCACTGGCCTCGGCGGCGACGGCCCGCGGNGGCGTCTCCGGATCGGGCGGCAGCGGCTCGAAGCGCAACTGGTCGACGCATACCGAGCCGGCGCCGCCGGCATTGTTGTTGAGGGTCAGTTCGATCTTCGCGCTGCGGCGCAGGGTCTTGTCCGGATCCGGCCCCCAGGCCTTGGAGATGTGCCGCTTGCGGTAGCGCACCTCGGTCCACTCGGCCGGGAAGGCGTACTTCGGCCGGTTCACCCACCACACGTTGTCGCCGCTGGCGTCGACCAGCTTGAACTGCAGGTCGTTGGCCGGCGAGTCGCCGCGCAGGCGGAAGGAGAAGCGGAAGTTCTCCGGGAATTCCAGCGGCAGGTCNCGCTGGATGCCGACGTAGCCGGACACGCCGTTGAAGTCGTAGTCCAGGCACAGCGCCTTGCCTTCCTCGCCCTCGATCTGGCGCAGGCTGCCGCTGACCTGGTTGGAGGCGAGCACGCGCCACGGCGAGACATCCTCNAAACCATCGAGCACGCGGGGCTGGGCCATTGCCTCGATTGGCGTAGACAGGAGAGCAAAGGCAAAAGCAATGGCAACCGCAAAAGCAGGTGCGCCTGCATGGCGAAGGGCGCGGCTCNCCCGCCTTGGCCGGGGCATCGCATCGGCCCCCTTGCCATGCACACCAGCCAGCGCTTCGACCTTGGCTTCAAGACCACCCACAGCGATCCACCGCAAAAGCATCATCCACCCCACCTCATCCCTTGACGCTGCCGAGCAGCAGCCCTTGCATGTAGTAGCGCTGCAGCGCCAGGAACAGGCCCAGCACTGGCAACACCGTCACCACCGCGCCGGCCATCATCATCTCCACGTCCATGATGTGCTCGCGCGAGAGCGAGGCCAGCGCCACCGGCAGCGTGTACTGCTCCTGGTCGGTGAGCACGATCAGCGGCCACATGAAATCGTTCCAAGCCGCCATGAAGGTGAAAATCGCCAGCGTCACCAGCACCGGCTTGAGCATCGGCAGCACGATCCGGAAGAAGATCCGCCACTCCCCCGCCCCGTCGATCCGCGCCGCCTCCAGCAGCTCGTCCGGGATCGAGCGCGCGTACTGGCGCACCAGGAAGATCCCGAACACCCCCGCCAGCGCCGGCAGCACCACCCCGCCGTAGCTGTTGACCAGGCCCAGTTGCTTCATCAGCAGGAACAGCGGCAGCATCGCCACCTGCGCCGGCACCACCAGCGCCGCCAGCAATCCCTGGAACACCCGCTCGCGTCCGGCGAAGCGCAGCTTGGCGAAGGCATAGCCGGCCAGGGTGTTGAANAGCAGCGAACCCACGGTGATCGCCACCGACACCACCAGGCTGTTGGCGAAATTGCGCGCCATGCCGGTGCGGCCGAACATCTCCAGGTAGTTGTCCCAGGTCGCCGTCGACGGCAGCAACGGCGGCGGGAAGCGGCTGGCCTCGCCGGCCGGCATGAACGACACCGACAGCATCCACAGCAGCGGCATCAGGCTGACCGCGGCCAGTGCCAGCAGCGCGCCGTTGACCAGCCACGCATGCCAGCGCGACTGCCCGACCTCGGCGCTCATGGCCCATGCCTCATACCAGGTCCTTCCTGCGCCCCAGGCGCAGCATCAACGCGGTCGCGCCGAGGATGATCAGGAACAGCAGGAACGCCACCGCCGAGGCGCGGCCCAGGTTCCACCACTTGAAGCCTTCCTCGAACATGAAGTACAGCACGCTGACCGTGCTCTGCAGCGGATCGCCGCGGGTCATCACGTAGGGCTCGGCGAACAGCTGGAAGTAGCCGGACACGGTGATCACCCCGACCACCAGCAGCACCGGCCCCAGCTGCGGCAGGGTGATGTGCAGGAACTGCCTCCAGCGCGAGGCNCCGTCGATCCGCGCGGCCTCGTACAGGTCCTGCGGGATCGCCTGCAGCCCGGCCAGGAAGATCACCATGTTGTAGCCGAAGTTCTTCCACACCGCGAACAGGATGATGGTCGGCATCGCCCAGTTCGGATCGCCCAGCCAGTCCACCGGGGAGATCCCGACGTGCCCCAGCGCCCAGTTCACCAGGCCGTAGCGGGTGTGGAACAGGTAGCGCCAGATCACCGCCACCGCCACCAGGGTGGTGACCACCGGCGCGAACAGCGCAGTGCGGAACAGCGGCCGGAACCGCGCCGCCGGCGCGTTGAGCAGCAGCGCCGCGCCCAGCGACACCGCGATCGACAGCGGCACGCCCACCACCACGAAGTAGGTGGTGTTCCACAGCGACTTCCAGAACATCGGNGTGCGCAGCAGGTCGAGGTAGTTGTCCAGGCCGACGAAGCGCAGGTTGCCTATGTCGGCCAGCGCGTACAGGTCGAAGTCGGTCAGGCTCAGCATCAGCGCCGCCAGCACCGGCAGGCCGAAGAACACTCCGATCACCAGCAGCGCCGGCCCGGCGAAGACCCATCCGGCGAGCGCGCGGTTCATGGCCGCTCCCGCGCCGGTTCGCCCTGCCCGGGCTCGCCCGCGGCACGCTCGTGCAGCCAGCGCCGCTTGGCCAGGATCGCGTCGACCCGCTGGTCCAGTTCCCGCGCCGCGTCCGCCTGCGCCTGGCCGCCGCGGACCACGCGCTCGGTGGCGATCCGCATTTCCTGCACGATCCGCTCCCATTCCAGCACCTTTGGCGTGGGCCGGACCCGTTCGAGCTGGTCGCGGAAGGCCATCGACAATCCATCGGCCGACAAGGCCGGATCCTCCCAGGCGCTGCGCCGTGGCGGCAGGTCGCCGATCATGGCGTGGAAGCGCCGCTGGATGTCCGGCCGCGACAGGAACTCGATCAGTTTCCAGGCCTCGGGAGTGCGCGGCGAGCCGCGGAAGATCACCAGGCTGGTGCCCCCGGCGATGCCGGCGCCCGGACCGTCCGGGCCGGGCAGCGGCATCGTGCCCCACTGCCCCTCCAGCGCCGCCGGCTGGCGCTTGCGGAACTCGCGGATGTTCCAGGGCCCGGACAGGTAGAAGGCGAAGTAGCCGTCGAAGAATTCGTCCCAGACATTGGAGATCTGGGTCTCGGACATCTTCGGCGCCCAGCCCTGCTCGAACATGTTGGCGTAGAACGCCAGCGCGCGGGCGAAACCCGGGCTGCGGAAGTTGCCGCGGGTGCCGTGCTCGCGCAGCAGCGGATCGTCCTGCTGCAGCGCCAGCGACAGCTGCTGCTCGAATTCATTGAGCGGCAGCAGGATCGCGTAGCGGTCCGGGCCGACGTGGCGCTTGACCGCGGCCATCGCCCGCTCCCACTCGGCCCAGGTGCGCGGCGGCTGCTCCACCCCGGCCTCGCGCAGGAGGTCCTTGCGGTAGAACAGCAGGCGGGTGTCCACGTACCAGGGGATGCCCAGCAGTTCGCCGTCGATCACCGCCGTGTCCCAGATGCCGGGGAAGAAGTCCTCCGGGTCGACGACGTCGGAAGCATCGACGAACGGCTGCAGCGGGGTCAGCGCGCCCAGCGCGGCGAACTCCGGCAGCCAGGTGTTGCCGAGCTGGCACACATCCGGCAGCGCCCCGGCGGCATAGGCGGTGAGCAGCTTCTCGTGTGCGGCGGTCCACGGGATCTGCTGGATCTCCACCGCGATGCCGGTGTCGCGCTCGAACTCCGCCACCAGTTCGGCCACGACCTCGGCCTCGCGGCCCATCGCCCAGAAGCGAACCGGCGCCACTGCCTCGCGCCGGCACCCGGCCAGCGCCAGGCAAGCCAGGAGCAATCCGGCGGCGAGCGCCGGCCAGGCAACCAAGCGATGCGTGCCCAGCCGGGATCGGGCCATCGTGTTCACTGCTGCGGCGGCTTCCGGTCGCTGACCGGCTGCTCCTGCTGCCGCTGCGCCTCGGCCGCGGCGGCGCGCGACTCGGCCATCCCCAATGCACGCGGATCCGGCGGCGTGGCGGATTGCGCGGGATCGGCCGACGCGTCCTCGGGTTCCAGCCAGCCACCGCGGAATCCGGCCCGCTCCAGGCCCTTGCGGATGTACGGACTCTTCTTCATCACCGACCACACGAACTCGTTGCGGTAGTTGGAGATCATCGCCAGGATCGGTCCCTGGTCAATGCCGATGTAGTCGCCGGCCACCCAGCCCTTGCCCGGAACCAGACGTCCGGTCTTGAGCGGGATGTCGAAGTCGAAGCTGGGGTTGAACGCATCCAGGAACCCGTAGCTGGAGTACAGGTAGTCACCGTAGCGCTTGTGCATCTCCTCGGTGGCCGGGATCACCACCTCCGGTGCGAACACCAGCGAGGCGATCGCCGCGGTCGGGGCGATGGTGCCGTCGTCGAAGTTCTCGCGCAGGCCGGCACCGCGGGCCGAATAGTGGCGGAACTCGCGTTCCTCGCCGCGGAACTTCTGCCGGGTGTTCTGCGGGCCGTCGCTGGCGGTCAGGCCCCACACGTTCTCGCCGTAGTCCTTCCACTTCATCGGATTGGTGATGGCGTACTGGCGCTGGGCCAGGGTCGCGCGGCGGCTGTTGACAAAGTAGTCGATCCCGCGTCCGCGCATGAAATCGTCCTGGATGTCGCGGAAATCGATCCAGACATGGCTGTACTGGTGGCCGAACTGCGGGCCGAACGCCAGGTATTCCTGGTCCTGGAACACGCCCCAGTCATGCTCGTAGGTACGCGTCCACACCGTCCACGCGTCCGCCTCGACCGGATGGGTGGGCGACCCCAGGGCCAGCACGTACAGCATCATCGCTTCGTTGTAGCCCATCCAGTCGTGCGGGATGAAGCCGCTCTCGGGGAACCAGCCCATCGAAACCAGCGGCTCGCGAACCTGCAGCCAGTTCCAGTCGACCTTGCGGTAGAGCTGGTCGGCGAGCTTGCGGATCTCCTGCTCGCGCGGATCGTCGCCATCGTAATAGGCCTGCGCGAACAGCACGCCCATCATCAGCAACGCAGTGTCCACGCTCGACAGCTCGGTCCATTGGCTGTAGCGGGTACCGTTCTGCATGTCGAGGAAATGATAGTAGAAGCCGCGGTAGCCGCCCTTGCCGGTGCGCTGCGGCCCCTGCGGGATGTCGCGGAAGAAGCGCAGCGTGGTCAGGGTCCGGTCCACCGCCTGGGTGCGGCTGACCCAGCCGTTCTCGATCCCGATCGGATAGGCGGTCAGGGCGAAACCGACCGAGGCGATGCTGGAGAACGGCCGCGACGGATAGCGGTCCGGGGTCAGGCCGTTCTTCTGGTTGGTGGTATCCCAGAAGAACTGGAAGGTGCGCTTCTCGATGTCGCGGAACAGCGGCGTCAGCTCCGGACGCGGCGGGCGCTCCGGCAGCACCGGCTCGATCAGGATCACGTCGGGCTTCGGCGGCGGCGGCGGCGGTGGCGGCGGCTGGCCGCGGCCGCAGGCGGCCAGACTCAGGAGCAAAGCCAACGGGACCAGGCCCGCGGCCGACCGCATCAAATCACTGCGCATTAAACGGACACCTCATGAAATCGATTACACCAAGCTGCCGAAAAAACCGGCCCTCCTCGCGGAGGGCCGGCTCATCCGCATTACCAATTTACGCCGAAGGACAGTTTGAAGGTGCGTGTCGGCCACATGATGCCGTTGTTCGACCGCAACCCGAACTTCGGATTGGCCACGCCGGGAGAGCCGCGCCAATCATCGAAATCCGTCCAGTTCCGCCAGTCGAACACATTCAGCACGTCGACACGGACCATGTAGCTCAGGCTCGACCCGGTATCGACAACCTTTTGCAGGGCGATGTCGAACTGCTTGTAGCCGATGGTTTCGTCCCTGATGTAAGGATCGTAGAAACAGTTGTTGTTTGAGGGTGCATTGAAGCAGTTGGTGGCATTGCGCGGCGTCGGGGAAGCCAGCGTCAGCTTGCTCGAGACAGTGGTGTCCCAAGGCAGACCGACTATTCCGGTAGCCACAAGGCGGTGCTTGGGTACGCCATTGGACAGGAAGAACTCGCCGCCCACGTCTGGGTAGTCGAACACGTAGGTTTCGCCGTTGGACGCATTCGTCCGGTTTTCCTTCGCGTCGCTGTAGGTGTACGCGATGGTCATGCCCCACGGGGAAGAAGAGGTATAGAGCTTATCCAAGCCGACAAGCAACGAGTTCAGCCTCGTCTCGATGCCGTTCTGGCCGAGGATCAGGCTGCCATAACCGGGGATCGCCTGGCCCCAAGGCTGGTTCCCCCAGGTCGCACCCGGCACCGCGGGATTGCGGAAGCCTCCATCCGGCCAGCGATTGCCCAGCCTGAAATAGATCCCCTCCTTGGAACGGATGTGTGCCAGCGTGACCGAGGAACTCCACTCCTGGCCCCAGAGCTCGAACAGGTTGCGCATGCCGGCGCTGAGCTGGTCGGAATACGGCGTTTGCAAGTCGTTCTTGAGCACGTTCACTTCGCCGCCGGCAACCGGATTTGCGGCCGCGAACGCTGCCAGTCCTTCCGGGGTGAGCAGGGCCGGATTGAAGGGAATGCAGGTCGCGCTCGGCGTGCAGGGATGGTTCACGTCCGGGAAGTTGATCGTGAAGGTGGTAAATGCGCCTCCGTAGTACTCGCGCGCCATGTAGTCGAAGAGGTTGCGATCATACGATCGGCCGATGCCGCCGAAGAACACATGCCTCTGATCGCCCACCAAGTCATAGGAGAAACCGATGCGCGGCGCAATGTTGTTCTTGTCGCTGCGGCGATTGCTGCCGTTGCTGATGTAATCCTCAACGTTGTAGTCGGTATTCTTGATATTGGTCCAGCCGCGCAGCGCCGCCACGATCTTGGAATCGAGGACATAGTCGGTGTACGCACTCATGTCCTCGTAGTCCCAGCGGATGCCGAGGTTGAGCATGAATTTGTCAGTGACCTGCCAGTCATCCTGGATGTAGATGCCGAACTGGGAGTTGCTGGATTCCACGAACGGATCCCGGCCGACGCGGGCGGTCGTGTACTCGATCCGGTAAGGCTGGTTGATGTTGACGACGGCGTCGTAGATGTAGCGCGCATTCGGCGGAAACTTCTGGAATCCGGTGAGGCTGATGTCCTTGTACTTGAACCCCGCCTTGATCGTGTGGTCCTCCCACCCGTAGAAGGTGAAGTCGTTCTGCACGCCCCAGCCTTTCTGCCCCTTGTCCTGGAAGCTCGAACCACCCCCGGCATTGAGCACGATGATGTCGCCGCTGTTCGCCTGGTTGCGCACGGTATAGCGGTTGATGGGCGCGTTGACCGTCGGACGGGGGTTGTATGCCGCCTCCTCGAACGTGACATGCGCGTCATTCATCCAGTTCGTGGTCGAATACAGCGAGCGAAGGTCGTAGCGCGTTTCATCGTTGGTCAACGACGTGCCTGCGCTGGGCGCATTCACGCCGCCCACGTCGAGGATGCCGACCTCGTCCCTGACGCGCGCCGAGAACTCGACCAGGTGATCGTCGCTGGCCTGGAAGCTCAACTTCCCGAAGTAGACGTCCTGGTTGAATGGCCTGCTGGTCAGGCCATACTGCGACGTGATCACGGGAGGAAGCGGCGCATGCATGCTGCTGGCCGGCCGCGTTATCACGTCGGGAACCACGAAATCCTTGGCTTCATACGTGACGAAGAAGTGCAAGCGGTCGCGTATGATCGGTCCGCCGAACGCAACACCGTACTGCGTCGTGCTTTCCGGACTCTTCCGGCCCGCGACTTCCTCAGCCGGAGAGGGCGAACGCCACGCGTCGGTGTACTTGTCCCAGATGAAGCTGCCCGTGAAATCGTTGGTGCCGGACTTGGTGACCGCGGTGACCGCGGCACTGCTGATCTGGTCGTACTCGGCCTTGTAGTTCGAGGTGATGACCTTGTATTCACCGATGGCCAATTGCGGGAACGGGTTGCCTCGGCTGTCGTCCTGGCCGGTGATGCCGCCCGGGGTTACGTAGTTCTTCTGGCCGACGCCATCGATGAACACGTTGATCTGGCTGGCGCCCTGCGCACCGCTGCGAAGCTGGGACTCGTTGCCGTTGCCGCTGACCACGAACTGCATGCCTGGCACGGTGTCGGCGAAGGCGAGGAAGTTGCGCGAGTTCTGCGGCAGGATTTCGATCTGCCGCTGCGAGACGTACGTCGCCACTTCCGAGGTGCGGGTCTCGACCAGCGCCGGCGCCCGCACGATCACCGCCTCGAGATCGGTCGCATCTGCAGTCGTCGCCGCCTCGGCGACGCCACCGACTCCGAGATTCAGCGTCGCGGTCTGGCCCACGGACAGCGTCACGTTCTGCGAAGAGGTTTTCCCGCCCACCCTTACGTCAATGCGGTAGGTGCCAGGAGGCAGGCCTGCGACATTGTAGGCTCCGCTCGACGTGGTCTGCACGGTGCGGGTGAGGCCGGTGGCAAGGTTGGTGGCGGTCACCTGCGCTTCGGTCGCGGGCGCGGAATCCACCGAGACCTTGCCGCGGAGCGTGGCGCCGGTACTCTGGGCCATCGCCGGTGCCGCGCCCAGGGCCAGGCAACTGGCCAGGGCGACGGTCAACAACTTGCGTACGGGCGTGCTTGCGGGTTTTTCGTTCATTTTTCCTCTCCCAAGGGTAGTGCTGCGTGTCGGGGCTTCGATTATTCCTACGCCGGTACTGCGCGTACCGGTTCTTTCGCTCCACTTGACTGGCGTACCACGAGTTCGGGCACCAGCACGTGCGTTGCGGCGGCGGCCGGCGCACCGGCCGCGATCTGGTCCAGCAGGCACTTCAGCGCGCTGCCTCCGAGTTCGGGGATATTCACCCGCATCGTCGTCAGCGAAGGGTGGACGAGGCGTGCCAGCGGGATGTCGTCGAAACCCGCCAGCGCGATGTCGGATGGCACNTCCAGGCCTGCCTGGCTGAAAGCGTAGCGGCATCCGAGCGCCATCATGTCGTTGGCGGCGAATACCGCATCGGGACGCTCGGCCGCAGCCGCGATCTCGNGCCCGGCGCAATGGCCCGATGCCTCGTCAAAATCGCCCGGGAACTCGCTGCCCCTTGCACCGGCCTGNGCGGCGATGGCATCACGAAAGCCGCGCAGGCGTTCGCGCGCATCATGGTTGTGTTCCGGCCCCCCGATGAAAGCGACGTGGCGGTGGCCCAATGAAAGCAGGTGACGGGTCATCGCCATCGCGCCCGCATGGTTGTCGATACCGAACGCAGGCCATACCGGTTCGGCCTGCCGGGTACTGATCAACACCACCGGCAATGGCTGGGGCAGGTTCTCGGCCAGGAACCCTGGGCGTTCGGCGTAGGGCGACATGACCAGCAGCCCATCGACCCGGCCGCGCATGGCCCGCAGCGCCGCAGCCTGTTCTTCGGGATCGCCGTGATAGCTGGACAGCAGCAGATGCCGCCCGGCCGCCCGTGCGATCGAATCGATCCCGCGGATCAGTTCGGAGAAGAACTCACCATGCAAGTCCGGCAGGACCACGCCGATGGTCTGGGTGCTGCGGCTGCTCAGGCTGCGCGCCGCCGCATGCGGGCTGTAGCGCATGCGTTGCACGACCTCCAGGACCTGCCGGCGCACCGGCTCGGCGACGTTGGTATGGCCGTTGATCGCACGCGACACGGTGGCGACGGACACATTCGCCTCNCGTGCCACATCTTTGATGGTGACTGTGGTGCGCGCCATTCACAGCCCCTCCGCGGTGATGACTTTTAGAACAAAAAGAGCAAGTGGCGCGGACTGTAACCGTTTCCACGGTAAAGTGTAAAGCTTGCGTTGGATGAGTTTTTTTTCCTTNTATTTCATAGTGTTGCGGGAATCCAGGGAGGCATGTTCGATATTGCGACGCAGCAATTCCGGCCCCGCTGCCGGCAGTATCCGCACGCGTGGCGCGATGATGCAATGCATCATGTAATCGCTTCCATGGCCTACTACCCTGCGCTCGAGCCAGGTCCGCGGCGCCGCGGACCTGGCTCCCGCCGTTCCACGCTGCGACGCCGCCCCGGCACCGCGCGCAGCCGGCGGTTTCCGGCACCCGGCGCGTGCCAGCAGGATCACATCGCCTTCGACCCACAACCCATGCCGCATCCTCCGGGTATCCAGATGCAAGACCTCACGCTTCGTGCCGTGCTGCTGTGCGCATTCCTGATGGCGCCATTCCAGGGTGCCCGTGCGCAGGACTCCGATGCCATGCGCCACGGCATCTCCGTGATGCAGTCGCACTACGTCCTGCCCGATCTGACCTACGGCACCGCCGGTGGGGTGGATCTGAAGATGGACGTCTTCGTTTCCACCAAGGACCGCCCCTCCCCGACGCTGATCTATGTCCACGGCGGCGGCTGGGTCAGCGGCAGCAAGATGTCGTCCATGCTCTACCTGATGCCCTATCTTTCGATGGGATGGACGGTGGTGAACGTGGAATACCGCATGGCCGGCACCGCACTGGCCCCGGCCGCGGTCGAGGACGTGCGTTGCGCGGTGCGCTACGCGCTGTCGCGGCGGAAGGATTTCAACATCGACCCGCGGCGGGTGGTGCTGTCGGGGCATTCGGCGGGCGGCCACCTGGCGCTGATCGCGGCGATGCTGCCGGTCGCCGCGGGCCTGGACCGGCAATGTGCCGGCCATGACGAGATCGAAGTGGCCGCGGTGGTCAACTGGTATGGCATCACCGACGTGGCCGATGGACTGGATGGCCCGAACCGGAAGGACTACGCGGTGCGCTGGCTGGGCGCTCAGGCGGACCGCGAAGACATCGCCAGGCGCGTGTCGCCGCTGACCCATGTCCGCCCGGGCCTGCCTCCGGTCATCACCATCCACGGCGACCGGGACCAGCTGGTGCCCTATGCGCAGGCTGTGCGGCTGAAGCAGGCATTGGACCGTGCCGGCGTGGCCAACCACCTGGTCACGATCGAGGGCGGGCGCCACGGCGGCTTCACCCGCGAGGAAGAAAACCACGCCTATGCAGCCATCGAGGCTTTCCTGCGCGAGGCCGGCGTCCTGGAAGACGCTGCCGCGGCGAGCCGGCAGCGCCCGTAGGCCGGGCTCCGCTACAGCCTGCGCAGCCTGAGCGTGCTGAGCGTGCTTTCGCCCGCCTTCGCCGGCAGGTCGATCGTCAGCCCGCGGCCGCCGCGCGCGCGCACCCGGGCGGTGTATTCGACCTTTTCGTAGCGCCCCCTGGACGCGGCCAGGTCCAGGTCGCGCACCAGCGGCACCCCGCCGTCGATCCGCGCGTCGAACACCCGCATGCCCGGCNCGTCGTGCTCCACCTCGACGAAGCCCAGCCGCAACTCGTACTCCCCGTCCGGCACGTCGAAGCGCCAGGCGCTGGCACCGGCCAGCGTGTCCTGCCACAACGGATCGTCATCGGTGTCGAAGATGCGGTGGTGGGTCAACACGGTATGTCCGCCCATGTGNCCCCAACTNCCCGCCTCGTAGGCCCGGCCCGGCTCCCACACCGTGCCATCCGCCGTCACCACGGCATAGCTTCCGCCGGCATTGATCGCGACCTCGCGCACGTCCGGGCCGCCGCCGGCAAAAAACGCCCGGCGGTCCTCGTAGCTCACGACCACTTGGTCCTCCAGCGCCTGCCCTGCGTGCATGCCGCGGGCCTGCAGCCGGTTCTCGCCGTCCACGAACGTCACCTCGAAGCGCGCGGTGGCGTTGTCCGGGCGCACCCTGCCCAACGACGTGCCGTTGTGCAGCAACTCCACTTCCTCCAGGTTGGCGTAGACCGCGACCTCCTGCACGGCGTCCTGCGCGCGGCTGCCCGCCCTGCGGGTCCATTCGTGCGCGGCGATGTGCAGCACCGGATCANCGCGCAACCGGGCGCGGTAGTAGTACAGGACATCCTTTGGCGCACGGTCGTGNAGCTGCAGCCCCTTCTGGTTCAAGCCGAACTTGCTGTCCTGGCGCCCGTTGGATCCGAAGTCGAACTGGTTCCAGACCGCGGTACCGGCCAGGTAGGGGCGCGCGTCCAGCTGCCTGAAACTGGACTCGTGGAAGCGCTGCTGGTATTCGGCGCTGAAGTCGAATGCCCGCGGCTGCCGCGTGCGCACCCGCTCGTCGCTGTCCGCACCGTATTCGCTGACGAACAGCGGGCGCCCGGGATGGCGGGCATGGAATGCGTCCAACCAGGGACCCAGGCTTTCCAAGTCCTGGTAGTACCAGCCGAAGTACAGGTTCAGGCCCAGCACCTGGGGAATGTCCTGGAATCCGCTGCCGTTGTCGATTTCGGTGAAGGAAATGGCGGTGGCGGTCGCGCGGTGGCGATCCTCCTCGCGGGTCCGGGCCTCCAGCCGCCTGGCAAGCGCGAGCAGGTCGGCCTCGTAACCCGGCGGCTCGGGTTTCGGGCGGAACTGCATCACCTCGTTCATGTAGCCCCACAGCACCACCGAGGGATGGTTGTAGTGCTGCCGGATCATCTCCACCAGCATCGTCTCGGCATGGGTGGCGAACGCGGGGCTGGTGGCGATCAGGTTGACCACCGGGATCTCCTCCCAGACGGCCAGGCCCAGGCGATCGGTCGCGTCCAGCACTGCATCGGCCTGCGGGTAGTGGGCCAGGCGCAGGAAATTGAATCCCGTCTCCTTCACCCATTCCACGTCGCGCCGGTGCTGCGCGGCGGTGAGTGCGTTGCCGTGGCCGGCCAGGTCCTGGTGGCGGTTGCTGCCGCGCAGCGGATAGGGGCGGCCGTTGAGCACGAATCCCCGCTGCGGATCGAAGTGGAACCAGCGCACGCCGAAGCGGTTCTCCACCCGGTCCGTCACCCGGCCGCCCTGCAGCACCTCGGTGACCGCGCGGTACAGATAGGGCGAGTCCGGTGCCCACAACCGCGGCCGGCGGATCGCCGGCAGGCGGTGGTCGAACGCGACCCTGCCGTCGCCCGCGGCCTGCAGCGGCGCCGACAGGCGTGCGACCTCGCGCCCCTGTGCATCTAGGATCCGGTGCCGCACCGCCAGCCCGCGTGACCCGCCGGACGCGTCGACCACGGTGCCGCGCATCCGCACCTCGGCCCGTTCCGCATCGGCGTGCGGGGTATCGATGAACACCCCGGGCGAGGCATGGTCCAGCACGTCGATGTGCACCGGGTCGGTCGCGATCAGCCACGCGTCGCGGTAGATGCCGCCGAAGAAGGTGAAATCCGCCTCCAGCGGCGGAATGTCCGGATCGTGGCTGTTGTCCACCCGCACCGCCAGCAGGTTGGGGGCATCGAAACGCGCATACGGGGTGATCTCGAATGCGAAAGCCGTGTAGCCGCCCACGTGGCGGCCCAGCAGGCGGCCATTGAGGAACACGTCGGCCACCTGGTTGGCGCCCTCGAAGCGCACGAACAGGCGCTTGCCGCGCTGCTCCGGCTGCAGCGAGAGCGTGCGCCGGTACCAGCCTTCGCCGCGCCGGTAGGGCACGCGCTTGTCGAACGCATCGCCCGCGTTCCAGGTATGCGGCAGCGCCACCGCCTGCCAGCCGGCATCGTCGAACCCCGGCGACTCGGCCCCCGCCTGCGCGCCGTCGGCGTAGCGCCAACCATCGTTCAGCGAGGCAAGGGTGCGCTCCCCGGCGTGTACACCCGCCGCGGCGCCCAGGCATGAAGCGCACACGAGCAGCAGCCAGCCCAGCCGTCCGGTTCGCCCGCGGCGGCTCATGGCGCCATCACTTCGAACCGGGCCGACTGCTCGGCGCTGGAGCTTCCGCCCACGAACACGGTGAAGGTGCCCGGCTCCACGACCTGGTGCATCTGCTCGTCGTACATCGCGAGGTCGTCGAATCCCAGCGTGAAGCTGACGATGCGCGATTCCCCGGGCTGCAGCGGCACCCGCCGGAAACCGCGCAACTGCCGTACCGGTCGGGTGACGCTGGCGACATCGTCGCGCAGGTACAACTGCACCACTTCCACTCCCGCGCGCTTGCCGGTATTGGTCACCCGTACGTCGACCTGCTGGGCCAGGTCGTCCAGCGCGAGCTTCGGCCGCGATACCCGGGGCGGATCGTAGCGGTACGTGGTGTAGCCCAGGCCATGGCCGAAGACGTACAGGGGGGTCCAGGCCACGTCCAGGTACTTGCTGGTGTACTTCTCGGTCTCGCTCGGCGGGCGCCCGGTGTTCTTGTGCGCGTAGTAAATCGGCACCTGGCCGACGTTGCGCGGGAAAGTCACCGGCAGCTTGCCCGATGGATCGGCCGCGCCGAACAGCACGTCGGCGATCGCGTTGCCGCCCTCCACCCCAGGGAACCAGGCCTCCAGTATCGCCGGCACCTTCCCTTGCAACGGGGCGATCGTGAGCGGGCGACCGTTCAGCAACACCACCACCACCGGCTTTCCGGTCGCGGCCACCGCAAGCGCCAATTGCTGCTGCACGCCGGGCAAGNCCAGCGAACTGCGGTTGTTGGCCTCGGCGCTCATGTCCGGATGCTCGCCCAGGAACATCACCACTGCGTCGGCCTGGCGCGCCGCGGCAACGGCCTGGTCGAAACCGGAAGTGTCGTCGCCGTCGATGGCGGCGCCCTGAGCCACCAGCAAGCGCGTATCCGTGCCCAGGGCAGCGCGCAGCCCTTCCAGCGGAGTGACCGCATCTTCTTCCCGGGCGGCAACCGCCCAGTTGCCCAGCATCGCCCGCCGATGGTCGGCCAGCGGGCCGATCACCGCCAGCGTGCGCAACGACCTGGACAGTGGCAGCACGGCGCCGTCGTTCTGCAGCAGCACGAAGGACTTCTGCGCCATCCGGCGCGCCGCGGCCCGGCTTTCCGCGGTGAGGGTGAGCGCCTCCTGCCTGGCGGGATCGCTGCAGTAGCGATAGGGGTCGTCGAACAGGCCAAGCCGCAGCTTCGCGGCCAGCACGCGACGCACCGCCGCATCCACCTGTGCCATCGGCACCCGCCCCGCGCGCACCGCCGCGGGCAGGTCGCTGAGGTAGATGCGGCTGACCATGTCCACGTCCACGCCCGCGCGCAGCGCCAGCCTGCCGGCGTCCTCGCGTGTGGCCGCCACTCCGTGCGCCATCAGTTCCTGCACGCCGTTGTAGTCGCTGACCAGCACCCCGTCCCAGCCCCACTCGCCGCGCAGCACGCCTTCCAGCAGCCCGCGGTTGGCGTGCATCGGGATCCCGGACACCTCGTTGAAGGCCGCCATCACCGATTGCGCCCCGGCCGCGACCGCCGCCTTGAACGGCGGCAGCTGGACCTCGCGCAGGCTGCGCTCGGACAGGTCCGCGCCGGCNTAGTCGCGACCGCCTTCGGCCAGGCCATAACCGACGAAGTGCTTGGCCGTGGCCAGCAGGGTATCGGGCGCGGCAAGGTGCGATCCCGGCGCGGACGACNCATCGTCGCCCTGGAAGCCGCGCACCCGTGCCGCCGCCATCGCCGCGCCCAGGTAGGGATCCTCGCCGGACCCCTCGACCACCCGCCCCCAGCGCGGGTCGCGCGCGATGTCGACCATCGGCGCATAGGTCCAATGGATGCCATGCGCGGTGGCCTCCACCGCCGCATGCCGGGCCGCCACGGCGACCTCGTCCGGATCGAAGCTGGCGGCCTCTCCCAGCGGCACCGGGAATACCGTGCGGTAGCCGTGGATCACGTCGGAAGCGAACAGCAGCGGGATGCCGAGCCGCGAACGCTGCACCGCCACCCGNTGCAGTTCGCAGGTGCGCCTGGCCCCGTCCACCCCCAGGATCGAGCCCACTTCGCCGCCGCCGATCTGGGCCTCGCTGGCGGCCTGCGCCGCCGGGCCGGTGTCGTTGCCGAGGCCGCGCGGCTGGTTCAGCTGGCCCAGCTTCTCCTCCAGGGTCATCCTGGCCAGCAGCGCGTCGATGAAGGCTCGCTCCGCAGCGTGCCCGGCATGCGGCGGCGTCCCCGTAGGCAGGGCCGCGCCGGCCACCGGCGCGGACAGCGCCGTCACCAGCAGCACAGCGAAACAGCGGGTGCGGCGGAGCGTCCTGACCATGTCGGTCTCGCGGCGTGGCATCGGACAACGAATGTAAACGTTTCCACGCANCCCTGCATGACGCAGTGCCGAAACCACGCGGCCCGGCCTGGCTTGGCTTGGCCGGGCCGGACGGCAGCCGGGGCGCCGCTGGACAGCGGCCGCGCCAGCACTTACCCTTGCTCGCACTGCACGGTCGGAAGTAGCGGCCCGCCCGGACCTGGCCCATTCGCCACCCGTCCCGTCGACCGATTCGCTGCCCCCTCCGCCCGGGTCCGACGACCTTCCCCGCCGTCTGCTACGCCGCCGTGGCCTGCGTCGCCTGCGCGATGGGTGGGGATGCGNTCGCATGGCGACGCCCGCTCNGGCCGTCAACCNAGGCACGCGNGCCCCACCGTGGTGGTGCCCGCAATTCATGGCTTACTAGATGAGTTCCGAACCCGCGCAAGGCGCGATCCCGACAATGCAGCCGCCCCTGGCCCCGCAGCA
>Ga0056903_1000595_pt1 | contig 16565 bp, 10 predicted proteins | sample EBPBio142005_DNA_FD_55025 | JGI IMG/M metagenome (GOLD analysis project Ga0056903, IMG submission 55025) | Wastewater treatment Type I Accumulibacter community from EBPR Bioreactor in Madison, WI, USA - Reactor 1_6/14/2005_ DNA | ecosystem: Engineered > Bioreactor > EBPR > Anaerobic-Aerobic >...
GTGTCGATTTGACCGGTTTGGTCTTCAATTTTGTAATTCAAAGCCTTTGCCAAAACAAAAATATTATTGAGATTTTCTAAAAGTTGCTTTCTTCCCTCATTTCTTAAACGGTCCTGGTTTACCGTTTTGTAAGCGTTATCTTTCGCATTCTGAGTGATTTTTTTGAAATCGTTTTCATTAAAACGGTCGAAAAAAGAATCGTCCATCGACTGAATTTCCACGCTTGGCGTAATTTTGATGTCNGCATTTGGAAGTTCTTTAATGATCAGTTTTTTATTAACTGAATCCACATCGAGTTTCATTTTATTTAAATCATAAGAAACTTGTGCGTTGGTTTTGGTGAAGGTGATGAGTTCTTTCTCGATATTGGGAAGCATTCCGCCGAGAAGTTGGGAAGTCACTTTCGTTTTTTGCATGCTCGAAAAATCCTGTTCCATCACGACCATTTTGTTCATCTTTTTGATTTGGTTGGTGATGATGTAGAAGTCGTTTTGGATTTTGTCATCTGCTTTTTTGGTGATGGCGTTCCAAATAAAAAACAGGAGCAACATTGCAGCAGCTCCTAAAATGAACGGTAGTATTTTCTGTTGATTTTTCAATTTATTTAAATAAATCTTTGATGGATGAATTGTCTTTTTTAATGATTTCCAAAAGGTCTTTTTCTACATAAAAAGTTTTCGGCGTTTCTACAATTCTACCAATTTCTTTGCCATATTTTTGAACGATGATGGTTGGAACTCTCTGAATATTGTAAATCCCTTCTTCACCACTTGGTGATTCTTTTTTTCTATTTACGGCAATGATATTCAATTTTTGTTCCGGATATTTTAAAGTTTCCAAAAGCTTCATCAATCTGGGAACTTCACGGTGGCTGTCTTCGCACCAAGTTCCCATCACCAAAGTTATATTATAGGAGTTTAATTTTTCTTTTTTCAATTGGGCAACTGTTGCCTCATCAAGTGTATACTGGTCGTGTTCTTTCGTGTACCAACTGCTGTATGGCTCCTTTAAAAGTTGGCTTTTAGTTTGAGTTCCCAAAAGCATTTTTCCGTCATTCGTAGTGTCGACTTCTCGGTTGACGACTACTTTCTGTGCTTCACAAGATTGTGCCACAAGAAGAATTGTTGCGGCAGCAAAAAGAGATTTTATTATTTTTTTCATTGCTTAATTTAAGGTAAATTAATTTTCTAAGATGGTTTTTAGATCAGCAGGAGAGTAGTATTTGTTCTTCAAAACCTTGTTGTCGGAAGTTCGGTGAACATTGATTTTGTCGCCCGAAACCTCGGAATAAGCATCTTGACCTTTTTCTTTATAGAATTCAATGGTTTCATCCGCTTCCTGTTGTGTTGAACATGCTTTCGACATATTCGAACGTTGAACTTCATTGAACAGTTCCACAAATTTTTCGCCCAAACCAAATTCCAAAACTGCTCCGCTTAAAACGTATTGCAAATCGCATAAAGCATCCGCAATTTCTACAATGTCGTTATCTGCAATGGCTTGTTGAAGTTCGTTTAATTCTTCCTGTAAAAGTGAAACACGCAGTTCGCATCTTTCTTTCGACGGGATTTGCGGAGTATCTAAAATTGGGGCATTAAAGGTTCTGTGAAATTCTGCAACCTGATTCAGCGAATCTATTTTTTCCATTAAAATTTAAATTTAAGCAAATATAGAAAAAATGAAACTTTCCTGTAATTAAAAGAAACGAGTAATCTACCCACGCCTTTACCAAAGTTGAAGAAACCGCTTCAGAGTGGTGTAATGAAAAAACCGCCTCAAAAATTAATTTGGGGCGGTCTTAAAATAATTAATAGTACATGTTATTCTTTGATGAATTTTTTAGAAACATTCCCAACCTTGATGAGGTAGACTCCTTTTGGAAGAGCGTTTACACTTACTGTATTATCAGAAATTTTTCCGNTGCTGATTTGTTTTCCGCTCAAATCGTAGATGCTGAACTCGGAAGAATCTGCNTTAGNAATATTCAATGTACTTCCTTTAACAGGATTCGGGTAGATTGAAAGTTCTCTCGTTGGATTAACAATTGCCGCGTTTTCTTTTGCCGTTGACATAATGTTTACGGTGTAATCTTCAACTTGTCCGTAAGTGTAAGTTCCACATGGTGAAGTTGGAGCAGTGCTGTATTTCATCATCACTCTCATCCTTGTTGCACCTAAAGTTGCGGTTGCAGGGATAGTAATTGAACCTGTAACAGGGGTGGTTGTTGAACCTGTTTTAGTCCAAACTTTTTCGCCTGAATCTGTGAAAACTCCGTTTCCGTTGTAATCGATATAGACAGAGTACGCTTCATTGTATTTAGNTGCTGTCCAAGTCGGAGTAATCGAAATTGCGTAAGCTGTTCCTCGCGTTACGNTTGTAGAAATTGCAGTAAAGTTTTCGTAACCTGCAGCTCCNGTAGATGAATTGTTGATGGTTCCGAATTTTACGTTTCCAATTCTTTCGTCATTGGTATTCGTTGCAGCCGCAGTACAGTANGTTACAGAATTTGCTAAAGTTGTTACTGAAACAGTGTTGCTTGCTGCTGAAACATTTCCTGCTGCATCTTTCGCCTTTACAGAGAAAGAATAAGTTGTTGAAGCAGAAAGTCCTGAAACTGCATAAGAAGTTGAGGTTGTAGCACCCAATAAAGCTGCTCCTTGATATATGTCATAACCTGTAACACCAACATTGTCGGTTGCTCCACTCCAAGAAAGGTTGGTTGAACTTGAGGTTGTTCCTGAAGCAGCCAAAGTTGGTGCTGTTGGAGCAGTTGTATCAGAAACAGGAGCTAGAGTTGTTACGGAAACCGCATTACTTGCTGCGGAAATATTACCTGCTGCATCTTTCGCTTTTACTGTGAAAGAATAGGTTGTAGAAGCAGAAAGTCCTGAAACTGCATAAGAAGTCGAAGAAGTGGAACCCAATAAAGCTGCTCCTTGATATACGTCATAACCTGTAATACCCACATTGTCGGTTGCGCCACTCCAAGAAAGATTGGTTGAAGTTTGCGTAGTTCCTGATGCGGAAAGTGAAGGTGGAGTTGGAGCAACGGTGTCTGAAGTTCCCGCGGTAACGGTAATGTTTGCTTTGTTTACGTTAAAGAAAACGTGATTGCTTCCTTTCACCATAATTCTTCCTGTGGAAGTCGCTGCATTTGGAATCACTACATTTTGTGAACCGTCATTTGGAGTTGCGGCTAAAAGTGTTGTCCAAGAATTTCCACTATCGGTTGACCAAAGAATATCAACATTAGCAGCGTTCACGCCGTTTGCAGTTGTACCTGCAACGTTCCAAGTCACTGCTTGTGAAGTTCCTCCTGTGTAAGTGGTTGCAGCAGATTGAGAAGTTACGGTAAAAGGCCCTGCAGTTGCATTTACGGTGATTACCGCATCATCAGAATTATTTCCGGAACCGCCTGCTCTGTTATCACGAACAGTATATCTGAAATTTAAAGTTCTTGCTACAGAAGAAAGTGCTTCAACGGTGATTTCCTGACCTGCAGTTGTTGTAGCTCCCGCTAAGACAGATTGCATTCTTGGGAAATATCTTGTTGGTGAAGCGGTTGCCGTCCAGGATCTGAAGTTAGGACCTGAGGTTTTTGTAGCACTTGCCGCAGAACTTGCTCCCGTCTGTGAAGTTGAAGCAACATCCATTTCTTCCCAAATATGGGTTAATGCGTCTCCATTTGCATCAGAAGCAGTTCCTGTTAACATAAATGGTGTGCTTTTAGGAATCGTATAGTCTGAACCTGCGTTTGCGGTTGGGATTGAGTTTCCTGTAGGTGTATTTACAGAGCAGGTTTTTGATTTCACATTATTGGTAATCTGCTGAATGGAAATAGCATGAAAAAGTGCATCAGAATGCGCTTGAATATCTTGCGATGTAATTCCTGCATAACCCATAATTGTTGAGCCAGAACCAGGTTCCATATTTGCACCTGTACTTTCATTGTTCATAGAAAAAGTGTGATTTCCACCGAATTGATGACCCATTTCGTGGGCAACATAATCGATATCGAAATTGTCACCGGATGGAATATTGTCTGCAGGTGAAGTGATTCCTGAACCTTTTGATCCATTTACACAGATACAGCCGATGCAACCTGCATTTCCACCACCACCGGAAGCTCCGAATAAATGTCCGATATCATAATTTGCTTCACCAATTACAGATGTCAACGTTGACTGTAATTGAGAATTCCAACTGCTCATCGAAGAAGCCGCAGAATAAGGGTCGGTTGAAGCATTGGTGTAAATTACCGCGTCATTGTTCGCAATAAGAACCATTCTTACAGAGAAGTCTTTTTCGAAAACACCATTTACTCTCGTCATAGTATTGTTCATCGCCGCCAAAGCTTGCGCTTTTGTTCCGCCAAAATATACTGCATATTCCCCCGTACAAGAAAGGGCAAGTCTGAAGGTTCTCAAAAGACCATCATCTGCATTAGGTCTTGCTGTAATAGTTGTTCCTAATTGAGTTTTTACGTCGTCAATGGTTGTACATTCAAATTTATTTAGGTTGTCTTTCTTGTCAGATTTTTTGTAAACCACATAAGTTGAAGCGTCGGTGGTATAAGGTTCTATGAAAACTGCGGAATTGTCTGCATTGATTTCCATGGATGATAATCCCAAGGGAGAAACACTGAAATAAACTACCTTAGAAGGATCATCTAAACTTTGCCCCACATACGATTTGATGTCGGGATATTTCGCGGCTAAAACAGGATCAAAATTGGAGTGCTCAGAGACTTTGAAATTCTCCATTTTTCCATCTGCGGAAGGAAAGGAAATAATTTTTTCAGATTTTTGATTAACTGAAAGTTTCTGAGGAGCTCCCTTTAGTTGCTGTTTTAAGCCTTGAATGTCTAATTCAAAAAGTTTAGGTGTAGTAATGGAAGTTTTATTTCCAATTACTTGTGAACCTGCTTTTTTAGAAGCTTGAGTCCATAAAGAACCGGTTTGTCCGTAGGAAAAACCGGCAATTGCTACGAAAGCGAGCGACAATAGTTTTGTTTTCATAGATTAACTTTAATTTTTAAATTGTTAATTTCGTTAAAGAAAACCAAATGTATATTTTTTTTTAAAACGAAAATAAAAAAAAATTAAAAAAAATGTTATGATTTGCATAAACTGTTGAATTAAATATAAAATTGGTAGTTCTCATCTATTTTAAGAGGTTGATTAATTATTAGTTCGTAAGAATTTTATTGCCGATTTTTTGTTAAGAATTTTTTCTTGACTACCTAGGATTATCCCACCCACATTAAGGATTTTGATCTCGATATATAAAAAAGAATTCCTAATTAATTAGAAAGGGTTGAGGTTTATCATGTTTAATTTGAATATTTCATAAAATAGTGATCCAATTCCTTGTTAAATTCTAAATATCCTTAATATCGGGTTTCTTATTTTATCAAATTCGCAATGTTCATAAAATTTGAATATATTAAATTTAAATTTTTTATTTAGAATTTATCATATTGACCAGAAATTATAGTAAATTTGTTTTTTTATTTAAAAAACTTTATACTATGAAGAAAATTTTCTTATGGTGTACCTTACTACTTACATCGTGGCTTGGTGCACAAACAGTTTTAATTGATCCATCTGCGGGCGGAGGCTTTGAAAGTGGAACAACACTTTTAAGCAACGGATGGTCATCAGTAGTTCCAACTGCTGATATTTGGGTGGTAGGAGCTGCTCCCGCTCCAACAAGTGCAAATTGTGGATACATCTCCAATGACAATGGAACATCTTGGATTTATTCACAGTTATCTACTTACTCTCACTTATACAGAGATGTTACGGTTCCGGCAGGCGAATTGAAAGGAAAGTTAACTTTTGATTGGAAAGTAGGAGGAGAAGGTAGCACAACTTCTGACTGGGACAATTTAAAAATCTTTTTGGTTCCAGTTACTACTACACCTCTTTCTACGGCAGCCGTATCCACAACTGGTGGTATGCAGCTTTCTGGTGCAGGTGCTGTTAGTGGGATGTACAAGCTAAGTTCTACCACTTGGAATTCAGAGACCATTAATTTTGCGTTCCCTTCTTCGGGATCATGGAGAATAGTCTTCTCATGGAAATCTGATGTTTCAACAATAGCCAATCCACCAGCAGCGATTGATAATGTTTCATTAACTTCAAATGTTCCAGGCAATTTCACTTCGGTGGCGACAGGAAACTGGGGTACAGCCGCTACTTGGGATGCCAATGCTGTTCCAACAGCTGCAGATAATGTCACTGTAGATACTGGTCATACGGTAACCATTGATGCTGCATCGCAGGCTGCGAACAACCTCACAGTAAAAGGAACATTAAATTACGGCACAACTCCAGCTTCATTTGCAGTAAACAACGACCTCAACGTAAATTCCGGTGGTTTGGTTAGTGTTTTCAACGGTACAACCGGAAAAACATTGACTGTGAAGGGAAACATCGTGAATGATGGTGCAATGGATATTTCAGTGGGAGCAACCAGCGCAGGAAACCTTACCTTAAATGGTAGTAATGTACAAACTGTTTCTGGTTCGGGAACCTTCACAAACGGTAATATAAGGAATTTGACTTTTTCCAATACCAATACTTCAATTCCAAATATCAATTGGTCAATGAATGTTGCAATTGCGTACAACTTAAGCATGACCGGAGCAAGAGTAAATCTAGGAACAAGTAAAGTGACATTCGGTTATAATGCAGCAGGGAACACGCTTACTGCACCAAGTGGAACCGGTTTCTTACCAGGAGGAAAGTTTTCTAGATATTGGACAGCAACAGCTACTGGAACAACAGTAACCGCTGGAGTTGACCCAACAAATACGACAAGTAGATACCCTTTTGTAAATAATTCAGGAAGGGATAGGTCAATGTACATTACTAGAACAAACGCAACTGGAGCTGCAGCTGGCGAACTTGCAGCTGTTTACACTGATGCGAATACAATGACAACCGGATTGAATATCACCGATGGAAGTTATACCATTACTGACCGATACGACGGAAACTGGAAAGTATCCAATGAGGGAACTTCAGTGAACGCATCTTCATATACCGTGGTATTACTTGCTCCAGGTGCCTATCAGGCAGCTAACGGAAATTCCCGAGTGATGGCAGCAAATGCAGCACTTAGTGGCACTCATCAAAATGGAACCACAACTCCGGGCGCTCAGCGAATCACAGTATCACAAACAGATTTATTGAGTGGACCACTTTATATAGGAGTTAATACTGCAGATACTTCATTTGTAAGTATTGCAAGCGGAAACTGGAACGATCCAACTACCTGGAATAAAGGAGTACTGCCTTCTTGCACCGATGGTATCGTTATTGCAAGTCCGCATAATGTAACAGTGAATTCTGCTGCGAATGTTTCTAAAAATATTACGATCGCTAATGGTGGAACTTTAACAGTTGCATCAGGAGATTTAACAGTGGGCTGTACATTAAACAATAATTTCCTTACCAATAATGGAACTTTAACCGTTTCTGGAGGAACATTAAATGTGAATGGTAACATTGCAAATACAGCGACTTCAGTTTTTAACCAATCTGGTGGGGATATTAAAATAGACGGAAACGCAGCTGGTGCTGTAGCATCTTCTGTAGCATCAGGTACTCCACTATTTAGCAGTGCTTCAACAAATATCAATCTTACAGGTGGAACATTAACAATTGTTGACCCTCATACTGCAACAACAAATAGTAGTGCATATGCTGTTTATTACAATTTTGGTTCTAACTCACCAAACTCTATTGCTACCTCACCAAATCATACCATCAAGTTTGGCGATGGAATATCAACGGATGGTGGTGGAAACACAAGTGGTTTTTATGTTAATACTTGGAATGGCACTGGGTTTTTAAATTTTGGAAATATAATCGTTGATGGTCCATCAGGAACAAATCGTGGTGTAGTGTCGCAATATCAACTTGCAGCTACTGGAAATGTGGATATAAATTCTGGCGGAACTTTGACAGTAGCAAATACTTTTCTTGGTGGAAACTTAAATGTAAATACAGGAGGAAAATTTGTTAGTACCTCCGGATTGGCAACAGGAATTGTGACTGCAAGTTCAGCTTCAACTCTTACTACAGCTCCTGCTACTTCATCACAAACAATTAGCAATAATGGTACTTTGGGTAATTTGGCAACTGCACCTACAGCTAACTTAAATAATTTTACTGTAAATAATACGAGTACAGGTGGGGTTACTTTGAATTCGCCAGTATCAGTTGGGGGAACTTTAACGCTTACCGCAGGAAAAGTAAATACCACTTCAACCAATTTGCTAACTTTAGGTACTGCAACTTTAGCAGGAACTTTAGCTGGAGGTTCAGACGCTTCTTATATCAACGGACCATTTGCCAGAACAATTGCAAGCGGAAATGCCAATACAAACTTCATTTTGTTCCCAGTAGGAAAAGCAGCTTATGCACCTGTTTCTTTAGCACCAACTACCACGGCGGTTGCAAATATGAAAGCGGAAGCTTTTGACAGCAATTCTGGTAGCGCAGGTTCAATGGTTCAAGCGGGAACTGTATCCACATCTAGAAGATGGGAAGCATTCTTAGTTTCTGGTACAATGACGGATATCCAGTTAAGAATTGCAGATTCCGGAATTCAAAGTGACCATGTTCCTGCTCAAGCACCTTCTGCGAATGGAGCTTATGATCTAGTCTTTGGTAAAACAGCTACTTACACCGCTGCAACTGCCACAATGCCGAATTCTTTACAGACCGCAACAGCACTTGCAGCTGCTGATTATACAGGTTATTTATCTTATGCAAAATTGGATTCAACATTATCTGTTTCTGGCGATTATGCAGCAAATAAACTGGTAAAAGTTTATCCTAATCCATTTGGAGAGGTCATCAACATTACTAATATTAAGGATCTGAATATGATTTCAGTTGCGGACGCTTCAGGAAGAATTGTGAAAGTAATCCGAAATGCAGGTTCACTTTCCAATATCAACCTTGGAGAATTGAAATCTGGTGTTTATGTTTTGAAACTTGATTACAATACCGGATCAACCAAATCTGTGAAAGTAATTAAGAAATAATATTTAACATGATAACTACAGAGGCAGCCATTTATTTAAAGTGGTTGCCTTTTTTTGCGTAAAACTCCTGATTGATAAACTAATTTAATCTCTGAAAATAAAAATATGCGCGATGCTTTGCCGCTGGATTATACCCAATCACGTAGCAGTTTGAGTTAATTTATAAATCAAAGACCACCTTGCTTGTTAACCAAATTCTAAAACAAAACAAAAAACACCGAAGATTTCCGGTGTTTTAAATAACATTTTTATGTTTATCTTACTTTGAAATTTCTCTTCCGATTACCAATCNCTGNATTTCNGAAGTTCCTTCGCCAATGGTACAAAGTTTTGAATCTCTATAGAATTTTTCCACCGGAAAATCTTTGGTATAACCATAACCTCCGAAAACCTGAACGGCATTGTTGGCAATCCTTACNCANGCTTCAGAAGCGTACAATTTTGCCATAGCTCCCTCTTTGGTCATNGGTCTTTTTGCATTTTTCAAATTGGAAGCTCTTTGGATTAGTAATTCAGCAGCATCGATTTCGGTCGCCATATCTGCAAGCATAAAGTTAATCGCTTGGAATTGGTTGATTGGTCGCCCGAACTGTTGTCTTTCCAAAGAATATTTTAAAGCAGCTTTGTAAGCNCCTCTCGCTGTTCCTAAACTTAAAGCTGCGATAGAAATTCTTCCGCCATCCAATATTTTCATTGCCTGTTTGAAACCTTCGCCAACTTCGCCGAGTCTGTTTGCATCAGGAACCCTTACGTTATCGAAAATTAATTCTGCGGTTTCCGAAGCGCGCATTCCCAATTTGTTCTCTTTTTTTCCTGAAGAAAATCCTGGCATTCCTTTTTCAAGAACAAAGGCAGTAGAATTATTTCTAGCTCCCTTTTCGCCTGTTCTTGTCATTACTACGGCGATATCTCCCGAAATTGCGTGGGTGATGAAATTTTTAGCTCCGTTCAAAATCCAGTCATCACCATCTTTTACAGCGGTTGTGCTCATTCCGCCCGAATCTGATCCGGTGTTGTGNTCAGTGAGTCCCCATGCTCCGATTACTTTTCCGGAAGCGAGTTGAGGCAGCCATTTATGACGTTGCACCTCATTTCCAAACTCATAGATATGATTGGTNCAAAGTGAATTGTGTGCCGCAACAGAAAGTCCGATTGATGGATCAACCTGAGAAATTTCGTCCAAAATGGCAACATATTCGTGGTAACCTAAACCAGAACCGCCGTATTCTTCAGGAATTACAATTCCCATGAAACCCATTTCGCCAAGTTGGTGAAAAAGCTCAACGGGAAAAGTTTGGCTTTCATCCCATTCCATAATGTNTGGACGAATATTTTTTTCTGCAAAATCACGTGCAGTTTCAGCAATCATATTGATGTTGTGTAGAGTATCGCTATTCATAAATTTTATTTGTTTTCAAAGATAATTAAAATGTAGAAGTCTAAAAATATTTTTTGTGTTGAATTTTTCCAGTATTCATGATATTTTTTTGAAAATGACGACTTTACTAATATTCAATTTTAATAAAATTAACATGAGTTCGGATTTTTTGCATCACTTAATTAAGTAATTTAGCGACCGAAAAAATATTGTAATGANGAGAACTTTACTTTCGCTTTTTTTAGTTCCTTTTTTGGGNTTGGCGCAGATTCCTACAGGGTATTATAATGGCACTTCTGGATTAACTGGTTACGCTTTAAAAACAAAATTGCACGAAATCATATCTGCAAGATACATCANTTGGCATTATGGCGANCTGCAGGAATTTTATAAGCAAACCGATCTGGACGTTTATTATGATCATACACCNTCCAACAATCCCATCTTTAATTCTACAACAAATACGATGGATTATATTTTGTTGGATATTTATTCNGAAAAACCAGCTGGACCAGATGCCTACGAATATACTACTGCAAATTCAACAGGATCTGCAAGCGCCGAAGGACAAGGTTGGAACCGCGAACACATGATGCCGCAAAGCACTTTTAACAGTAACTATCCTATGTATTCTGATTTGTTTTATGTGTTTCCTACGGATGCGAGGATCAATCAGCTGCGAAGTAATTATCCTTACGGAATTTCTTCTACAACACCGTCTTTGGTTTATTATAATTTTACCAATACGTCTAAAATTGGAAAGAATGCAACGCCAAATTCTGGTTATACGGGGCGTGTTTATGAACCTATTGATGAATTTAAAGGCGATATCGCAAGAAGTTTGCTTTATTTCGCTGTTCGGTATGAAGGGAAATTAAATAACTTCAATTTTTACAACGGAACTTCTGCTGCAAACGATACAAGCCCGCTCGACGGAACAGANGAAAAAGCTTTTGAAGATTGGTATGTTGCGATGCTGCTGAATTGGCACAACCAGGATCCTGTTTCGCAAAGGGAGATCGACCGGAACAATGCGGTTTTTGGGATTCAAAAAAATAGAAATCCTTTTATNGATCATCCTGAATGGGTTAACTTAATTTGGAATCAGACGCCAAGTGTAGTTTCTCCGTCACAGGTTACCAACTTGAATGTTGCACAGAACAGCGCATACTTCGTAAATTTGAATTGGAGCACTCCATCTGATCCTTCGATTTTAGGTTTTAAAGTTTATCAGAACGGAACTTTGATCGGTACTGCTAAAAATAACTCTTTCGTTGCAGATCATCTTACGCCTTCAACTCCCTATACCTTTACCGTAAAGGCTTACAATAATAATTATGTCGAATCTGCGGAAAGTAACCTAGTTACGGTAACTACTCTAGATGCTGATATTTATGCAAAAGATTTAATGATTACCAAATATTTGGAAGGTTCTTCCAACAACAAAGCCTTGGAAATTACCAACAAAACAGGACATGCCGTAAATCTGAATAAGTACCGAATGAGTATCCAGTTTTTTAACGGTACGCAATACTATTTTCCTGCACCCTATGAATTGGAGGGAATTGTGCAAAACAATGAGACTTTTGTTATATTAAATCCAAATGCGGCTTTCACCTGTATAAACAATGATCAGGCAAGATTTGTTACTGCGGCGCCACAACTTACTTTCAGCGGAAGTAATTATATTGAGTTGCGGTACGCGTCAACCACGGTTGATGCGGTTGGAGTAAAAGATCAAAGCAATTCTGCGATATTGGGAAATGTTTCGCTCTACCGTCTGAATTCTGTAAATCAGCCAAATTCAACCTTTACACTTTCAGAATGGGAACAACATCCTTCCAATTATTGTGAAAATATTGGAACATTAGTGGTTTCCGATGCACAGATATATGCCGAAAATGATTTGTCAATTTATCCAAATCCAGTGGTTGGAAATGAATTGTTTGTTAAGGGTAAAAAAATCGGCAATATTAAAAACGCTTCAATTGTTGATCTTTCAGGAAAGTTAATTCAGCAGGAAAATGCTCCTTTTAAAAATAAAAATTCCATCAATGTACAAAAACTAAATCCGGGAGTTTATATTTTGAAAGTGGATGATCAATCGGTTAAGTTTATTAAAAAATAATTGCCCTTATAGTTTAAAAAATCAGCTTCCTTGGAAGCTGATTTTTTTTATTTTAAATACAGTTTCATTTTCTCTTCCGCTTCTGGTTTGATATTCATCGTTTTGAAGAATTTCTTTTCATTGGTAAAGGAAATTCGGTAATAGATAATTTTATCAGCATAATATTTGAAGTAAGGGTGATTTTTCAACCAAGATTCCGGCGCGTCCGTTAAAGTGTATTTTTGAACATTTTCCGTATTTAAGGGAGCTATATAGATCAAACGTTGTGCTAATATTTTGTCAATATTATAAGTGTCGAGAATCTGATTTTTATTGATGAATCCACCCAGTTTATTTCGGAAACCAATGAAGCTTGCCGCGCTTTTATCATCAAAGCCATACTCGATAAGTTGTTTAAAAGTAATCACATTCAAGTCTGTTTTACTGAAATCGGTTTTGGCTTCATAAATTTTTGAGGATGAATTGTTATGAGGAGGGTTGCTGTTGTTTTGAGCCGGTTTAAACGTCTCCGCATTCAAAACGATGTACGGTTTCAACTCTTCAAATTTATCTGCGGAAATCACGAAGCATCTTTGAATGTCTTCTAAACTTTTGAAACTGCCCTTTAAATTTCTATCTCTATAATTGATGATAACTTGAGCCTGTTTTTCAGAGAATCCCAAATTTTTCCACCCTTCCAAATCAGTCATGTTTGGATCAAAGTTTTGATAATTGACTTTCGCTTTCTGTGTTTTGGCGTAAGAATCTTGGAAATTAGGGTTTGACTTCACATAGTTTTCCGGCGTTTTTTCAGGAAGCAAAAGGTAAGGCTCCATTTTTCGGTAATTTTCGTCACTGATGATAAAGCACTCTTTAAATTTTTCTTTGCTAATAAAACTTCCTCCCAAATAATTTTTGTATTTAAGAATAGAGTTTGCTTGATTTTCAGTGAATCCCATCTTAATAAAATCGGTCACTGAAAAGTGATCAGGATTAAATTTTCCGGGAACTGTTAATGACTTCTTAGCATAATGATTTTTGAAGCTGGAATTTTGATAATAATTTCTACGATTATAATTCGATTCGTAATTTTTATAGGAAGAAACCGAAGTCTCAGGAAGTAAGATGTAAGGTTCCAACTCTGCGAATTTCTCGCCCGAAATGGCGTAGCACTTTTTTAATTGCTGTTTCGAAGTAAAATTCCCGCCAACAACATTTTTATATTTTAAAATTGTGGCAGTTTGTCTTTCAGAAAATCCCAGCATTTTCCATTCATTTTCGGTCAAACTATTTGGATCGAATTCCTTTAACTGAATTTTTTCTGCTGCGACATATTCCGCTTCCGAAAACTTGGTATTTGATCCTACATTTTCATTGCCTTTACCGTTAAAGTAGAGTAGCCCCGAGAATAAAATTGCTCCCGATGTAACGAAGCCTAAAAAGTAGTTTTTCGCTGCTGAAAGTTGGATGTGTAGCTTCATGATGTGTTTTTTATGCAAACATATTGCATAAAGCATCTCGCATTATGGGTTAAAACACGGTATTTTTTAGGGTGAAATCACCCAATTTTGCAAAATTGCGTTAACGCATTGGAAGAAATGTAAACTTGCTAAAGTGGTAGAAAAAGTATTTATTCAGGCTTATCCACCAAAGATTCCTTGAGTTTTTGTAATTCTGCCTTTACAAATTCCAGGCGGTCGATCATGGTAATGGTTTCAGAAATTTTCGAGTTGGTGGTTAAAGCAATTCGGGCACCGTCTAAAGTATAGCCTTTCTCTTTCACCAAATGATAGATAATTTTCAGATTTTTTATGTCTTCCGGCGTGAAATATCGGTTNCCCTTCTTATTTTTTTTAGGTTTAATAATAGGGAATTCCTGCTCCCAATAACGAATGAGCGAAGCATTTACGTTAAACGCTTTTGCTACTTCACCAATAGAATAATAAAGTTTGTCGGGAAGATTAATTTTCATTTTTTAGNTCGAAAATTTGAATTTCAAAGATAGCAATTTTTGACAGAATTTTGGAGNCTTAAATGGTGAATAAAAATTTCACTGAAATAGATTGTAACTCAAATATTTTCAGTAATTTTGCACCACTTTTTGTGGAAGCATTTGGCGAGGTTAAAACATTTACAATTAACATCTTCCGTATTTTTCGAGAGCCACATTAAGCCAAACATCGAAAAAGAAGGAATACAAATTATTTAATTATGTCAGAAACGACAGTAAAAGAAGAGGTTCTNTTGAACCAAAACGTAGCACCGGAACAATTTGACTGGGATTCATTNGAGTCTGGTCTTGATGCTGATGCAAGAAAAGAGAAAAGCGATCTAGAAGAAATCTACAACGGTTCTCTTAACAACTTGAGCGACAACGACGTTCTTGTAGGAAAAGTAGTAAGACTTACCGACAAAGAAGCGATCGTTGACATCAACTTCAAATCTGAAGGTGTTATTTCTCTTAANGAATTCCGTTACAACCANGGATTGCAAGTTGGTGATGAGGTTGAAGTAATGGTGGACAGAAGAGAAGACAAATCGGGTCAGTTGCAACTTTCTCACAAAAAAGCTAGAACGCTTAAAGCTTGGGATAAAGTAAACGAACTTCACGAAACGGGTGAAATCGTAAACGGATTCGTAAAATCCAGAACTAAAGGTGGTATGATCGTTGACGTTCACGGAATCGAGGCATTCTTGCCAGGTTCTCAAATCGATGTGAAACCTATTAAAGATTACGATCAGTTCGTAGGAAAAACAATGGAATTCAAAGTAGTGAAAATCAACCCAGAATTCAAAAACGTTGTAGTTTCTCACAAAGCGTTGATCGAAGCAGATCTTGAAGGTCAGAAGAGAGAAATCATCGGACAACTGGAAAAAGGACAGGTTCTTGAAGGAACTGTTAAAAATATTACTTCTTACGGTGTATTCGTAGATTTAGGAGGAGTTGACGGATTGATCCACATTACAGACCTTTCTTGGTCTAGAGTAAATCACCCATCAGAAATCCTAGAAGACGGACAAACTGTAAAAGTGGTAATCCTTGATTTCGATGACGAGAAAACAAGAATCCAATTAGGTATGAAGCAATTGGAAGCTCATCCATGGGATGCACTTTCTGCTGATTTGAAAGTTGGTGATAAAGTAAAAGGAAAAGTGGTTGTTCTTGCTGACTACGGTGCATTCGTTGAGGTTGCTCCAGGTGTGGAAGGATTGATCCACGTTTCTGAAATGTCTTGGTCAACTCACTTGAGAAGCGCAGGAGATTTCGTAAAAGTTGGTGATGAAGTAGAAGCTGAAGTTTTGACTTTGGACAGAGAAGACAGAAAAATTTCTCTTGGTATGAAGCAACTTAACCAAGATCCTTGGGCGAACATCGAAACTAAATATCCAGTTGGTTCTAAACATGTTGGAACTGTTAGAAACTTCACAAACTTTGGGGTTTTCGTAGAATTGGAAGAAGGAATCGATGGTTTGATCTATATTTCTGATCTTTCTTGGACTAAGAAAATCAANCATCCATCAGAATTCTGTGCAGTTGGTGATAAGTTAGACGTTGTAGTNCTAGAATTGGATACTGCAGCAAGAAGACTTTCATTAGGACACAAGCAATTGCAGGAAAATCCGTGGGATAAATTCGAAACTAAATATGCAGAAGGAACTGTACATACAGGAAAAGCTACTGAAGTTTTCGACAAAGGTGCACAAGTTCAGTTCGAAGACGCTGAAGTTGAAGCGTTCTGCCCATCAAGGTTGTTAGAAAAAGAAGACGGTTCTAAAATCAAAAAAGGAGAAGAAGCTCAGTTCAAAGTAATTGAATTCAACAAAGAATTCAAGAGAGTGGTAGTTTCTCACACGGGAATCTTCAGAGATGAGGAAAAGAAAAACGTGAGAGATAACGCTTCAAAACCTGCTGCATCTTCCAGCAACGAAGAGAAATCAACTCTTGGTGACCTTGACGTTTTAGCAGAATTGAAAAAGAAAATGGAAGGCGGAAACTAATTCTCGAATTCTTTTGACTA
>Ga0056903_1000610_pt1 | contig 16253 bp, 10 predicted proteins | sample EBPBio142005_DNA_FD_55025 | JGI IMG/M metagenome (GOLD analysis project Ga0056903, IMG submission 55025) | Wastewater treatment Type I Accumulibacter community from EBPR Bioreactor in Madison, WI, USA - Reactor 1_6/14/2005_ DNA | ecosystem: Engineered > Bioreactor > EBPR > Anaerobic-Aerobic >...
AACCGGGCGACGGTTTTTCTGTAGGAGCGACGTGAGTCGCGACGGGGGGCGGAAGGGCTTGCCGGGATTTGTCGCGACTGACTTTGTCGCGACTGACGTCGCTCCTACGAAATGCAGGGCGGCGATCGCGGCGCAGGAGCGTGAGCGGGGGGACGCGCTACGCGGCTGCCGGACGCAGGACGTCGGCGAGCATCCGCTCGGTGCCGTCGAGGTCGGGCACCAGGGCCACGTCGTCGTTGAACATGACGCGCAGGCGGATGCCGTCGGGCAGGGTCTCGTCGTGGGCGGTGGCGACGATCATGTTCTCGCGGGTGATGGTGACCAGGCGCGGGAAGCCTTGCGCCACCAGCGCGAAGTACGGCATGCGCGGGTCGCCGCCGAGGGCCTTGAGCACGATGACCTTGGTGCCGACCGGCGAGCCCGGGGTGTGGGTGCCGGCGATGCGGGCGTAGGACACCAGCGGCAGGCGCCAGCCGCGCCAGCGGATCTGGCCGAGCAGCCATTCCGGGGCGTGTTCGACCGGATCGGGATCGGCGTAGGACAGCACTTCCACCGTCGCCGCGTTCGGCAGCAGCAACTGCGCGCCGGCGATCTGGATGAGGACGCCTCGGATGTCGTTGACGTGGGCGGTGTTCACGGGTGGGCTCGATCCGGAATGGGGGCGGTCACGCCTGCGAGCGGCTGGGCCAGCGCGCGGCGAGTTTGGCGGCGAGTTCGGCCGGCAGGCCCGCGCCGGCGCCGCGACGGCGCAGCTCGGCGCAGGTTTCGCCGTCGTAGCAGTCCTCGGGCGCCTGCGCGAGGACCAGCGCGCCGGCCGCGGACGCCGCCATCGCGGCGTCGACCAGTTGCGCGTCGCCGCCGCTGAGGAAAATCAGCGCGGTGCGCCCCGGCGCCAGGGTGGCGAACAACTGCGCGCCCGGCGCGGGATCGGCGATGAACGCGAGGTCGTCGCTGCCGGGATGCACGTCGATGCCTTCGGGCAGGAAGTAGATGGTGCCGGGCGATGCGATCGCGCCGGCTTCGGCGAGCGCGACCGGCATCGCGGCCGCGCGCTGCATCTGCGCGACCAGGCGGTCGTAGCGGCCGCCCTGCAGGTGCAGCCGCACCAGCACGACGGCGGGGAACTCGGGCGGCAGCGCGGCGAGCAACTGGCGGGTCGGATCGGGCCCGCCGAGGCCGGCCTCGATCACCACCGCGCCGTGACCGCCGGCGTCGGCGTCGAGGCCGCCGCCGGACGCGGGGCCGGCATCGAGATCCACCAGCGAGAGGCCGGAGATCCGGGCCTCCAGCGCGGACAGGTCGTGGCTGCGCGGGGCGGCGCGCGGCGCCTCGATCGGCGCGGCCGGCGCGTCGTCGGAGGCCAGCGACAGACCTTCGAACGAGAACGACGGCGCGGCCGGCGCGTCCGCCGCGGGCAGCGTGGTGCGCTGGGTCGCCTCGGGCACGTCGCGCGCGGCTTCGATGCTGCTGGCGAACAGCGCTTCCAGCGACATCACGTCCTCGGCCGGCGACGCGACGGGCGCGGGCGCGGGTGCCGGCGCGTCGAACGTCAGGTCGAACCCCGGGTCGTCGAGTTCGGCGCGCGGCGGCGCATCGGCGGCGGTCGAGGACATCGAGAGTTCTTCGAGGAAGAACGCATCGTCGTCGAAACTGATCGGCGCGACGCCGCTGGACGATGCGTCCGGGCCGCGCTCGATCGAGGCTTCCTCGAGCGTGCTCTGCTCGAACGTGCCCGCATCGAGCGCGCTTGCATCGAGCGTGCTTGCATCGAGTGCGCCCGCTTCGATCCGCAGGCTGTCAAAGGTGCCGGCGTCGAAGGTAGCGACGTCAAAGGCGTTGGCGTCGAGGTCGGCGCTGTCCAGCTCGACGCTTTCCAGCCCGACGCTCTCCACGGCGCGGCCATCGAACGCGTCGCCATCGAAGGCGACCGCTTCCAGGTCGATGCTGTCCAGCGACAGCTCGGTGGCGTCCTGATCGAACGACGGCAGCGGCGGCGGCGCGGGTTGCGCCTTCGGCGCCGCTTCGATCGGTTCGAGCGACAGGCCGGCGAACGAGGCCGGTTCCGGCGGCACGGGCGGCGCGACGGGGGTGGGCGCGAAGGCCTGCGCGGGCGGCATCGCGGGCGCGGGCGGGGCCGCATCGGCGGGCAGGCCGTCGACGGGCACGTTTCCGGCCAGTTGCGCCGCCTCGCGGGCGAACGCATCGAAATCGAGTTCGGTGAAGGCGGTCGCGGGCTTCGGCACGGCGCCGGGCGAGGGGTGCAGGTCTTCCTGTTCGGGCTCGCCGCCCGGCGGCAGCACGTTGTCGTCGCGGCGCAGCTTGGCCGACAGGTGGCGCACCCAGCGGGCCGCGTCCCAGCCGGCGCGGTGCGCGGCGAGTTCGGCCTCGTCGAAGATCACGGTCAGGTCGGGATCGGTGAGCAGCGCGTCGAGCCGGTCCAGCGCCGGTTCGATGCTCGGCTCCAGCGCGACCAGCACCGCCTGCGGGCCCAGCGCGCGCAGTGCGGCTTCGTCGGTGTCGGCCGGGTCGACCACGACGAGCAGTTCGGCGCCGGACTGGCGCAGCGCGTCGGCGAGGCTGTCGGCGGCCTTGCCGGCGCGCGCCAGCAGGGCCACGCGGGGAGCGGCGGCGGCGAACTCAGGCATCGGACCGCACCGGCTCCAGCAGCGAGAAGACGTTGCGCATGAGTTCGTTCTCCTGGTACGGCTTGCCGAGGTAGCGGTTGACGCCGATGTCCATCGCGCGCTGGCGGTGTTTGTCGCCGGTGCGCGAGGTGATCATGATGATCGGCACCTTCGCCAGGCGAGGGTCGGCCTTCATCGCCGTGGCCAGCTCGTAGCCGTCCATGCGCGGCATCTCGATGTCGAGCAGCATCAGGTCCGGCACGACGTCGATCATGCGTTCGAGCGCGTCGAGGCCGTCCTTCGCGGTCAGCACCTCGAAGTTGTGGCGCTCCAGCACGCGGCCGGTGACCTTGCGCATGGTGATCGAGTCGTCGACCACCATGACCAGCGGCACCGCGCGCTGTTCGGCGGCCGGCACGTCCTCGACGATCTCCGGCTGCACGGCGAGGCGGCGCACCAGCGGCGCGACGTCGAGGATCACCACGACGCTGCCGTCGCCCATGATCGTCGCGCCGAAGATGCCGGGGATCGACGCGACCTGCGGGCCGATCGGCTTCACCACGATTTCGCGGTTGCCGACGATCTGGTCCACGGTCACCGCCACGTGCAGGTCGCCCGAGCGGGTGAGCAGCAGCGGCATCTGCAGCTGGCCTTCGGCCCTGGCCGGCGCGTGGCCGATCAGCTTGCCGAGGTCGTGCAGCACGTATTCCTCGTTGCCGTAGCGGTAGGTCGCGGCGCCCTTGGCCAGTTCCTCGCGCGGGATGCGGCCGACGCCGCGCACCGAGGCGATCGGCACCGCGAAGGTGGTCTCGCCGATGCGCACGAACGCGGCCTGGGTGACCGCCAGCGTCTGCGGCAGGCGCAGCAGGAACGCGGTGCCCTTGCCCGGATCGGACTGGATGTCGATGGTGCCGCCGAGCTGGCGCACTTCGCTGGACACGACGTCCATGCCGACGCCGCGGCCGGCGAGCCGGGTGACGGCTTCGGCGGTGGAGAAGCCGGGCTCGAAGATCAGCGCGTCGAGCTGGGCGTTCGACAGCGCCATGCCCGGACGGACCAGGCCGCGGGCCTCGCCGCGTTCGCGGATGGCGGCGCGGTCGAGGCCGCGACCGTCGTCGGACACCTGCAGCACGACTTCCGAACCTTCCTTGCGCACGGCGATGGTGACCGTGCCCTCGGGGGCCTTGCCGGCGGCGCGGCGCTGTTCGGCGGACTCCATGCCGTGCGCGACCGAGTTGCGGAGCATGTGCTCCAGCGGCGCGGTCATGCGCTCCAGCACGTTGCGGTCGAGTTCGCCCTGCGCGCCTTCGACCTTGAGCTGCACCTGGCGGCCGGTGTCGGCCGCGGCCTGGCGCAGCACGCGGCGCAGGCGCGGCACGACGGTGTCGAACGGCACCATGCGGGTGCGCATCAGGCCTTCCTGCAGCTCCGAGCTCACGCGCGACTGCTGCAGCAGCAGGGTTTCGTACTGCTGGGTCAGGTCGTCGAGCGTGGTGTGGAGGCTGCCGAGGTCGGCCGCGGTTTCGGACAGCGCGCGCGAGAGCTGCTGCACGGTCGAGAAGCGGTCGAGTTCGAGCGGATCGAACCCGGCGTCCACCTGCTCGCCCTCGCGCTGGTAGCGCGCGATGATCTGCGCTTCGGTCTCGATCTCGAGGCGGCGGAGCTGGTCGCGCAGGCGCGCGGTGGTCTGCTCCATTTCCGAGGTCGCGCCGCGGAACGCGCCGAGCTGCTGTTCGAGGCGCGACCGGTAGATCGCGACCTCGCCGGCGTAGTTGACGAGCCGGTCGAGCAGTTCGGCGCGGACGCGCACCTGCTCCTGGTTGCCGCGCAGGCTGGCGTCCTCGTCCTCGGCGACGCCGAAGGCCATCGGCGCGGACAGCGGGCGCATCCCCGGCAGCGGCGCGAATTCGGCGGCGGCGGGCGCTTCCACGACTTGATCGAGCGTTGCCTGATCGAGCGCAGTCGCATCGAACGCGGCGTCATCGACCGGGGCCTGCCCGGCCGGGGTCGCCGCAGCCGCGGCGACATCGTCGGCGGGCGCGAGCGCGGACGCATCCACGAACGCCGTGTCGAGCACCGGCGCGAAGGCGGGCGTCTCGGCAGACGGCGCCTCGACGGCGGCTTCGGCCTCGACCGGCGTCGCGTCGAGCGACGCCGCATCCAGCGCGATCTCCTCGATCTCGAAGTCGGCGAACGCGGCGGGTTCTTCGGCGGCCTCGGCGGGCGTCGCGGCGTCGGCCGGAGCGAAGTCCGCGAACGCGGGCGCTTCGACCGGCGGGATCGACGGCGGCGACGCGGCGGCCGGCAGCTCCAGCGCCTGGCCGAGGGCGCGCGTGTCGAACGCGGCGACCAGGGCCTCGGGGATCGCGACCGCGCGGCGATCGCCGACGCGGGTGACCATCGTGTGCAGGCGATCGAAGCCGGTTTCCAGCAGCGGGATGTCCTGGCGGCCCAGCGACAGCCGGTGTTCGGCCGCGGCTTCGAGCAGCGACTCCATGGCGTGGCCGAGCTCGCCGATCGGCATCACGCCGGCCATGCGCGCGCCGCCCTTGAGCGTGTGCAGGTCGCGCTGGAGGCCGGCGATGACCTCGCGGTCCTCCGGGGTTTCGCGCAGGCGCACCAGCAACTGGTCGGAGTGATCCAGCAGGTCGCGGCCTTCCTCGACGAAGATGTCGATCAGGTCGGCGTCCAGGTCGCTCATGTCCAGCGCTTCGTCCGGATCGGAGACCGCGGAGTTCGCCAGCAGCAGCGACACCACCGAGCCCGCGCCCGCCGCGGCCGCGACAGGCGCAGCGTCGGCAATCGCCGGTTCAGGCGCGGATTCGGGTTCGGCCGGGAGATCGAAGTCGGCGAAGGCCGGAAGTTCGACGTGCGCCTCCGGCGCGGTTTCGCCGCCCTCCGCGAGCAGACGCTCGGCTTCGAGCAGTTCGGCCTCGCGTCGCACCGCTTCCTGGCGTTCCGCTTCCAGGCGCTCGTCCTCGATCCGGATGAGGTCCTGCAGCTCCTGCTCGCGGAACGCGGCCTCCGCGCGTTCGGCTTCGAGGCGCTGGGCCTCCGCACGCTCGGCTTCGAGGCGTTCGGCTTCGAGGCGTTCGGCTTCGAGGCGTTCGGCTTCGAGACGCTCGGCTTCGAGGCGTTCGGTTTCGAGACGCTCGGCTTCGAGACGTTCGGCTTCGAGACGTTCGGCTTCGAGACGTTCGGCTTCGAGACGTTCGGCTTCGAGACGTTCGGCTTCGAGGCGCTGGTTCTCGAACCGCAGGAAATCCTCGTGCTCGACGCGGCGCAGTGCGGCGAGCCGCTCGGCCTCTGCACGCTCGGCCTCTGCACGCTCGGCTTCGGCGCGCTCGGCTTCGAGGCGTTCGGCCTCCGCACGCTCGGCTTCGGCGCGCTCGGCGTCGAGACGCTCCGCTTCGTAGGACTCCATCAGCGCCAGCAGGCGCGCGGCGTCTTCCTGGCTGGACGGGAGGGCGTCGGCCGGGGCCGGCGCGGCGGGCGCTTCGGCGGGCGTCGGCGCGGCAGGCGTTTCGGCCGCGGCGCCGAGCAGGCTCAGCAGCTCGGCCTCGAAGTCGTGGTCGGACGGCGCGAGATCCGGCGCGTCGGCGGGCGGAGCGGCCGGCGGCACGGCGTCGAACCGGCCGTAGGCGCTGAGATCGAGTTCGGTGAGCTCCACCGGTGCGTCGGGCATGGCGACCGGCGCTTCGGGATGCAGGTCGACGACCTGCACCGGCCCGGCTTCGGGCAGGCTGTCGCGGAGCGCGGCGAGGCGTTCGGCCAGGGCGTCGCAGGGCGCCACGCGGCCGCCGGACACGGCGATCGCGGCGACGGTGTCGCGCACGCGGTCGGCGAGTTCGCCGATGGCGGCGACGCCTTCGCCCGGCACCGGGCCGCCGAGCGAGAGCTGGCGGCGGACGTAGGCTTCGGCTGGGGTCAGCGCATCGGTGATGGCCGGCACTTCGGTCATCGCGAACGCGCCGTTCATGGTGTGGATCGCGCGCAGCAGCGGATCGTCGGCCTCGGTCGGCGCACTGCGGGCGCGCGCGAGCCAGGCGTCGATCCGGGCGAGATGGCCGCCGACTTCGGTCTGCAGGATCTCGAACAGCACCGGGTCGACGCTGACCGCGATGCCGGATGCTTCGGCCGCCGGGATGGCGACCCCGGCTTCGGCCAGCGCGGCATCGACCGCCGCGGGTTCGACCGGGGCGACGCCGACCGGCACCGCATCGGCCGACACGGCTGCGGCGGCGGCCACGGGCGCGGCGGCCGCGAGCACGGGCATCACGTCCTCGCCGCCGGCGATGCGCTCGGCGAAGGCTTCCATCGCGCGCAGATCGACCGTGACCGGACCGTCGCCGCGCAGCGCGGCGTGGAGCTGCGGCAGCGCGCCGTAGGCCTGGTCGACCATCGCCACGACCGGGGGCGTCGCCGGCCGCAGGCCGTCGCGCACCTTGTTCAGCATGTTCTCGATCTTCCAGCTGAACTCGCCGAGGGTCCTGGCGCCGACCAGGCGGCCGCTGCCCTTCAGCGTGTGGAAGACGCGGCGCACCGGCTGCAGCAGTTCGATGTTGTTCGGATCGGCCTTCCACGCCGGCAGCAGCTGGGCGAGGTTGCCGATCTCCTCTTCGAATTCCTCGAGGAAGATTTCGCGGATTTCGTCGTCGATGTCGTCGCTGGCGGCGTCGAAGCCGGCATCCACCGGAGCGGCGGCGACGGCAGGCGCAGGCGCGGGCGGCGGCGCGGGTGCGGCCACGGGCGGTGCCACCGTCTGCGCGGGCGGCGGCGCGACTGCCTCGCGCGGCGGCACGAACAGGGTGACGTACGGCGCGGGCGCCGGCGCGGCCGGGGGCGGCGCGGCTTCCGCGGACTCGGCCGGCGCGTGATCGACGGCCGGCGGCTCCGGGGCGACCGGGGCGGGATCGACCGGGGTCAGATCGACCGCTTCGATCTCGATCGGCTCGAACGCCAACGGCGCGCGTTCGGCGGCGGCGGGCTCGGTCGGGAGGTCGGCCGCAGCGGGCTCGGCCGGGATCGAGGCGGCGGCGGGTTCGACCGGCGTCGCTTGGACCGGCGTTTCGGCCAGCGTCTCGATCGACAGCGGCGCGGCGGCCGGCGGCTGCGCCGCTTCCGGCGTCGCGACGGCGGCGGGCGCGACCGGGCGCTCGGCCGGCAGCGGCCAGTAGCCCAGCGCTTCCAGGCTGTTGCGGGTGATGTCGAGGATGTCGTCGCGGTTGGCGCGCTGCTCGCGCAGCGCTTCCAGGTAGTACTCGACGCTGGCCAGGGCGTCGGCGAAGGTGTCGAGCTGACGGCCGTTGGGGATGCGGCGGCGGCCGAGCAGTTCGTATTCGGTGTACAGGCGCACGCCGTCGAGGTACTGCGCCGGCAGCGGCAGTTCGAGGATGTTCAGCGCGCCGCTGACCTCGCGCAGCAGTTGCGGCACGGGTTCGAGTTCGGCGTGGTTCCACGCGGTCTCGACGAAGGCGACGAAGGCCTGACGGGCGGCGGCGAAGTTGCCGATCGCCTCGCGCACCAGCACGTCGAGCACCTTGCGGGCCTCGGCGTTGGCGAGGTCCTCCTCGGTGTCGGTGCCGTCGCCCGAGGCCAGTCGCGCGACCTGGTCGTCCAGCGACGCATCGACGTAGAGCAGTGCGCCGGCGACTTCCAGCAGCGCGGTCTCGTCGGCCTGGCGTTTGCCGTCGACGATGTCCTGCATCGCGTCGCGCTGCTGCTCGACGAGACTGCGCGCGAGGCCGAGGCCGAGCATGCCGAGGGTGTCGGACACGCTCTGCAGGCGGTCGGCCTGCGGGCGCAGTTCGGCGGGATCGCGCTTGCCGGTGCGCAGGTAGAGGTCGAGTTCGTCCTTGACCCGCAGCAGGTCTTCCTTGATCGCCGCGGACACGGTGTCCAGCAGCGAACGGTTGCGCCCGGCGACGCTGCCGCGGGCGTGGTCGAGTTCGGATTCGGTCGGCTTGAGCGCGTCCAGCTCGAACACCTGGCGCAGCTTGAGCAGCGACGGATGGTCGGATTCGGACTGGGCGACGTGGAACAGCAGCTGGCGGGTCGGCTCCAGCGCGGCTTCCGCGCGCGGGCTGCCGAAACCGCCCTGCTGGAACAGGCCGCGGCTCTCGCGATCGACGCTGGCGAACGCCTGGCGCAAGCCGGCGTTGCCCGGCAGCGCGCGGTCGCGCAGCGCGCCGGCGACCAGCGACGCCACCCACAGCATCCGCCGCTGGCTTTCGTCGGTGGTCCGCGCCAGCAGCGCCTCGGCGGCGAACTGCAGGCCGTCGGCGTCGCCGGGCGCGCCGTTCTCCGGCCAGGCGTCCAGCGCATCGCGCAGCCGCGCCAGATAGGGCGCGACCTCGTGGGCGCGGGCCGCCGGCGACAGCGGGGTCGCCCGCGGCAGCGTCGGCGGCAGCGGACGGTCGAGGTCCGGGTTGAACAGCACGCTCTCGCTGAGGCCGACCTCGCCGCGCGCGGCGCGCAGCTCGTTGAGCATCGGCAGCAGGACGATCGAGATTTCCTTGTGGCCGCTCTGCAGGCGTTCGAGATAGTCCGGCAGCAGCACCACGCCGCGCATCAGCGCCGAGCAGGCGGCGTCGCGGTCCTCGACCTTGCCGTCGCGCAGGGCGACGGACAGTTGCTCCATTTCCTCGGCGACCATCGCCGGGGCGTACAGCTCGACCATGCGCAGGGTGCCCTGCACCTGGTGCAGCAGGTCGGCGCTGACCCGCATGCGGCTGGTGTCGGCGGGCTCGTCGGCGAACCCCTCGACCTCGACGCGGACCAGGCGCAGGGTCTCGTCGAGCTCGGGTTTGATCCAACCCAGCGCGCTGTATTCGATCGCATCGCGAAGCGCGGTCATCGCACGCCCTTCCGGGCGCGACCGCACCCGCATTCACGATGGGTAGTGGTTGGGATCATCTGCAAATCGCTCCGCCGAGGCTGGCAACGCGCGCGGTCAGGCCGGCAGCTTGAAGTCGGCGACCGAACGACGGAGGTCCGCCGCCAGTTGCGCGAGGTTGCCGATCGACTCGGCGGTCTGGTTCGCGCCCTGCGAGGTCTGCGCGGTGATCGACTGAATCGTGGTCATCGTCTGGGTGATGTCGGTCGCCGCCGCGGACTGCTGCTGCGCGGCGGTGGAGATGCCCTGGATGAGGCCCGCGAGGGTGTTCGACACCGTTTCGATCTCGCCCAGCGCGGTACCCGCGTCCTCGGCCAACCGGGCGCCGGCGACCACTTCGGAGGTCGTCTGCTCCATCGAGCTGACCGCTTCGTTGGTGTCGGACTGAATGGTCTGGACCAGCGCTTCGATTCGCTTGGTCGCGTTCGAGGTGCGTTCGGCGAGTCGCTGCACTTCGTCCGCCACCACCGCGAAGCCGCGGCCCGCCTCGCCCGCCGACGCCGCCTGGATGGCCGCGTTCAGCGCGAGGATGTTGGTCTGCTCGGAAATGTCGTTGATGAGTTCCACGATCGAGCCGATTTCCTGCGAGCTTTCGCCGAGGCGCTTGATTCGCTTCGAGGTTTCCTGGATCTGGCCGCGGATCGAGTCCATGCCCTGGATCGTCTGCCGCACCACGCCGGCGCCCTTGGTCGCGATCCGCACCGAGCGCTGCGCCACCTCGGCGGACTCGGAGGAGTTGCGCGACACCTGGTTGATGCTGTTCGCGATTTCGTTGATGCGGTCGGTGGCGGTGTTGATCTGCTGCGCCTGGTGTTCGGCCGCTTCGGCCAGGTGCATCGCGGTCGCCTGGGTTTCCTGGGCGCTGGAGGCGACCTGCACCGAGGTGTCGTTGATCGTCTGCACCAGGCTGCGCAGCTGTTCGACCGCGAAGTTGATCGAGTCCGCGATCGCGCCGGTCATGTCCTCGGTCACGGTCGCCTTCACGGTGAGGTCGCCTTCCGCGAGCGAACCCATTTCGTCCAGCAGGCGCATGATCGCCTCCTGGTTGCGGTTGTTCAGCTCCATCGAGCTTTCGTAGCGGACGCGCTGGGCGCGGTTCAGCGAGACCACCAGGAAGATGATCGAGGCCAGCGCCAGCAGGCCGGAGAGGATGCTGACCCAGATGTTGCCGAGGATGCTGGTGTCGCGCAGCGAGCCGAAGGCGGTGAACGCGCGGAACAGGCTCTCGCTGTCGGACAGCAACTGGTTGGACTTGCCGGTGAGTTCGGTGGCGGCGGTCTGCGCGCGCAGCAGGGCGTCGGCCGAGCCGAGGATGGCGTCGACGTCCTTCTTCATCTCGTTCCACTGGGTCGTCGCCTGGTTCAGCGACGCCAGCGCGCTGGCGTTGGCGAGCTTCTGCACCTTCATCGGCTCGTCGCCGTTGCGCAGGCCGTTGAGCACCTGGGTGAACACGCCGACCTCGCGGCGCATGGAGTCGCCGGCGAGCGCGGCGCCGGGACCGCCGGCGCGGATTTCGGCGACCCGGCGGGCCATCGACGCGGCGAGCACCGACTGGCGCACCGCGAGGTACACCTGCGGCGGCGCCGAACCGGTCGCGGACATCGCGCGGCCCAGTTCGTCGAGCTGCGCCTGCAGCTGCGGCACGCGGTCGGTGAAGCGCTTGGCGTCGTCGGACAGCGCGAGCACCGCGGCCTCGGAGGCGATGATCTGGTCGGCGTTCTTGCCCATCGGCGTCCAGGTCGACGTGACCGTGGCGATCGCGCCGGAGACGTCGGGCGCCGTGCCGAAGTTGGCGTTCAGCAGCTTGACGTCGCTCTCGACCTGGTCCTTGGTGGCCTTGAAGGCCTTGAACGCGGGCGCGTCGCCGTTGACCGCCTCGCGGCCGAGGTTGGCGAGCTTCTGCGAGTTCACCTGCAGGTTCGACGCGGCGGTGTTGGCGCCGCCGAAGCGCGCGGTCTTCACCAGCGCGTAGCCGGTGTTGCCCACGAAGACCAACAGCGACAGCGCCAGCACCCACAGCCAGAGGGTGGTGTTCTGGCCGCGGCCCTTGCCTGCGATGTTGTCCAAAGGAGTGCTCATGTCTCGCCTCGATATCAGATGTGTTGCGGCAACGGTGACCGTGAAGGGAACAGGCGCGCCGTCAGACGGCGGCTTGCCTGAATTCGGGGGTGCGGACCAGGCGATCCAGACTGAAGACGCCCCAGACGTCGTCGTCCGTGCGGTAGGCGCGGTCGATGAAACCGGCGTAACGACCCGCGGCGAGCGCGCCCGCGTCGGTCTCCTGTTCGTCCATGAAGGAACGCTGTCCGTAGAGTTCGTCGATGGTGACCGCGACGTCGCCGCCGGGCTGGCGCAGCACCATCACCTTCTGGTGGCCCTCGTGGAGCACGCTGCGCGCGCCTTCGAGGAACAGCTTGAGGTCGACCACCGGCAGCAGGCTGCTGCGCACGTTGGCCACGCCCAGCATCCAGCCGTGGGCGCCCGGGACCGGGGTGATCTGCGGCACGGTGAGGATTTCCGCCACCGATTCGTACGACGACACCAGCCGGCGCTGGCCGATCCGGAAGCCGATGCCGCGCCACAGGCCGGCGGCCTGCAACTGCTCGGGCAGGCCGGCGACGTGCGCGAGGCTGCGCCGCTCGTAGTCGGCGAGCAGCTCGAAGGCGTCGGGGGCGATCCGGTCCGGATCGTCGTGGCTCATGCGCTGCCTCCCAGCAACTGGTCGATGCGGGCGAGCAGCGCATCCTCGCTCGGCGGTTTGACGATGTAGTCGCGCGCGCCCTGGCGCATGCCCCAGGCGCGGTCGGTCTCCATCCCCTTGGTGCTGACGATCAGCACCGGGATGTGCCGGGTGGTCGGTTCGCGCGTGATCGCGCGGGTCGCCTGGAAGCCGTTCATGCCGGGCAGCACCACGTCCATGAGCACCATGTCGGGCAGTTCGCGCTTGCAGACCTCGATGCCCTCCTCGGCGCTGGCGGAGGCGAGCACGCGGTGGCCGTGCTTCTCCAGAAGCCGGGTCAGGACCGCGGTGTCGGTCGGCGAATCTTCGATCAGCAGAATACGGGCCATGGTTGCCTGCCCCCCGGTCAGGCGTTCACGTGCTTGCGGATGGCGTCGAGCAACTCTTCGCGCGTGAACGGTTTGGTCAGGTACTGTTCGGAGCCGACGATCCGGCCCCGGGCCTTGTCGAACAGGCCGTCCTTGGAGGACAGCATGATCACCGGTGTGTGCTTGAACACCTGGTTGTTCTTGATCAGCGCGCAGGTCTGGTAGCCGTCCAGGCGCGGCATCATGATGTCGACGAAGATGATCTGCGGCCGCTGGTCGGCGATCTTGGCGAGCGCCTCGAAGCCGTCCGTCGCGGTCACGACCTCCGCCCCCTCGCGCTTGAGCAGGGTTTCGGCGGTGCGCCGGATCGTCTTCGAATCGTCGATCACCATCACCCGCAACCCCTGGAGGCCGCCGGCTGCATTCTCGTCTTGCGTCATCGTCTCTCCCCAAGCGCCGGCGTCCGATGGCCGTACAGCAGGTTTGCCATCATTATCAGCTATCTATATCCCAGTCTGAAGCTGGACTGTCAAGGTTCGGCACGCGATTTCCGGGCCGCGAACACGAATTGCGGGCCCGGCGCACGCCGGCTTGTTACCATCCCGTCCGCTCGTATCCAGCAGGTGCACAAGGCATGCCAAAACCGGCGCGCGACGTTCTGGTGGTGATGGACCCGATCGGGTCGATCAAAATTGCGAAGGACTCCACATTCGCGATGCTGCTGGAGGCCCAGCAGCGTCACTATCGGCTGTTCTACGTCACCCCGGGCGGCCTCGGCATGCGCGGCGGCGTCGCCACCGCGGAGGTCGCGCCGCTGACCGTGCGCGACGATCCGGCCGGCTGGTTCGAAACCGGACCGACGTCACAACGCGCGCTGGGACCGGCGGACCTGATCCTGATGCGCAAGGACCCGCCGGTCGATCCGGAGTTCATCCACGACACCCAGATCCTGTCCGCCGCGAAACGGGCGGGCGCGCTGGTGGCGAACGATCCGGCCGGGCTGCGCGACCACAACGAGAAGCTGGCGGCGCTGGAATTCCCGGACTGCTGCCCGCCGACGGTGGTCAGCAGGAATGCGAGCGAAATCAAGGCGTTCGTCGCCGAACACGGCGATGCGGTGCTCAAGCCGCTGGACGGCATGGGCGGGCGCTCGATCTTCCGGGCGCGGGCCGGCGAGCCCAACCTCAACGTGATCCTGGAGACGCTGACCGACGGCGGCCGCCACCTGGCGATGGCGCAGCGCTACCTGCCGGAGATCGTCGACGGCGACAAGCGCATCCTGCTGATCGACGGCGTGCCGGTGGACTACTGCCTGGCGCGGATCCCCCAGGGCGACGAATTCCGCGGCAACCTCGCCGCCGGCGGCCGCGGCGAGGGCCGCCCGCTGAGCGAGCGCGACCGCTGGATCGCCTCGCGGGTGGGCCCGGAGATGAAGCGCCGCGGCATGCGCTTCGTCGGCCTGGACGTGATCGGCGACTACCTGACCGAGGTCAACGTCACCAGCCCGACCTGCATCCGCGAGCTGGACAAGCAGTTCGGGCTGAATATCGCCGGGCTGCTGTTCGACGCGCTGGAGGCGTCCGCCTGAACGGGATGGACGACGCGCAGGCGGCCGCCCTGCCCCCACCGCCGGCGATCGGCGAGGAGCAGCGCCTGACCGCGACCCTGGTGCTGTCGCTGCTGCTGCACGCGCTGCTGATCCTCGGGGTCGGCTTCGCGCTGGAGCGGGCGGCGCCGGTGGTGCCGATGCTGGACGTCATCCTGACCCAGACCCGCACCCCGCTGACCCCCAAGCAGGCCGATTTCCTGGCCCAGGCCAACAACCAGGGCGGCGGCGAGGACGACAAGGCGCGCCGGCCGCGCGACCCGCAACCGGGCACGGTGCCGCAGACCGAGACCGGGACCGCGCCGCAGACGGTGCGGGCGCAGTCGCCGGCGCCGTCGCCACCGCCGGAGGCGCGGGTGGTGACCGCCAGCAACGGCGAGGACCGGCTGCCGCTGCCCAACCGCAAGCCGCAGCCGCTGCCGGACCCCACCCGCATCGGCGAGCGCAAGATCGAGCACGACATGGCCATGGCCCGGCTGGCGGCCGAGATCCACCTGCGCTCGGCGCGTTACGCCAAGCGCCCGTCGCGCAAGTTCGTCTCGGCCAGCACCCAGGAATACGCCTGGGCCACCTATCTGCGCGCCTGGGTCGACCGCGCCGAGCGGGTCGGCAACCTGAACTACCCCGACGAAGCCCGTCGCCGCCGGCTCGCGGGCGTGGTCGTGCTGAACATCGGCATCCGCCGCAACGGCTCGGTCGAACGCGTCGACATCGTCCAGTCCAGCGGCATCCCGCTGCTCGACGAATCCGCGCTGCGCATCGCCCGGCTGGCCGAGCCCTACCCGCCGCTGCCGAAGACCCAGGAGAACCCGGACATCCTCAACGTCGTCCGCACCTGGCGCTTCCTGCCCGGCGGCGAACTGGTCGACGAGTAGGTCGGGCCCCTGGCCCGGCGTCGCGGCGCTTCCGGCCGCCCCGCACGACGATTGGAACGGTTCCGATCGTTCGACGGCGCGATCCGATGGGTCGCAATGTCGGGCTGAAGCCCGACCTGCGGTGGCCGATGCCTGGTAGAGCGGCCTTCAGGCCGCTGTCTTGTTTCCGGCGACGACATCGGCGCAGCGGCCTGAAGGCCGCTCTACCGGGCCCGGAGGCGTTTCCGGGCGTGTCGGCCGGGTCGTTGGCCCGACCGACGCGATCACAGGCGCTTCCAGGCGAAGCCTTCGCCGCTGCGCCAGTAGACCGCGACCGCGCGGCCGTACAGCGCCTGCATCGGCACCAGGCCAAAATAGCGGCCGTCGGCGCTGTTGCCGCGGTGGTCGCCCAGCACCAGCGCCATGCCGGCGGGAATGGTGAGGCGGTCGATGTCCGGACCGCCGCCGTCGGCGAGGTCCAGATGCACCTCGCGGGCGCCGAAGCGCTCGATGTCGCCGGCGATGTCGGCCGACAGCGGCCGGCCGTCGATCCGCAGGTGCCCGGCCGACAGCGACACGGTCTGGCCGCCGACCGCGACCACGCGCTTGATCAGGCGCTCGCCGTCGGCCGGCGACTTGAACACCACCACGTCGCCCGGGCGCGGGTCGCCGTTGTCGAACAGTTCGATGTCGGTGTACGGGATGCGCAGGCCGTAGGCGCGCATGTCGACGACCACCCGGTCGCCGGGCTCCAGGGTCGGCTGCATCGAGCCGCTGGGCACCTGGTAGTGGTTGGCCAGCGAGGTGCGGGTGACTGCGAGCAGCAGCAGGACGCCGGCGAACTGGACCCAGTCGTTGCGCAGGAAGCGGCGCCGGGCGGGCGTGGCGGCGGTGTCGGTCATGGCGGTCCCCTCGGATGATCGGTCCGGGATGGACCGCCGGCGAGGGTGGCCGGTTCCCGCCGCGGACCCGTGACCGATGGCAGGGGCGGCTCAGCCGCGCGCGGCGCGCAGCGCCTGCTGCTGGGCGAGGGTCAGGGCGACGTCGTTGCGCAGGTAGGCCGGTTCCAGCCGTTCGGGCGCGACGCCCTCGCCGCGGCGCAGCGCCGCCGCCGCGAGCCGGGCGACATCGGCCGCGTGTGGGAGGGCCTCGGCGTCGACCGCGACCAGCCGGTCGGCGAACCGCTGGCGCAGCGCGCCGTCGAGCGCGCCGAAACCGGTGCCGAC
>Ga0056903_1000612_pt1 | contig 16227 bp, 15 predicted proteins | sample EBPBio142005_DNA_FD_55025 | JGI IMG/M metagenome (GOLD analysis project Ga0056903, IMG submission 55025) | Wastewater treatment Type I Accumulibacter community from EBPR Bioreactor in Madison, WI, USA - Reactor 1_6/14/2005_ DNA | ecosystem: Engineered > Bioreactor > EBPR > Anaerobic-Aerobic >...
TGCTGTGAGAGGTTCACTCGAAGGATCACGCGGTGACCGCACCTGCATCCAGCAGGGACACGCCACCGGTGTCGACGTACACCAACGCTACGGACTCAACTAAGAAGCGTGCAGATGACCCGGACGTGCCAGCCGAGGAGAGGCACCGGTCTCAGACCTCATCCGTGCTGCTGAGCCGGCTCGAATCCCTGCCCGTGAAGGTCGTCCCGCCGCAGAAGTATCGCAAGCATCGAGCAGGGAGACCGAGCCAACCCGCGCCGCGGACGTTGCCGCCAGCGATCGCCGCGAAGCTCAACGAAGCCTCGGCCTGCCACAACGCGGGCTCGCACCTCGCGGCAGCACTCGTTGCGCGATCAGCCGTTGCCGACATTCTCCAAGACTTCGGTGAACCAGCCTCCTCCGATGACCTCGCGGGTGCGATGACGCGACTCGTGGACCAACGGCATCTCAGCCAGCAGACAGCCTCCCTGGTCGGCTCGCAACGGTGCCTGACGGTGGTTCCCACTCACCCGCCCGTCACCCCCGACGAAGTCCAGGCACTACTGCACTCCGTCACGCTACTCATCGCCGATCTGTACCAGGCGAGATCCACCGAGTAGCTCCAATCGAGGCGCCGTGGTCGTGCCCCGTCGACTTGGGACCGGCCCTGGGCGACTCTGAGCTTGAGCGCATCAAGGAGGCGGATATATCGGCGTCAGAACAACGGGTCCTTGCCTTGGGCTTCACGGATCTCATTGCAGGTCGATCGCACTGACTCGGAGACCTCGGAGTTGAGCATGAGATAGGCATCGCCACTGGCACCCAACGTGCCTGAGCCATTCTCGCGGTAGTGATCGCCGCAGAGGTACGCGCCGCCGCGCCGATCGCCCACCGTAATGACAGCGTCGTAGCCGGCCGGCAGAGAGCAGAAGTCGCATCCGGGGAGTTCGGTCAACACGCCGACAGTGCCGAGACGGGGATTGACCAGCAGGTCCTCCTCGTCGGCGAGTTCGTTCGCGTGCGCCAGTTCGTGCAGCACGTGCGCGTCGGGTGGTGGCACAAGGTTGCCGTCCCGATCGGCCGCCGGCCACGCCATGGCGTGCAGGTTGACGTGGTCGATGGCCTGCGTGAAGGCAGCCTCGAGCAGCGCATCGCCGTTCAGGCCTGGCGGGACCGCGATGCGCTCGTTGGGGAGCCGAAGCAGCGGGTCAGGAAGTTCGGGCGGCACAAGGACAGTAGGCCAGCCGCAACGCCTCGGTGTCTACGAGGTGGAACTATCGGCGCGAACGACGTCCCGGCTCGGATAGCGCTTGCTGGCATCACTCCGTAGCAACCAGTTGCGCTTAAACCGCCACGCGACGGTCAAGGATCCTGCCTCCGCGTCCCACTTGCCTCGGTCCGACTACATCGTGTTGCTGGTCCGGTCGATTCTCCCACGCTGTGTCGGATGTCGACCATAGGGTCACACCATGACCGAGCTGAATCTCCAGGCCGACGACGATCACGTCGAGCGCCTGGCCCACGAGAACGACCCCGTCAGGGCAATAGTCGAGCTGATCTGGAACGCCATCGATGCCGAGGCGCCGACGGTGACCGTTGAACTCGAGCACGACGACACCCTCGGGGGCATCGTGAAGACGGTCGTCTCCGACACCGGCCACGGCATCGACCGCGACGAGCTCGACTCGACGTTCGGGCGCATCGGAGGTTCATGGAAGCGACTCGCGACCAAGACCAAGAACGACAAGCGGGGCCTGCACGGCGAGCGCGGATAACAATCGCCCGCGGAGCGGAGTCTGCTGAGCACGGGGCAGCTGCAGTGCCGAGGCGATTGCCATTCGGACGGGTTCGGTGCGGCGGTCACGGTCGGAGCTTTGCGATGCTTCGTGCTGTATGGCGCCGGGGACCGCCATGGGAGAGTCGGGCATGACCATTCACCGGACGCACCCGTTCGCCGAGGGTGAGCGCTACCCGATGCGGCAGTTCCGCTCGCGGCTCGGTGGGCGTGTCTCGCTCTGGGCGGCCGGCGTGGGCCGGGATCGCGGTGGGCTGACCGTGACGTCGATGATGCTCGTCGGTGGCGACCCGTGGCGGGTGGTGGGCGCGCTCCATACCGAGTCCGAGTTGCTCGAGGCCATGAGCGCGACCGGCATGGCGACCGTCACCCTGCTGCGCGGCGGGGACGAATACCTGGCGGAGGTGTTCGCTGGGCTGGCGCCGGCACCCGGCGGCCCCTTCCGGCTCGTCGAGTTCGACGAATCGGACTGGGGCCCAATACTGCCGGATCGCAGTTGGATAGGCCTGCGAGTGGAGTCGATGGACGAGATTGGCTGGTCGGTGTTGGCGACCTGCACGGTGGAGCACGCCGTCATCAACCCTGATCCGAAGCCGCTGCACCATGTGCGGGGTCGGTACGTGTCGACTCGCGACGAGGGGCGCGACTGAAACTCGCGCATATCCTGACTGTCCACGAGGCCGACAGCATCGGCGGCGTTGACTCTGACCCGACTGCCCCCGCCGTCCTTCGTGGCAGTCACTGATCCCGGTCAGAGGCGGCGGGGCCGCTGAGCAATTGCTCGCGCAACACCGCCGTGAGCCAGTCGGCGTAGCGCTCGGGGCTCCAGCCGCGTTGAGTCACCAGCAGTCGATAGGTCTCGGGCGACATGAGTGCGTGAATGATGTCCGCGCCGTCCTGCTGCGACAGGCCGGGGCGGAGCGCGCCGGTGTCGGCGAGGGCCAGAGCTAGTTGCTGCTGGCCACGCCCGCGTTGGCCGTCGAGCGAGCGCAGCAATTCACGAGCCCCGGGGTCGGCGTCTGCGGCGTTGAACACGACCCAGTAGAGGTCGCTGATCCGTCGGTTGATCTGCACCATGATCGAGACGAACCCGGCGATCTTTCCGGCCGGTGAAGGGTCGTCCATCGCGGTGCGGACGACCGGTCGCGACGCCACCGGGACGGGGACGTCATCGCCGGCAATCGCGACGTCCATCACGGCGGTGAGTATGCCGAGCTTGCCGGAGAACAAGCGGTAGACCGTCGCAGCCGGGACGCCGGAGTCGGCGACGATCTGCGACACCGAGGTGTTGGCATATCCGGCCTCGACGAATCGCGCCGTTGCCGCCCGGATCACGGCCGCCCGCGCCTGGATGGTCCGCGGTTGCTCGCCGCCACCATCGCGTCCCCGGGCGCGGCTCGAAGCCATGTCCGCAACCCTAGCCTCCACTGAATGAAAGTGTTACTCTCATTTCGTGGTCGCGCAGGGACCGGATCACCGGGTGCGAGGAGGCACGATGGCAACGGAGGCATCGACACAGATCGACAACCTGATTGCCGAGCTGGACGACTGGCGTGGGGAGCAACTCGCGCAGATCCGCTCCCTGATCGCGGCGGCGGTCCCGGGTGTCGTCGAGGAATGGAAGTGGATGGGCAGCCCCGTCTGGGAGCACGACGGCATCATCGCGGTCGGCAATGCCCACAAGGCCAAGGTCAAGCTCACCTTCCCCGAGGGCGCCCATCTCGACGACCCGGTCGGGCTCTTCAACGCCGGGACCGGCAAGGCGTGGCGGGCGATCGATCTCCATGAGGGTGACAAGCTCAACGCGCGGTCCTTCAAGGCGTTGGTCAAGAGGGCGGCTGCATACAACACGGCCAAGGCGAAGAAGAAGCGCGCCAAGCGTTGAGCGCCAACGAAACCGAAGGAACCGATGGATGAAGACCATGACCTGCCGCCAACTCGGCGGACCCTGCGATCACGCGCATCAGGGTGAGAGCGCCGACGACGTCATCCAGGCGCAGGACCAGCACCTCAAGGACGCGGTCGCCAACGGCGACGCCGACCACCAGGAAGCTGCCGACGCGATGAAGGCGCGCTGGAAGAACCCGATCAAGGGTATGGGGTGGTACCGGAACGCCAAGAAGGCCTTCGCCGACCTGCCGGAGGACTGACATTCGTCCGCAGTGACCGGCAGTTTGGTGTGAAGGCGTCAGGTCAGAGGGTTGACCCAGGTGATGCCGGGGAACCGCCCGAAGTCGCTGTCGTTCGAGTGCAGGACCGCGTTGAACTCCAGAGCGAACGCGGCGAGTTGGGCGTCGGTCGTGAGGTTGGCCCCCGTGCCCAGGCCCTCGAGCAGGCTCATGGTGAGTCGGACATGCTCGCGGCCCGGTGCCAGGAGCTTGGTCTGCGGACGACCCAGCCATTCGTGGACGTATGCCGCGGCCGCCGCCATCGTCAACGGGTGCTCGTGCACTCTGCCGCTGGTGCCGATGCGGACGAACCCGAAGATGGTCGGCGTCGTCAGGCCGAACTCCTCTGAGCCATTGAGGGTTTCGGTGAGCCATGTGGCTGCCCGCTGGTGCAACCCGTAACCGTCGAACACGGCATACACGAGGAGGTTCACGTCCGGGATGATCACGGAGTGCGACCACCGAACTCAGGGCGATCCTCCAACTCGTCCGCCAGGCGGTTCAGCGCGGTGACGTCGACCCCGGGGCGGACACCGGAGTGATGTGGCCGGTGGCGGTATGTCGGTGTCTCGCTGAGTCCGTCGGTCAGTCCCCGGCGCAGGGCGTCGTTGACCACCCGCTTGAAGCTGCGACCCTCGCGGTGCTGTGCCTCGCGGATGAGGCGGGCCACGTCGTCATCCAGGGTGATGGTGGTGCGCATGACAGCATCTTAGCGTCACTTGACGAGCATCATGATGCATCTGACTCGTAAGGGAGTGCGGGAGAGCGTGGCGTTGCGTCCAAAGGGCCGCCGCCGGTGCCCCGGCCTCGTAGCATCTGCCACGTGAAGGCGCTGCGAATCCTCATGGTCTGCGCCCTCGGCGTGGTCCTCGGGGTAGCCGGGGTCTTCGCGTGGAACTCCACCCTCAATCCGTGGGAGAGCACGACGGTCGACCGGACGGGGCCATCGGTCCTCAAGTCATTGACCGAGCTGCGTGAATACCACGCTGCCAGTGCGTGGGCGACGCCTGGTGATGTCGCCCGTCGCCCCAATCCCGATCCACCGCGACTCGGACTCTGAGCCGAGCGTGAGCGTCATGACAGCCGATCGCACGCTCGCAGCACCTATCAGTCGAAGTAGCCCACTCCCACCTGCTACCGTTTGCCGTTAGTATCGTCGCGCGTTAGGATTGCATGGTGATCCGGTCCTTCAAGAACACCGACACAGAGAAGGTCTGGAACCGTGAACACGTCCGAGCCCTCGGACCCGAACTGCAACGGGCCGCGCAGAAGAAGCTCCGCCTCCTCAACGCGGCCTCCGAACTGAACAGCCTGCGGGTGCCACCCGGCAACCGCCTAGAGAAGCTGGTCGGCGACCGTGCCGGCCAACACTCGATCCGCATCAACGACCAATACCGAATCTGCTTCGTCTGGAACGACAACGGCGCCGATGACGTCGAGATCACCGACTACCACTGATCAACCAAGGAGAGGAGACCGATCATGACTGCGACGTCAAAGGCGCACGACCCCATCACCCCAGGCGAGATCCTGCTGACCGAGTTCCTGGAGCCGCTGGGCATCACCCAGTACCGCCTCGCCCAGGCCACCGGACTCCCCCAGACCCGGATCAGCGAGATCGTGCGCGGCAAGCGCGCCATCACCACCGACACCGCCCTGCGCCTGTCCAAGGCGCTCGGCGTCGACGACCGGTTCTGGATCAACACCCAGACCGACTACGACCTCGAGGTCGAACGCGACCTCCACGGTGCCGAGCTGGCCAAGGTGACCACGCTGGTGGCGAGCTGAAAGTCGGCCACCGGAGGCCCCACCGCGGCCCCAGGGTGAGCGACAAGGACGTTCTTGCCGGTCAGCGCGGGCGTCCTCATCACTACTTCGACATCTGAGTTCGCCTCTCGCGCAAATGGAGTTTGCCTCTGACCGCCTCTGGGCAGGTTCAGAGGCCAACTCCCGTTTGGGGCCACATTGCCCATCCCCTCGTATGCCGTGGCGCCGCCGGCGATTAGAGGCGCAGGCCGGAGGTGCGACCGATCCTCGCTCCACCAGCGGGCACTCGAGCAGAACGGGCTCGACAGGCCGCTCCCCGTCGAGGAGGAGTTTGACCGCCTCATCACACATGGCCCGATTGGCAAGGCAACCGTCGTCAGCCGCGGCCTCATGTGCTCGGCTTCGTCACGCAACACGATCCTCGACTCCGGTCACGATGGTCAGGTCTGCACCGACCGGACTCTCAACGCGGTGCGCCCAGCCCCGACAGTCGGACCCGCGGCGGCCGAGTTTGCTGAAGGCAGAGGCGCCCGGGCGAGGATCTCCACTCGACTACCGTGAAACCCGGGCCGAGTCGATCGGTCAGCGCGGCTTGCCGACGGTCGCTTTGACCTCGTCGCTGGCGTCCCAGTCGTTGGCCTGCATCGCCGCCACAACGACCCCATCACGCACCCAGAAGGCCCGGAAGACGCGCCCGGCCAGGTCACCCTCGACCTCGACGTCGTCGTCGGCCGAGCCGTGGCCCCAGTACTCCATCCCCAGGTCGTACTGATCAGTGAGAAGTAGGGCTGCCGTTCGTAGTCCTGGTCTCCGCCAAGCAGATTCGCCGCCGCGACCTTGGCCTGCTCGATGGCGGTGTCCCAGTGCTCGACCCGGATGCGCCGGCCCAGGACCGGGTGATCGTGGTTCGCCACATCCCCGATGGCGAAGATCGACGGGTCGGACGTGCGCAGACGGGCATCGACGAGGATGCCGTTGTCGACGTCGAGCCCGGCCTGCTCGGCCAGTGTCGCCTTGGGAGCGACCCCGACACCGACGACGACCAGGTCCGCGCCCCGGAGGTCCTCGGCGGTCACGGTCGCGCCCAGCCGCAGGTCCACCCCGTGGTCGCAGTGCAGGTCGGCGAAGACCTGCGCAACGGTCGGTCCCAGGACCCGCAATAGGGGCAATTCGGCACTCTCGAAGACCGTCACCTCGCTGCCGGCCTCCCGGGCCGCCGCCGCCACCTCGAGGCCGATCCAGCCGGCCCCGATCACGACGATCCTCCTTCCTTCGCCGAAGAACTCACGGATCCGATCGCTGTCCTCGATGGTCCGCAGGTATGCCGTGTGCGCACCCGAGCCATCGGCGAGGGCCAGGTGCCGGGGCACCGCCCCGGTGGCGATCACCAACTGGTCATAGGGCTGTTCTGCCCCGTCGGTCGTGCGCACGACCTTGGCGTCCCGGTCGATCGCCACGACCTCGGTGTCGGTGCGGAGGTCGACGTCGTGCGCGGCATACCAACCCTCGTCGTGAACGTAGGCCTTCTCGATCGGCTTCTTGCCCATGAGGTAGTCCTTGGACAGCGGCGGCCGCTCGTAGGGTGCATGCGGCTCGGCGGCGAAGAGGACGATGTCGCCCTCGAAACCTCCCTCACGCAGCGAGGTGACCACGGTCCCTCCGGCCAAGCCTCCACCGATGACGACGATCGTGCTCATGCCTGCCTCCTGTCCGACCGCGCCAGTTGGCGCGTGCTCGCGAGGAACTCCTCGCGCTCTTGTCCATTCTCCCCCAGGACTCCGCGCACGGCGGTCGTCACGGTGCGACTTCCGCCGGCACGGGCTCCACGCAGTGTCATACACGTGTGTTCCGCAACGACCACGACGCCGATTCCGCGCGGAGCGACGTGCTCCTCGAAGTGCTCGGCCAGCTCGTCCAAGGCCTCGTCGAGGCACACGGCTGCGACGACACCCGCGCCACCCTGACTCCCACCCCGGGAGAGTGTTGCGTCACCTGCGTTCAGTCCGACGATCTCGACTCAGGCTCCTGACCCCTGGGATCGGGCTCGGCAAGGAGCAGACCGAGCTGCACCCCCAGGGCCACCTCGTCGACGGCACCAAAAGCGTTCGCGCGCAACATCCCTGACTTGTCGATCACCAGCAACGACGGCGTGCCCTGCAGGCCATAGGTCCGCATCGTCGCCGGCATACCCGTCCCCTCGGGCCGGTCCACGGCGACCGGGAAGGTGACCCGGTACTCGTGCAGGAAAGCCGCGAGCGACACCGGAGTCATTGCCTCGTGGTGCTCGAAGACCGAGTGCAACCCGATCACCACCACCTCACCCCCGACGCTCGCGTGCACCTTCTTCGCCAGCGGTATGCCGTGGCTCACGCACCCCGGACAGAGCATCTGGAAGGCCTCGATCACGACCACCTTGCCGCGGAGTCCGCCGAGGGTCCGGGCCGGCGGCTCCGGCCCCAGCCACTGGCTCACATCCCACTCGGGGGCAGGACCCATGACGGGCAACCGATGCATGTTGCCACGGTAGCCGCGAAGCGCTGCGAGGGGCCCACCCATGACGTCGGTGGGCCCGGTTAGGGTCAGGCCGTGACCTTGACCGTGCACCGGGCGGCGAGCACCGCGGCTCTGGCCGACGGCCTCGCCGAGTTGCTGTGCGACCCGCTCGACGACCCCTTCGCGACCGAGGTCGTCGCGGTGCCTGCCAAGGGTGTCGAGCGCTGGCTGGCCCAGCGACTCTCCCATCGTCTGGGGGCTGGCCCCGGGCGCGACGACGGCATCTGTGCCGGTGTCCGCTTCCTCAACCCGCACTCGCTCGTGGCGCTCGTGCTGGGCATCGAGCGCGACGACCCTTGGCACCCCGAACAACTCGCCTGGCCGGTCCTGCGTGCGCTCGATGCCTCCGTGACGGAAGGGTGGGCACACACCCTGGCGACCCATCTTGGTCACGGGGTGGCGGGCATCGAGGGCGAGCTGCGCCGCGGCCGGAGGTATGCCGTGGCTCGTCGGCTTGCGGGACTCTTCTCCGACTATGCCCTCCAGCGTCCCGGCATGATCGCGGACTGGCGCACCGGGGGGCAGGGCGACGGCCTTGACGGAGAGTTGGCCGCCGATCTGTCGTGGCAGCCCCACCTGTGGAGACTGGTGCTCCAACAGGTGGGCGGCGAGCCGCCGGACATTCGGCTGGACCGTGTCGTTGCGGCCCTCAGCGCCGACACGCACGACGCCGGTGACCTGGACCTCCCCGGCCGTCTGTCCCTCTTCGGACACACCCGGATCGCCCGCAGCGAGATGGCCGTCATCGGGGCGCTCAGTGAGCATCGGGAGGTCCACCTCTGGTTGCCTCAATCCTCACCGGCCGCCTGGGACAGGCTGCGAAACAGCGAATCTCAGGGGCCGGTGCGGCGGCGGGACGACGACTCGGGTGTCATCGTGCAGCACTCCCTCCTTGCGTCGCTCGGCCGCGATGCCCGCGAGCTGCAGCGCACGCTCGCCCTCGCGCCGGACCGTGAGGAAAACGCACTCGGTGCCCGCGACACCGCCCCCAGGACGTCCCTTCTCGGGCTGCTGCAGGCCGACATCGCCGCCGACCACTCACCGACGGCCGCGGATCGGGCGGCCCGCGGCATACCGATCGTGGACCGGAGCCTGCAGGTCCATGCCTGCCACGGCACAGCCCGCCAGGTCGATGTGGTGCGTGATGTGCTCGTCGACCTCCTGCAGCGTGATCCGACGCTGGAGCCTCGCGACATCCTGGTCATGTGTCCGGACATCGATGCCTTCGCGCCGCTGCTGCACGCCGGCTTCGGGCTCGGCGAGTCCGTCCGCGACGCCACGGCCCACCCGGCGCACGAGTTGCGCGTCCACCTCGCGGATCGGGCACCGGTGCACACCAACCCGCTCATCGGGCTCGCGGTGCGACTGGTCGAGTTGGCCGGGGGCCGATTGACCGCCAGTGAGGTCCTCGACGTCGTCCGCACGGCACCGGTGCGCCGTCGTTTCGCGCTCAGTGAGGACGATCTCGACCGGATCAGCGACTGGGTCGCCTCCGTTGTCGTCCGCTGGGGCCTCGACGGCGAGCACTGCGGTGACTACCAACTCGCCGGCCTCTCCCAGAACACCTGGGCTGCGGGTGTCGACCGGATCCTCGTCGGTGCCGCAGTCGATGGCGTGGACGTCGACCATCTCGGCACGACTCTCGCCCTCGACGACCTCGACAGCGCCGACCTCGAGCTCGCCGGCTCGCTCGCCGAGCTCATCGACCGGCTGGGGTCCACGTTGCGCGCGTTTCGGACCGCCACCGAGGTCGACAGCTGGGTCGACGCCTTGCGCGACGGCGTCCACGGACTCGCGGACGTGCCCTTGGCCGACCGGTGGCAGGCGGCCGCCTTCGACCGCGAGTTGGCCCGAATCCGCGCGGCCGCCACAACGTCATCCGGCCTGACGACCTTGTCGCTCAGCGACATTCGCGCCATGCTCACCAGTCAGGCCGGTGGGCGTCCCACTCGCTCGAGTTTCCGCACCGGCACCCTGACGGTGTGCACGATGGTCCCGATGCGCTCGGTTCCCCATCGGGTGGTCGCGCTCATCGGAATCGACGATGGCGTCTTCCCCCGCACCACCAACCCCGACGGCGACGATGCGATGGCGCGCTCGCCGATGACCGGTGAGCGCGACCCACGGAGCGAGGACCGCCAACTCCTCCTCGATGCCGTCATGTCGGCGACCGACACGCTGGTCGTCACGTATGCCGGGTTCGACGAGCACTCGGGGCAGGTCCGCCCGCCGTCGGTCCCCCTGGGTGAACTCCTGGACGCCGTGCGGGCCACGGCATCCGGTGCGGGTGTCGATCGGCTGGTGACCGAGCACCCGCTCCAACCCTTCGACCCCCGCAATCTCGGTGCTGCACCCGATGGTGCCGCAGCCCTGCTGCCCGACGATCGACCCTTCAGTCACGACCCCGGTGCGCTCGTCGGGGCCCGCAGCGCCCTCGGCGTCCGTCAGGATCGCGTCCTGCTCGGCGGGCAGCAGCTCGCAGCCGCAGATCGCGCCGTCGTCGACCTGGCCGATCTCTGCCGATTCTTCGACAACCCGGCGAAGGCCTTCCTGCGCGACCGCCTGGCCATGACCTTGCCGTACGTCCCCGACGTCAAGGGCGAGGGGATCCCGATCGAACTCGACAGCCTGGAGTTATGGGGGGTCGCCGACCGGATCCTGACCGCCGTTCTCGACGGCCGCGACCCCATGATGGTCATCGACGCCGAACTGTGGCGGGGCGAGTTGCCCCCGGGCATGCTCGGACAGCGCGTGCTCCAGGGCCTGCTCACCAAGGTGCAGCCGGTGGCCAACCGCGTCTGGCAGGTCACGGGCACCACGCCGGGTGCGCGGCTCGATCGCGCCAGCATCGACATCGACATCGACCTTCCGAGTGGGCGCCGCCTCACCGGCACGATCGGCGACCTCGTCGGCGGGCACGCGGTGGCGTTCAGCTACTCCNCACTCGCGGCCAAGCACCGGATCCGGTCGTGGATCCTGTCCATCGCGCTGTCGGCGGATGGTCACGGCCCGGCGACCAGTCACGCCATCGGGCGGCAGTCGATGGCCACCGCCGGCCCGCACGAGCCCAGGGCCGCCCTCGAGGTGCTCGACCGGCTGATCGACCTGCGGGATCGCGGTCTGCGCGAGGTCGTGCCGCTCCCGCCCAAGACCAGNCTGACGTGGGCGCAGACCTGGCTGCGCGGCATACCCAATGAGCCGAAGGCGGATGCGGCCGCGGACAAGGAGTGGGTCGGGGGAAACTTCCCCGGTGAGCGCGACGACGCCAGTTGGCGGCACGTGCTCGGCGACCGGGCACCACTGTCCGACCTGACCCGAGCCCGACGCACCGACGAGGAATGGGTGCCCGATGTCGGCGGCCGGCTCGGGCAGTTCGCCCTGCGCCTGTGGACCCCGATCCTCGCCGACGGCAGGGAGCGGGTGACCCGATGACCGCACCCCTGGCAGCGACGCCCTTCTCCATCACCGATCCGCTGCCGACCGGCACCGTGCTGCTCGAGGCGAGCGCCGGCACCGGGAAGACCTGGACGATTGCGGCCCTGGTGACCCGTTGGGTGGCCGAGGGACTCGTGACCCTGCCGGAGATGCTCATCGTCACCTTCGGCCGCGCCGCCAGCCAGGAGCTCCGGGCCCGCGTGCGCGAGCGGCTCACCGAGGTCGAGCACGACCTGGGCGAGCCACCGCCGATGCACGAGCGGGACGAGCTGGTCGCCCTCCTTCTCGACACGACCGACGACGAGATCGCGGTGCGACGGCGGCGCATTCGCACCGCATTGACCCAATTCGACGCGGCCACCATCGCCACGACGCACCAGTTCTGCCAGCAGGTGCTCCGCAGCTTGGGCGTGGCCGGCACGACCGATGCGTCCGCGGTCCTCGTCGAGGACCTCGACGACGTGCTCGTCGACGTGGTCGACGATCTCTACCTGCGGGCCTTCGGTCAGGCATCGGACGCCCCGTTCTTCGGGCGTTCCGAGGCCCTGACCATCGCTCGGACAGCCGTCGACGACATCCATGCGCAGTTGCGGCCCTCAGGCGCCGACCCCACGAGCGACGTGGGGCGCCGCGTGCGCTTCGCCCAAGCCGTGCGGGACGAGGTCGACGTGCGCAAACGCCGGCTCCAGGTCATGCACTACAACGACCTGCTCACCCAACTCGCGGGAGCCCTCGAAGCGCCGGATTCGCCTGCACGACAGCGCATTCGGGATCGTTGGCGAGTGGTGCTCGTCGACGAGTTCCAGGACACCGACCCGATTCAGTGGCAGGTGCTCGACCGGGCCTTCACCGGCCATGCCCTGGCCATGGTCCTCATCGGCGACCCCAAGCAGGCCATCTATGCCTTCCGGGGTGGCGACGTCGTGACCTACCTGCGTGCAGCAGCAACGGCAGGGACGGCCCAGACGCTCGCGACGAACCATCGCTCCGACGAGCCCGTCGTCAGGGCGCTGGGTGCCTTTCTCGGCGGGGCCGAACTCGGCGACCCTCGGATCGCTGTCCATCCCGTCGACGCAGCCCATCACGGCTCACGGTTGGCCGGTATGCCGTCCGGCGGCCCGGTCCGCCTGCGCCAGGTCCTGCTCGAGGACCACCTGGGTGGCAAGGCCACCGTTGGCGGCGTCCGGCACTTCATCGCCGATGACCTGGCGCGCGACATCGCCCACCTGCTCTCCTCATCGGCCACCTTCGAGGGTCGGCCTCTTCGCGCCCGCGACATTGCGGTGCTCGCCCATCGCGGCGAGGATCTCGTCGATGCCCAGCGTGCGCTCGCCCGGGTCGGGATCACGGCGGTCAGTGGCGGTGGCGCGAGCGTGCTGACCAGCGCCGCCGCCCATGACTGGTTGGCACTGCTCGAGGCCATGGCTGCGCCCCACCGCAGCCTGCTCACCCGGGGAGCCGCGCTCACCGATTTGCTGGGCCACAGCGCCACCGAGCTGGACCAAGCCGGCGAGGAGTTCGATGACCTTCTCGCGCAGCGCTGCCGCGACCTCGCCGGGACCTATTCGCGTCAGGGCGTTGCGGCCGTGCTCGAGGTGCTGACGACCGAGGGACTGCCGGAGCGCGTCCTGCGCCTGGTCGGTGGTGAGCGCACGATGACCGACCTGCGCCACGTGGCAGAGGTGCTCCATGAGGCGGCGCAACGAGACGGGCTCGGACTCAACGCCCTGCTGGAGTGGCTTCGGGCCGCCATGGCGCAGGACGCCCCCGGGACCAGTGGGGCCCGCACCCGCCGCCTCGACAGTGACGCGGCGGCCGTCCAGTTGGTGACCATCCACGGCAGCAAGGGTTTGCAGTACCCCATCGTCTATCTCCCGGCGGTCGCCAACCGTTGGATCTCCGACAGCCCCGCCATCCCCCTCTTCCACGAGCGTGATGCCGCCGGAGAGTTGGTGCGCTGCATCGACGTCGGTGGTCCACGGCCGGAGAACGACTGGGACGACGCGGTGGCCGCACACCGAGCCGAGGAGGCCGGGGAGTCGCTCCGGCTGCTCTACGTCGCGCTGACCCGGGCCCAGAGCCAGGTTGTGCTGTGGTGGTCACCCAACACGACGGTCACGAACTCCGCGCTGCACCGACTCGCCTTCGGTCGAGGACCCGGGGTCGGTCAGGTGCCGGACTCCTTCCGCAGCCAACGCGACGACGACGCAACGGTTCGGTTCACGGCGTGGGCCGATCAGGGAGCTCTGGTCCTGGAGCGGGCTGATCCGCGCGCGGCCGTCGGGCTCGCCTCCCACGACCGCGTGCCCGATCTCCGCATCGCTGACTGGTCCCGCACCATCGACCGGGCGTGGACACGAACCTCCTACACCGCCCTGTCGACACCACGTGACGGTGCCGCGGCCGGCGCCCCATCCCAGCGTCCAGGTGTGGAGAGCGAGCCCGAGTTCACAGCGCGCGAGGACGAGCCGGACGGTGTCGATCCGGGAGCGGACGGCGTCGTCGTCTCGTCGGCCGGCAAGGTCGCATTCGCCGACCTGCCCTCTCCGATGGCCGACCTCCCTGTCGGTGCCACTTTCGGTTCCCTCGTCCACGCGGTCCTTGAGCACGCCGATCCCCAGGCCACCGACCTGCGCGCGGAGTTGCTCGCGACTCTCGAGGAGCAATTGCTCCAATGGCCGGTCGACCTCGACCGTGGTGACCTCGCGGACGCCCTCGTCACTGTCTGTCGGACCCCGCTCGGTCCCCTCGCCGGGAGTGTCACCCTCGCCGACATCGGGCGCTCGGACCGGCTCTGTGAACTCGACTTCGAGCTCCCCCTCGGCGGTGGTGACCTGCGACGCGACGCCCTCTCGGCCTTGACCGCGACGCTCGGTGATCTCGTTCCCCTGCTGCAGGCCCACCTCCACACCGACGATCCCGTGCTGGCCTGGGGACAGGTGCTCGCCGCCGCTCCCGATCTGGCTGCCCAGCACCTGCGGGGTTACCTCACCGGGTCGGTCGACGTCGTCCTGCGCACCGGAGGCACCTACCTCGTGGTGGACTACAAGACCAACTGGCTGGGCGCACCCGACGTTCCGCTGACCGCCGCCGATTACCGCCCGGAGCGTCTGGCGGAGGCGATGGGCCACTCCTCCTATCCCCTCCAGGCTCTCCTGTATGCCGTTGTGGCACACCGATTCCTTCGGTGGCGGCTGGGCGACTACGACCCGCAGGTCCATCTCGGCGGTGTGCTCTACCTCTACGTCCGGGGCATGTGTGGGCCGGACACTCCGAGCGTCGACGGTCACCCCTGCGGCGTCTTCTCCTGGCGCCCACCGGTCGCGCTCGTGCTGGCCGTCTCGGATCTGCTCGACGGTGACCGGACGGCCACCTCATGACCACCTCGATGCCTCACCACGACCGCGACCGGGCGACGGCACGAAGCGCCACCGGTCTCCTGGCCACCTTCAACCAGGCCGGAGTGCTCTCTGCCGCCGATGTCCACGTCGCCACCACGCTCGCCCGGCTCGCGAGCGAACCCGACGAGCACGTCGCGCTCGCGGCCGCTCTCGCATCCCGCGCCGTCCGACACGGTTCGGTGGCCGTCGACCTTCGGACCATCGCGACGGACGCCGCCCCGCCACCCCTCGAGGACGCCGACGGCGACCTCGAACTCCTGCCCTGGCCGGACGCCGCCACGTGGACCGATGCCGTCGCCGTCAGTGCCCTGGCCCAGCAGCGCGCCCTCGTGGTCGAACACGGGGTCGTCTACCTCCAGCGCTACCACCATCAGGAGGTGCAGGTCGTCGCGGACCTGCACGCCCGGGCCGCCCAGGTGGCGCCCCCCGTGGACGGCGACCTCTTGGATCGGGGCCTGGCCCGGGTCTTTCCCGGGGCCGGCTTTGCCGAGCAACGCGCCGCTGCCCACAGCTCAGTCCACGCGTGGACGAGCATCATCACGGGCGGGCCGGGGACCGGGAAGACGACCACCGTCGCCGGCGTGTTGGCTCTGCTCGCCGAGCAGGCGGCCGCCGCGGGTCAGCGCCCCCTCCACGTCGGGCTGGCCGCGCCGACCGGCAAGGCCGCGGCGCGCGTCCGGGGAGCCGTGGCCGAAGCCCTGTCCGGCATCCTCAGCCGCACCCCCGAGGACGCGACCCGTGCCGTGATTGCGCCGATCGGCGACGTGGAGGCGACCACCCTGCATCGACTCCTCGGCTGGAATCCGCACTCGCGCACGCGGTTTCGTCACCACCGGGGCAATCGCCTCCCGCACGACGTGATCCTCGTCGACGAGGCGAGCATGGTCTCCCTCACGCACATGGCCCGCCTGCTCGAGGCCGTGCGACCGACGGCAAGGCTCATCCTTGTCGGCGATGCCGATCAACTTGTGTCGGTGGACGCCGGAGCCGTTCTTGCCGACCTCGTCGCGGCCGCCGAGGACTCCTCGAACCCCCCGATCGCCCTGGCTCGGCTGCGCACTGTGCATCGCTTCGGCGCCCGGATCGGCAGACTCGCCGAGGCGCTCCGTCGTGGGGACGCCGACATGGT
>Ga0056903_1000664_pt1 | contig 15233 bp, 10 predicted proteins | sample EBPBio142005_DNA_FD_55025 | JGI IMG/M metagenome (GOLD analysis project Ga0056903, IMG submission 55025) | Wastewater treatment Type I Accumulibacter community from EBPR Bioreactor in Madison, WI, USA - Reactor 1_6/14/2005_ DNA | ecosystem: Engineered > Bioreactor > EBPR > Anaerobic-Aerobic >...
GATGTGGTTTTGAAAGAATTAGGTTTAAAGAGCGACAAGGAAGCCGATTTGAAAGATTGGAAAAATTTCCTTAAAAAATATCAGAATCCTAAAAAGAAAGTGGAAATTGCTTTGGTGGGGAAATATGTTTCTCTTCAAGATTCGTATAAATCGATTGCGGAAGCGTTCATTCACGNAGGTGCAGATTTGGAAACCGAAGTGAAAATCCGTTGGGTTTACAGTGGCGAAATTACCCAAGAAAATGTTGCCGAAACATTTAAGGGAATCGATGGAATGTTGATTGCTCCAGGTTTTGGTGACCGTGGAATTGAAGGAAAAATCCTTTCGGCGAAGTTTGCACGTGAGAATAATATTCCGCTTCTGGGAATTTGTTTGGGAATGCAGATTATGACGATTGAGTTTGCAAGAAATGTTTTAAGTTTATCAAAAGCAAATTCAATGGAGTTTGACACTTCTACTCCAGAACCGGTGATTTCTTTAATGGAAGAACAGAAAAATGTGGTGGAAAAAGGCGGAACAATGCGACTTGGAGCGTGGAAATGTTCCTTGAAAACAGGTTCGAAATTGGCGGAAATTTACGGCTCAAAAAATATTTCAGAAAGACACCGTCATCGTTATGAGTTCAATTCTGAATTTAAGGAAGACTTTGAAAAGAATGGTTTAATTCCGACCGGTTTTAATCCCGAAACTGGTTTGGTGGAGACTTTAGAGCTGAAAAATCATCCTTTTTATATCGGTGTTCAATATCACCCGGAATACAAAAGTACGGTTGCAACACCGCATCCTTTGTTTAAAGCGTTTATAAAAGCGGCGACGAAGAATAATTTTTCTCGCTGAGTTTGCAGATGACGCAGATNTCCTTTCTAAAATAATTAAATGTCCGTTCACTATACGGACATTTTTATTTAATGATAAAAAGTGAGTGCTTTCTAAAAAAATCAGTATTTTTGTCCACTTAAATTTTCGGGTATAAAGTTTGAGAATTTTCAGACTTAAAAACCTTGTCCCGAGAATTCGGGGTCGAATCTCAAATTAAAAAACATGCAGCAAAATAACGGTTTAGATAAGAATCAANTGATTAGTTTCGTACTTTTTACGCTNATTTTAATGGGTGGAATGTTTTATTTCCAAAACAAACAGGCGAAAGAACAACAGCTGAAAGATGCAGAAAACAAAGCAAAAGCTACGCAAACCGTACAAAACAGTCCTACAAAACCTGCCATCGTCACTAATCTGAACGACAGTGTGAAAACCGCTTCCATTCAGCAAGTGGAGTTGAAAAACAAGGACTTGACTTTGGCGATTTCAACTTTGGGCGGACAAATTTCAACCGTTCAACTGAACCAATACAAAGCGTACAACAGAACTACCGACAAAAACGACAAGCAGCTTTTGCTTTTCGATAAAAATAATTCGACTTACGGATTTCAGTTTAAAGACAAAACGGGGAAAATTTTCAACACGAAAGATTTGGTTTTCTCGCCTGTTCAAAACGGAAATTCTGTAACGATGCAGGCAAATGTGAATGGAGCGGTTATTCAGTTTATTTATACTTTATCAGATAAATACACCGTTGATTTCAATGTAAAAACTCAGGGACTTTCGCAACTGGTTTCGGACCAGAAAGCAGATTTTGTTTGGGATTACAACGTTCGTGAAATGGAAAAAGGTCGTTCACAAGAACAAACGCACACCGAATTCAATTACACGTTCAACAATTACAAAAGTTTTGACTATGACGGGAGAACCACCATGGAAGAACCCGATGAAACTTTGAATTGGCTTGCTGTAAANCAACAGTTTTTCACGGCATTAATTGAACCNAAAAACGGTTTCAAAAATTCCAGAGGTTCGCAGGAAATGATTGAAGAAGGTGAATATTTGAAGAAATTTAATTTCAACGGGCAGGTTGATTTGGCAGGAAACGAATTGAATCAGGATTTCAAATGGTACTTTATGCCTTTGGATTTACCTTTATTAAAGTCTTATGAAGGTAAAAATTTTGATGAACTTCTTCCTTTAGGTTGGTCATTTATCGGAAGTTTGAACAGATGGTTCTTTATTCCTTTATATAATTTAATTTCAAGTTGGGGAATTGCTGCAGGTTGGGTAATTTTCTTGATGACGATTTTCGTGAAAATTATCTTGTCGCCAATTATGTTCAAACAACATAAATTGAGTGCGATGATGAGAGTAATTCGCCCAGAAATTGATGAGGTGAATGCCAAATTCAAGGACGCGGATCCGATGAAGAAACAGCAGGAAGTGATGTCGGTTTACCGAAAAGCAGGCGTGAATCAAATGGCGGGATGTTTACCGGGCTTGATTCAGATTCCTATTTTCTATGCGCTGTTCCGTTTCTTCCCAAATATGATTGATTTAAGAGGGAAAAGTTTTTGGTTTGCTAAAGATTTAACAGCGTATGATGATGTTATAAAACTACCTTTCAACATTCCTTTTTTAGGTGACCATTTAAGTATTTTCGCGATTGCGTGTACTATTGTTATACTTATCTATACCGTTATGACGGCAGGAAATATTCAGCAACCGACACAGGAAGGAATGCCGAATATGAAAGTGTTGATGTATATTTTCCCAATCACGTTCTTATTTTTCTTAAACACCTCTGCATCTGGACTTTCCTGGTATTATTTTGTTTCGAATGCAATCAACATCCTCATTATTTTAGTCATTAACTATTGGATTTTGGATGAGAAGAAGATTCACGCTCAAATTCAGGCCAACAAACAGAAAGAGCCGAAAAAGGAAGGAAAATTCCAAAAAAGAATGCGTGAAATGATGGAACAAGCGCAGGAGCAGCAGAAATTGCAACAGCAGCAAAAAGGGAAGAAAAAATAGTTAGCGTGTTGCTGTATTGGTGAGTGAAAGGGTTTGATACTCCTTAATTATATATATAAGAAAAATCGGAAACTATAATTTCCGATTTTTTTTTGTTTTTCAAACTGCAACCTTCTTCAAAATGTACACTGCTGAAATCCGAAAGCAGATTGTGCATCAATCATAAATAAGCTTGAAAGATTTCCTATGGTGAATGGTTGGCCCGAATTTATTCAGCGCTTCACGATGTTGTTTGGTGGCATAACCCATATTTTTATTCCAGCCATAGTGAGGAAATTCATCATGAAGATTAATCATTAATTTGTCCCGGTAATTTTTTGCTATAATAGAAGCTGCAGCAATTGAGAGTATTTTAGAATCACCTTTAATAATACATTGATGCGGGGTAAAGTTGTAGGGATGAAATTTGTTTCCATCTACCAAGATTAGTTCTGGTCGAATTTTCAATTGATCAAGGGCAAGATGCATTGCGTGAATGCTGGAATTAAGGATATTGTGTTCATCTATAAAAGCGGGTGGAAGTTCGGCAATCGCATATTCTTTTACATTGTCCTTTATATAGGAATCAAGATCAAATCTTGTCTTAATTGTTAATTTTTTGGAATCGTTAACCAAATTTTGCTTAAAATTATCGTCCAAAATAACGGCTGCAGCGACAACAGGACCACTTAAACAGCCACGTCCCACTTCATCACATCCTGCTTCTAAATAAAGATTCGACCACTTTTTTAATAATTCCACAATAAACAATTTAAATAAACGTTTAAAATTACGATTAATATAAGATTACAAATTTATTAAGAATTATTTAACAAAAAATTTGGTCAGTTTGATAAAGTTTTGCACTTTTGTGGCAATGAAAAAATTTAATTTGATATGAAGAAACTAACAACAAGCGTTTTAGCTGTAGTTTTGACTTCGTCATTTGCCTTGGTAAATGCGCAGACAGACACCACTAAAACCCAGGATATCGAAGGCGTTGTAGTAACGGCTTTAGGTATCAAAAGAGAAAGAAAATCTTTGGGTTATGCAACACAAAGTATTAAATCTGAAGATGTAACAAGAACACCTACTGCGAACTTCAGTAGCAACCTTTCTGGTAAAGTTGCGGGTCTTAACATCAAGAGCAGTGGTAACATCGGTGGTTCGGTTGATATCACTTTAAGAGGTTACCGTTCGATGGCTGGAAATAACCAAGTACTGTTTATTGTTGATGGTGCTCCGATGATTAACAGCAGTAGTTCAATTACCAGCTCTGGTTTAGCTGTAGATACTGGAAATACAATTTCCGATATCAACCCTGAAGACATTGCAGAAATCAACGTACTTAAAGGTGCAGCTGCAACTGCGCTTTATGGTTCAAGAGCGGCGAATGGTGCGATTATCATCACTACTAAAAAAGGTAAAGCATCCCAGAAATTAGACATTGATTTCAGCTCATCTATTTCTTACTCTGCAATTAATAAGGAAACTTTCCCAACTTACCAATCAGAGTACGGACAAGGATATGGTAGAGGATACGGTTACGCTCCGAATGATTTCTTCGAAGCTTACAATGGCCAGCCTTTGGCTCCAATGTACGAAGATGCTTCATATGGTGCAGCATATAATCCAAATTTGATGGTTTGGCAATATACCGCTTTCATTCCAGGTTCAAAAGATTTTGGAAAAGCAACACCATGGGTGAAAGCTGCTCACGATCCTTCATACTTGTTTGAGAAAGCATTCAGCTACAACAACTCAATTTCCGTTTCGAAAGGAAATGAAGTGTCTTCATTCCGTTTGTCTTATCAAAACGTACAAGGAAATGATATTCTTCCGAATTCAAGACTAGATAAAAATAGTGTTACAGGTAACGCATCTTATAAGATTGCTGATAATTTAACTGCGAGCTTATATGGAACGTACGTAGTTCAGGGAACTACCGGTAAAAACCCTACAGGATATCACGGCATGATGGGGAATTTCAGACAATGGTGGGCAACCAACGTTGACATGTATGACCAAAGAGATTTGTACTTCTTAAACAGAAGAAATAATTCATGGAACATTAAATCTCCGACAGAAACTGCTCCGTTATACTGGGATAACCCATATTTCCGTCTTTATGAAAACTATATTACAGATCAAAGACAAAGATTCGCAGGTAATTTTAGTTTAAGTTATGATGTTACAAGCAAAATCAATTTATTAGGTAGAGTTTCTCACGACGGATATACTTATATGATTGACGAAAGAAGAGCTGTTGGATCATTACCTGATGCAATGTCAATTGGACCAGCAACTGGTAATCAACCTTCTGGATATGCTCTTGTTAACCAAAAGAGAAACGAAGAAAACTACGATTTTATTGGTACATATAAGGACAACATCAGCGATAACATCAACTTTACAGCCTTGTTAGGTACAAACATTAACGTACAGAGATTTAATTCTAATTCTCAAGGGACACAGGGTGGATTATTCATTCCTGGTATTTATACGGTGACCAATAGTGCAGCTGCACCAAATGCACCTATCGTTAGAGAAACTGAAAAGCGAATCTACGGTATTTTCGGTCAAGCTTCATTAGGATTCTTCGATACTTACTTCGTGGAAGGATCTATCAGAAGAGACGTTTCTACTGCATTGCCTGTACAAAACAATACTTATTGGTATCCATCGGTATCATTATCTGCAGTTATTTCCAACTGGGATTTCCTAAAAGATTCTGCTCTTAACTTCGGTAAAATTCGTGCATCTTATGCTGTTGTAGGTAACGATACTGATCCAAATCAATTGTTGAACACTTATGCTCCAACTACTACGTTTGGTACTCCAACCTATTTGTATAACACTACAGCGAAAAACCCTGATTTGAAGCCGGAAATGACAAAAGCATTAGAAGCAGGTATTAATTTACAGTTCTTTAGAAATAGAGTTGGATTAGATTTTGGTTGGTTCAGAAACGATACATCTGATCAAATTCTTGCATTGCCGGTAACTTATTCTTCAGGTAACGTTGCGAAATTCCAGAACGTTGGTAACATGAGATCTGAAGGTTTTGAAGTTGCTTTAAATTTAGTTCCTATTAAAGCTACTGATTTCACTTGGGGATTAGATTTAAACTGGTCTAACCCAAGATCAAAAGTAACTGAATTAGCTTCTGGTGTAGAGAATATTACTTTAGGTTCATTCCAAGGTGGTGTTACCATTAACGCTTCTTTGAATGATCCTTATGGAACGATTAAAGGTTCTAATTTTGTTTATGATTCCAATGGTAATAAAGTTCTTGCTGCATCAGGTTCAGCTGCTGGTAAATATTTGACTACCAACACCAATTCCGTGATTGGTAATATGCAGGCTGATTGGTTTGGAAGTGTTACCAACAGACTTTCTTACAAAAATCTAGCATTATCTTTCCAAGTTGATGTAAGACAAGGTGGAGAATTATTCTCATTAGACCAGTATTACGGTATGTCAACCGGACTATATCCAGAGACTGTGTTTACTAATGATTTAGGAAACCCTGTAAGAAATTCTCTAAGCAATGGTGGTGGTATCATTCTTCCTGGTGTAATCAATACAGGAACTGCTGCAAATCCAGTTTATACGCAAAACAACATCAGAATCGACGCTGAATCATTCAACGCATTTGGTTACCAAGCATATCCAGCTGCACAGTTTATTTATGATGCATCTTATGTGAAATTAAGAGAAGTTGCTTTGTCATACTCTTTACCGAAAAGATTTTTGCAATCAACTTTTGTTCAGGGCGCATCCTTTAGCTTAATTGGAAACAACCTTTGGATCATCAGCAAACACGTTCCTTATGCAGATCCTGAATCTGGATTAAGTGCCGGTAACGTTCAAGGATACCAAACTTCTGTACTTCCTACAACAAGAACTGTCTCTTTCAACGTAAGACTTAACTTTTAATTAATACTATACTAAAATGAAAAAAATATTAGCATCAATCTTATTGGTTTCTTTACTGCAGTCTTGTGGCAGAGAATCAATGTCAGAGATTAATACAGATCCGAACAGCTACTATACCACTGTTCCATCTACATTGGTCACCTACGCTGAAAAACAGCTAACTGACTATGTTACGACGCCAAACGTAAACGTTAACAACTTCAGACTTACCATGCAATATTGGCAAGAAACAACTTATCTTGATGAAAGCCGTTATGACTTCTCAACAAGAAATGTTTCTAACAATGTTTGGTTATATCTTTACGTACGTACTATCAAGAATCTAGACCAAGCAAAGAAATTGATTAACGATTATCAACCAACAGCAAGTGAAGCTGCTACTTGGCCTAAAACAATGAAGAACCAATTGGCGATTATTGATCTTTTACAAGTATACTCTTATCAAATTCTAGTTGACACTTATGGAGATGTACCATATACAGAAGCTGGTGATATTGACGCTCATCCACTTCCTAAATATGATTCAGGTAAGGATATTTACGCTAGTCTAATAGCAAGAACAAAGCAAAGTTTAGCTAACTTTGATTCAACTGGATTAACATTCGGATCTGGTGAAAAGATTTATTATGTGGCACCTACAAGTAGTTGTGGTCCTGCTTGTGCAGCTGCACAAGAAGTTTCAAAATGGAAAAAATTTGGAAATTCTTTGCTACTTAAACTAGCGATGGGTATTGCTGATTCAGACCCTGCATTAGCACAAGCAACAGCACAGGCTGCTATTTCTGGAGGTGTATATACATCAGCATCTGACAGCGCCTTATTTCAGTACTTAACTTCACCAAATTACAGCCAGTTGTATACAAACCTTGTAGCAAGTAACCGTAATGACTTTGTTGCTGGTAAAACGATTGTTGACAAAATGAATGCTTCAGCTGACCCAAGAAGAACCGCTTACTTCCAATTGAGAAATGGAGCTTATGTTGGTGGTGCAATTGGAGTTAACTCACCATTTGGCAGTTATTCAGCACCAGGAGCTTTTGCCTATGCACAAACTACTCCAGGTATTTTGTTGAACTATACAGAAGTTGCTTTCTACCTTGCTGAGGCATCTGCAAGATGGGGAATCGGAGGTGCTCCAGCTACAAATTATGCAAATGCTGTAACTGCTTCCTTCCTTCAGTGGGGCAAAACAGCTGCAGATGCTACAGCTTACTTGGCGACTCATCCTTATGATGCTACCAACTGGAAAAAATCTATCGGTGAAGAAGCTTGGATTGCAATGTACGATCAACCAACACAAAGTTTCAACTTCTGGAGAAGATTAGACTTCCCTGTACTACAGCCTGCAGCTAATGCTGTTTCTGAAGCAAACAACAAAGTACCGGTAAGATTGAAATATCCAGTAACTGAACAATCTACAAACCCTACAAATTATGGAGCAGCATCTACTGCAATTGGTGGTGATGAGTTGTTTACAAAAATTTTCTGGGATAAAAACTAATTCAATTTAGTTCTATAAATAGAAACCACTCCTCGGAGTGGTTTTTTTATTTCCGTATATTTGTCATTCAAAATTCCAAAATGAATATTAAAGATTTAATTCAAAATAAACTTCAAGAAATTATCCAAACGAATTATCAACTTGATGATCAAAATGATCCAAAAAAGGTAACTCTTGAGGTTCAGAAAACAAATCCCGATCATGAAGGCGATTTCACCATCGTTACTTTTCCTTTAGTGAAGATATTGAAGAAAAGTCCTGATGTAATAGCAATGGAATTAGGAGACGCATTATCAACTCAATCAGATTTTGTTGAGAGTTACAATGTGGTAAAAGGGTTTCTAAATCTTAAAATCAAGAACAGTTTTTTTCTCAATAATTTTAATTCTGTAAAAGAGAATTTTGATAAGGTTCCGGAAAAGAACGAAACCGTTATGGTAGAATATTCTTCACCAAATACCAATAAACCCTTACATTTGGGACACATCAGAAATAATCTTTTAGGATTTTCTGTTGCTCAAATTCTAAAGCAAGACGGTTATAACGTCATCAAAACCCAAATCATCAATGACCGTGGAATCCATATCTGCAAATCAATGTTGGCTTGGGAAAAATTTGGAAATGGTGAAACTCCACAATCCACGAATACAAAAGGTGACAAGTTTGTCGGAAATTATTATGTAGAATTCGATAAAAACTACAAATCGCAAATCGCAGATTTAATTGCAAACGGGCAAACCGAGGACGAAGCCAAAAAAAATGCAGCCATCATTCAGGAAGCCCAGCAAATGCTCCTCAATTGGGAAAAAGGCGACGAAAAAGTAAGAAATCTTTGGAACGAAATGAATTCTTGGGTGTATGAAGGCTTTGGTGAAACATACAAGAGATTAGGCGTCGATTTTGACCAAGTTCAATATGAAAGCAATACCTACATTTTGGGAAAAGACTTAATCCAAGAAGGTTTGATTAAAGGAATTCTATTCCGAAAAGACGATGGCTCTGTTTGGTGCGATCTAACGGACGAAGGTCTTGACCAAAAATTATTGCTTCGTTCAGACGGAACTTCGGTTTACATGACGCAGGATTTGGGAACTGCAGTTCAGCGTTTCAAAGATAACGACATTCAGAAATTAATTTATACCGTAGGAAACGAACAAGATTATCATTTTGATGTTTTGTTTAAAATTCTTAAAAAACTCGGCTATAATTGGGCGGAAAACCTTTATCACCTGTCGTATGGAATGGTGGAACTTCCCGAAGGCAAAATGAAATCCCGCGAAGGAACCGTAGTTGACGCCGATGATTTGATGCAGGAAATGTACGAAACGGCAAAGGAAAAAGCGCAAGAATTGGGTAAACTTGAAAACCTTTCAGATTCAGAAAAAGAAAAATCTTACGAAACAGTTGGTTTAGGCGCTTTGAAATATTTCATGCTAAAAGTTGACCCTAAAAAGAAAATGCTTTTCAATCCAAAAGAAAGTATTGATTTCAATGGAAACACAGGTCCTTTTATTCAATACACTTACGCCCGAATCCAATCTTTGTTGTCTAAAGCTGAATATCAAGAACAATCTGTTTCAGCTTACGAAATGAACGATTCGGAAAAAGAATTGGTGATGAATCTTTCTAATTTTAAAGAGGTGGTTTCGAAAGCAGCGGAAACCCTTTCTCCTGCTTTGGTTGCCAATTACGTGTATGATTTGGTAAAATCCTATAACTCATTTTACCAAAACAACCCAATTCTGAATCAGGATAACGAAAACACAAAACAATTCCGGCTAGAACTTTCTTCACTCACAGGAAAAACCATCAAAAAAGGACTTTCTCTTTTGGGAATTGGAACCGTTGACAGAATGTAAAATAAAAAGCCAAGAACCAAGAATAAAGAGCCAAGAAAATTCAGTTTACAGAATTTAACTTTCATCATGAAATTAAAATTTTCTGAAATCATCAATTTAAATTCACTTTCTCCACAAACTGAATTTGAGGAAAAAGTGGTTTCTTTTTTAGAAGACTGGTTTTCAGATTCCGAAATGGTTTCTGTACAAACATCCGGTTCAACAGGAAAACCAAAAATTTTTGAAGTTGAGAAACAGCGAATGTTGAATTCTGCAAAAATGACTTGTGATTTTCTAAAGTTGAAAAAAGGCAATTCCGCCCTACTCTGTCTTCCTGTCGAATACATTTCCGGCAAAATGATGTTGGTTCGCTCTATTGAAAGAGGATTAAAACTTTCCGTTGTAAATCCAACTTCTGCACCTATGGAATTTTTTAATGAAGAAATTGATTTCTGTGCGATGTCGCCACTTCAAGTTGAAAATTCTTTAGATAAAATCCACCTTATCAAAAATTTAATTATCGGTGGAGCGCAAGTTTCAGCAACTTTAAAAGAAAAATTAACCCAAAAATGTAAAAACTCAAACGCTCAAACGAAAATCTACGAAACCTACGGAATGAGCGAAACGCTTTCCCACATTGCCTTAAAGCAAATTTATCCAATAGCGGAAGATTATTTTACGGTTTTAAAGGATGTGGAAATAGCTCTAGACGAAAGAGGATGTTTGGTGATTTCCGCACCAAAATTGAATCCTCAACTTCTTAAAACTAACGATTTAGTTGAGCTGAAAGATTTAGACTTTCCTGAGTCTGACAAAAAACAATTTAAGTTTTTAGGCAGGTTTGATAACGTTATCAATTCCGGCGGATTAAAAATTCACCCCGAAGAGTTGGGAAAGTTAGTAAATAAGCAAATTTCTAACGAGGTTGTTTTCCTTGGGATCAACGACCAAAAACTTGGTCAAAAATTAGTTTTATTAATTGAAGGAAATGAAAGCGATGAAATAAAAAATCAATTATCTGCCATCATTTATCCATCAAAAAACCACAAGCCGAAAAAAGTCGTTTTTAAAAAAGAATTTCCTAGATTGCCGAATGGGAAAATTGATCGATTGAAATTATTAAATAGTTTAATTAAATAAACCAACCCGTCTTCTAAAATTCCTTGTGTTTTAGAGTCCACCCCTCCAAAGGAGCGAATTACAACAGCAAACTTATGAAAGATTTCACCAAAGAACTCACTTACAAAACTTCCCGCAGCAGCGGCGCAGGTGGACAAAACGTGAATAAGGTGGAAACTTCTGTCACCGTCATTTGGATGGTTTCAGAAAGTGAATTTTTCAACGAAGAGGAAAAAGAATTGATTTCAGAAAAACTAAAAAACCGAATTAATTCAGAAGGATTATTGCAACTTACCGTTACGGAAAGCAGAACCCAACTTCAAAACAAAAAAATCGCAACAGAAAGAATTCTTGAATTGGTGAATAAATCATTAATCAAACCAAAACCAAGAAAAGCAACCAAACCATCAAAAGGACAAATCGCAAAACGTCTTGACAATAAGAAGAAGCTCTCCGAGAAAAAAGAAAACCGAAGATTCAGACTTTGAAAATCCTAAAGAATTGCTTTTTATCAAGTTAATTGTTATATGTGGGAAAAATTGTACTATAAATGACAACGAATTTCTTACATCAAAACACACGGGCTCCAAAATTTGTCTTTAAAAAACTTCCAACTCCCAACTTCCCGCTTCCAACCCAAATCCCTATCTTTGTGAAATCGTAAAAAATAATCAAGATATGAACAAACCGATTACAGAATTTATCGAAAAATATTATCTGCACTTCAACGCGGCGGCTTTGGTGGATGCTTCCAAAGGATATGTCGCCCATTTAAAAGATGGCGGAAAAATGCTGATTTCACTTGCAGGAGCAATGTCCACTGCAGAACTCGGAAAGATTTTGGCGGAGATGATTCGTCAGGATAAAGTGGCCATTATCTCGTGTACCGGTGCGAATTTGGAGGAGGATTTAATGAATCTTGTAGCGCATTCGCATTACGAAAGAGTTCCGAATTACCGTGATTTGACCCCGGAACAAGAATGGGCTTTGTTGGAAAAAGGCTTGAACCGAGTTACGGACACCTGTATTCCCGAAGAAGAAGCGTTTAGAAGATTGCAGAAACACATCTACGAAATTTGGAAAGATGCCGACAACAAAGGCGAAAGATATTTCCCGCACGAATACATGTACAAGATGATTTTGTCGGGTGTTCTGGAGCAGTACTACGAAATTCCACGTGAAAATTCATGGATGATTGCAGCGGCAGAGAAGAATTTACCGATTGTAGTTCCGGGATGGGAAGATTCCACGATGGGGAATATTTTCGCGAGTTACTGTATCAAAGGTGATTTGAAACCNTCCACCATGAAATCGGGAATTGAATACATGACTTTCCTTGCCGATTGGTACCCAAAAAATTCCGGCGGAAAAGGAGTTGGATTCTTCCAAATCGGCGGTGGAATTGCAGGTGATTTCCCAATCTGCGTAGTTCCGATGCTTTATCAGGATTTGGAGATGCACGACATTCCGTTTTGGTCGTATTTCTGTCAGATTTCGGATTCTACGACTTCTTACGGTTCCTATTCAGGAGCGGTTCCGAACGAGAAAATCACTTGGGGAAAACTCGATATTAGTACACCGAAATACATCGTTGAAAGCGACGCCACGATTTGTGCACCATTGATGTTCCAATATATTTTGGAAAACTCTTAAAAAATTCGAATTAGGAAATTTGAATTACGAAAAGTCGCTTCCTGGAGCGACTTTTTTAATTAGGAGCAAGAAGGTTTGAACTTCTTTTATAACTTGGTCCCGCTTTCCGTTGCAATCTTTTTTGCGGCGGCTTCGCCGCCGCAAAAAAGGATTTTCTCTGCAATCGGGGCTAGAAATAAAGTACATTTTTCCTTTAAAGGGCAACTCTACAAAAACTCTTTCCGGCGCTCGCTTCGCTCGCACCCAACAAACATCTACACTAAAAAAATCGTAACTTTAAAATTTAATCAATCGAATCTCGAATCTCGCACCCAAAATGAACGACCTTTTCAAACAACAAGTCTTCGATATCATCAAATTAATTCCTGCGGGAAGAGTGACGAGTTATGGAGCGATTGCAAAAGCAGTAGGTTATCCGAATCATGCACGACATGTGGGAAATGCTTTACGAAATTACGATGAAGATTTTCCTGCGCATCGAGTTTGCAATTCTTCAGGGAAAATCACGGCAAGTTGTCTTCATGATTTCGTTGTAAANTTGGGAGAAGAAGGAGTTGAAGTGAAGGACNACAAAATACAAAACTTTAAAACTCTATTTTGGAATCCTTTGCAAGAGCTATAAAACAAAAATGACCGCTTTCGCAGTCATTTNTTTATTTTGATTCTTTAATCTGTTCCTTTATTTTTGCTTCCAATTCATCCGCTAAATCGGGATTATCTTTCAGCATATCTTTTACGGAATCTCTTCCCTGTCCAAGTTTAGTGTCTTCATAGCTGAACCAAGAACCGCTTTTCTTCACAATTCCCATATCAACTGCGGTATCTAGAATTTCACCTACTTTAGAAACACCTTCTCCGTACATAATATCGAATTCCGCCTGTTTGAAAGGTGGAGCAACTTTATTCTTCACGATTTTTACTTTCACTCTGCTTCCAACCGCTTCGTCACCAGATTTAATTGGCGCGCTTGCTTTTCTGATATCGATTCTCACCGAAGCGTAAAATTTCAAGGCATTTCCTCCCGTTGTCGTTTCAGGATTTCCAAACATCACTCCGATTTTTTCTCTTAATTGGTTAATGAAAATCACGGTACATTTAGTTCTGGAAATCGTTGCCGTCAACTTTCTCAAAGCTTGCGACATCAATCTCGCATGAAGTCCCATTTTGGAATCTCCCATTTCGCCTTCAATTTCCGCTTTTGGCGTCAATGCAGCAACCGAGTCGATTACCACAATATCAACCGCTCCGGAGCGAATTAAATTATCCGCAATTTCCAAAGCTTGTTCACCGTTATCGGGTTGTGAAATAATTAAATCATCAAGATTAATTCCCAACTTGGATGCATAATGTCTGTCGAAAGCATGTTCCGCATCAATNAATGCTGCAATTCCCCCCGCTTTTTGTGCTTCTGCAATTGCATGCAAAGTTAAAGTTGTTTTCCCTGAAGATTCGGGTCCGTAAATTTCAATTACTCTTCCTCGCGGATAACCACCAACTCCCAAAGCCAAATCCAAACCAAGCGAACCAGAAGGAATCACCTCAATCGAATCATCCACCGAAGCGTCGCCCAAAGTCATCACTGTTCCTTTTCCGTAGGTTTTATCAAGNTTNTCAAGCACCAACGCGAGTGCTTTTTTCTTATCTTCAATACTGCTCATCTGTAAATATTATTTCTTCAAAAGTACGTAAATTCTCCCGCTTTTCACAACCGTTTTTTCACCAATAAATAATAAAAATATTGAAGGTGTCTTCTGCAACAAATATTTTTTGGTGAAATAAATTTGCTCAACAAAAAAATATTATTAAATTTGCACCACTCAAAACAAGAAAGACCGATGGTGTAGCGGTAACACTACTGATTTTGGTTCAGTCATCTGGGGTTCGAATCCCTGTCGGTCTACCATTTTAACTGATAGTTAGTTAGTTAAAAAATTAAAGCCAGTTTTACAGCCATTCAAGTGCTTAAAACTGGCTTTTTTCTTTGTTACACTCTTTAACTTGGTATGATATTATTGTAAGCATTACCACTTCCTATTAATGTTTTTTAGTAATTTGAGCACTAATTTTCACCTCTTCTTCAAAAGCGACCAAGATTTGTGCTTCAATTAGTTATGATTATATGGTACTAATTATTACAATTGAATCATTCTCTCATATTTTAAATGGTGCCGATAATTTTTGGAATATGGCTTTTGATTAATTATTCTTTCTAAAAATCTCAACCGTATCAAAGGTGTATTGCTGCAATTTTTTGTTCAGTTCAGAAATCACGAGGTTGTTGCTGTTCTGAATTTCGTTGCTCGCCATTTTTTGTTGTGAGGCATCCGCAAGAAAAGCACTGTCTT
>Ga0056903_1000679_pt1 | contig 14988 bp, 21 predicted proteins | sample EBPBio142005_DNA_FD_55025 | JGI IMG/M metagenome (GOLD analysis project Ga0056903, IMG submission 55025) | Wastewater treatment Type I Accumulibacter community from EBPR Bioreactor in Madison, WI, USA - Reactor 1_6/14/2005_ DNA | ecosystem: Engineered > Bioreactor > EBPR > Anaerobic-Aerobic >...
GCGAGCGCGTGCGCTATCGCCAAACTTGACGTCTTTAGCTGCCATAGAGGTAACTCCTAGAATTCTTTAGTGATTTTGTTCAGAACCGGAATGCCGAATGGAAGCATCAATGGATGCGTTAACCCATCCGTCTTGCCAGGCCATACGAGACTCAGAACCAACACCTTTGTACGGGCAATTCTTAAGTTCCATGTCGCTGAAAAATGCTGCATATCCCTCGTCAAACTCTTTCATGATCTTCCCCTTTCTAGGCGTTGTGCTCATCTTCGAGCTGTTCTTCATGTTCTGGGTATTTGTCGGCCAGTTCTGCGAGCTTTTCGCAATAGATGCCAGAGCCGACTTCTTTCGGCGAGTAAGACATCATCAAATTGAACAGCTTGATGTACTCGGTCTTGAATTCTTCGTAGGTCATGGCTTGTTCCTTGTTGATGACTGTATTGTACGACAATACAAACAACAGTCAAGAAATATTTTTGCTATCACGCAACGCTTGACAATAGCGTGAGACTATGAAACAATGCTCTTCGACGGGCAGAGTTGCGCCCAGAGCCGGCCACGAGTCGGCTTTTTTGCGTTCACGGATTAGGAAATGGGACAGACGAGACAGAAAAAACCGCAGATCACGCGCAGCTACGAGCGCTATCTATCTGCGACTGGCGAAGATGTCGAAAGCGTATTGTGTGACAGCGACGGAGAGCGCGAGCTGGTCAGTATGTGCCAGTCTGGCGGACTGATCGGTATGGACCGCGCATATAGCCACTGTGATCATGGCACAAAGCATATGGTGTCGTATTGATTGCGCAATTGATGGCCGACCTATCGCCGTGGATTCTCGCGGGATTTTTCGGTCTAGTCGCGTGGTATATGCGGCAGGCAGCGAAACAGCACGAAAGCCTGACAACATCAATCGGAAATCTCGTAAAGGAGATGCGAGTCCTTGAGCGTAATTTGGATGAGCAGGTTCGCACCGTGTCTAGGCGATTCGAGCGATACGCAATGAGCACCAGCGAACGTCTCGCAGCTATCGAAACAAGATGCACAGTTGAGCATGGTAGTGCGCCGCACATCCAGCCGATGAAGCGACATTGGTCAGAAGATAGTAATGTGGCGACGGGGACTAAGTAAGTGGCAGCTCCGCGCAAGGATATTGATTGGGAGTCGGTAGAGCGCCATTTTCGCGCAGGAATACTGACGCTCAGGCAGATAGCCGATGATCACGGAACGTCGCACCAGACCGTATCAGCAAGAGCGAAGAAAGAAGGGTGGGAGCAAGACCTAACCGCCAGGATCAAAGCCAAAGCTGATGCGATGCTTACCAAAGCAGAGCTTACNAGCGAGCTTACCGCCGCAGAAGTGGTAAGCAACAAGCAAATTATTGATAGCGGTGCTCAGGCGATTGTAAATATCGTCGTCGGGCACAGGGTAACAATTCGTCGCAATCGCTCGCTGTCTGAAAAGCTAATGTCTGAGCTTGAGGCGCAATGCGATAGCCAGGACGAACTGGAACAACTATCAGAGATTCTGGCTTGCTCTGACGACTCCGCAACGGAGAAGCTTGCAGCGCTGTGCAGAAAGGTCGTCAGCCTGCCATCGAGAGTGGATAGCGCAAAGAAGCTAGCAGATACGGTGCGAATCCTCGTTGGTCTTGAGCGCGAAGCTTTTGGGATGGACAAAGAAGCGCCGGCAGAACAGCCGTTGAGCAAAGAGTCTCTTTCAACGCTGAAGAGGTTACGGGCAGAGCTTGATAACTATTGATCCTGTTGAGCGTGCCGCGCTAATTGCCGCGCTTGATCACGAGATAGCACGCAGAAAGCTTGAGGACTACAGGCCGTATCGCAAGCAGCGGATATTCCACAAACTAGGCAAGACGCATAGCGAGCGGCTATTCAGAGCTGGCAACCAGCTAGGCAAAACGATTGCCGGTGGCGCAGAGTGGGCGATGCACGCTACCGGGCGATACCCGGAATGGTGGGATGGCGCGACGTTCAGCAAACCTCCGCTGTTGTGGGCTGGATCGGTCACAGGCGAATCGACCAGGGATAACCCGCAACGGATATTACTCGGCAAGCCTGCTGTAGAAAAAGAATGGGGCACAGGCTTTTTGCCGAAAGACACGATTACCGGCAGGGATCGCGCTATGGGCGTGCCAAACCTGCTTGATAACGTGCAAGTTCGATGGGGCGGCGGTGGTGACATTCAAGCAGGGATGGCCATCATCGCATTTAAGGCATACGAGAAAGGACGCGAGAAGTGGCAGGGGCCGACAGTAGATGGGGTCTGGTTCGATGAAGAGCCGCCGTCAGATATTTACTCTGAGGGATTGACCCGCACGAACAACGGCCAGAACGGGCAATTTGCAATCATTACATTTACGCCCTTGCTCGGCATGTCTGACGTGGTGATGCTGTTCGAGCATCCTGATACGGTGATGGCATGACTCGCGCAGTAGTCACAATGACGATTGACGACGCAGAGCACTACACGCCAGAGCAGCGTGCTGCGATTGTAGCTAGCTATCCAGCGCACGAGAGGGAAGCCAGGGCAAAAGGCATCCCAACGCTAGGAAGCGGGCGAATCTTCCCGATTGAGGAAGATGCGATAAAGGTCGAGCCGTTCAAGATTCCTACGCACTGGCCAAGGATTAACGGAATCGACTTTGGTTGGGATCACCCGTCAGCAGGCGTCCAAAACGCTTGGGATAGAGATAACGACTGTTGGTATGTGATCAAAGCCCACCGTGCGAGAGAGCAAACGCCGATCCTGTTCGCCCCTGCCGTTAAAGCTTGGGGTGAGTGGGTGCCTACAGCGTGGCCGCATGATGGATTGCAGCACGACAAAGGTAGCGGCGAGCAGATCGCAATGCAGTACGCAAAAGCCGGCTTGAAGATGCTGAAGAACCGATCTACGCACGAACCAGCGCCAGGGCAGCCAGAAGGAAGCGGCGGGAATAGTGTTGAAGCTGGTTTGTTGGACATGCTGGATCGGATGCAAACCGGAAGGTTTAAGGTCTTCTCGAATCTTGGCGAGTGGTTTCAAGAGTTTCGGATGTATCACCGCAAAGATGGAAAAGTAGTCAAGGAGCGGGAAGATTTGATGAGCGCGACAAGGTACGGCTTGATGATGAAGCGTAAGGCCATTGTGCAACCCGTACAAGAAAGAAGCGTTATGCCGAAATGGCAGGCGCTTGATGCTGAAGTAGGGATTTGATGCAAACCGAAAACGATCAAGACCTACCAGAACCAGGTCGCGGGGCGCTGCTCGTCTCGCTGCTGGCGAAGCGCAAGGAGGCCCAAACAGGCCGCGCAGGGTCTGGGATCGAGCAGGAATGGGTCGAGGACGAGGAATACTATCAGGGTATAGACGACGCCAATCGTGCCTATGCTGCCACTAGCCGTAGTTATATGCGCCAGTGGGCCAATGGTGACGCGACAAGGAAGAAAGAACCGAATCGCTCGGTAGTATTCCTGAACATCACGGCGCCGTATGTCGATGCGTCAAGCGCTCGTGTCGCTGATATCCTCCTTCCAACGGATGATAGGTCGTGGGAACTGAAGCCGACGCCGGTTACGTCGCAGATGCGCCAAGCATTTCAGATGCAGGGCGCCGACGAAGCGGCAATCGAGCAAATGGTAGAGGAAGCCAAAGCTGCCGCGCTCGAAATGCAGTCAGAGATTGATGATTGTTTGGTCGAGTCGAACTGGCATGGCGAAGTCCGCCAGGTGATCGAGGATGCAGCAAGGACCGGCAGCGGAGTGCTCAAGGGGCCGTATCCGAAGAAAAAGACGGTCAAAATGTACCGACAGGGCATATCCGGTATGCGTGAAATGGTCACGGCTACCGACATTTCACCGGCGACGAAGAGAATCGACCATTGGAATTTCTGGCCTGATGCTTCATGCGGCGAGAATCTACAGAACGGAAGCTATACATGGGAGCGAGAGTACGCCTCAGCTCGGCAAGTCCGTGACATGGTTGATATGCCAGGTTATGACCGGGCAGCAATCATCGCAGCGCTGAAGGAAGGGCCAAGCAAGACCGCAACAGGCGAGTTGTCCGGGAATTACCAGAAGCACGATGACCAGTTCGAGTTGTGGATTTTTCACGGCACCGTCGATGCTGACGACCTCGCCAAAGCAGGGGTAGAGGCAGAGGACGAGACGCCGCAAGCATCGGCAATGGCTGTGATCCTNAATGATCGACTGATCAAGGTCGCGCTGAACGTGCTTGAGGGTGGGGAATTCCCTTACGACATCCTCGCTTGGCAACGCCGACCGGGTATGCCGTGGGGAACCGGAGTAGGCCGCAAGATTCGCACAGTCCAGAGAATCCTGAACGGTGGCGTCCGGGCAATGATGGACAACGCCGGTTTGAGTGCTGGCGTGCAGATCGTACTAGGCAATGGTGTAACGCCGGCTGATGGTGATTGCACCGTGTCCGGTCGCAAGCTGTGGCGAGCCGATCCAGATGTCGAGGACGTGCGCAAGGCGTTCTATGCGTTTGTTCCGCCGTCCGTGCAAGCGCAGTTGATGGCAATCGTTCAGTGGGCGATGCAAGTCGCTGAAGACGCCACCGGAATGCCAGCGATGTTGCAAGGGATTCGAGGCGACGCGCCCGAAACCCTTGGCGGTATGCAGATGCAGCAAAACAATTCATCTTCGACGCTGCGCAGGATTGCGAAGCGCATGGATGACTACGTCACCGAGCCGCATATCACCCGCTACTACGACTGGATGATGCAGCACTCAGAACGTGAAGACATTAAGGGCGACTATCAGATTGACGTGCGCGCATCTTCTGCTTTAGTGGAGAGGGATGCGCAGCAGCAGTTCATGCTTGGGCTAACGCAATTGGTTGCTGATCCACAGTACGACATTTCTCCAAAACGCCTTCTCAATGAGCTTCTGAAGGGCCAGCGCATTGACCCGAAGCGGGTTCAATACACCGCCGAAGAACGAGAAGAAATGGCGCAGAAGAGCAATCCTGTAGAGGATGCGAAGGCGGAACTGATCAAGGCGCAGACGGGAAAGACGAAAGCTGAAACAGCAACGAAAAACGTCGAGGGTATGTTTAGCGCTACGTCAGCAGGTAATCTTATTGCTCAGAACCCGGCAATTGCGCCGGTTGCTGACCAGATATGGCTCTCAGCTGGTGGCCAGGACGCTGATGCAGCCCCTGCTATTCCCGGAGTGGCACCAGGGACGCCGGTGGTAGAATTACCACAGAACACAAGCCCGAATTTCCCGCCGAATCCAGACATAGGCATAAATCAAGGGATCGAGAGTGCGGAAGTTTGAGCCTGACTTCACAAGCGACACATGGAAAGCCCTTGTCATTCGCTATGAGTCACGGCTTGAAGATCTACGCAGGAAGAACGACGGAGATTTGAACGAGATTCAAACGGCCAAGCTACGAGGCCGCATAAACGAAATACGAGAATTNCTGGCGCTTGCAAAAGCCCCGGAGCAGGTAGCGAACGAGGAATAAAGCCCCCTTCGCTGTTGTAAAGACGACCGCCCTAGTGGCGGTTTTTGTTTGGACGATCACATGACCACAGAAACGGAACAGGAACAGGAATACAGCGATAACGACTCGATGGAGGCCGGCTTTAACGCCGTCCGTGGTGGGTCTGGCAGTTCTTCCGACGACTATCAAGAGAAAGAGTCGCCCGAAGACAAGCAAGACGAACCGGAAGTCGAGGATGAGCAAGAGTCCGAACCTGAACCGGAAGTAGAAGAGCCTGTATTCGCAGGGCTGACCGAGAAAGAGCTTAAGTCGATTCTCGAACGTGCTACGCGGGTGGATTCTCTTGAGGAGCAGCTACGCAAAGCCAACGGGAAGATTGGGGAAATCAACGGAACGCTGAAAGAGCTACAGAGCAGAAAGCCGACGCAGCACGCGCCCGCCGAAAGCGATGACGCTGACCTCTCAGAGTTTGAGGCGACATTCCCCGAGTTTGGGCCTGCAGTTGATGCGAGAGCAAAAAAACTTGTCACCGAGCTACTTGCTGCAAATCAAGCACAAGGGCAAGTGTCCGATCCTGAAGCAATAAACAAGCAAGTTAATCTTGCTGTTATGGACATGACGCATGACGGATGGCAGGAAACTCAGGCTACCGATGACTTCAAACTGTGGATGGCTTCGCAGCCTGAAGCTGTGCAGNAGACGTACCAAACAACGTGGAGCGCAAAACAGTTGGGGGGCATTTTCACGGCATTCAAAAACCGTCAGCAAGCCACCAGCGCGCGAGCCGCGAAGAGTAAACAACGGCTGGAGAACGCGCTTACTCCTGATAGCAGAACGCAGAAGGTAACGCACGCGATCACAGAACAAGATGCAATGCAAGCGGGATTCGACTCTGTTCGTAACCCGCGTTTTTACACGAGGTAATACAAAATGGCTTCATTCACTACTACCAGTCCAGCCGAGCGGATTGGCAAATTCAAGGGCGAGATTCTTGCTCACGCAGAGCCCGTCGAGGTTCTTGGCAAGGTCGGCGTGCAGAAGNACATCCCGAAGAACAACAGCCGAACCGTCTCGATGCGTCGCTATCGTCCTTATGGCGCGCTGGCGACCAATNAAAACACCAAAAACCGTTGGGTGGTCGATTCGGCGGCGCACATCCTGTCGGAGGGTAATACGCCGACTGCTNACACGCTTGTGCCTGATAACGTCGAAGTCGCCATTCAGCAGTACGGGTGCCTGTACCAGATCAGCGATGCGGCTGTTGATACTTATGAAGACGATATTCCCCCGGAACTGAAGAAGCAGACCGGAGAGCGCGTCGGCCTGATTCGTGAAATGGTCCGCTATGGCGTAGTAAAGGCCGGTACGAACGTGTTCTATTCGGGCGGTACGACTCGGCTGACCGTTGATGAGAAGATCACGCTGAACGTGCTGCGCAAGGCGTCTCGTACTCTCCAGGCGAACCATGCCAAACGTGTGACTGGCATTCTCGCCCCTTCGGTCAATATCGCCACGCAGCCGGTCGAAGCGGCTTATATCGTATTCGTTCATACCGATGCTGAGGGAGATGTCCGCGATTTGGCCGGCTTCAAGCACATTTCGGAATACGGCCAGCGCAAGGTGATCGACCAGAATGAAATCGGTTCGGTCGAGAACTTCCGGTTCATCACTTCGCCTGAACTCGCGCCTTACACCGACTCCGGCGCCGCTGTAGGTTCGACTGGTCTTTATACCTCCGGTACGCTGGTCGATGTCTATCCGTTCATCATCTGCGGTGAAGACGCATGGGGCCAGATCGCGCTTCGTGGCGATAACTCTACCGATCCGACCTACATCACTCCCGGCGAGAAGTCGAAGTCTGATCCTCTTGGCCAGCGCGGATTCGTCGGTGCCAAGTTCTGGTTTGCCTGCAAGGTTTTGAACGAGGGCTGGATGGCCGTCATCGAAGCCGGCGTGGACGACCTCGCCTAATCAACAAGGGGCGGCTAACTAGGTCGCCCCGTCTCAAAGGATATAGAAATGGCAGATAACACCGCAGGACAAACCGTCACGCGCAGTAATGATCAGGCGACTGGTCAGATTGCGCAAGGCAAAGTCGTATTCGATGCTACGGCGATCACAACCACTGACTACGTGCGCATCAATTGCGGATTTCAACCCCGCTACATTCAGTGGGTCAATCTCACTGACCGCATTGCAGTGGAGTGGATGGAGGGCTTTGGTTCCGCCGAATGCTTGAAGACTGCTGCCGCTGGCACTCGCACGCTGGACACGACCGCTGCCGCAGTGGTTGTCGACAAGCTCGGCTTCCGCATCCTGCAGAACGCAACGCTTGCCGCCGTCCTCGCCAGCAAGACCTGCTACTGGCGCGCAATCGGCTAAACGGTCTCAACGACAAACAAAAGGCTCCTTCGGGGGCCTTTTTTCATTCTGAGGTAACTAATGGCATATACCAATGTCCGCCGTGGCGGGAAACCGATGGAAGCGGCAGAGCAGTACCTTGGCGCTGATAAAACGATCAGTATCGACGACATCGGATCTGGTTCCGGGGATATTGAAGTCGTTGATAAGGTTCTGACCAGCGACAAGATCGAAACTGAAAAATTCATGGCCGAGAAAATCACTGTCATGGTTCATGAGTCGAACGACGATGCAGACGATGATTTCGTCCAGACATGGGTGAATGGTCGCGGGCAAATGTTCCTCCGTGGTGAAGCTCAGGAAGTCCGCCGCTGCTACGTCGCAGCCCTGGCACGGGCGAAGCGGACCACATACAAGCAAGACCTCGATGAACGTGCCGGCGAAGGCGCGTTTAACACCCTGAAGTCGCGTACTGCGCTGCGGTATCCATTCTCTGTCGTGCATGATCCGAATCCGAAGGGCGCGGCATGGTTACGTAGCGTGCTGGCGCAGAGAGTCTAATGACGCTTGACGACCTTATCGCGGAGTACCGAGAAGAGGCACACGACTCCGGCACTCCTCCGTTTGTCTCTGACGCGTGGCTCACGAAACGGGCGAATCAGGCAGAGCAGGAAGTTTGCAGAAGGTCCGGGCTTCTAATTGAGTCTGTGCATGCAATGTGCACTGTTGCGGTAACTGCTGGCAATCCTGTTGTCTCGCTGAACAGTAAGATTATCGACATCAAGAAGGCCAGGATGTCGCTTGACGCGGTTTTCTTGCTTCCAGCATCTGTGAATAACTTGTGCGCCACGTGGGAAGCGGACACAGGAACGCCGAGTCACTACATCACCGACTATCAATCAGGCGCTATCAGGCTGTATCCAGTTCCCGTTGTTGATGACGACCTGAAGCTAACTGTTACCAGGCTTCCGCTTGTTGGCATGTCAGCAGGTACGGATGAGCCGGAAATCCGCGCAGAATACCACGATGCGCTTGTGCAGTGGCTTCTTCACCGGGCTTACGCTAAACAAGATATTGACATCTTTGATCCGCACAAGTCGGCGCGGGCGCTCGCTGAGTTTGAGCGCGAATTCGGCACGAGAAGCAGCGCGAGAAATGAACATTGGATGCGTGCCAGGCATGTGCTTGACGCTGCGCCGATTGCATAGGATTAGACATGGCAAAAAAATCACTTAGTGCGGGGCAGTTAATCCCGACGAGTTCGACACCTCCGAGTAACGCTGGATTTTATCGAATTGACAAGAACACCATCGGCGTAGTAGGCAACTTGGTGCAAAAGAATGCTCAGACGAACGCTGAGAGCAATATAGCAAGTGGCGCCAACCTCGCAGCGGAGCTTGCTGCGCTCGGATTGCACTCTCCAGGATACGGAATCGGCGTTCCAAATACCCCAGGTTTCGGAGTAGGAATATGCCCGGAAACGCTACCAGCGGGAGTGTTTGGAATTAGCGGATACACTGACCCGGCAAGCGCGAACTATGGCAATTATCAGTCTTACGATGGGAGCGTGCTGTGCTGGATTCCGGCCTTCTACATGAAATGGGGAACGGGAACAAATGGTCTGGCAATCAATACCTGCTCAATCATAGGCACCACATACATATCTGGCGCTGACGCATTCGCGCAAGGTTATGCTTTGCACAGAGCATTTATAAACGGCGGACAGATAAAGTCTGGTTTCTTCATCGACAAATATGAATGTTCGAGAAGTGCAGCCGGGATCGCAGTATCCGTCAAGAACGGTGCGCCGCTTTCTTCAGCCGCCGCACACAATGGATTCTCCACTCTTAGCGGCAGTCCTGCCAACGCCTACTATGGAGCTATTGGAGCAGCAAGGACGCGCGGCTCCAAATATTTTCCAGCGCTCAGGTTCCACTACGACGCGCTTGCTAAGTTGCATTACGCGCACGCCTCGGCAGCAACTAGCACAGCATATTGCGCCTATTACGATCCAACTAATAACTTTCCAAAAGGCAATAACAATAACGCATTGAGTGATGCGCAGGACGCCGGGGTTATTTACACCACGGATGGATACTCAAACTGCGGCCTGACTGGCAGCGGAACTCCGTTTGCAAAAACAACCCACAACGGCCAGAGCTGTGGCGTTGCCGATCTAAATGGCAATCTGTGGGAAGTTTCGCTCGGGCTGACGAGCGACGGCACCAGCTATTACGTGCTTAAACCCTCAGTTGATGTTACTACATTAACAGACGGAAACACGCTGGCGACAGACGTATGGGGTGCTGCGGGAAGGGCTAACAACTACGATGTATTTGCATCGCCGTTCGGAGTTTTGGACGGGTCGGGTTTAACTAAGTTTTTTGGCAATGCTAATCAAGTTTTTAGTAGCGCACTGTCGGGCGATGGCTATACCACAAGGTGCCTGGGGATACCAATTGCGGGAGGGGTTGGTGGAACAAACGCTTTTGGCAATGATGCTTTTTACGACCTCCGCCCAAATGACATGTGTCCGCTCTCCGGCGGAGCCTGGACCAGCAGCTCAAATGCCGGGGTCTGGGCGTTGTCTCTCGGCAGTGCGCGGAGCAACTCGAACGATTATGTGGGGTTCCGTACGGTCTTGTATCTCTAATTGGAGTAAGATGACATGATTATAAAATACCAAAAGTTTATTACTCCCGGCCCGGATGGTGTAACCGTTACCGTATCTGACGAGGGGACCGAGCTTTGCACCATTGACGAATGGACATATTTCTGCCCTAAATCAGGCGCATTGCCAGCAGGCCAGGATTCGCGCATCCAATCATCTATCTCTGTCGTAACGCCTGATGCTGCGTTGAAGGATGAGATAAAAAAGGAAAGTCCCCATTGTGCGCTGATCAAGAATCGCCGACAGGAGGCCATTCTTTCTGCGGGGTATGACGAGAAAGATCAGCAAGCGTTCCTGCATTTTGGTGTTCGAGCGGCAATCGGGCCGGCTATAGGGATGCCATCTTTGTCTGGTGGACAGTCGGCTGCTCTTGCTGCCTATGCCGCAGTCTGCCTTGCTGCGGATACGGCGGCAGGGGATGCTTACGCGGCGCTTGGATTGTAAGCGTCCGATAGGATGGTCGAGTGTTTTTGAGGGCGTCAGATGAGTAAGCAGCGCACAGAGAGCCTTGGCCCGTGGCAGAAAGGCATCAATAACTCGTCTCGTGACTACGTTCTGCCAAAAGGCGCGTGCCTAGACTCTCTTAACGTCGATTTTACTGCAGAAGGCTATCCAAGATCACGGACTGGATACGGTGGAACTCAGGCTCGGACAAACGCGAGAGGCTTGGTCAATGTAGGTGGAAAGTCGTTCATCGCTGTCGGTGGGACACTTAGTCTAGTGACAAATCCATCTCCTCTTGCGCTGACGACGATACGCACCGGGTTATCTGTTCGCCCGATCAGCTACGCGGAGAGGGGCGGCGAAGTCTGGTGGTCTGATGGAGTTTCGTCGGGAAGGGTAAATTCTGACAACTCAAGCAGCCCTTGGTCAGTGCCTGCGCCTGCTGATATCACTCTGATTGCTTCTGGCGCCGGAACGCTCTCGCCTGGAACGTATCGAGTCGCTATCACTCACTCCATGTCCGATGGGGAGGAAAGCCACGCTTCGACGGTAGCGTCGTTTGTTCTTTCCGCTGCCGGTTCGATTGTCGTGACACTTCCAACGGCTACCGCAGGAACGACAAACTTCAACGTCTATTGCTCGATTGCTGACGGGTCGATCATGAACCTGTACAGCACGGTTTCTGCAGCGACGGGAAGTGTCAGCATCACCGCAAAGCCGCAATGGAAGCAGCTCGGAAACCTTGAATTCCTCCGTCCGCTTCCTGCTGGTGATGCTATCTGCTTCCACAACGGTAGATTGTGCTCCATGAAGGGCCGGGACGTTTTCTACTCCGATCCGTTCAATTATGGACTGTATCTTCCAGACGAGGGCTATATCGACCTTGGCTCAGATGGCTCGATCCTCGCTTCGGTAGAAACCGGCCTGTTCGTTGCTGCTGACAAGACGTGGTTCTACTCTGGTACGGACATGGCGTCTCTTGATCCGGTGGAAATATTACCATTCGGCGCAGCGTCTGGAACCGCATTCAAGCATCCGGCAGGGAATAACCTCGTTGGATGGTACTCAGACGAGGGTCTTGTTATCGGGGCGCAAGACGGAAGCGCAAAAATGATCCAGAGAGACAATGGATTCATTGCCCCGGTCGGTGAGTCTGGCTCTGTATGGGTCAAACGAAGAGACGGAATGACGCACGTAATCGTGAGTCTCGACTCGTCAGCGGATTACAACAAGGAAGTGTCTGAAGACTTCACGGTATCCAGAGTCCTCTATAACGATGACGCTACGACGATGAGCGTCAATCTCGACACAGGGGCAACGTCTCGGTACTCAGGATGGCATTTCAACTCATACGCACAGATTGGCGGTAATGACTACGGATGCGACTCCGTTGGCTTGAGCCTTTTGGAAGGCGATGACGATAACGGGACTCCTGTCGAGTCTCTAATTCACTGCGGCAGGGTAGGGTATGGGTCGATCCAGATAAAGGCGCCAGAGTGCGTTTATGTGGCTGGCAAGTCGTCGGATTTGTTCGCAGTTGATATAATCCTTCCTGACGCGACGACCTATGAGTATCTTGCTAGGAACTTCACAGATAAACCTGGCGTCGTTCGCATAGACGGAATGAAGGGATTGATGAACACAAGGCTTCCTTGGTTCTCAACGGTGGTAAGGAATTACAACGGCGGAGTGATTGAGGCGTCAGCCGTGCAGGTGGTTATAAACGAGTCGGACAGGCGGATATGAACAAAGCACTACTTAGAAGTGAGTTGAAGAGAGACGAGTCAGAACGATTCAAACCTTACAAGTGCTCCGCTGGAAAGACGACCATAGGCATTGGAAGGAATCTTGACGACGTTGGAATCTCTCCAGACGAGTCTGCTTATTTGTTCGCAAACGACGTTGCAAGAGCGGAGAAGGATGTTAGAAGGTTTTTCCTCGGCTTCGATGCGATGACGGACGCAAGACAGCGGGCGCTGGTAAATATGATGTTCAACCTCGGGGTGACGCGATTCTCAGAATTCAAGAAGATGATTCACGCTGTAAATGCCTGCGACTGGAACGAGGCGGCGAATCAAGCACTAGACTCCAAGTGGTCTAGACAAGTCGGAGAAAGGTCCGTGCGTATTGCATCATTGCTGCGACAAGGGGTGTAACCATGAACCAGATTCAAGCAATAGCGGGTCTTCTAAACCTATTCAACAAGGGGAAGGCTGTAGCAGACCCTGAAAAGTGGAAGTCTCGCCAAATCACGGCAACGATGCTTTCTGGTGTCGTTGTTGCTGCGTCAAGTCTTGCAAAAAGTCTTGGCGTCGATCTTCCTATTGACCCAGACACCGCAAACTCAATCGCCGTTACTGCTCTCGTAGTTGTCAATAGCGTTTTGACGATCACGACAAGCAAAACGGTGGGTATAGATCAGAAAAAGGCAATCTGATGAACGGACAGTGCCAGCTATGCGGCGCTCTTGACACCAGGGCACACGAAGAAAAAATCATGGTCGATGGTGAAATGGTTCCAGTCCGTTACGCAGCCTGTGATGAGTGCGGGGCAGAAGTGAATCCTTTGTCTTTCATGGTCGTCGATTTGAGTGCAAAGGCTGATTGATCGTCTCGTACCGCTTTTGGCAGAGACATCAAAGCCGGTTTATATGCTCACTCGCCAAAGCAATGGAGATGTCTTGATCATCTATGATCGAGTCGTCTGGCTGATCGTTTCAGAGCGCAATCCAAGAACGCCAAGATTTGATTTTTGCGTTACAGAGTGGCATGACAGAATGTGCAGGATTCCCGCAAATACTCACACTTTTTTGGACGAGTGGGCAATGAAGGTGTGGATCATCGGAAAGCTTAGGGGGTTGCGGTGATTTGGTATAATGATTTCTTTACTACCAAGGAGCTTAAAAATGCCGATGTTTCGTAAAAAACCAGTTGTGATTGAAGCACGTCAGTACGCCAATGACGACACCAGCTACGACACTCTTCATTGGGTGAATGATGGGCAATTGAAATGAGGCCGCGACTTGGCGACATGGGATTGCGACGAAATGATTATTCCGACTCTCGAAGGGGGTCATGTCGCATCTCCTGGCGATTGGATCATCAAAGGAATTGCTGGCGAATTTTACCCATGCAAGCCGGAAATCTTTGAAGCCACCTATGATCCTGCTGGTGTGTAGTTTCAAATATGAAGGGTGGGATGGTTGATCTGTTGTAGGAAGGCGCCCAATGACTTGGCCTTTTGGTGATGGTTCAGCCTTCCCGGTCCGCGATGGCTTCGATGTAGGTGGCGCACAAGAGCGCACAATGGGCTTCTCTGTCGGCGGGTTCAGCGGGCAAAGGGTAGCCGAAGAAGTCAATCCAGATGGCTCGATCACCATCCTGCGGACTCGGTTAGGCAATCCGATATTCGAGACGGAGAATCGCAGGACTGCAGCAGCAATCCTCCCCGATCCAGCCCCGCGTGGATTCGTCGCAAAAGCAACTGCAACCGCACTGCGATTCAATCCTTACACGCTGTCTGTCGTCAATAACCCGTACTACCCGGCAGGAAATCTCTACACCGTCCAGTCGTTCGCTACGACATGGAATGTGGACGGTTCAGATACGACGCACTGGCATGATGTAGTGATCTTCGATGGTTCTACCATCAAAGTTAATGCCAAGTCTATGCCCGATTTGCTGATCACTCCTGCGCTATCGTTCCCCGCAATCCCGTATGTAATCGCTGGAACGCCGAAGTACGGGGATTCCTCTCAGAACGCAACCGAGAAGCGCGTTTTTGCAGTCGGGCGGCATGAGGTTAAATCGTGGGGCGGCGGCGGCACGTCGTTCGTGTTGGAGCCGATCACGGCAAGAACCAACAACAAAGCCATGACCATCGGCCAGCGCATATCCGGCACTGACAAAGCAACAGTCAGTCAGTTCTACTTTACCGGCACGAGCTGGGATTCGCTGGCCGGTGGCTGGGGGCTGTCGTTCGCTGAGGTGACGATGTTGTTGGCGTCTCCGTATCTGACTTCGGTGGCGGGGTCTTCGACGGTCGATCAG
>Ga0056903_1000724_pt1 | contig 14140 bp, 12 predicted proteins | sample EBPBio142005_DNA_FD_55025 | JGI IMG/M metagenome (GOLD analysis project Ga0056903, IMG submission 55025) | Wastewater treatment Type I Accumulibacter community from EBPR Bioreactor in Madison, WI, USA - Reactor 1_6/14/2005_ DNA | ecosystem: Engineered > Bioreactor > EBPR > Anaerobic-Aerobic >...
TTCAATACCTTAAATGCAGAGATTTTCCAGCAACAGATTAGCCAAATACAATCCAGAGAAGAAATGCTCAAAATTGTAAAAGCTTTACGAAATGCAAAAGAACTCAACAATCTTATACGATTTTATGGCTTTGAAGATTTATTAGAAAAAATAGATTTCTTCAAACTTGGCCAATTGTTACGAGAAGCTCAAGCACATTTAGACAATCTCAATTTCCGAGACCAATTAGAAAATTCTGCAGATACTACCAATCTTTTAAACGTAGCTTTAGAGGACATCATTTTTATGTTCCGCAAAGTTTCTGAAGAAGAACTCATTTTGGCAGACCAGCTCAAAAACCAGTTACGATTAACCAGAGAAGCTCTCTTGCATAATTTTGATACGAAAGACCCACAATTCATTAGCTTGAAAGAGGAATTAGAAAGAATGTTCAAAAACAAGAATTTAGATGAAATTTCTCAAGAAGAAATGCGGGAAAATATTTTTATGCTTCATCAAGTATATGAAAAAGTAAAAGAACTCAACCGTAGAAATGAACTACTTTCGGCAAAGTACAAACAAGATGAAAAATACGCTAGAATTCACAAAAGATTGATGGAGAAAAAAATATCTAAAAGTGAAATCAATGTATATGAAGCCCTGAAAGAAGTAAAGAAACAAACCGATGAAGATTTATTAAACAATAATAATTTATTATACAACGAAAGTTTCTTTGAAAAATATATAACAAAATTAGTAATGCAGGAATTTGTGAAAAACAAAAAAATAATTGCAGATGCACCTACTACAAAATATATAGGCAATTTAATTACCAATGAATATTTAACAGCATTAAGAGGATAAAAAATGACGGATATAGAATTTAGGCAGAAAACCATTTCACTTATTGATAGTTTGAAAACCGTTTGTGCCAACTATGGTTTAGGAAATGATGGGAACGAATATAAAATTATTACACAAACGGTATTGTATAAATTTATCAATGATAAATTTAGATTTTATGCCAAAAAAAGTAATAATAAATTAGCCAATGCTGAAAATTTTTGGGAAGCATTAGAATCATTAGATGAAAATGAATACCAATTTTTAATTATGGATTTGGGAGGTGCTTTCCCAGAGCTAAAGTCTTATCAATTGTTGAGTTATTTATACAATAATCAAAATAATGACGATTTTGCAAAACTTTTTGATGATACTTTATATAGTATTGCGGTAGAAAATGCTGATATATTTTCTATAAAATCGCCTTCTGGTGCAAAAGATTTGATGTTCGAGAAATTGTCTAATTACATTAATGATGATTCCCAAAGAAATGCCTTTTGCAAAGCATTAATCAACAAACTTTTTGAATTTAGCTTTGAAAATGTTTTTGAAGACAATTTTGATACTATGTTTGAGGAAAAGTATGATTTTTTTGCTTCCATTTTCGAATATTTAATTAAAGATTACAACAGTGATAGTGGCGGTAAATATGCCGAATATTATACACCTCATGCGGTGGCAAGAATTATGTCTGCCATTTTGGTAAATGAAAAAACAAAGAATGTAACTTGCTATGACCCAAGTGCTGGTTCGGGAACACTTCTCATGAATTTGGCACACAAAATTGGCGAAGAGAATTGTACGATTTATTCAGAAGATATTTCTCAAAAATCGAGCAATATGTTGAGATTGAATTTAATTTTGAATAACCTCACACCATCCATTCCCAATATCATTAAAACCAATACCATCCTTAACCCTTTCTATTTAGACAAGAAATTTGATTACATCGTTTCCAATCCGCCATTTAAATTAGATTTTTCCGATTTTAGAGACGATTTAGAAAACGACATCAATAAAAAAAGACTATTTGCTGGTATCCCAAATATTCCAAAAACTAAAAAAGAATCTATGGCGATTTATCTGCTTTTCATTCAGCATATTATGTATAGTTTGAGTGAAAATGGCAAATCTGCAATTGTAGTTCCTACAGGTTTTATTACCGCACAAAGCGGGATTGAAAGAAAAATAAGAGAAGCATTGATAGAACGCAATTGGTTAAGAGGTGTAGTAAGTATGCCGAGCAATATTTTTGCAAGTACAGGAACCAATGTTTCTATTCTCTTTATAGATAAAGAAGCCGACAGCAAAAAAATAGTGTTGGTAGATGCTTCCAAATTAGGTGAAACCGTAAAAGAAGGCAAAAACCAAAAAACGGTACTTACTGCAACAGAAGAACAACGCATTATAGATGCGATGAACCAAAAGAAAGCCGAAGAAGATTTTTCTGTAGTGGTAACCAAAGAAGAAGTGATGGCTAAAAATTACAGTTTTTCTGCGGGACAATATTTTGAGGTGAAGATAGAGTATGTAGAAATTACTGCAGAAGAATTTGCACAGAAAATGCAAACTTATGAAAGTAATTTGAGTCAATTATTTGCAGAAGGAAATGAGTTGGATAAAAAGATTTTGGGAAATTTAAAAACATTAAAATTTTAAATTATGAAGTTTGAAGTTTATTGCGACGAAAGCTGTTTGGAAGCTCTGAAAAATAAAAACGAACATTTCTTTATGGGAATTGGTGGAATTTGGATGCCTGCCGAAATGCGAGATAAATTCAAAACAGAACTCAAACAAATAAAAAGCAAATATAATGTAAAAGGTGAATTTAAGTGGAACAAAGTAAGTCCTAAATATTTACCGATGTACAAAGAAATAATAGACTTCTTTTTTGATGCTAAATATTTGCGATTTAGAGTTATATTGGTGGAATCTGATAAAGTGAATTTAGTAACTTTTCATAATAGCGATGCAGAATTGAGTTTCTATAAATTTTATTATCAAATGATTAAATCTTGGATTTATGATTTTAATTTATACGATGTGTTTTTAGACCTCAAAAAAAATAGAAACAAGGGAAGGTTAAGAGAACTAGAGAGATTTTTAGATAATGCTAATTTCTTTTCAGATGTGCGTACCGTGCAAGGTTTGCCTTCTAACCAAAGTTTGGGTATTCAGTTGGCAGACTTACTTACGGGTATTATTACTGCGAAATTTAATAATAAAACCACCAGTATTGCAAAATCAGAATTGATTCGCTATGTAGAATCACATCTAGGGAATGTAATACAACCTACTTCTAAAAATGAAGAAAAGCTCAATGTTTTTAAAATCAATTTGCAAGGAGGTTGGTAATGGCATACAAAAAAATAAAACCACAAAATTTCACGGAAGAAGAACTGCGTGAAATATGGAAAACAGAATATTGTAATGCTCCTATTGTTACCTTTGATGGCGTTTCTGTGAAATTTTATGAAGATAAATTTAATCATCTTTTTTATGAAAGCGAGAACAGAAAATTAAAAGACAAATCTATATTATCTTACAACAGGTTAGAAAAAATATATTGGATCAAAGATACCTTACAAGATGTTACAGCAATTCTTAAAAAAGGTTGGGACACAGAAAATAAAGAATATTTTAAAAACAGAAGATTAGCAATAGTGAAAGGAAATTATGTGGTGATTATCCGTTTTACAGGTAAATTAAAAGCATCCATAGTTACCGCATACGAAAAAGAAGACATCAGTAATATTTTAAATGCACCCGATTTTGAAAAAACAGATGAGTTTTTTGATGTGTAGGCATAAAAAAAACGTTGATTCGGGTTCAACGTTTAAGACCTTTGTAGGTTCCAGACCAATGGTAAAGAACACCGCAAAGATAATGGGATACTTACAAATTTGCAAGTGTTTTAACATTTAATTTTATAATAGATTGAAAATGAGTGACAACAATAAGATTTTGGAGAATTTAAAAGGGGTGAAGTATGATTAATATATTTTCAATTTCGGAGATTGCGGAAATAAATAAAACTAGTATTAGCGCAAAAGATAATTTTAGTTTTATTAATTATTTAGATACAAGTAGTTTAACAAGGAATAAAATTAGTGAAATACAGTTTCTTTGTGACGACTTTCCAAGTAGAGCAAAAAGAAAAGTTAAAAATAACACAATTCTATATTCCACTGTAAGACCTAATCAAGAACATTTTGGAATTGTTGAAAAAAATGAGATTGATAATTTAATCGTTTCAACAGGTTTTGCGACAATAGATGTAATTTCAAAAGATATACTTCCTAAATTCTTATTCTACAAATTAACTCAACCGTCTATAACCAATTATCTACAAGGTATTGCTGAGAACTCTGTTTCCGCATATCCTTCAATAAAACCTGATTCTATAGCGAGTTTGAGGTTTATATTTCCCGATTTACCCACCCAACAAAAAATAGCTTCTGTACTATCAGCATTAGATGATAAAATAGAACTCAACAACCGCATTAATGCAGAACTGGAAGCGATGGCAAAAACGCTGTATGATTATTGGTTTGTACAGTTTGATTTTCCCACACACAGTCATTGCGAGGAACGAGGAACGAGAGACGAAGCAATCCATAACAAAAAGATTGCTTCGCTTCACGAAGTTACGCTCGCAAAGACAGGCTACAAATCTTCCGGCGGTAAAATGGTGTACAACGAAACCTTAAAAAGAGAAATTCCTGAAGGATGGGAAGTTACTGTTTTTAATGATTGGATAAATGACACAAAAGCAGGTGATTGGGGAAAAGAAGCAATTGAAGGAAATTACACGGAAAGAGTTTATTGCATAAGAGGTGCAGATATTAACGGAATTAATGGGAAAGGAGAAGTAAAAGCTCCTGAAAGATTTATTTTAAAAAATAATTCTTCAAAAAAACTAATACCCAATGATTTTGTTGTTGAGATTTCGGGTGGAAGTCCTGTTCAATCTACAGGTAGAATTGCTTTGATAACAGAAAGTACTTTAGAAAGATTTGATACAGATATTATTTGTTCTAATTTCTGTAAAGCAGTTTCTATAAAAAATGAAAAATATATTTATAACTTTAAACAAGAATGGCAACGCTTATATGATGCAGGCGTTTTCTTTGGTTTTGAAGGAAAAACAAGTGGCATAAAAAACTTTCTTTTTGATTCTTTTATGAATTCATATTCTATTGTTCTCCCCAAAAAAGAAATTGTAGAAAAGTATTATGAATTTGCACAATCAATTGATAAAAAAATACAATCAAACCTCAAACAAAACCAAGAACTCTCTGCATTGCGAGATTGGCTCTTACCCATGCTGATGAATGGGCAGGTGAAAGTGAAATAAGATAAAAAAATGAATTATTGGAAATTACAAATCCGTAATGGAGATACAGGAGAGAATTTTGTAGATGAAGCTCTGAATGACAACCGCATAACGACACACGAAGATTATGCACAGGGTTTTCTTGAACAAGCGAAAGAAGGTGATATTGTATTAATTCATAAAGGAGCTTATCCGGAATGTTTGGTTAAGATTAAATATAAAATTAATAATCCTTCAGAAATAAATGGTACAAGTTTCGGACACGATTATAAAGTAGAAGTAATAAGTTGGTACAAAGATGTTTACAAAAATAAAAATATATTTAATAATCCTTTTATTGTTGGTCATAACGGTACTTTCACATTATTATATAATCAATCAAAAACTTTGAAACAAGTTAAAAAATGGCATTATCATTTTCTAAAAAAATACGAGATGAAAAAATTTAAAGACTTATTATTATACAAAAAACAAATCATCTTACAAGGGCCTCCAGGAACAGGTAAAACTAGAGAAGCAAAGTTGATTGCTGATAAAATCTTAAATGCAGATAATGAAGGATTAACGCCAATTTCTTTGATAGAGTCTTTTTTTAAGAAAAATTCCCTAACCGCAGATAATCTAGGTTTTCAAAAAAAATTGCAAGAATTTCAAACAGTTTTTCCTAAAGATCAATTTCTAAATATGGAACTTGACGATTATTGTATTGGAAAAGGAAACCGTAACAATTTTTGTTGGTGGATAGAAAGAGGGCTAGAACAATATGGTAAGTTTACCCCTGGACAATCTGGTAATTATGTAATCTATTTCAGCCACTCGGAACAAGATTACGTTGTTAAAAAATTTAATGAGCCAATAAATGAAGTTTTTCCTAAACTAAAGGATACTTTAAATAATCTTGTCAATAAAGAAGATACTCAATCTGCTCTTAATTTTTTTGGAGAGAGTTTCATATTAAAAATTCTAAATTCTTACTATCCAGATAAATACTTCCCTATAAATGGAAAAAAAGCATTGGAAAATGCGGTGAAAATTTTTAATATTGATACAAAAAGAAAATCTGCTATAGAACTAAATAAAATACTTCAAGACAAGTTTTTAGAGCTTAAAAATAAAAATAATTCAACTGCTACTGCGCTTGATTTTATGGTTTTTCTTTTTAAAAATTTTAATCTAAATGAAGACGGATTGATAATTTCTGATTTTGATGGAAAAATAACCAAAAGAAAACCTACAATTATTCAATTTCATCCAAGTTATACTTATGAAGACTTTGTGCGCGGAATAGTTGCGGAGACTAAAGATAAAAATATAGATTACAAGACAAAAAACAAAATACTGGCTGAGCTTGCAAAAGAAGCCTATGAAAATCAGTATTTAGATTACGTTTTGATAATTGATGAGATTAATCGTGCTAATCTTTCTTCAGTATTAGGGGAGTTAATTTATGCTTTGGAGTACCGCTGTTTTTTTGATGATTCTGAGGAAAAACAGAGTGAATCTAAAGTTGAGAGTCCATATTCATTAATTGATGAAAATACAGGGGAAACCTCCAGAGAAATTTTCTTGCCAGAAAATCTCTACATTATCGGCACGATGAACACCGCAGACCGAAGTGTAGGGCATATTGATTACGCCATTAGAAGAAGATTTGCTTTCGTGGAGGTGTTGCCGAAAGATTTATCATCAGAAGTGGACGATGGAGAATTTTACACAGATTTGTTTTCCGCTGTTAAAGCGTTATTTACAAAAGACGAGTATCAAACAAAATCAGATTTTATCTCTCAAGAATTTGAGCCTAAAGATGTAGCATTAGGGCATTCTTATTTTATAGATAAAACTGAAGAAGGTGGAGATAAAAAAACAAGATGGCATTATGAAATAAAACCAATTTTGTTAGAATATGTAAGAGATGGGGTTTTAAAAGAAAATACTTTAGAACAAATTGCTTTTATCGAAAACAGTTTTGATTTGAAGATTCAATAGTTATGGGCATCATCTTAAAGGAACACGTTTCTCACAAATTAACAATTACAGAAGAAAAATCTCTTTTTGAATCTGAACGAGACAAGCATTTGTTTTGTTCCTCTGATCAATTGATAGAAATATTGCCACGTACTTTTAAAAAAGAACGAGGTAAAGAATATTTTTGTTTTAACAAACATCAAATTTCAGAAAAAGAAATCACCCTTTATTCTGATTATTTTGTTGGTGTAGATTGGCTTACAAAAGATAAAAGTAGGTATATACAGGTAGAACCTAAGCTCAATAGTAAAGCTATAGAATCATTTGAAGAGGTTTTTGATAAAGAAATTGAAAATATTACTGATGATGAAATAGAACAACTGAATGAAATAGCTAAAAAAGAAATAAAAACTTCAAATCAAGAATATGAAGTAGATGTGATTGGGATGCTGATGCAGATTATGGTTCATCCAGAAGTGTCAAAGCATACAGACCATTTATTGCTTATTGATTGGGAAGATAAAGAAATTGAAATTACACAAAAACAAGATTTGTTAACTCCATTTTTAGTGGTTCAATTTCTTCATTTACTAAAAGAAATTACCAGAAAAGGTTTAAAAAAATCTTACTATAAGAAGCAGGAAAATCTTAGAAATAGGGTAAAAGGGAAAATCTTAGTAGGTGAGCAAATCAAGCAAAATATTTTTAAAAACAGATTGACCAATACCGTTTGTGAATATCAAGTATTTGGTGAAGATTCTTTAGAAAATAGATTTTTAAATAAGGTATTTATATTCTGTACGAATTATGTAGAAAATCATAATATATATTTTAAAGAAAAAAATAATATTTCCTGGTTTATCAATTATATTCGTCCTTCATTTGAACATATTGGAACTGACATCAATCTTCAAGAAATCAGAAATTACAAGCATAATCCTTTCTTCAAAGAATACAAAGAAGCGATAAAAATTGGGCAGCAAATTTTAAAAAGATTCTCTTACAATATCACCAAAACTACAGAAGAAAAAATATCTACACCTCCTTTTTGGATAGATATGCCCAAAATATTTGAATTGTATGTTTACGCTCAATTTTTAAAAGATAATCCAGAACTCCAAGCCAAGAATTTTAATTATCAGTTCTCCACCAATGGAAATGCTTTGGATTTTTTAATTTGTACTTCGGAAAAAAAAATTGTAGTGGACACCAAATACAAATTGAAGTATAATTATAGTGAGATTCACGACGATATAAGGCAAGTTGCAGGATATGCTAGATTAAATAAAGTAAGAAATCAATCGCCACAATCATCTGACGAAGTACCTTGTTTAATTATTTACCCAAAGCCAATAGAAACTGAAGTTAATACAAAACTTGTTATTAATAATTTACCTGTAGAAAAAATAAATGCCTATCATAAAGTTTGTAAAATCGGAATCAATTTACCCACTATAAATGAACCCCATCAAAGTACCTCGCAAACCCAATAAATGCCATAAATGTGGGAAAACAACTGTGGTGAAAATCCTTTATGGTATGCCAACAGAAGAGGCATTTAAACTTTTAGAACAAGAAAAATTGGTAATAGGAGGATGTTGTATCACAGAGAAAAGTCCAGATTGGGCTTGTACAAATTGTAAAGTAGAATACATTAAAGTAAAATAATGCATCAGTACAATGTAGCTTTGTTAGAAGACAATAACAAGCAATTAGAAAAATTAAAATCTTACCAAAATTCCCAATGAAGACTTGGTATTATTAAGTACAAGTTCTGATGATTTTTTTGAACAGCTAAGAATAAGCGTATTGAGATTTTACTTGCAGATTTAGATTTGGGAAATGATAGTAAGATAGTACGACCGCAATGGAGGTAGCATAAGATCTTAAAATACCTTTATTTTTTGCCGGTGCAACAGATAACACTTATTCAGTTTAATTAAAGCTTTTCATAATTTTTCTACTTATTAATATCCGTCTTTTTTTTTCTTAATTTTTGTAAAATATCACGTAGATAATCGGAATTTTTCCGATTATCTAAGATTTTTTTTACATCTGTAACATGACTATAGAAAATCAAATAGCACATTACGTCGGAGAATTACATTTATTCCTTCCAAGGTAAAGATTTTATGAACTCAGCGGATTTTTTTCGTGCTTCTGAAATGCTCATGCCTTCTTTCCATTCCTTCTCAAAATAAAACTTTTCCTTTTTTCGGATTTTGTTGATTTCGGCAATGGTAACGGGATTTTCTAAAGAATTAACCCATCTGATGATTTCGTTTTTTTCAGCTGCCAAATTCATCTTCGTAAAATTTACTTAACAAATATAGTGAGAAAAATTTTTCTAAATCCAGATTAGACTTATGTAAAACTTTGCTTCCTCTTTCTTTAAAATTATCTTTGCACTTCAAAAATCTAAAAATGCTCTCCAAAATAATCGTCCACAAAGTCGGAAACAAAATCAATCAGGAATCCTTAATTCTCTCACAAGAAGAGTTGAAACTGGAAGATGATATGAAAGAACTTCTGCAAGATTTTTTCCTGAAAAATTTCAAATCAGAAGAGCAGTTTCGTTTCTACAGCGATTCTTATTTGGTGAACAATCCCGTTTATTCCTCAGTTTCCGAAATTTTTGAAGACAATAATAAATTCGTTTGGGAAAGCGAGAATTTGGCAAAACATCTTTACGAAATCGCCGAAAATCCGCGTGTTCAAAGCGGTGAACTCTTCATCGTTTATTTTGAAGGGGAGGAAAACGCGGACGGAAATAAAATAGACTCTATTGGAATTTTTAAAACTGAAAATAAAAATCCTTTCCTGAAAATTTTCCCTCAAAACGAAACCTTTGAAATTGAAAAAGATTATGGGATCGGACTTTCAAAACTGGATAAAGGTGCGTTGATTTATAATACGGGCAGAGAGACCGGTTATGCAGTCTCCGTGATTGACAACAACAAAAACGGCGACATCTATTATTGGTTCGAAGATTTTCTAAAAGTNAAACAACGCGACGACGAATATTTCCACACCCAAGAAACACTCGCAGTTTACAAAGATTTCATCACCAAACAATTGCCAACAGAATTCGAGGTTTCAAAAGCCGACCAAGCCGATTTCCTCAACAAATCCATCAACTTTTTCAAGGAAAAAGAAAAATTCGATTTCGAGGAATTTACCAACGAAGTTTTAGAAGACAAAAACGTCATCGAAAGTTTCAGCAACTTCAAATCCGATTACGAAAACGATATGCAGGTTTCAATTTCAGAGGATTTTGCGATTAATGAAGCGGCGGTGAAAAAGCAGAGCAGAGGTTTCAAAAGTGTCATCAAACTCGATAAAAATTTCCACATCTATGTTCACGGCGACCGAAAAATGATTGAGACAGGGCAGGACGAAAAGGGAAAATATTACCGACTTTATTTCGAGGAAGAAAAATAGAAGATTTGAAAAATTAGTGGAATAATAATTTTTGTTGACAAGCAGATTATGTTAAATAAAAAGTTATCTTTGGTCGGTTAAAAAACTATGAAGGAATTTTTAGACTGTCACGAGGAAGAAATTCACATTCCGGGACACATTCAGAGCTATGGTTACCTGATTGGACTTGATGCCGAGACTAAGACCATAAAATTTTACAGCCAGAACATTGCAACGCTTTTTCAAATAGAAGGTGATATTTTTGGTGCGGAAATCGAAAGTTTACCTCAAAGTTTTTCACAAATTGCCGAATCTGAACTCTATCAGAACCTCGAAAAATTTACCCAGAAAGAAAATGATTATTTTGTTGATAAAATTATTGTCAACGGCATTCCGCATCATTTTCTAATCTATAAATTCAGTGGAAATATTTTCCTGGAATTTGAACGATTTATCGACAATAATTCCCAGAAAGTTTACCTTTCAAATAAATATGCCAATCCAAGCAGCCTTTTAAGTTCAGAAGAAATATGGAAAAATCTGGCGCGGTTGATTTACGATGTGGTGGGTTACGACAGAATTATGGTGTATCGTTTTTTGGAAGACGGCACCGGAAAAGTAATTGCAGAGCATATCAATCCCGGTCTGGAAAGCTACATGAATCTTCATTATCCGGAGAGCGATATTCCAAGACAAGCCAGAGCGCTTTATTTAAAAAAACGCGAACGTATTTTCAGCGATGTGTATTCTGAAATGGTCCCGATTTTTAGCAAAACCGACGAAAAAATTGATTTAACTTATTCTTCAGTTCGGGCAATGTCGCCAATTCATGGGCAATACTTGAAGAATACGGGTGTCGCTTCAAGTTTCAGCACTTCGATTATTATCGACAATCAACTTTGGGGTTTGGTAACGTGTCAAAATGTTGAAGCCAAACATATCGATTTAGCCAACAGAATTCGGGCAGAAGTTTTTACCGCTTTGGCAGCAAACTCCTATATGTCATTCAAATCTCAACAGAAAATTGATGATATTAATGAGTTCAACAATAAAACCCGTTTTTTAAGGGAGCAGTTTCTAAAACATAACACTTTAAAAGATTCACTTTTTGAGAATATTGAAGTTTTAAAAAACATGGTGGAATCCGATGGTTTGGCGATTATCATGGGGGATGGGTTGAAGACTTTTGGAACGGTTCCGGCCGAAAATGCAATTCGCAAAATTGGTGAATGGATGCAAAGCCAACCGGAAAAAATGTTTTACAGTAATTCATTTTTGAAGGATTTTAAAGAGCAGTTTGATGTAGACCAAAATGCTGCAGGAGTTTTTATTGCCAATCTCGACAGTTTGAAAACACAAATGTTGATATGGTTCCGAAAAGAATACACCGAACACATCAATTGGGCAGGTTATGAAGAGAAAAAACCCGAAACCGTCAATCATTACGGTACAGAAAAAATCATGATTTCGCCAAGAAAATCTTTCGAGATTTTTTCGGAAGACATCAACGGAAAATCTAAGCATTGGCAAGATAAAAGCATCATCGCCGTAGAAAAGCTGATTCCCGTGATTTTGGAAACTTCGATAAATCAAAGCTCAAAAATCGTGGAACTGAACGACCAATTGAAAAAATTGAATGAAGAACTCGACAGTTTTTCACATACCATTTCTCACGATTTGGGAACGCCTTTAACCGTTATGAAGCTGAACGCACAGTTGCTCGAAAGAACCCAAAAAGAAAATCCAGACGTTCAGAAAAAAGTCAAGAAAATTATTGAAGAAATCAACGGCATGGAGGTGATGATGCGCAACGTTCTTGATTTAAGTCGTGCGAAAACCTCTGAAATCCATCTAGAAAACATGGAAACACTTTCGTTGATTGATAAAATTATGTACGATGCTAAATTCACTCTGCAAGCTGAAAGTACCGAAGTCATTAAAGGTGATTGTCCAAATGTTTTGGCCGATAAAACCATGTTGAAACAGGTTTTACAAAACGTAATCGGAAATGCGATAAAATATTCCTCCAAAAGTGAATCTCCGAAAGTGGAAATTCATGGTGAAGTTTCAGGCGAAAACGTCATCTATAAAATCAAAGACAACGGAATCGGAATTGCGGATAAAAATAACGAAAAAATGTTCAAAATCTTCAGCCGAATGGAAAATGCGAAATCATTCCAGGGAAATGGCGTAGGACTTTCAATCGTATATCGACTGATGAAAAGGCTCGGCGGAAATATCTCGTTTGAAAGCAAAGTGAATGAGGGAACTACATTTATCCTTACTTTTCAAAAACCTTGATTTATAGTAGCATTTATCAATACGGACGGGCTTTAGCCCGTTTTTTAATATTAAAAATCCGAATCAGGCTTTAGCCGAAACTTACAAAACCATATGATTTCACAAACCTTAAAAGAAAAAACAAAATCCCTTCACGATAAGTTGGAACAGCAATTCCAATCCTCAAAAATCTTCGATAAAACGTATACTTTAGATAATTACCGAAAATTAATTCATTTCAATTACCTTTTCCTTTTGAATTTTGAAAGTGATGTTTTCAAAGCACTTTCAAAGAAACGGCGCAGAATTTACATGTAGAAAAAAGGCGAAAACTTCCTTTAATTGAAAAAGATTTGTCTTCTTTAAATATAGAAAAATCCAAACCTCAAAATCTGCCAGAAATAGTAAATGAAGCCGAAGCATTCGGTTTTCTTTATGTGATGGAAGGTTCCACGTTGGGCGGAAATGTCATTGCAAAACAACTCGCAAAAAGTCCCGAATTTCAAAATATTTCTTTCCATTATTTTAATTGTTATGGTGAGGATACCGCAGTTTTATGGAAAAATTTCAAAGAGTCGCTTGATGAAAATGTTTCTGAACATCAATACGATGATGTTTTAAGGGGAGCCATTAGAGCTTTTGAATTTTTACTCGGATTATTTTGAGGAATATTTTATAATTCTAAATTGGCAGTAATTTCAATATTTCGTAAATTTGGAGTTCTAACAAAGACATTAAAAAATATAAAAATAATAGTATTATGAAAGTTACCGTAGTTGGAGCAGGAGCAGTGGGCGCGAGTTGCGCTGAATACATCGCGATGAAAAATTTCGCTTCAGAAGTTGTTTTGGTTGATATCAAAGAAGGATTTGCCGAAGGTAAAGCAATGGATTTGATGCAGTGCGCTTCTTTGAACGGTTTTGATACCAAAATCACAGGAACAACAGGCGATTACAGCAAAACTGCAGGTTCAAAAGTCGCCGTAATTACTTCAGGAATTCCAAGAAAACCGGGAATGACAAGAGAAGAATTAATCGGAATCAACGCCGGAATTGTGAAAGAAGTAACGGCGAATTTGGTGAAACATTCTCCAGACGTCATCATCGTCGTAGTTTCTAATCCAATGGATACCATGGCTTATTTAGTTCACAAAACTTCGGGTCTTCCAAAAAATAAAATTATCGGAATGGGTGGTGCTTTAGATTCTGCACGTTTCAAATACAGATTGGCAGAAGCTTTAGAATGTCCAATTTCTGATGTGGACGGAATGGTAATTGCCGCTCACAGCGACACAGGAATGCTTCCTTTGGTAAGCAA
>Ga0056903_1000779_pt1 | contig 13212 bp, 5 predicted proteins | sample EBPBio142005_DNA_FD_55025 | JGI IMG/M metagenome (GOLD analysis project Ga0056903, IMG submission 55025) | Wastewater treatment Type I Accumulibacter community from EBPR Bioreactor in Madison, WI, USA - Reactor 1_6/14/2005_ DNA | ecosystem: Engineered > Bioreactor > EBPR > Anaerobic-Aerobic >...
CACGGGAACTCCATGGACGAACTGGTGTGCGGACGAGGGCGACCTCGTGTCGAAGATGATGGACTACTACGCTGCGGCCAACCCGAGTTGCACCTACGCCGCACCGACCCTGATCGACGACACGCGGACCGCGCCTTACAAGAGAGTTACCGGTGGCACCGGTGGTGGGACCGTCGACTACGGCGATCACCTGTACCAGACGAACTTCACCTGCCAATCGGGTTCATCGGGCATCAGGAAGTTCAGGATCTACAAGCAGGCACCGTTTAGCTGTCCGTACCGCTACACGGGGCTAAGCGACCCGACGCCGAACGATGGCAACGGCGACCTGACCCTGCCGGTACTGTGCAAGTACGACATCCTCTCCTACACCATCGTCGGTCCAGTCAAACAGGTTGCGAGCTGTCCGGCCAGCAAGTTCCCGTGCTATCCGGCCACCGGCGACAAGGCGCGGCAGGAGCCGGATTTTGCCTTCGCTGGCCGGACTTTCACGCGCTATTACCACGCCTACCATGAATTCCGGAACGATCCCGGCTCGGGGATCGGCTGGAGCCACACCTTCGATGACCACGTCTTCGGCGCGAGTACCGACGCGACCGTCAGCGTGATCGACGAGAGCGGAACCTACGAGAGCTACGCGCGCCTGTCGACCGGCCGTTATCGCGGCGAGAACTCCGTGGACAAGGTGTTGAGCTTCGACGCCACATCCTTGCATTGGCAGCTCAAATCGCCCGATGGCGAATACCGAGAGTTCGACGCGAATGGCCTGCTGCTGAAGATCGTCCAGCCGTCCGACCCGCGCCTGGACGTGACCCTGGCGTATGCCAACGGCCTGCTGTCGACCGCGACAGACGGTCAGGGCCGGGTGCTGCGGTTCGAGTACGACGCAGGCAAGATGCTGGCCCGCATCGTGCTGCCCGACGGCAAGGCCGTCGTGTACGGTTACGACGCCGAACGCAACCTCACGGGCGTCGTCTATCCGGATGGTCGCGTGCGTGAGTACCTGTACGCCGAAGCTGGGCTGATCGGCGATCCGAGCCAGCGCCACCACCTGACCGGCATCATCGCCGAGGGCGGGCAGCGCCACGCCTCGTTCAAGTACGACGCGCAGGGCCGGGTGATCGAGAGCCGCGCGTTCGGCACGCCGGAGAACGTCACCACCGTCGCCTATCCGAGCGACACGCAGAGCACGGTGATCGGCGATACCAACGACACCCGCACCTACACGATCCAGCCCGGGCTGTACCGCCGGATCACCGCGATGACGACCAGCGGCGCCAGCGGGCAGGATGAGCAGACCTTCGACGCGCAGGGGCGACTGACCCGCAGCAAGGATCGGCTGGGCACCCTCACCGACTACGAGTACGACCCGACCAATGCCTACCGCTCCGCCGTGGTGGAAGCGGTCGGCAAGCCCGAACAGCGGCGCACCGAGTTCGTGCGCGATCCGGCGCTCAACCGCCTGACCGAGCTGCGGGTGCGCGATGCGGCAGGAACGCTGAAGGCAAAGACCAACTGGACCTACAACACGCGAGGCCAGCTGGCTTCGACCACCGTCACCGACCCGACCACCAACGCCACCCGCACCGCGACGCTGGCCTATTGCGAACAGGCGGATGTCACCGCCGGTACCTGTCCGACGGTGGGCCTGCTCAAGTCGGTGGATGGCCCGCTCGTCGGCAGTAACGACACGACGACCTATAGCTACCGCCAAGCCGACGCCGCGACCTGCGCCACCGCGCCGACGACCTGTCCGTATCGCAAGGGCGACCTGTGGAAGGTGACGAATGCCCTGAACCAGACCATCGAGATCCTCGCCAGCGATGGCGCCGGGCGGGTGCTGTCGATGCAGGACGCCAACGGCATCGTGACCGACGTGGCGTACGACGCCCGCGGCCGGGTGGTCGCGCAGAAGGTGCGAGGCACGGATGCCTCCACCGAGTACGACGACCAGATCACCCGGATCGAGTACGACCCCATGGGCAGCGTGCAGCGCATGGTGCTGCCCGATGGGCGTGAGAGCAGGTTCGAGTACGACGCCCTGCAGCGGTTGACGGCGGTGATCGACCACGACGGCAATCGTCAGGAATTGACCCTGGATGCGGCGGGCAACGTGATTGGCGAGCAGTCGCGCAGTTACGCCGGCGCGGTGCTGCTGACCCTGAACCGGGTGTACGACACGCTCGGTCGCTTGCAGCAGGTGACCGATGGCGAATCGCACAGCACCACCTTCGGCTACGACGCAGTCGGCAATGCGACCTCCGAACGCGATCCGCTGCTGCGCGACAGCAGCAGCACCTACGACGCCTTGGGCAGGCTGCGCACGACGATCCGCAACGTGGGCGGCATCGGCGCCCAGACCCAGGTGCAGTACGACGCGCTGGACCGGGTGGTGCAGGTGACCGATCCCAGCGGCCTGAACACCGCCTACAGCTACAACGGCTTCGGCGACGTGCTGGGCCTGACCAGCCCGGACACCGGCACCACCACGTCGACCTACGACGCGGCTGGCCGCCTCGCCACCCGCACCGATGCCCGCAACATCACCGCGACCTACGGCTACGACCTGATCGATCGCGTGACCTCGGTGACGTATCCGGACACCAGCCGCAACCTCGGGTTCGCCTACGATGCGGCCCCGGCCGAGTGCCCGGCCGGCGAGCGCTTCCACGTCGGCCGCGTCGCGCGGATGACCGACGCCAGCGGCGACACGGCGTTCTGCTACGACCGCTTCGGGAACCTGACGCGCAAGGTGCAGGCGACGCAGGGCCGCAGCTTCACTGTGCGCTACGACCACGCGCCGCGGGTGCGGACCGGCACCGATGCGCCGATGCGCCCGCGGGCGCCGAGCGCGCTGGTGTACGGGATCACGTATCCGGACGGCGCGCAGGTACGGATCGGCCGCAACGGTCGCGGCCAGGCGACGGCGCTGACGGTGACGCTGGCGAACGGCCAGGTGAAGACACTGGTGCAGGAGACGGTGCATTACCCGTACGGCCCGGCATGGTGGTGGACGTACGGCAACGGCAGGAAGCTCACGCGCTCGCGGACGCAGAGCGGGCGGCCTGGGTTCGTGGAGGACGCCCGCGCGGGCGGGTTGAACGAAGGGTACTGGTTCGATGCAGCGGGGAACCTCGAATCCCTGCGCAACGCCAGCCAGGCCGATCCGCCGAAGCGCAAATATGCCTACGACGGGCTGGATCGGCTGATCGAGATGCGCGACGGCGCGAGCGATGCGCTGCTGCAGGGCTACGCCTACAACGCCACCGGTGACCGCACGAGCGACACCAGCGGCACGACGCGCAGCTACGTCTACGCGGCCGGTTCACACAAGCTGAGCAGCGTGGACGGCGTGAACCGGGCCTACGACGCGGCGGGGAACACGATCCGGATCGGCGGCGCGGCGGCAACCTCGATCCCGCCGACGGCGAGCGGCCCGGCGCAGGCACGCACGCAGGCGCGTAGCTGGCGCGCACAGGTGCAGGCACGGGCGCAGGCGGCGCGGGCGGCCAAGCGCGATGCGCGCACGCAGGCCGTACGCGCAAGCGTCGCGCAGGCCAGCGATGCAAAGGCGTTCGCCCCCGCGAGCGTGCGCGAGTTCGCCTACGACGACGCCGGAAGGCTGAAGCAGGTCAAGCGCGACGGCGTGGTCGCGATGAACTACCTCTACAACGCCAAAGGCGAACGCGTGTACCGCAGCGGCAGCGGCGAGACGGTGCACACCGTCTACGACGAAGCCGGCCACTGGCTGGGGGACTACGACGCAGCCGGCACCGCACTGCAGCAGGCACTCTGGCTGGACGACCTGCCCGTCGGCCTGCTGGTGGGTGCGGGCGCGAGCCAGAAGCTGTATTACCTGGAACCCGATGCACTCGGCAGCCCCAGAGTGGCGATCGACCCCGATCGCGACGTGGCGGTGTGGCGCTGGGACCTGCAGGACGAGGCGTTCGGTAGCACTGCGCCGATCGAGGACCCGGACGCGGACGGCATCAAGCTGACGCTCGACATGCGCTTCCCGGGGCAGCGATACGATGCGGCGAGCGAACTGGTCTACAACTACTTCCGGGACTACGATCCGAGCACGGGACGGTACGTGCAGAGTGATCCGATTGGGCTAAGGGGTGGAAGCAGTACTTACGGGTACGCTGGTGGAAACTCCTTAACCAGCACAGATTTCTTTGGATTGATTGCCCGGGTCTGCAGAGATGGTGACAAGATTGTAATTATCGAGCCGGTAAATTTCGGATTCGACCCTGACACTACGCCAGAAGCAAGGAGAAGAGCTTTTGAGGAAGCCGAAAAAGTTTGGACGAGAAAAATTGGAAGGTATGACGTTCATATACACATAATGGACGGCAGGCGAGATCCTGATGCGGTTCTTGTCCAATTGCATCACTACCAGATAGGCGATCAATCAGACCGGGCAAATTGGTATATTCCCAACCCGTCTGACGGTCGCAATTGGACGAACTATGACTGGTCTGTTTTTGGGCATGAAATCGGACATGATCTTCTTGGATTCCCAGATAATGCTGGATACGACAGAAATACAGTTATGTCACCGCGCAGTGGATCCGGCCCTAGATTTCTTGTGTCTGAAATGGATATCGAATTCCTTCTCGATAATCTGAGAACAATTAAAGAGAACAAAATGGAGGCTTGCAAATGTCCAAAATAATTTTTGTGATGTTAATGGCATGCATATTTGTCGGCTGCGGATCGCTCGTGCGAGCGGGCGAGGTGAAAGCGGCTAAACCTTCTTCAGGCGAAGCGCCAATCAATCGTGATCTACTTTCGATAGATGGCGAGCTATTTCCGCTAAGCACATTTTATGGCGTTTGCGCCAACTACAGAGGCATTTGGGGCGCGACGCTTCACAGCGGTCCAATTGGTCCGCATTATCCGACAGGAGGAGAGGTTTCGGTCGAAGGTGGTATCAAACTAAAGATTAGCGTCGGGAAATTCGATATGCTTCCTGGCGCTACGTTAAAGGATATTCCGGCAGTCACGCCTTCGAGGCGCTTGCAAATCGGACGAGACCGATTTGGAAGTAGCTTCGTACTTGTTTCTGATTTCACTGGCGCCGGCAATAATCGCGTTAGTATAGAGTATGAGGAGAATGATGCCGAGGCAAAATCCGCAGCTATCCGACTTGCGAACGCCGTGGTCGCTTGTCATGTGTCTGTTGTATCAAAGCCATAACTCGCGCGGGGGGCGCTTAGGTGCGCCCTGTCGGGTAAATACTCATCTCGTGCAGGATGAGTCGCGGAGCGGTCGCCCTGGATGTTCAGGGCGGCCTAGTTCGCATTGCGTAGTCCGTAGGTGCGGACTGTGCAGCGGATAGCATCGCCCGCCCGCGTTCCGGCCATGAGATGGCGTTCAATTTGCCGTCATCTCAGCGCCCCAATCGGGGCATTCTTGAGATGGTCCCTTTTCCGCAATTCGTTGAAGCGATGCGTATTTCTCGGCGTTTCTTGGGTTAGTAGAAGTAATAATTGCGGAAAGGAAATCTCAAGAAAACCGCTGTTTTTCAGTGTTTAGTGACAAGACTTTTAATCTTTTGGTCGAAGGTTCGAATCCTTCACGGCCCACCATTCCCATCCCTGCCGTTTCGTTTCCACCTGCCGTGGCGACGGCCCGGATGTCGTCGCGCGTGCGGCTCTGCCGGGCGCGGTTCGAATCCTTCACGGCTCACCATTTCCATCCCCGCCGTTTCGTTTCCAGCTGCCGTGGCGACGGCAGCGTTTGCGCGACCGGGCGAGGGCAGGATCAGGCGCGTGTCGCAAACCGTTCGATCGCGGGCAGCACGATCGCGGGGAACAGGGCGGCGTCGCCGGCCGCGCGCGAGGACAGCATCGCGCCGTGGACGGTCGCCATCAGCGTGGCCGCCTCTGCGGTGGCCGGTGCGGACAGCCGGAAGTCGCCCCGGGCTTCGCCTGCGGCGAGCACCGCGGCGAGCCAGCCGCGCAGGTCGTCGAAATGCCCGGCGACTTCGCGGGCCACGTCGTCGGGGATCGCCGGCCGCTCCGAGGCGAGCATCGCGCACACGCAGAACGCGGACGCATCGGCGGCCAGGCATTCGGACCAGTAGTTCGCATAGGCGAGCAGGCGATCCTTCGGCGCGGCGATGGCGCCATCGACCGCGGCCAGGCCCTGCCGGGCTTCCTCGCGATAGAGCACCACCACCACGCGCACGAGTTCGGCCTTGCTCGCGAAGTGGTGGTGGATGCTCGCCTTGGTGATGCCGACGCGCTCGGCGATGTCGGCGTAGCTGAAGCCGTTGTAGCCGCCCGCCGCCAGCAGCGCGCGCGCATGACCGACGATCTCGCGGGCCTTGGGGGAAGGATCGGGGATCATCGCGTGCGGCGGGCCTGGATCGGACGGGCGTCCAGTCTGCCAGTTTCGCGACGACCGATCAGGCCGCGCCGCGCGCGCGGCCGGCGCGACGCAGCGCGAACACCTGCGCGAGCAGCCCGATCGCCAGTGCGGCCAGCAGCGCGCCATGGACCGACCGCAGCAGCGGCGAACGCAGGTCGGTCACCAGCGGCGCGCCATCGGGCACGCGGCGCAGGATCTCGGTGGCCGTCGGCACCAGGAGCAGGAACACGGTCAGGGTGAGCGCGATGGTCTCGGCGTAGCGCCCGGCCGCGGCGGGGCGGACCCGGCCGATGCCGTAGCCGAACAGCAGCAGGGCCAGCGTCGCCAGGGCGACGAGGTTGCCGACCGGCTGGGTGGCGACGAGGAACACGGTCGTGGCGCCGACCAGCATCGACGCGAAGTAGACGGCGCCGGCGCGGGAGCGGGGGACGATCCGGCCGTGGCGGCCGAGCATGTAGAACGCGGCGGGAATGGCAGGGAGGCTGCCGAGCGTGTGCAGCCAGCCGAGCGGGGTGATGCCGAACATGGGGGAACTCCGGAAGCGATCGGGGAAACGGGGGGCGACGCGCCGCCTCCGACCGGTGCGGTGCGGAGGCGCGTCGGGACGGGACGGCGAGCGAATGCGGCGGGGCAGGCCCGGCGATGCGGGGTCGCGCTGCCAGCCGCGAAATCAACCTACCAGTAGGTAGACTGATCGGCAAGCCTCGAATCCACCGTGGCGACGAACGGTCGCCGCGATCGGGCGCGAGGCCGCCGGACGCCGCCCGGTGGGGCAGGTGGCGGACGCGGTGGCGTGCGGCGCAGGCCGCTGCAGACCTGATCCCCCGACGTTTGACAAAAAGAGAATGATCGTTCATTCTACTTTTCTTCCAGCCGGTATTCCTCTCGCCGGCCCTTTCGCTTTTCGTCTTCGAAGCCGAGTCCGCCCATGCCCAGCCTTCGTTCGCGCGCCGCCCTGCCGGCCTTCCTGATCGCCTCCGCGCTCGCCCTGGCCGCCTGCGGCGGCGACGGCGCGACTCCCGCCCAGGGGGACGCCGTCCCGGTGACCGTGGTCACCCTCAAGCCCGAAGCCGTCACTCTGACCCGCGAACTGGCCGGCCGCGCCCGCGCCTCGCAGGAAGCCGAAGTGCGGCCGCAGGTCGGCGGCATCGTCGAGCAGCTGTTGTTCACCGAGGGCGGCAACGTGCGCGCCGGCCAGCCGCTGTACCAACTGGACAAGACCGCGTTCCGCGCCGAGGCCGACAGCGCGCAGGCGGCGGTCGCGCGTGCGCAGGCGACGCTGGCCACCGCGCAGTCGAACGCCAGGCGTTCGGCGGAGCTGGCGAAGATCGCCGCGATCAGCCGGCAGGACAACGACAATGCGCAGGCCGCGCTGCGCCAGGCGCAGGCCGACCTGCGTGCGGCGCAGGCCGCGCTGAAGGGCGCCAACGTGCCGCTGGGCTTCTCCAGCGTCGCCGCACCGATCAGCGGCCGCATCGGCCGTTCCAGCGTGACCCGCGGCGCCCTGGTCACCGCCGGCCAGGCCACGCCGCTGGCGATCATCCAGCGCATGGACCCGATGTACGTGGAGATCAGCCAGTCCAGCGCCGAGCTGCTGCAGCTGCGCCGCGAGATCGACGCCGGCACCCTGCAGGGCACCGCCGGAGTGCCGGTGGACATCCTCCTGGAAGACGGCAGCGCGTATCCGCACCAGGGGCGCCTGAGCTTCGCCGAGGCGATGGTCGATCCGACCACCGGCGCGGTCGCGCTGCGGGTGATCGTGCCCAACCCCGACCAGTTGCTGCTGCCCGGCATGTTCGTGCGCGCCGAGGTCGCCAACGGCGAGCGCCGCGACGCCATCCTCGTCCCGCAGCAGGGCGTCACCCGCGACCCGCGCGGCCAGGCCACGGCGATGGTGGTCGGCGCCGGCGGCAAGGTCGAGCAGCGCCAGGTCAAGGTCAGCCGCGCGGTCGGCGACAAGTGGCTGGTCGATGCCGGCCTCGAGGCCGGCGACAGGGTGATCGTCGAAGGCCTGCAGAAGATCCGGCCGGGCGCGGCGGTCGATGCGACCGAGCGCGGCAGCGAGCCGAAGCCCGCGGCCTCCGCGGCCAAGCCCGCCAGCGGCGCCTGAGGAGACCGGCCCATGTCACGTTTCTTCATCGACCGCCCGATCTTCGCCTGGGTGATCGCGATCCTGATGATGCTCGCGGGCGCGCTGTCGATCACCCGGTTGCCGATCGAACGCTATCCCACCGTGGCGCCGCCGGCGATCTCGGTCGGCACCGTCTACCCCGGCGCCTCGGCCAAGGTGGTCGAGGACTCGGTCACCCAAATCATCGAGCAGCAGATGACGGGCCTGGACGGTCTGATCTACATGTCGTCCAACAGCTCCGGCAACGGCACGGCCTCGATCACCCTGACCTTCGAAACCGGCACCGATCCGGACGTGGCCCAGGTGCAGGTGCAGAACAAGCTGCAGTCGGCGATGCCGCTGCTGCCGCAGGAAGTGCAGCGCCAGGGCGTGCGCGTCAACAAGGGTTCGAGCGGCTTCCTGCAGGTGCTGGCGTTCGTCTCCGAAGACGGCAGCATGGATCGCAACGACATCTCCGACTACGTCAGCGCCAATATCGTCGAGCCGTTGAGCCGCGTGCCCGGCGTGGGTTCGGTGCGGGTGTTCGGCGCCCAGTACGCGATGCGCATCTGGTTGGATCCCAACAAGCTGGACACCTATGGCCTGGCGGTCAGCGACATCACCGGCGCGTTGCAGGCGCAGAACGCTCAGGTCGCGCTGGGCCAGCTCGGCGGCGCGCCCGCCGTGCCCGGCCAGCAGTTGAACGCCACCATCAGCGCGCAGGACCGCCTGCAGACGCCGGAACAGTTCCGCGCCATCGTGCTGCGCGCGAACCCGGACGGCTCCCGGTTGACCCTCGGCGACGTGGCGCGGGTGGAGATCGGCCCGCAGAGCTACGAGACGGTGAGCCGCTACAACCGCAAGCCGGCCTCCGGCGTGGCGGTCTCGCTGGCCACCGGCGCCAACGCGCTGGACACCGCCGACGCGGTGGCCGCGCTGATGGACAAGCTCAAGCCCAACTTCCCCGCCGGGCTGGAGGTGAAGATCCCGTTCGACACCACGCCGTTCGTGCGCGTCTCCATCGAAAGCGTGCTGCACACCCTGGTGGAAGCGGTGGTGCTGGTGTTCCTGGTGATGTTCCTGTTCCTGCAGAACGTCCGCGCCACCCTGATCCCCACCATCGCGGTGCCGGTGGTGCTGCTGGGCACGGTGGCGATGCTGGGGGTGATGGGCTTCTCCATCAACATGCTGACCATGTTCGCGATGGTGCTGGCGATCGGCTTGCTGGTCGACGACGCCATCGTGGTGGTGGAGAACGTCGAGCGGGTGATGGCCGAAGAAGGCCTGCCGCCGAAGGAAGCCACCAGAAAGTCGATGGACCAGATCTCCGGCGCGCTGGTCGGCATCGGCGTGGTGCTGGCGGCGGTGTTCGTGCCGATGGGCTTCATGGGCGGCGCGACCGGCATCATCTACAAGCAGTTCACCGGCACGATTGTCATCGCGATGGGCCTGTCGGTGCTGGTTGCGCTGGTGCTGACCCCGGCGCTGTGCGCGACCATGCTCAAGCCGGCGCGCAAGGGCGAGGCGCACGCCCATATGGGCGGCCCGATCGGCAGGTTCTTCGACTGGTTCAACCGCGCGTTCGATGCCGGCAGCAAGCGCTACCAGCGCGGCGTGGGCGGCATCCTGAACCGGCCCGGACGCTTCATGCTGATCTACCTGGCGCTGACGCTGGTGATGGGCGTGCTGTTCGTGCGCCTGCCGTCCTCGTTCCTGCCCGACGAAGACCAGGGCGTGCTGATGTCGATGGTGCAGACGCCGGTCGGCGCCACCCAGGAGCGCACCCTGCAGTCGATCTACAAGCTCGAGGACCACTTCCTGGAGAAGGAGGCCGGCGACATCGAGTCGGTGTTCTCGGTGCAGGGCTTCAGTTTCGCCGGTTCCGGGCAGAACTCGGGCATGGCCTTCGTCAAGCTCAAGGACTGGGACGAGCGCACCACGCCGGAGTCGCAGGTCGGGGCGATGGCCGGCCGCGCGATGGGCGCGCTGTCGCAGATCAAGGATGCGATGGTGTTCGCCTTCGCCCCGCCGGCGATGCCGGAGCTGGGCATCTCCTCCGGCTTCACCTTCTTCCTGCAGGACAACACCGGCCAGGGCCACGAGGCGCTGCTGGCCGCGCGCGACCAGTTGCTGGGCGCGGCCGCCAAGAGCCCGCTGCTGGCCAACGTGCGCCCCAACGGCCAGGAGGACACCCCGCAGCTGCGGCTGGTGGTCGATCCGGTCAAGGCGCAGACGCTGGGCGTGCCGGTGTCCGCGATCAACAACACCCTGGCGGTGGCCTGGGGCGGCGCCTACGTCGACGACTTCATCGATCGCGGCCGGGTCAAGCGCGTGTACATGCAGGCCGATGCGCCCTACCGGATGAGTCCGGACGACTTCCGGCGCTGGTCGGTGCGCGGCAGCGGCGGCCAGATGGTGCCGGTGTCCTCGTTCGCCAGTTGGCACTGGGAATACGGCTCGCCGCGGCTGGAGCGCTACAACGGCGTGGCCGCGATGGAGATCCAGGGCCAGGGCGCCGAGGGCGTGAGCTCCGGCGACGCGATGGCCGAGATCGAGCGCCTGGTCGCGGAACTGCCGCCCGGCTACAGCGCCGCGTGGACCGCGATGTCCTACCAGGAGCGCCAGGCCGGCGGCCAGTCGACCCTGCTGTACGCGCTGTCGCTGCTGATCGTGTTCCTGGCGCTGGCCGCGCTGTACGAAAGCTGGAACGTGCCGACCGCGGTGCTGATGATGGCGCCGCTGGGCGTGCTCGGCGCGGTGCTGGCGGCGATGCTGCGCGGCTACCAACTGGACGTGTATTTCCAGGTCGGCATGCTGACCACGGTGGGCCTGACCAGCAAGAACGCGGTGCTGATCATCGAGTTCGCCAAGCAGAACTACGAGCTGTACGGCATGAAGCTGATTCCGGCGATCCTGCAGGCCGTGCGCGATCGCCTGCGCCCGATCGTGATGACCTCGCTCGCGTTCGGCCTGGGCGTGCTGCCGCTGGCCATCGCCAGCGGCGCGGGCTCCGGCGCGCAGAACGTGATCGGCACCAGCGTGCTCGGCGGCATGATCGTCGGCACCTCGCTCGGCCTGTTCTTCATCCCGCTGTTCTACCTGGTGGTGGTGCGGCTGTTCGCGCGCAAGCGGCCGGCGCCGGCGGATGAGGCCGCGGCGGGTGAAGGAGCCTCTTCCCATGGCTGAGTCGAACCGACGGACCGCCGCCCTCCCGGTGGCGATGACCGCCGCCGTCGTCGCCGGGGCCGCGCCATGAACCGGGCCACCCCCCGTGTCGGCCGCGACGAACGCGCCCGGGCGCAGCGCAACCGGATCCTCGACGCCGCGCAGAAGTGCTTCGCCGAGCGCGGCTTCCACGGCGCCAGCATGGCGCAGATCGCGGAGACGGCGCAGATGAGTCCGGGGCTCATCTACCGCTACTTCGCCGGCAAGTCGGAGCTGATCCACGGCATCGTGTCGCGGCAGATCGAGCTGATGGCCGACGACCTCGACGCCATCCAGGCCGGCGGCCATGGCGCCGTCGACCTCATCGCCGAGCGCTTCCGCGGAGGCGCCGCCGCCAACCGCGACGGCGCGCCCGCGCGCATGCTGGAACCCGCGCTGATCCTGGAGATCGTCGCCGAGTCCGGGCGCGACCCGGTGATCGCCGACGCGTTCGACGCCCTCGACCGGCATGTCGACGAGGCGCTCGGTGTGTGGCTGGCGCGGCCCCGCGAGCAGGGCGGCTACGGCGTGCCCACGGCGCTGCTGCCGTCGCGCGTGCTGATCGTGCGCAGCCTGTTCGACGGGCTGAAGATGCGCCAGGCGCGGCATCCGGACATGGACTTCGGCCTGCTGCGCGAGGCGCTGGACGTCGCCCTGCGAGGCCTGCACTCCCTCGACTGACCGAACGCGCACGGGCCCGTCGCCCGTGCGCCGTCGCGCCTACAGCGGCACCGGCATCAGCTTCAGCAGGCGTCCGCCGGCGCCGTCCTCCAGCAGCCACAGCGCGCCGTCGGGACCCTGTTCGACTTCGCGGATGCGGTGGCCCATGGCGTAGCGTTCGGCTTCGCGCGCGGTGACGCCGTCGAACTGGATGCGCACCAGCGACTGCGAGGCGAGGCCGCCGATGAAACCCTGGCCGCGGAAGTACGGGAACAGGTCGCCGCTGTAGATGACGAAGCCGGCCGGCGCGATCACCGGCGTCCACCACGCTTCCGGGGCGTTGAAGTCGGGGCGGGTGCTGTGCCGCGGGATCGGCGAGCCGTCGTAGTTGTCGCCGTTGGAGACGATCGGCCAGCCGTAGTTGCTGCCGCGTTCGATCAGGTTGAGTTCGTCGCCGCCCATCGGGCCCATCTCGTGCGTCCACAGCCGCCCGGCGCCGTCGAAGGCGATGCCGAGCAGGTTGCGGTGGCCCAGCGTCCAGACCTGTGCGGCGACGCCGCCCTGCGCGAAGAACGGGTTGTCGGTGGGTACGCTGCCGTCGTCGAACAGGCGGATGACCTTGCCGAGGTTGGTGGTCATGTCCTGCGCCGGCGCGCCCTGCTGGCGCTCGCCGGAGGTGATCCAGAGCTTGCCGTCGGGGCCGAACGCGAGGCGGTGGCTGTAGTGGCCGGCGCCGCTGACCTTCGGCGCCTGGCGCCAGATCACCTGCGGCGTCGACAGGCTGCCGCCGCCGGCGCCGTCCAGGGTGAGCACGGCGCGCGCGACCGCCGCGCCGCGGGTGTCGCCGCTGCCGGCCTCGG
>Ga0056903_1000785_pt1 | contig 13107 bp, 22 predicted proteins | sample EBPBio142005_DNA_FD_55025 | JGI IMG/M metagenome (GOLD analysis project Ga0056903, IMG submission 55025) | Wastewater treatment Type I Accumulibacter community from EBPR Bioreactor in Madison, WI, USA - Reactor 1_6/14/2005_ DNA | ecosystem: Engineered > Bioreactor > EBPR > Anaerobic-Aerobic >...
TATTCACTGGCGGTTGGTGCATTCGCTTCTGCGGCCATCGGACAACTCTTCTCTCAAATATCAATCGGTTCGTCGGACACCGGGCCGCGCCAGCAGCGCGATCCAGTACGTTTTCATCGTTATCACCATNCCGGCCAGCAACGCCAGCCAACTGAGCCCCGGCACCAGCCTGGGCGCCGCCGCCAACATGGCAACGGTTAAAACAATCTTCACCAACTCCCAACCCATGAGCCCGGCCATGGCCGCCCCGGCGGATGTGCGCTTGCGCGCCATGCCGCGCGCAAACAGCGCCGCCGGCAACACCACCGACAAGGCGCCATAGCCAGCAGACCAGGCCACTTGCAACCGCCCCGTCAGCCACCACGCCAGCAGCGCCACCACCACTCCCACCAGAGCCTGCATGACAACGATGCGCCACACCGACAACGGCGGCTGGCGATCACGCCATTCCTGGGCCTGCTGCGCAGTCAGGGGCTTGAAGTCCGAATCNTCAACCTCAGATTCAGCCTCAGAGGCGGTAACTTTCTCGCGNGTAGATGCCTGCGCCACGGATCGAGATTCTCACAAAGCCCTTCATTATAGGTAAAAACCCCGGCCGCGCCACAATTGCGTGACCATCACACATACAAAGCGAGACGCCAAGGGGCTGCCGTGTGGTTGCACGCCAACGAAGGCCGCCGTACACCCAGTGCCTCGGCGTCGAAGCCGACGACGTACGCACCCGNCTGACCTGCCAGCGCATAACCACGAAAGCTCCACCATGACCACCCCAGCCGACATNCCCGCATCCGACCCGCGCAAGGACTCCCTCATCGAGTACCCCTCGCGCTTTCCCATCAAAGTGATGGGCGCGAAGGTAGATGGTTTCGTGCACGCCATCGTCGAGCTTGCACGGCGCCATGACCCGAGCTTCGATGCCTCCACCATAGAGTTGCGCGACAGCCGTGCCGGCAACTACCTGGGCGTGACCATCACGATCACGGCCACCAGCCGCGAGCAGCTCGATGACCTGTACCGNGCCCTGTCCTCGCACCCCATGGTGAAGGTCGTGTTATGAACGACCAGGCCGTGCAGGTTCGGCTTCTGGGTCGGGTGGACTACAGCGAAACCGTGGCCGCCATGCAGAGCTTCACCGTGCAGCGCACCGCCGACACCCCGGATGAACTATGGATTTGTGAGCATGCCGCGGTTTATACGCAAGGCTTTGCCGCTAAAAACAATCATATTCTTGCCCCAGGTGACATCCCTGTCGTGGCCACCAACCGCGGCGGGCAGGTCACGCACCATGGCCCGGGACAGGTGGTGGCCTATCCGCTGCTGGATCTGCAGCGCGCCGGCTACTACATCAAGGAGTATGTGTACCGGCTGGAGGAGTCCTTGATCCGCACCCTGGCGCACTATGACGTGACCGGCCACCGTGTGGACGGCGCGCCTGGCATCTACGTGCGCCTGGATGATCCCGGTGGCCACGCCATGTTGGCGCAGCGCCCGCAAAGGCGCACGCCTGGCAGCCCCCGCCCGCAACCCGATTTCACCGGCCTGGGCAAGATTGCCGCGATTGGCATCAAGGTGTCGCACCACTGCACGTACCATGGCGTGGCCCTGAATGTGGCCATGGATCTGGAGCCGTTCTCCCGCATCAATCCCTGCGGGTATGCCGGCCTGCAAACGGTGGACCTGGCGAGCATCGGCGTCAAGACCGACTGGGCTGACGCGGCAGCCGTGCTAGGCCGACAGCTTGCACTGCGCCTCGCGCCCTAAGCAGCATTCATATAGCTTGCCGGGTCATCGGCCGCCAGCACCTGNTGCGCCCAATCGGCAAGCTTGCGCGCATCGGCGCGCAGCACCTCCTGCTTGACCGCCAGGATCTGCGCCGGCTGCATGGAAAAGCTGCGCAGGCCCAGGCCCAGCAGCAAGCGGGTCATGCCCACGTCGCCNGCCATCTCNCCGCAGACGCTCACGCTCTTGCCCTGGCNCGCGCCCGCGGCAATGACATCGGCCACGAGGCGCAGCACGGCCGGGTGCAGCGGGTCGTACAGATCGGCCACGGCCTCGTCGGCGCGGTCAATGGCCAGCGTGTACTGGATGAGGTCGTTCGTNCCTATCGAGAGGTAGTCGAAATAGTGCAGGAACTGCTGCACCATCAGCGCCGCGGCAGGCACCTCGATCATCGCGCCCAGCTGCACCGGGCCGTAGGCCATGCCGCGCGCGTCCAGCTCGGCACGCGCCAGGTCAACCTGGGCCAGCGTCTGGCGGATCTCGCCCACATGCGCCAGCATCGGAAACAGCAGCTTGACCGGCCCATGCACTGCGGCGCGCAGCACGGCACGTAGCTGGGTGCGGAACATGGCCGGGTCAGCCAGGCTCCAGCGAATGGCGCGCAAGCCCAGCGCCGGGTTGAGCGAACTGTCCTTGTGCGACTTGTCCAGCGGCTTGTCCGCGCCCACATCGATGGTGCGTATGGTGACCGGCAGGCCCTGCATGCCCTCCACCGCCTCACGGTAGGCCTGGTACTGCTCCTCCTCGTCGGGCATGCGNCCNGCGCGCCCCATGAACAGAAACTCGCTGCGAAACAGTCCGACACCTTCCGCCCCCGCGCGCAGCGCAGATGCGACATCGCCGGGTTGCTCGATGTTCGCCAGCAGTTCGATCGCCTGGGCATCCAGCGTCACCGCCGGCGTGTGCCGCAGGCGCGTCAGGCGCTCGCGCTCCAGCGCGATCTGGCGCTGCTTGAAACCATACTCGGCCAGGATGATGGGCGACGGGTCGACGATCACCGCCCCCGCGTCCCCGTCGATGATCACCCAGTCGTCCTGGCGCACCAGCTGGCTGGCGCCGCGTGCGCCAACGACGGCAGGAATGTCCATGCTGCGCGCCACGATGGCCGTGTGACTGGTCTTCCCGCCCACATCGGTAATGAAGCCCGTGAACACGCTTTGCTTGAATTGCAGCATGTCGGCCGGCGACAGATCATGTGCCACCAGCACCAGTGGCACGTCGGCGGCGCCGCCCTGCAGGAACTCGGCCTCGGCGCCGGCCTCGGCCTGGCGGCGCGGGCTGCGCGGCGGCGGCGCCACGGGGCTGGCCACGCCTTTCATGCGGCGCAGGATGCGNTCGACCACCTGCTCCAGATCGGCCTTGCGCTCGCGCAGGTAGTCGTCCTCCATCTCGTCGAACTGGCGGCTGATGATCTCCAGCTGCGTGGTCAGCGCCCATTCGGCGTTGTACAGGCGGTCGGTGATCCAGTGCTTCACGCCGCTGACCAGCATCTCGTCCTGCANCAGCAGCAGGTGCACATCCAGCAGCGCCGCGAGTTCGGACGGCGCGTCCGGCGGCAGGTCGGCACGCAGACGCTGCAACTCATCGACCACGGCATTGCGGCCATTACGCACGCGCGCTATCTCGGCCTGCACCTGCGTTGGTTCGATGAAGTAATGCGCCACCTCCATGCGACTGGACGTGGCCAGTACCGCACGCCCGATGGCAATGCCGCGCGCGACGGACAGGCCGTGGATGGAGAAGCTCATGTGCGCCTCGCTCGTGACTTATTCGCCTTCGCCAAACTTGTCGTCTATCAGGGCCAGCAGCGCGTTCATGGCCTCCTGCTCCTGCGCGCCATCGGTCTCCACCTCGACCTGCGTACCCAGGCCTGCGGCCAGCATCATCACGCCCATGATGCTCTTGGCGTTGATGCGGCGCTCGCCCTTGCTCATCCAGACCTCGCAGGGATAGCTGCCCGCAAGCTTGGTGAGCTTGGCCGAGGCACGGGCGTGCAGACCCAACTTGTTGCTGATGGTGATGCTGTTCTTGATCATGGATGGCACATCGGTTTTGGAGCTGCGGCGCTGGCGCCATCGACCCGCATCACACCCTGGGTGGCGCCGGCCAGGGCGCGCTTGGCCAAGGCGTCCAGCGGCTCCGCGCGGTAGCACCAGGCACGCAGCAGCATGGGCAGGTTCACGCCGGCGAGCAGATGTGAATGCACATCATCGACCAGGCGCTGCGCAACATTGCAGGGCGTGGCNCCAACCACATCGGTCAGCACCAGCACCGAAGCCGCACCCAGTGGCTCCAGCAAGGCCCGCGCGGCCGCCAGGGTCTGCTCCGGCGGCTCGTGGGGTGGCACGTCCAGCACCAGCAGGTCAGCCGCGCAATCAGGAAACACATGCACGGCGCATTCGCGCAGCGCGCTGGCCAGGGGGGCGTGGGCGATGATGAAAAGACGGGTATGCATGGCGTAAGGCTTTGCCATGCATTATCACCGTGCCCATGCCATGCCAGCGGTCTGCGGCGCGGCGGGCCAGCCACGGGGTATGAAACTGCCGGGCGCCAGACCAAGGCCGGATGAAACTTCGCGCTCCTGGCGCAATCCCATGCCAGCGGCGGCGAATCCAGCGCTGCGGCACAATCGCAACGCATTTGGGGCCCGCACCGGGCCGGCATGAGGAACAGGGTATGCAGATCAAGCATTGGCTGGCGGCAGGCGTGGTGGCCGCAGGCGTCGCCATCGGGGCCGTGGTGGTGCTGGGCTCCGGGACATCGGTGGCGCCGCAATCGACCTTTGTGCTGCTCGATGGGTCACAGCAGACCACGGCCGACCTCCGGGGCAAGGTCACCCTGGTGAACTTCTGGGCCACCAGCTGCACCACCTGTGTCGCCGAGATGCCCGATATCGTCGCCACCTACGACAAGTACAAGGGCCAGGGTTTCGAGACCCTGGCCGTGGCCATGAGCTACGATCCGCCGAGTTATGTGGTGAACTTCACCGAAACGCGCAAGCTGCCCTTCAAGGTGGCCATCGACAACACCGGTGCCGTCGCCAAGGCCTGGGGCGACGTCAAGCTCACTCCCACCACCTACATCGTCAACAAGCGCGGGGAGATCGTGAAGAGCTATGTCGGCGCCCCCGACTTCACCGAACTGCACCGCTTGATTGAAAAGCTGCTGGCCGAGGCCTGAGGCATGCAACGCAAAAGGCCGGTTTCATTAACGAAACCGGCCTTTTGCGCTTATAGACAGTACGCCTGAAGCTATATTTTTGATAGCTTAACGATTGCGAAAGGCGTCGTGGCAAGACTTGCAGGACTGCGCTGCCGGGCCAAAGGCGGTTTTGATCTGCTCCAGGTTGCCGGTCTTCGCCGCACTGGCCAGCTTGGCCGCCTCGGCCTGGAAGGTCTGGGCATGCTCATTGAACTTGGCCTTCTCGGTCCACACGTTGGGTTTGGCCTTGTGCGGCGCGCCCTTGTCGGTTCCCGGGCCAAAGCCGGTCCAGGGCAGCGCCGCCATGGCGGCCACGATGTCGGCGTTTTCCTGCGCCGCCTTGGCATCAAACGGCAGCTTGCCGTTGACCATGGCACCGATGCGGCCAAAGTGCTGACCGATCACGAACAGGCTGCCCTGGCGGTACTTGACGGCCTCTTCGGACTTGGCGAACTGGGCATGCGCAGGCAATGCGAGCAAGGTGGTTACAGCGACTGCGGCGGAAATGGCAAGGGTCTTGAAGGTCATGGGAATCCGGTTGTTGTTGGCATCTGCATGGCCGGCGCCTGCGCCAGGCCGCGCGCAGTATCACCGTGCAACGTAAAGCGCATGTATCTGACCCCAGGGTTTCCTCGGATTTTCTTGGCGCCATCTGCCGCTGGGCACAATTCGCCGGTTTCCAGTTCAGGTTTCGCAATTCATGCAGCACAAGGTTCGCGTCTGGGATCTTCCCACCCGTTTGTTTCATTGGTTTCTGGCAGCCACGGTGGTGGCACTGGTGATCACCGCCAAGGTCGGCGGCAACGCCATGCAATGGCACCTGCGGCTGGGGCATGTGATGCTGGCCCTGCTGTTGTTTCGCCTGGTCTGGGGCGTGGTGGGCGGGCATTGGTCACGTTTTGCCAGCTTTGTGCATTCACCCACGCGGTTGTGGCGCCATCTGCGCGGTCAGGCCAGCGAGGAGACGGCAGGACATTCACCGCTGGGCGCACTCTCGGTCTTCGCCCTGCTCGCCGTTTTGCTGGCCCAGGTCGGCAGTGGCCTGCTGAGCGATGACGAAATCTCATTTTCCGGGCCGCTGGTGCGCTTCGTTTCGGGCGAATGGGTCGGCCTGGCCACCTGGTTTCATTCCGACCTGGGGCAATACCTGCTGATCGGCCTGGTCGCGCTGCACCTGCTGGCCATTGGCTACTACGTGCTGGTGCGGCGCCGGACTCTGGTGCGCCCCATGCTGCATGGCGACAAGCTGCTGACCCGCCAGGCACCCGCATCGCGCGACGATGTGGCGGCGCGCACCGGTGCAGCCGTGGTGGCGGTGCTGAGCGCCGCGCTGGCGTGGTGGATATCCGGGCTTGGCGCTGGCTGACTTGCCGCTAAACTGCAACGTCTTCCGCTACCCGCCCCCGTTTTCGCACAGTGGATCCCGCACCCTCCATCCGCCTGTTCATACCCAGCCAAGCCCACGAGATGGATGCCGTGCGCGCCATCTTCCAAGAATATGCCGACAGCCTGGACGTGGATCTGGAATTTCAGAACTTCGCCGATGAGCTGGCCAATTTGCCCGGCGAGTACAGCGCCCCGCGCGGCCTGCTGCTGCTGGCCGAGGTGGATGGCAGCATCGCCGGCTGCTGCGGCCTGAGGCCGCTGGACAGCGTGGACTATGCCAATGCCGGTGAGATGAAGCGTCTGTACGTGCGCAAGGCGTTTCGCGGCTTCGGCCTGGGACGCCAGCTGGCCGAGGCCATTCTGGATGCCGCACACCAGGCAGGCTACGCCTGCGTGCTGCTCGATACGCTGGACGGCATGGAGGCCGCGCGCGCGCTGTATGCCGAACTGGGTTTTACCGAGATACCGCCCTATTACCACAACCCGGTGAGCGGGTCGCATTACCTGAAGGCGGATATCGGTTGAAATTGGAATAATTTTGGCCTCTGGCGCGCTTCAATCATGCGCGAGAAGCTATACATATAATAGTAAATGCCGCACCAGCCCACGGGCTGGTGCGGCATTGACCTTGGTGGAACCTTATCAGGCCTTGAGCTGACCGAGCATGGTTGCGGCGTCGCTGACCTCGAACTTGCCGGGCGCTTCCACGTTCAGGCTGGCCACCTTGCCATCCTTGACCAGCATGGAATAGCGGTTGCTGCGCAGGCCCAGGCCCTTGCCGTTCAAGTCCAGCGTCAGGCCGGTGGCCTTGGCAAAGGCAGCGTCACCGTCGGCCAGCATGCGCACCTTGTTGGCCGTCTTCTGATCCCGTGCCCAGGCGCCCATCACGAAGGCATCGTTCACCGACAGGCACCAGATCTCATCCACGCCGGCAGCCTTCAGGGCATCGGCCTGCGCCACATAGCCCGGCACATGCTGGTTGGAACAGGTGGGGGTGAAGGCACCCGGCACGGCGAACAGCGCAATGGTCTTGCCTGCGGCAGCCTTGTGCACATCCACGGCATTGGGGCCCATGCTGCAGCCATTGCCCTCGACCTCGATGTATTCCATCAGGGTGGTGGCGGGAAGTTGGTCACCGACTTTGATCATGCTCGACTCCTTGGAATAAAAAAACGACCCACATTGTGGGTCGTTTCCATGGGCATTGCTGCCCGGGAGCCGATAAGGCTTAGACCAGNGCGGCCTTTTGCACCAGGCGGGTCGCCACCCAGTTCTTGGTCTTGGAAAGCGGACGGCTTTCCGTGATCTCGATGGTGTCGCCCATCTTGTACTCGCCGTTNTCGTCGTGGGCGTGGTACTTGCTCGACTTGATCATGATCTTGTCGTAGATGGGGTGCTTGACGCGGCGCTCGACGAGCACGGTCACGGTCTTGGNACGCTTGTCGCTGACCACCTTGCCAACCAAGGTGCGCTTGAGGGANGGTTTNGCTTCCGTCATGTTCGCTCCNGGATTACTTGGCGGCTTGCTTTTCAGCAAGAATGGTCTTGGCGCGGGCAATGTCACGGCGCGTGGTACGCAGCGTGTTGGTNTTGCCCAGNTGTTGCGTGGCCTTCTGCATGCGCAGGCCGAAATGGGCCTTTTGCAGCGACTTGATTTCGGCNTCNAGGCCGGCCACGTCCTTTTGGCGGAGTTCAGCAGCTTTGGTCATGTTGATTCTCCTTAGGCGCCAATCTGACGGGCAACGAAGGTGGTGCGTAGCGGCAGCTTGGCGGCAGCCAGGCGGAACGCTTCGCGGGCCAGTTCTTCGGGAACGCCAACGATTTCGAACACCACCTTGCCGGGCTGGATCTCGGCAACGTAGTACTCGGGGTTGCCCTTGCCGTTACCCATACGCACTTCTGCGGGCTTGGTGGAAATCGGCTTGTCGGGGAACACGCGGATCCAGATACGACCGCCACGCTTGACGTGACGCGAGATCGCACGACGTGCGGCCTCGATCTGGCGGGCCGTCAGACGGCCACGATCCGTGCACTTCAGACCGAAGTCACCGAATGCCACCGAATTGCCACGCGTGGCGATACCGGTGTTGCGGCCTTTTTGCTCCTTACGGAACTTGCGGCGAGCAGGTTGCAGCATGTTTATTCTCCTTTACCGTCCGCAGCTGAAGCGGGCGCGTCTTTACGAACGCGCTTAACGGAATCTGCACCAGCGCCAGCGGGCTTGTCGCTACCGTCGGCAGGTGCTGCGTTGGCGCCCATGGGGCGGCGGCCACCACGGCCGGCACCGTCACGGCGGCCATCACCACGGCCGTCGCGGCGCGGGCCACGCGGGCGGCGCTCCTCTTCGGGGCGCGGCGTCTCGGCAGCAGGCAGGTCGCCACGACCCAGTGTGTCGCCCTTGTAGACCCAGACCTTCACGCCGATCACACCATAGGTGGTCTTGGCTTCGGAGGTGCCGTAGTCGATGTCGGCGCGCAGGGTGTGCAGCGGTACACGGCCTTCGCGGTACCACTCGGTACGGGCGATTTCGATGCCGTTCAGACGGCCAGCAGACATGATCTTGATGCCCTGGGCACCCAGACGCATGGCGTTCTGCATGGCGCGCTTCATGGCGCGGCGGAACATGATGCGCTTTTCCAGCTGCTGGGTGATCGAGTCGGCGATCAGCTTGGCATCGATTTCGGGCTTGCGCACTTCCTCGATGTTGACAGCAACAGGCACGCCCAGGCGGGTAGCGAGTTCCTTCTTCAGGTTCTCGATGTCCTCGCCCTTCTTGCCGATGACCACGCCCGGACGTGCCGAGAAAATGGTGATGCGGGCGTTCTTGGCGGGGCGCTCGATCAGGATGCGCGAGACCGCGGCGTTCTTCAGCTTGGCCTTCAGGAACTCGCGCACCTTGATGTCTTCGGCCAGCATGCCGGCGAAGTCACGGTTGCTCGCGTACCAGCGGCTGGCCCAGTTNCGGCTGACCGACAGGCGGAAGCCGGTAGGATGGATTTTCTGTCCCATATTCTTCCTCTGGCCNTTAGTTGCCCACGGTCACGTAGATGTGGCACGTCGGCTTGCTGATGCGGTTGCCGCGGCCCTTGGCGCGCGCCGTGAAGCGCTTGAGCGTGGTGCCCTGCTCGACGAAGATGGTCTTGACCTTCAGATCGTCGATGTCGGCGCCGTCGTTGTGCTCGGCGTTGGCGATGGCGGACTCCAGCACCTTCTTGACGATCACGGCAGCTTTTTTCTGCGTGAAAGCCAGGATGTTCAGAGCCTGATCCACCTTCTTGCCGCGGATCAGATCAGCGACCAGGCGACCCTTGTCCACCGACAAACGGACGCCCCGGAGGACTGCACGTGTTTCAGACATGGTCGTTCCTTACTTCTTCTGGACTTTTTTGTCCGCGGGGTGACCCTTGAAGGTGCGCGTCAGGGCGAATTCGCCCAGCTTGTGGCCCACCATCTGGTCGGTGACATAAACCGGCACATGCTGCTTGCCGTTATGCACGGCAATGGTCAGACCGATGAACTCGGGCAGAACCATGGAGCGACGCGACCAGGTCTTGACTGGCTTCTTGTCCTTGGTGGCGATGGCCTTCTCGACCTTGGCCAGCAAGTGATGGTCAACAAACGGACCCTTTTTGAGAGAACGAGTCATTTGCTACCTCTTACTTCTTGCGACGCGAGACGATCATGGTCTGCGTGCGCTTGTTGTTGCGGGTGCGATAGCCCTTCGTCAGGTTGCCCCATGGGTCAACTGCGTGACGGCCTTCGCCGGTACGACCCTCACCACCACCGTGCGGGTGGTCGATCGGGTTCATGGCCACACCGCGCACCGTCGGGCGGATGCCCATCCAGCGCTTGACACCGGCCTTGCCCAACTGGCGCAGGCTGTGCTCTTCGTTGGCCACTTCACCGATGGTGGCGCGGCACTCGATGTGGATCTTNCGCACTTCGCCGGAGCGCATGCGCACCTGGGCGTACATGCCTTCGCGCGCCAGCAGCGTGGCCGAGGTACCGGCCGAGCGGGCGATCTGGGCACCGGCACCGGCTTTCAGCTCGATGCAGTGGATGGTCGAGCCCACCGGGATGTTGCGGATCGGCAGCGTATTGCCGACGCGGATCGGGGCCTCGGAGCCGCTCACGATGGAGCTGCCCACTTCCAGGTTGCGCGGGGCGATGATGTAGCGACGCTCGCCGTCGGCATAGCACACCAGGGCGATATGGGCCGAGCGGTTGGGGTCGTACTCGATGCGCTCCACCTTGGCGGGGATGGCGTCCTTGTTGCGACGGAAGTCCACCACGCGGTAGTGGTGCTTGTGGCCACCGCCCTTGTGACGGGTGGTGATGTGACCGTTGTTGTTGCGGCCGGCCTTCTGGAACTGGGGTTCCAGCAAGGCTGCGAACGCCTCACCCTTGTGCAGGTGGTCACGCGAGATCTTCACCGTGCCGCGACGGCCCGGGGAAGTCGGTTTGATCTTGATAACGGCCATGGTTTACGCAGCCTCCCCGGACAGGTTCAGCTCTTGACCTTCCTTGAGCAGCACATAGGCCTTGCGCACGTTGTCGCGNCGGCCCATGGTCTTGCCAAAGCGCTTGGTCTTGCCTTTGGTGTTCACCACAGAAACGCCCTTNACNTCNACCTTGAACATCAGTTCCACGGCGGCCTTGATCTCGGGCTTGGTTGCGTTCTGCAGCACCTTGAACGTCACGGCGTTGGACTTCTCGGCAACCATGGTGGCCTTTTCGGACACGATGGGAGCAACCAACACCTGCATCAGACGACCTTCGTCAAACTTCAGCGTGCTCATGCGAACATCTCCTTGAGTTTGTCGATCGCGCCCTTGGTGACGAGCACTTTCTTGTAGTGCACCAGCGACACGGGGTCTGCATAACGCGGCTCGACGACGAACACGTTCTTCAGATTGCGCGAGGCGAGGTACAGGTTTTCATCGACCTCATCGGCGATCACCATCACCGACTGCAGGTTCATGGCCTTGAACTTGTCGGCCAGCACCTTGGTCTTGGGGCTTTCCAGCTTCAGCGAGTCCACCACGGCCAGGCGGCCTTCGCGGGCCAGCTGCGACAGGATGGCGGCCATGCCGGCGCGGTACATCTTCTTGTTGATCTTCTGCGTGAAGTTTTCATCAGGCAGGTTCGGGAAGATGCGACCGCCCCCACGCCACAGTGGCGAGGAGGTCATACCAGCACGTGCGTTGCCGGTGCCCTTTTGCTTGAAGGGCTTCTTGGTCGAGTGACGCACCTGCTCGCGGTCCTTCTGGGCACGCGTGCCTTGGCGGGCATTGGCCTGGTAGGCGACGACGATCTGGTGGATCAGGTCTTCGTTGTACTGGCGGTCAAACACGGTCTCGGGCACATCCACCTTGGATGCCGCCTGGCCTTGTTCATTCAGGAGTTCGAGCTGCATTAGTTCGCTCCTTTGGAAGCTGGCGCCTTGATGGCCGGACGCACCGTAACGAACCCACCCTTGGAGCCCGGAACAGCGCCCTTGATCAAGAGCAGTTGGCGTGCTTCGTCGATGCGAACCACGTCGAGGTTTTGCGTCGTGACCGTCACGTCACCGAGGTGACCGGTCATCTTCTTGCCAGGGAACACGCGGCCCGGATCCTGCGCCATGCCGATGGAGCCAGGAACATTGTGCGAGCGGCTGTTACCGTGCGAGGCGCGCTGCGAACCGAAGTTGTGGCGCTTGATGGTGCCGGCGTAGCCCTTGCCGATGGAAGTACCTTGCACGTCCACCTTCTGACCCACGGCGAACACGTCGGCGACGGGCACAGTAGCGCCTGCGGCGTACTTGCCAGCGACTTCAGCGGTCACAGGGAATTCGCGGATGATTTCACCGGCTTCGACACCCGCCTTGGCGAGGTGGCCGGCTTCTGGCTTGGTCACACGCGAAGCTTTGCGTGCGCCGAACGTGACCTGCAGGGCCACGTAGCCATCGTTCTCTTGGGTTTTCACCTGGGTCACGCGGTTGTTGGACACATCCACCACCGTGACGGGCACTGCGTCCCCGTCATCGGTGAACAGACGCATCATGCCCACCTTGCGGCCCAGCAACCCGAGGGAGTTGCACAGACTCATTGGTTTTCTCCAAAACTTCCACCGCCTCGACTGCAATTGGCCCAGGCGTTTGCACCGACTGGCTTTCAGGGTGCGTGAAAGAAGGTTGATAAAACTCCGCGGCCGCACCCCAGAAACCGAGGCGCAAAAACGCGAAGCCGCAAAGTATAACGCGGACTGCCTTTTCAAGCAAGTCCGCGTTAGTTGTGACGCGGCCTCACGGCCACGCCCGATCGGCGACAGGGGTTACTGCAGCTTGATCTCTACGTCCACGCCGGCCGGCAGGTCGAGCTTCATCAGCGCGTCCACGGTCTTGTCCGTGGGATCGACGATGTCCATCAGGCGCTGGTGCGTGCGGATCTCCAGCTGGTCACGGCTGGTCTTGTTGACGTGCGGCGAACGCAGGATGTCGAAACGCTTCATGCGCGTAGGCAGGGGCACGGGGCCCTTGACGATGGCGCCGGTGCGCTTGGCGGTTTCCACGATCTCGGCAGCCGACTGGTCGATCAGCTTGTAATCAAACGCCTTCAGGCGGATACGGATCTTTTGCTTGGACATTGGGTATTCCTTGTGATTGCAGGATTACGCAATGATCTTGGCAACGACGCCGGCACCCACGGTGCGGCCGCCTTCGCGGATGGCGAAGCGCAGGCCTTCTTCCATGGCGATGGG